>Ga0209221_1000497_pt1 | contig 15314 bp, 16 predicted proteins | sample BlaSpr_A8_Ref_O2_FD_187989 | JGI IMG/M metagenome (GOLD analysis project Ga0209221, IMG submission 187989) | Forest soil microbial communities from Thunder Bay, Ontario, Canada - Black Spruce, Ontario site 2_A8_Ref_O2 (SPAdes) (version 2) | ecosystem: Environmental > Terrestrial > Soil > Boreal...
TCACACGTTTTCCTGCAGCCAGACTTCGAGGCGTCCCAGACTTGCGCCATACGATCGCAGGCCTATGAAGAACAGTAGAGCGGCCAACAGGCAGGCCGCCAGCGGCACGATCAGCAGCGAGTAACGCACCGCCGCGTCATACCCGAACACGCGATCGGTAACCAGCGCGATCGCCGTTGGTCCCAGGCCCAAGCCAATCAGATTTACGATCAGCAGATACACCGCCGTCGCCTGCCCACGCATGGCATTCGGCACCGTCTCCAGAATTGCCGCCGGGATCAGGCACGTCGGCATGCACAGAAAAAATGTTCCAATGTAAAGCAAAACCACCACCGCCGTGGTATTCGCCACCAGCGGATACAAAATTCCCGGCACCACCCAACCAACGCACGACATCAGCGCCACCCGCATGTACGCGTCCCGGTATCCCCGTTGCATCAGCCACGAAACCAATTTTCCCGCGGTGATCATCCCCAGCGAACCGCTCACGATCTGCGCTCCGCCAAAAATAATTCCGGCCTGCGACGCGGCCAGGTGGTGATTCCGCACCAGAAACGTAATGGCCCACGCCGAAGTCCCGTAAGCTCCCAACGCCACCAAAGCCATCCCGACAATCAATGAAGCCAGCGTCGTGCAGTTTTCCCTGAAATATTTCCAAATCACGCCCAGCGGCAGCCGTTCGATCTTGCCCTTTCCCGCGCCTTGCTCTAAGACTCGCGCGCCTTTGCGCGATGGATCCCGCAGGGTCAGCAGCACCAGAACAAACACAATTCCCGAAGCTCCCAGTATTAGAAAAAGTGTTTGCCAGGCTCGGACTGCACCCAGCCCTGGCAGTTGAAACGCTTCCCGGGTTCCGAACGAGCGCAACAGCAACCCACCAAACAGAAATGCGAAGCCTCCGCCCACGTAGGTCGCCATGGTATACACGCTGAAGGCCACCGAACGTTTCGCCGGCGGGAACGAATCCGAAATCATCGAGTACGCCGCCGGAGTCAGGGTCGCTTCGCCAATGCCCACGCCCATGCGTAGCAAAAAGAGCGGCACATAGGAACTGACCAGTCCACATCCGCCGGTCATCAGGCTCCAGGTCAGCATGCCGGCGATAATCAACCGCGGCCGGCTCACCCAATCCGCCAAACGCCCAAAGGGCAGCCCCAGCACCGAATAGAAAATCGCAAAACTAAAGCCGATCAGCAGGCTCATCTGCGTGTCGCTGATCGCCAGATCGCGGCGTACCGGAGCCACCAGCAGATTCAGAATCTGCCGGTCGATAAACGAAAAAATGTAGGCGCACAGCAACACGATCACGGTGTACCAGGCCCACCGCGCCGTGGGATAGCCCGGTTCAACTCCGCCAGCCGCCACCGGCGATGCACCGACGGAACGGCTTACCATCGGGGGACTCGCCGTTTGCCTTGCCCAATCTTCAAGATTTCCACGCTCACTCTCCTTCGAATTCGGGGATAGTATCAGTCAACATTTGAAACAGAACAGTAATTAATAACCAGAAGTGCGGCGGGGATTCGGCGAGGCGGAAAATGCGGAGAAGAAATTTCCTAAAAACTGCGGCCGGAGCGGCATTGAGTGTCGCCCTTCCGGGTCGAAGACATTTCCTTAGCGGTATCGAAGGCTCCGGCACTGCCGAGCGAACCTACCGCGTGCTCGGCGTTCCGCTCCGCAGCGGCTCGCTTTATCCTGGCACCGAAAATGACGCGCAGGCCTATCGCGACGCCAAACTCGTCGCGCGCCTGCAATCGGCAGGTTGCCGGGTCGTCGACGAGGGCGACGTCGCCATACCCAGTTATCTTCCGCACCATGCGGTGCCTCCGATCCGCAGCTGGCCGGGTCCGCGCATCGCCTGGGAATGCGTGCGCGATCGCGTCACGCCGATCCTGCAACAGCCCGGCCAAATACCGCTGTTGATTGGCTGCGATTGCAGCGTCGTAGTTGGCACCGCCGAAGCGTTACAGCGCGAGCACGCCTCGGATTTGCACATTCTTTATATCGATGGTGATTTCGATGACGCTATCCCGGTTGCCGAGGTCAGTCACAGCGCCGCCTCCTGCGCCGTTTGGCTGCTCACTCGAGAATCTCCCTTTTGTATCGGTCCGCCGCTCCGTCCCGATCAGCTCACCGTCGTCGGCTGGAGCAATCCCTCCCGGTCGGAACGCATCCAAATTCCCTCGGTCTCCCTAGGCGCCATCCGCCGCTCGGGTCCCCGGGAATCCGCGCGCGAGATATTGGACGGCATCACGCCGTCCGCGTCCATCCTGGTCCATCTCGATATCGACGTTTTTCAGAAACAGGAATTCTCCGCGGCCTATTTCCCGCACGATCAAGGCCTGACGCTCGCCGAAGGCAGGGAACTGCTCGCAGTCCTGTTAAAAGATCCACGCATTCGCCTCATCGAAATCAGCGAGTACGCCACGCTGCGCGATCTCGATCAGCGCAATATCAATACGCTGGTGGACCTGCTCGCCGCAACCTTCAGGTGAAATCTCCGTGCCCTCGTTTTTTTTCTGGGTCTTCTGTGGTAAATCTTTGAAGCCGCCCGCGCCCAAATCCACCACCGCCTACCCGAAACACCGGTTGTCCTTTGGAACATCCCTCCCCATTTCTCGCCAACCGCCTTCCACCCCGGAGTATCGTAGTCCCCGGTGCATCCTCCGCACCTACCGCGCGCCAGCGGACACCCACGACACGGGAAGGCCCGAGCTATGCCTCGAGCCGCCCTTTGCGGGAAAAATCCAAGTTCCCGCAAAGGTCTAACGGAGGAGTTATGAAAAAATTTGTATCGGCTGGCGCATTATTGTTCGTACTGTTGTGGCTTACCCCGGCGGTGCACGCCCAATCCACCGTCCAACCCGGCACCCAGGTTCATCTCACTCTGATCAACGGCCTCACCACCAGCGTCGCGCACGACGGCGACCCGTTCACCGCTATCGTGGCCGAGCCGGTTTTCATCGGCAATCAATTGCTGATTCCGGCCGGCGCCAAAATTCACGGTACGGTAACCGGCGTCACCCGGCCGAAGTGGTTCGGCATGATTCGCGGCGGCGCTTCGATCAATCTGGTCTTCAATTCCATTGAAGTCGAAAGCCGCATCTTCCCAGTGCAGATGAGTATTCTGTCCTTTTATACCGGCGACATGGATTCGGGTAAAAAGCGCAAGGACCTGAAAACCACTGAAGGTGTAGTGGTGGAAGAAAAGCGCGATCTGAAATCCGACATCATCACCGGTGGCCTGGGCACCGGAGCCGGCGCCTTGGCGGGGCTGATTTTCAGCAACGTGGCGCGCGGCACGGTCATCGGACTGGTCGGAACGTCCGTCTACATCGTGGCTAAGAAAGGCAAGGACGTCGAACTGCCGGCCCAGACCGGTATGGTGGTTCGCACCGATTCCACCGTGACACTTCCGAGTTCGTTGCTGCACAACGCCGCATACAACACCACGACGGGCGGACATTAGGCTCGACAGCAGGCACGAGATTTAGCAGTCCGAAAAACTAACGAAAAATGCGCCGCAGCGAAACCAATCGCTGCGGCGCATTTTTAGCCCGCGCTAATCCCGCCCAGTAGATATAAATTCCGGCTCGCTACTCTTCGGCTTTCAGCACTCCGCCCGTCCACGGATCATCCCGCTGCAGCTTCGCCGCGGTTACGTTCCAGCCTTTCCCATTCCAGTTGCACACCGCGAATCGCGCCTGCGCCACCGGACTCATCTGGCGTAGCGCGTGCGCCACCAATTCTTTACCGCAACCCGTTGGCCCGCTAATCAGCACATTGGTGTAGTGCCGCGAAATTTTCTTGGCCAGATCGAAAACTTCCAGCATCGCCGCGCTGCGCCCCACGATTCCGTGAAACTGCAGCGTGTCCAGCAGCTCGGCTTCCAGATCCCGCACGTGCAAGCTCTTGGTAAACGACTCGGCGATATCGTCCAGCGCCTTCAGCAGCCGCGGATAATCGAGCGGCTTGCACAAATAGTCCGAGGCCCCATGCTTGATCGCCTCAATCGCCGAATCCACCGAATAAAATCCGGTCACCAGGATCACGTACATTCCGGGATCATCCCGTCCATGCCCGGCATCTTGAAATCGGCGATCACCACTCGGCATTCGCCCCCCGCACCTTCTCCAGGGCCTCCGCTGGACTGGTCCTTCCGTGTGCCGGGAATCCCGCTTGCTTCAGATAGGTAGTGGCAAGCTCGACGTGAACTGCTTCATCATCCAAAACACAGATCGGCAAAGCACTGCGCAGTTCATCGATTTTGGGTCGTTCTTGAATGGCTGGCATAGGTAACCACAGTTAAGGCACGGCACGGGCCATGATTCATTTCGGACGTCGCCGAAAATTGAAATTTAGCCACGCAGGTCCCAACACCTAATCAGCGCTGGGCTTACCAGCTATCGAGGAATAGTTGAAGCGGGAGAACTCGCCGGCCCGTGCAGCAAAACAAAACTCCAACTCACGCACACCGTTTCGTTACGGCACCGCAAATTCCCAAATCGAACCTATGCCGCGTGCGGCTCCGGCGAAAATAAACTGCTCGGCCTCTCCCGCAACGCCATCCGCGGCTGCAGCTGCTCCAACGTCAGCACTCCGCCCGCAGCTCCGCGGTTCAGCTCACATTCCCCTGCCCGGTAAGGAACCGGAAAGTCGCTGCCGCCACCCATCGGCTGGGTCAACCGCACAAACAGCACGCTCCCCGCCTGGACCACGGCTTGCAACGCCACCCTCTTACCGGTCTTCTCACTCCAGACCAGCGTCGATTTCTCCACAAAGAACCGCTCCTCCGCGTCCCAGCCCGACACTTCCACCCGGTATCCGTTCGATTCATACTCGCGCGCATCCGCCATCGTTCGATTCATGTTCGTCTCCTACGAAGTGGAAATGCAGCGGAGTGGCCAAATAACCGGGCGATCCGTTACTCAGTCCACAAGACTTACTCCATTCCAGAAAGCCCGATCAGCGTGGGGGTGTTCCGTGAGCGAAAAAACGTGCGGAGGTGAAACAGAAGTTTTGGCGATGCGGCGGCGGGTTTTCGCCGCCTAGCCCCAGTGCGATCCCGGATACAGCCCCGCCAGCGCAAACCGGAATATATAAGGGAACATCTTGTCGTACACATACCAGGCCAGCAGCAGCCCGATCATCCCGAACCCTTGCGACCGCGACCAGTTCAAGAATCGCAGCGCCGATTCTCCATTCATGAAAATCGTGATCCCGGTATTTCCATCCAGCGGCGGCACCGGCAGCAAATTGAACGTCCCCAGCAGCAAGTTCAAAACGAAGACAATGCTCAAAAAAGTCGCCGCAAATCCCGCCAGTCCCGGCCCAACCGGTTGAACCACCTGGGTGAAACTCACAGAATCGGGCATGGCGAACACATGGAAAAATATCCCGGCTCGAATCGCAACGGCCGAGAGCAGCACCAAAGTGAAATTCGCCGCCGGACCGCCCAGCGCCATCCACGCCGCCCGCCGCGGATACCGTTGTTGCCACGCCGGATCGTACGGTGCGCTGGCCCACCCGATCATCCAGTGCGCGACAAAATAAGAAAGAATCGGCACCACTACCAATCCAAACGGTTCGCGCTTGATGTGCGGCAGCGGATTCAGCGTCACCTGCCCGCCGTGAAACGCCGTCGAATCCCCGCCCAGCTTCGCGATCAGCGAGTGCGCCCCTTCATGGCAGGTCGTCGAAAAAAGAAAGACGATGTACCACATCACGCCCAGAATCAAAAAATCCGGCGTCAGCTCTCCCGGCCCAGCCATCCACCAGGCCGCCAAGGAAGAAACAGACCAATGCGCCAGATCAGCCGCATGAAATGGCAATACGAATCCGCTGGGATAGAAATGTACCAAACGCGAGAGAGTAAAGAGTGGCATGCCGCCGCTAAGACTAAAGCCCACGCGCCATCCGCGCAAGCGGCAGCATCGCTTTTGTGCTATTCCGCGCCTAGGAGCTTTTCAAGTCCGGTTTTGCGTCAGCCAGATTCATCGGCCAAGAGAACCTCGATTACCGCGGCATGCCAAAGAAAGAACGCTCGGTCGGCATTTCGTTCGCTAGGTTTTTCGTCCCTTGGAGGTGATCGCCCGGACGATTACCGTAAGTCCCGAGAAAAGAAAAAGCGCGGCAACCGGAAGGTAGGCCAGCGCGACGGTTTTGTCGGCCATTGGACCGGCGGTCAGGCCCATGATGCCGAACAATTGAGGGAACGCTCCCGACAGGATAAATATTGCCGACCCGCAAAATAGCAATCCTACCAGCACGAACCCGATTCGCTGGACACCGCTGAGTGGCCGGTCGCCGCGAATGAGCCGTCCGTAAAACACGTGCTGTGTCGAGGGGCAGCAGCACATTACTCTGGCGGGAAATCATATCCGCATCGGAATCTCGTCGAGCGGTGTCGTCGCTTGCCAGTTCTGTTTGTCGATTCACCATGGCGCAAGCGTACCACTGCGGCATGTGACGTCCGGCTTAACCTGCCGCCGCGTGTCTTGATTTTCAAGGGGGCCCGCCCTTGGATTTGTGAAGGGGTCGGGATTTGCCTTAGGTCGTTCCGTGCGCCTTTCGAATCTGCGAAGAACGCGGGACTTCCGCTCAACTCTGCGAAAAAAACGAAGATGGCTCCGGGGCCTGGACTCGAACCAGGATTCTAGGCTCCAAAGGCCCATGTGCTACCAATTGCACCACCCCGGAATGGGAACAAAATTGTAGCAGAGACCCCGCCGATTTGTTAATCCACGCTGGCCCACGCACTCTCATCGCCGCGCCACGCAATTCTGGTCCGCCCCAAGGATTGCCGCCGCATCCTCAATTTGTTAGGCTTCTGAAGCTCCACACACCAGCGAAACGGCGGAGAGATGTCCGAGCGGTTTAAGGAGCACGCTTGGAAAGCGTGTGTAGGAGAAATCCTACCGTGGGTTCGAATCCCACTCTCTCCGCCATAATTTTTGGTCCCCAACGAATCACCGTCTCTCGGCGGTCCGCCTCTGTCCTTCTTGGTAATTTCATTGGAGCGCTTTTCCATTCCGGCCCGTCTGAACGAGCGCGTAATCATGGCGTCAGCGCGGGCTCACGAGCAAAAGAAAGCTCTTGACACTTCGCTTTTTGTTCGCCTAAGATGCGGCTGCGAATCGGCAATTACTTTGACGGAAGAGGAGAACGACTATGACCATCGGCCAATCATTGCTGCCTGAATTCGATCAGGAAATGCAGAGCACCCGCAAGGTCCTCGAAGGCGTTCGAGACGACAAGTGGACTTGGAAACCGCACGAGAAGTCCGGCACGCTCGGCTGGTACGCGCTGCACATCGCCACCCTTCCGGGCTGGACCACCATGACCCTCACCAGCGACGAGCTGGACTACGCGCCGGTAGGGAAGCCCGCCTACGAGCCGCCTAAGGTCGAAAATCGCGCCCAGGCACTCGCCGTATTCGATAAGGAATCCAGCGAAGCTCGCGCCGCTTTGGCGAAAGTCAGCGATGCCGACATTCTGAAAAATTGGAAGCTGCTAGCGGGCGGCCAGGAAATCTTCACCATGCCCCGCGTGGCCGTGTTGCGGGGAATGGTCATGAACCACCTGATTCACCATCGCGGCCAACTCACTGTGTATTTGCGGCTGCTCGGTGTGCCGGTACCGGGTCTCTACGGTCCCAGTGCCGACGAGACCATGTCGGCATCGGCGTAGCAGTCCCGCCGGAGCCCAAACTATCTAGTTGAAGCGGCGCGCGCCGTTCGGTACGCCTTCCAGCACTCGCAACAGCGGCTGCTTGTTGCAGTCTTCCTGGAAAGCGGTGGCTTTCTCGCGGTCGTCAAACGCCACCAACAGCGTCAGGCTGGAAAAGTCTTCCTTGGTGTCGACCCGTAGGGCGCCAAACGACTTTGCCGCCTGCGCCACGATCGCCTTGCGGCGACCTACTTCGCCCGGATTTGTGGCGCTGGCGAAGATTTTCAAAACAATTTTGTCGGCCATTAATGTGCCCCTCACCCCTCCATTTTCGGGTTTGGGGTAGAGGTCAGTCTGCCTGTTCTTCGGGGCAGTTGTGTCGTTGCGGTACATTTCGGGCGAAAGATACCAACCCCAGCGGATTGCTGATGGGTCGTTACGGAACAACCACTTTACTTGATTATTGTCGCGGGCCGCGGCTCGCCCGAGCCTTCGGTGAGGGCGCGAATTCCATCGACCGGAACATTTTCGAAGCGCTCCACCAGTCCGCTCGGCCAGCGCACTTCGACATAGTCGATGTGCGTCGCCGCGCCCAAACCAAAATGCACCCGCAGATCGTTCTGCGAAATGTAGCTCGACCCGCTGCGGACTTCGTCGACGTGATCGCGGTCGCCCGCATGCACCGTGATCTTCGCCCCGATGCCGTCGCGATTTGATTTCGTGCCGATCAGCCGCAGTGCGATCCAGTGATTCGGTGAGCGCACCGAATTCACCAGCAGGCTCGGCGTCTGGTTCATGTTGTTGGTCACGATCGCGATTTGCCCATCGTTCCACAAATCGCCCACGGCCATGCCGCGCGATGCCGCCGGCGTAGTGATCCCCGGACCGGCCTCCGCCGTCACATCGGTGAACGTTGCGTCTCCATTGTTGTGATACAGCAGCCGCGATTCGTTGTAGTCGCTGCCCAGATGAAATCTATCCACTTCGGGATAAACGTGCCCGTTGACCATCACCAGGTCCGGCCAGCCGCCATTGTCGAAATCGAAAAACATCGTACCCCAACCGAGATACTGCATGTGCTTGCCCAAGCCGGCGCCACGGGTCACGTCGGTGAATTGCCCGTCGCCGTCGTTGCGATACAGCGTCGGCGTATCCTCCGAAAAATTCGTTTTGAAAATATCCGGCCGCCCGTCACCGTTGTAATCGCCCACCGTCGCGCCCATGCCGGCCTGCTCGCGCCCATCTTCGTTAAACGCGACGCCCGCGGTCAGCGCTTCGTCGGTAAACGTGCCGTCGCGATTGTTGTGATACAGAATGCTCGGCTGGCTGTCGCAGGCCACGAACATATCCGGCCAGCCGTCGTCGTCATAGTCGAGTGTGGCCACGCTGAAGCAGAATTTTCCGTTGGTTCGGTCGATATGCGCGGCCTTGCTGACGTCCCGGAATTTCCCACCGCCCAGATTCTGGTACAAAATATTTTCCGCGCCTTCCAGGCCCCGCGGCCCGCACATCACCGGCGTGCCTTTCCACATGCAATTCGATCCCGAACCCGGCGCCTGCGCCGTGGCCGGTTTGAAATCCACGTAGTTCGCCACCATCAGGTCGAGTTTTCCGTCGCGGTTGTAATCGATGAACGCGCAGCCCGTGCCCCACGCCTTGCCGGTTCCGGCCACGCCCGCCGCGGCGCCGACCTCCGTAAATTTTCCGTGATCGTTGTGGTACAGCCGGTTCTTACCGTAGTACGTCACGTACAAATCTTCCCAGCCGTCGTTGTCGTAATCGCCCACGCACACGCCCTGGCCCCAACCGCTCGCCGCGAGCCCAGCCGCCACCGTCACGTCGGTGAACGTGCCGTCATGATTGTTGTGGTACAGATGATTGGTCGGCGCCTTTCCCGGCGGAAATCCTTCCAGCGTCGAGCCGTTGACCAGAAAAATATCCGGCCACCCGTCGTTGTCATAGTCAAAAATCGCCACGCCCGTGCCAGTCGTTTCGATGATGAATTTCTTGGTGTCGACCCCGCCAAAAACGTTCTGCATGTTCAGCCCGGCTTTTTTAGCGATATCCGTGAAATTCGCCAGCGGCTTGGCCGCCACCGCGGTCCGGCCTGGCGTTTCTTGAGGCACAGTTTTTTCCGCCGAATTCGCCGGCGCTTGCGCCAGCGCGCTCCCGGCAAATGCGCTGGCCACCAGCAGAACCAACACCGTCCCGCTTCCGCGGGGCCAGCGCCAAAACGCAAAAATCCCAGCCAGACCCATTCGCTTGCCGCGAATCGGGCCTGACCGGGATCTCAGAATCAATCTACCGTGCTGTTGCCTACTCAGCCGTTTCCGCAATTAATTCGCGCGCTTCACGTCGACGCATTCGCGCCCGCTGTACAGCACATAACTCCCCGGCGTAGCGCCGGCCACCACCTGCAGCGGCACCGCGTGCCGCATGCCGTCGTCATGTCGTGAGTCGATGCTGAATATGTCGTGCGCGCCCAGGTCCATCACCACGAACTTTCCATCCTTCAGCCAGCCAATCCCGTACGCACCCGCCGGCAGCTTGGTCCCGCCAATCTCCAGCGCGACCTCGCTCAGAATGTACGCCTGATATTTTTCCTTGATTGCCGTCGAGTACCCGGAATTATCGACCAGCGCCGCCAGGAAATACATGCCGTCCGCGAATTTCACGCCGCCTGCGTTGCGCAGCTGCGCCGCCGCCGTTTTACCGCGGAAGAAAACCTTATCGGGAAAAAGCGCCGGCGTAATTTCGGCGGCCTTGAGTACCGTGTCCTGGCCCGCCTTCGCCGTCTGCGCCATCGCCCTCGGCGACCCCAAAGAACCAGCCACTACCAGCATCAGCAAACTCAAAATGGTCACACGCATCCGCATGAATCCTCCAGAACCGCGCGTCCATCGTACTTCACTCGAATTGCTCTCGGCAAGAATCGCTGAGCAAAAACAAAATGCGCTCGATTTCCGCCGGGGCTTGCGCATCTGTTATCCATCACAGCAACCGCGCGTTGACCCGCTTTTCGATTGCGTCTACCATCATCGTGTTACACCCCCTTCCCGTTGTTCCGGGCGCTCGCTGTCCTGGGCGAAATAACCCACAACGAATCCAGTTGTTCAAAGAGGTCGCGGACGTTTGCCGCGGCGTCACGCCATCGCGATTCTTATTTTCGCGTCGCGCGCGCCGCCGAACACGCCACTTCGCCCGAGGACATCCAATCGATGACCAACCTCCAGAACCCACTCGAAACTTCGCGGAAGCTGAATATCCTCCTCACCGAAGACAATCTCGTGAACCGCGTGCTGGCCCAAAAACTCCTACAGAAATTTGGCCACTCCGTCACTCTGGCCAATAACGGCAAAGAAGGCGCCACCCTCTGGGAGGCCAACCAGGCCAGCCAGTTCGACGTGATCCTCATGGACATTCCGATGCCGCTGATGGACGGCCTGCAAGCCACCGCTTACATCCGCGCGAAAGAAAAAGAACAGTCGCTCGCGTCGGAATCATCGCCCGAACTCGTCACGCCCGTGCACATTCCCATCGTGGCCATGACCGCCACGCCATGAAAGGCGATCGCGAACGTTACTTAGCCGGGGGCATGGACGGCTACGTTTCCAAGCCCATCAATTCCGCCGAGCTCGAAAGAGTGATCCAGTCCGTCGTCGACCAATTTCCGTCGGGCTCGCGCGTCATTGCCGCCCCGGCCACCAAAATCCAGGGCGCCCCGAATCCAGATGTAACGGACACCGCCGGGCCGGGAATTGCCGAAGCCGAAATCCTGGCGCGTTTCGACGGTGATGTCGAACTGGTTCGCGAACTGGCCGGGATGTTCCTCGACGAATGTCCAAAATATCTGGGCGACATTCGCGAAGCCATCAACAGCGGAAACGCGAAGGGTCTCGAACACTCCGCGCATACACTGAAAGGCTCGGTGGGAAATTTTTCAACCAAAGACGCGCACGCCTCCGCCCTGCAACTTGCAATCCTCGGAAGGCTAGGATCGATCGATGGCGCCGCGGAAATCCTGCAGAAGCGGGAGGAACAACTGGAGCGTTTCAATCGAATACTGGGCAACATGGCTAAGGAAACCGTACACCGCGCTCAGTGACCTGAGTCGCCGCCTCATCCCCAACCCAAAGAACTTTCAGGCCAGCAGATTTTTCGCTGCCATCAATTCCGCATTCAGAATCGCCGCGCCCGCCGCCCCGCGAATCGTGTTGTGCCCCAGAATCACAAATTTGTATCCGAGCACTGGGCAGACGCGCAGTCTCCCGACGTGCACCACCATCCCGCCGTCGCGCTCCACATCCAGCCGGGGCTGCGGCCGGTTGACCCCCTCCAGATAAATAATCGGTTGCGGCGGCGCGCTCGGCAGCTTCAATTCCTGCGGTTCTCCGCTGAAATTCTTGAACGCCGCCAGAACTTCGTCGCGCGTCACCGGCTTCTCGAATTCTACCGAAATCGCTTCGGTATGCCCGTTCACCACCGGCACCCGCGTCGTCGTCGCGCTTAGCGTCATAGGATGCGGCGCCACGCCGTTCCCATGCAACTGTCCCAGAATCTTCCGCGTTTCCGATTCGATTTTTTCTTCTTCGCCGTCGATGAAGGGAATCACGTTCGCGGTCGCATCCAGCGACGCCACGCCCGGATATCCCGCGCCTGAAAGCGCCTGCAAAGTCGTCACCAGCACGCGCTTCGGCTGAAATTTCCGCAACGCCGCCAGCGCGATCGACAAGAACATCGTCGAGCAATTTGGATTCGTAACAATTGCGCCTTTCCGGTTTTCTTTTTGTCGCTGCGCCGGCAGCAAACCCAAATGGTCCGGATTAATTTCCGGAATCAGCAGCGGCACCAGCGGATCCATTCGATGATTTCGCGAATTACTCAGCACGATGTGCCCGGCGGCCGCAAAATCCGCCTCGGCCTGCCCGGCAATCGATGAATCCAACGCCGAAAATACCAGCTTCGGCCCAATCCCCGGGCGCAGCTCGTCCACCGACAAACCCGCAGCCTCAGCCGGCGTCACCGACGGCAAACGCCAGGCCAAATCTCCGTAACGCTTGCCCGCGGACCGTTCACTCGCCGCCAGCCAAGTGGTCCGGAACCACGGATGCCCATCGAGCAGCGCAATGAATTGCTGCCCGACGGTGCCCGTCGCGCCCAGAATTCCTACTTCGATTTTGGCTTTCAAAGGCACGTTAGGTTTTTCGACCGCCACCGCGGCCGATTCTTCAATTTTACTGGGCACTGACCGCCACCGCCTTCGTTGATTTCCGTTCGATTTCCAGTTGCGCAAGCCCTTCCAGCAAATCTTCCACCAGATCCTTCGCATTCTCGCATCCCGGCGACAATCGAATCAACGTATCCGAAAGCCCCAGCTCCGCCCGCGCTTCCGCCGGAATTGACGCGTGCGTCATCGTCGCCGGATGGCACAGCAAAGATTTCACTCCGCCCAAACTTTCCGCCAGCGTGAAATATCGCCGCGATTTTACAAACGACACCACGTCCGCCACCGTGCCGTCGATCTCGAACGAAACCATCCCACCAAATCCGGTCATCTGCTTCTTCGCAATCGCGTGCCCAGGGTGATCCGGCAAACCCGGAAAATAAACCTGCTTCACCAGCGGATGGCCGTACAGAGCATTTGCAATCGCGGTTGCGTTTTCGGCGTGCCGCTCCATCCTCAATTCTAAGGTTTTGAGCCCGCGCAACGTGAGCCAACAATCAAACGGCGACGGCACGGCTCCGGTCGCGTTCTGCAGAAATTTGATCGGCTCGAAAACTTTCAGATCCTTGGCCATCGCCGCGCCCTGAATCGTGTCCGAGTGTCCGCCGAGATATTTCGTCACGCTGTGCACCACGATGTCCGCGCCCAGCTCAAACGGCTGCTGAAAATACGGCGTCGCAAACGTGTTATCCACCACCACCAGCGCGCCCTTGGCGTGCGCCAGCCGCACCGTTTCCACAATGTCGTAAATCAGCAAACGCGGATTCGTCGGCGTCTCGATCCAGACCAGCTTGGTCTTGCTGGTAATCGCTTTTTCCAGCGCCTCCAGATTCGAAACGTCGAACTGCTTGATCGTCACCCCAATCGGCTGGTACACCTTGTTCAAAATCCGGTAGGTCCCGCCGTACACGTCGTTCGGAATCACGATTTCGTCGCCCGGCCGCAGATACGCTTGCAGCACGGCATTCTCCGCCGCGAGTCCCGAAGCGAACACCGCCGCGTATTCCACGCCCTCCAACTCGGCCAAAATAGTTTCCAGCCGCTGCCGCGTGGGATTATTCGTGCGCGAATAATTGAATCCCTTATCCTCGCCCGGGCCCTCCTGTTCGTAGGTCGACGTCTGAAAGATCGGAGCGATCAACGAACCCGTTTCCGGCTCCGATGGCTGCCCTGCATGGATCGTCTTGGTTGCGAATTTCATGGTCTTGCTCCTCGTCGTAAAAAATTCTCGTCCAAAAATCTCAATCGCGGCCCGGTAAAACTCAAAAGTCCCTTAACGGCGCGCGCCCACCGCGGTTTGCTCTCGCTCCACCGCATCCGCTCCCGCCAGCGCCTGCGCGATTCGGCTCACCGTCGTATTCCGTCGCACGCTGCGAATCACCAGCGGCAAGGCGCAACGCGCCGCCGCTTCGATCGCTTGGCGCTGAACCAGATTGCAGCCCTCCGCCGCCATTGAAATCGCCTGTTCGAAACTCAGGAAGGGAATATGTCGAGCGGCCGAATCTTGATGCGGGTCAGCGGTGAAATATCCCGGAACATCTTTGATCAGCTCGCAGCGACAGGCCCGCAAGCCTTCGGCCAGCAGCACCGCCGTCAAATCCGATCCGCCGCGTCCCAACGAAACGATTTGGCTCGCCGCGTTCGTCGCAAAAAAACCGGGCACCACGGCCACCGGGAAGTCCGCCAGAACTCCGGCGAGTCTGCCGGCATTCAAACGGATATGTCCGGCCTCCCGCACCGTTTCCGGCAGGGTCAGCCCGGCTTCGTGAATGTTTAACGGCGCAGCGTGAACGCCCAGCGCTTCCAGATGCAGCGTCAACAACGCCACCGATCGAATCTCGCCGGTGGACCACAACAAATCTCGCGCCGCGGAATTAGGTTCGCGATGAATTTTCCGGGCCGAGCGCTCCAGCGAATCGGTCGCGCCTTCCTGCGCCGACACCACGACCACGAATCGCTCTTCAGGATTCGCCCGCAACATGCTGCGCACGAAAATCGCCGCGCGGCGATAGGCCCCGGCGTTGATCAGAATCGACCCGCCGATTTTCACCACCGCGATCTCGCGTCCTCGCGCTGGTTCTAAACTTTGCGACGAACCCTGCGGCATATAGATGTGCATCCTCCCAAGGAAGCCTCTGGCTTCACTTGTGCGTCAGCTTCTCCGTCGGCCGGCCTCCAATGCATGAGGTTCGACCAATAGAGTGCGCTTCCTTAATAAGCTCGCATTCCGCATATGCGGATGCAGCTTCGCTCGACTTAAGTTGGGAGTTGAATCTTCAATGACCGGGAACCCGGTCGATCGAGGATCTTATCTCTCCCCATCGGGCAGGAATTAGCACCTTGGCGACCGCGCCAGGTTGCTGTGGCTTCGTAGGGCCTGTCCCCTCTGCCACTCTGGATAAGCGCTGCTGTGAAGCAGCAA
>Ga0209221_1000501_pt1 | contig 15116 bp, 9 predicted proteins | sample BlaSpr_A8_Ref_O2_FD_187989 | JGI IMG/M metagenome (GOLD analysis project Ga0209221, IMG submission 187989) | Forest soil microbial communities from Thunder Bay, Ontario, Canada - Black Spruce, Ontario site 2_A8_Ref_O2 (SPAdes) (version 2) | ecosystem: Environmental > Terrestrial > Soil > Boreal...
GGTTGAGCAGGACGGTGATGCCGCCGGTGTTGACATCGGGGTTGGGAGTCAGGCTGATGGACGGGTTGGTCTTGCCGCCGATGGCAACGGCGTCGGAGATGGTGGCGCCGCCGTTGGCGACGATGAGGTCGAGCGAGCCGTCGCCGTTGACGTCGGCGAGGGAGAGCGAGTTGATGCCCTGGCCGGCGAGGAAGTGTTCCTCATTCCCGAAGCTGCGGTTGCCCTGGTTGTAGAGGATGCTGACGAGATAGCCGTCGGAGAGGACGACGTCGGGCAGGCCGTCGCTGTTCATGTCGACGACCTGGGCGAGGTAGTAGTTGCGGCTCAGGGTGGTGACCTGGGGCGGCTGGAAGGTGCCGTCTCCGTTGCCGTACCAGATGTAGAGCTGATTGGGGGTGGCGGGGCTTGGGCTTGCGGGGTTGGAGCCGAGGTTGTGGTAGGGGATGACGATGTCGCCGAAGCCGTCGCCGTCGCAAATCGGCTGCTCCTTCTCCATCGCGGTGAACTGCTCGCCGATCGCCGCGTCGGCAGCAGCGAAAGCGCGGACGCGCTTCGCTCCTTTTACTTTCAGATGACCGGCGAAGTCGATGAGTCCCGGGCTGCGATTCATCGCGCGGAAACGACGCCATGACTCCGATCCTGGACAAGCTCCATGCCATCCTTCGTCGCGATCTGCTAACCGCGGTTCGCCACCGCAGCGGTTTCGTTATGACCCTGGTCGGCGTATTCACCGAATTGGCTGCATTTTACTTTTTGTCGCGTGCCATCGGTCCGGGGTTTCGACCGAGTGGCGTGGAGTATTTTCCGTTTCTTCTGGTCGGCACCGGCATCTACACGTTCTTCATCATGAGTGCCCAAGCTTTCCTGGGCGCGGTGCAGGAGGCGCAGCAGACGGGAACGCTCGAAGTCTTGATGACGACATCGACAGCGCCGGCTGAGCTCGTCATCCTCAGTTCTATTTCCACCTTTGCCGGAAACCTGCTTAATCTACTTGTCTACCTCTTCGCCGGGGTCGCAGTTTTCCGTGCATCCATCCACGCCAATTTTCTTTCGTGCCTGGCGGTGCTGTTTCTTTCTCTCGTGATCGCCTTGGCCATTGGAATCGCAGCCGCTAGCCTTCAAGTTGCGTTCCAGAAAGGGTCGGCTCTGTTGTGGCTGCTCGGTTCAGGACTCTGGTTTCTAAGTGGGGCTACGTTCCCCATTCAAAGCTTGCCCCGGCCGCTCGAGTTACTCGCCCGCGCCGTTCCTTTGACCTATGCTATCAATGGCATGCGCAGCGCCCTGCTCGAGGGACAGTCAATAAGAGAGATGGCTCCCACCCTCGCCGCCCTGGCCGGTTTCGGTCTGCTCCTGCTGCCGCTGGCGCTCGCCGGCCTGTCACTCAGTCTGCGCCGGGGACGGCGAAACGGAACCCTTTCATTTTATTGAAGATGTTGGTTCGTTTTTCAAGCCGGGGGCCAAAGTTGCATTGGCGTGCCGGAAAGCCCTGTAGTACACTGCCCTGTACGCTTAATGAAACTGGGGGAACAAGTCAGCGGGTTGACGACTGGCTTGGCCAAACAATGGACGACAATCGGTTTCCTCGCGACGACCAACCGCAGCTCCACAACGCTGGTAAAGAGAAGAAGCTCTACAAGAAGCCCGCATTCCGCCACGAACGGGTCTTCGAGACGCAGGCTCTGTCTTGCGGCAAACTCGTTTCCGGCATCAACCAATGTTCGATCCAAGTAAAAGCCTCCTGATGCTCGAAAGCAACGCAAGCCCGGCTCATCCGGGTTGGAGCGCGGTGCGTTCAGCCTTGGTGGCAGACGTCTTGCGGAGCAACGGTGGTTTGCAGGTGCGTCTACTGCTGCGCGGAGAAAGCATGTTGCCCACTCTTTGGCCGGGCGACGTGGTCGCGATCGAGAGCTGCTCGATCGACGACGCCCGTCCCGGCGAGATCGTGCTGGCACTGCGCGACGACCGTTTCGTGCTGCATCGTCTCATCGCTCCTGGCACAGCGAAAGGCTTCCTGCTGCGCGGCGATTCCATGCCGGATCTTGACCCTTTATTTCCTCCCGAGGCACTGGTGGGCCGTCTGGTACGCCGCAACTCGTTCCTCGGCAGAACCCGCTTTGCCACAAATTGGTGTGGCATGGCTTGGTCCCGCGCGTGGGGAATGCTTTTCTGTCATTGGAGCTTCGCGCGCAGCGTTGCGCTGAGACTTCACGGCAGGAAGTCATCCGAACGCAAATTTCGAAATCCAGAGCTTGGCGCCGATTTGAGTTCATCAAAGTTGGGAGTCTCCTGATGCCCGCGACCCGAAAAGTCGCGTGCGTCGAAATTGGAGGAATTCCGATTGCTCTCTCTACCGATGACGACCGCTTCCTCGATCTGTTGTGCCAGCGGTACGACGGCTTTCTGAGTTCTTCGTCTCCCGAGTTCGAGCTTGAGTTCGATCTCAATTCTACGGGACCCAGTTCCGACGACGACGTTCATGTTCGCCGCAACGGCGAAGAATGGCTGCTGGAGCGTGGAGACTTCCAGGCGTGCTGGGATCCGCGCACCGGTCGGGGCCAGGTGCGACACAATGCCAACCCGTATTCTCTCGATTCGGTAATGCGCATTCTGCACAGCTTGATTCTGGCGCAGCGCGGGGGATTCCTGCTGCACGCCGCCAGCGCGATTTGCGATGGCCGCTCTTATCTGTTCTCCGGTGTATCCGGCGCGGGCAAGACTACAATGACGCGGCTGGCACCCGCCGACATCACTCTCCTTACCGACGAAATTTCCTACCTGCGACCGAGCGCCGACGGGTATGCCGCATACGGCACTCCCTTCGCTGGAGAACTGGCCCGGTCCGGTGAGAATTGCTCCGCCCCGGTTGCTGCCCTGTTTTTCCTGGAGCAGGGTCCGGAAAACCGCGTCGACGACCTACCCGAGGCGGAAGCCGTGCGTCGCCTGATGCGCAATATTCTGTTCTTCGCCGAAGACAGACTCTTGGTGGAAAAGCTTCTCGCCACGGCTTGCGATTTCGTCGCCCGGGTTCCAATTCGCCGCCTGACGTTCTATCCTGATACCAGGGTTTGGGACCTAGTGCGAAATTTCGACCGCAACTTCCGGGAGGTGGCTGAGCGTGCCTGAGAATTCCACTTACATTGCGCGCAGTTCCGCCATCGCCGCTCGCGCGTTGGCTGGCGAAATGATGGTCATGAACCCGGCTGATTCGACGTTTTTCACATTGAACGAGGTCGCAACCGCGATCTTTCAGGCGGCCGACGGTCGCACTCCGCTGCGGGAAATTGTCCGCGGTCGCATCTGCGAACAATTTGATGTCGACCCCGAGCAGGCTCAGGCAGATGCCGAACGATTTGTCACCGAGCTTTCCGGGCATGGAATCCTTCTTGTCTCGAATCAACCTCTAACATCGGAGACGCCCCAATGAGCCTCATGAGTGAAATAGGCCAGAAAGCATTCAATCTGGGCGTGCCGCTCGCGGTACACATGGATGTTACCTATCGCTGCAACGAGCGCTGCGTGCACTGTTATCTTGATCACGACGACCATGGCGAGATGACAACCGTCGAAATCAAGGACGTGCTCGATCAGTTGGCCGAGGCAGGAGTTTTCTTTATCACTTTTAGCGGTGGCGAGGTTTTTATGCGCCGCGACTTCTTGGAGATTGTCGCCTACGCCCGGCGTCTCATGTTCAACGTGAAGATCAAGACGAACGCGGTCATGATCCGCGAAAAGGAAGCACGGAGAATTCGCGAACTAGGCGTGGATACAATTCAAATCAGCGTCTACTCGCACCGCCCCGAAGTTCACGATGCGATCACGAAACTGCCCCGCTCGTTCGAGCGCACCGTGAAATCGATTCGCTTTTTGCGCGAACAAGGGTTGCGCGTGACCATCGCCAATGTGCTGATGACCGTGAATTCTGCCGATCATGCTGGTGTACAAAAACTGGCCGCCGAACTTGGCGTGCACTACACACTCGACCCCACGATTACGCCGATGATGGATGGCGACACCTCGGTTCTTGCGCTGCGGATCCCCGGAGAAGAACTACCCGAAATTTTTCACAATCCGGCGCTGGTCGAGAACCAGGAGGAGTTCTGCGCGCCTCCCAAGCCGCCGACCGCCGACGACCTTGAAGGTTACTCGTGCAGCGCGGGCCATTCTTTCTGCTACATTTCGCCCTACGGCGATGTCTTTCCCTGTGTACAATTCCCGCTGCCCACGGGAAATGTCCGCCAACAGAAATTTCTAGATATCTGGAATTTTTCTCCGCAGATGAACGAGGTTCGTTCCATACAGGCCAAAGATCTGAGCGTTTGCTCGTCGTGCACGCACGTCGGCACTTGCACGCGTTGCCCCGGCTTGGCTTACATGGAAGGAAGTATGCGGGGCCCGTCCTCAACGGACTGCGAGAAGTCGTTCTATCGAACCGGTGTGCCGACAGCAAACATGCTCAAGCAGGGTCTGACGAAACCACGCACCATGACCGGCAACAATATGCCGCTGGTGCAGATTCGTCCCGTAGCCGTTCCCGCATAAGCAGAACAAAGTTGCGATAGGACGAAAAAACAGATGGAGCGCCGGGCGTTCCTGCCCGTCCGACCCCAGGTACGCCAACAACGACACGATTGCCGCGCTAAACCTTGCTGGCAGCAGCAGCATTTTGGCCGCGTTTCAGATCGACAATCGCCTCCGCGCTGGCTAACTGTTCCAGTATCCGCTGCAATACAGCGCGGGTCTCGTGCGCAGCCTCATTGAACTTCAACGCCGCTCCGATGCCCATATCCATGCGGACGACTTCGCTCTGAATCGAAACGTTCGTATGTTCGTGCGAGAAAGTAAGTTTCAGTTGCGCTCCCGGCAACAGTAGTCCCCGAGTCTCCACATAGCATCCACCCAGGCTCAGGTTGGTCACAATGCCAAATGCTGCCTGCTCCAGATCACCCCCAGAAATTTCTGTGGTAAGCCGGCCTCGTACCCGGGGATAGAGGCGCCGGTTCTTTTGCGTCGCCTGACTTTGCTTTTGCAAATACATGCGTTTGTCGGCTTCGGAAAGGAGCTTTTCGGCGTCCATCCCATCTTCGGGAAACATGGACCGGCCGACACTCAGGGAGAGGATGTCTTCGTTGCAGATGTCCCTCCCCGCTTGCTTGGCCAAGTCTCTCATCTGTTCCGCCTTGCGTGCGGTAGCTTCTGCGGTCAGTCCGGGAGCAATGACCACAAACTCGTCGCCGCCCATGCGCGCAACATAATCGTATTCACGACTGGTTTCCTTGAGGGAATGAGCAAACAGGCGCAGCACGCGGTTCCCTTCCAGGTGGCCAAAGCGATCGTTGATCTGCTTGAAGCCGTCCATGTCTGCAACCATCACGGTCAGCGTTTTGTTGTCGCGCTTGCAGCGCGCCAATTCGCGGTCAAGTTGCAAGAACAGCGAACGTGCATTGGGAAGACCCGTGAGATAATCGGTGACCGCCGAACTCTCCGCCTGCTCGTATTTCATCGCGTTCTCAATGGCAAGCGCCATCTTGGAACTCACTGCCAGCAAAATGCGCAGATGATCGGAGGTAAAGAAATCTTTTTCCGCATGATACAAAGCGACCACACCGACCACGCCCTGCAAGCCTTCGAGTGGAACGGCGAGCGCAGAGTTCAAGGTGCTGTACTTTGAAGAATCGTTCAAATAACCCGGCTCAACGGAAGGATTGCCATTGAGAATCGGCTTAAGATTTTGCGCCACCCATCCCGAAAGCCCTTGACCAATGGGAATTCGCAGCGAAGCAAAGAGCCGGAAGTTGTCGCCATTGACATACTCCGGTACCAGTTCGTCACCCTGGCGCACGTAGATCGCGATTGCATCGTAGGGCATTGCCCGGCGCAGTTTCACCGCGAACACCGAAAGCGTTTCGCCCAAACTGAGCGAAGCTCCCAAATCCTGGCTGAGCTCGAAAAGCGTCTGGGCTTCCTGCCGTGCCGCCGCGATCGAACTAAGGAAGCTGCGCTCCGGCACTTGCCGTTGCCCTTGCGCCTCGAAACCGGCAGCCGGTTTAATCGTCGGCTCAACTTTCGTCGCGTTAAAGTCTTTGACTTCGATTTCCGTGGATAGTTTCTGCTTTCCGAGGCTGTCCGTCCGTTGATGGACCAACTGCTCCAACTCCACGTATCTTCGTTCGAGCACCCTGACGACTTGCGGATCAAACGACTTTCCCGATTCATCGGACAAGCGCGACATCGCTTCATGCAAAGGCAGCGCCCGCCGATATTGTCGATCCGATGCCAGCGCGTCCAGAAAATCCACTGCCGCCAGAATCCGTGCGCCAATCGGAATCTCGGCCCCGCGCAGCCCCAGGGGATAGCCTGTTCCATCGAATTTTTCGTGATGCGCCCGCACAATCGGCACAACCGGATAGGGAAAGCGCACCCGCTCCAGAATTTCCGCCCCGACCAACGGATGAATCTTCATTTTCTCGAATTCTTCTGGCGTCAGGCGTCCCGGTTTCGAAATGATGTGTTCGGGAATCGCAAGCTTGCCAATGTCATGCAACAAGGCGGCGGCCTGCAGAGCCTCCATTCCATCCCGGTCAACCTTCAGATCCTTCGCCACTTCAACAGCGTAAACGCGGACTCTCTGCAAGTGGTCGTGAGTCGTCTGATCCTTGGCTTCAATGGCGAGTGCGAGCGCTTCGATGGTGCGCATATGCAAGTCGGCCATCTCTTCCACATGCCGTTTCTCATCTTCCAGTTTGCCGAGGTAAAGCCGGTAAGAACGATAGATGAGGTACACCACTGGAAGCGTCAGCAACGACGTCTGCCAGTCGGTAAAGCCGTGCAGCCAGCTCATCATGCCGGCCACGCCCGCGCCCACCAGATAGTAGGGAAAGCTCCAGAAGTAACAGTCCGCCCAGATCTTGCGCAGCGATCTTCGCTCGGTCAGCGAGATGACGGCCGCCACCGGAAGCGTGTTCGCCACGAAGTAGACGCACGCCGCAAGAAACAGCAGGGTTGAGGGATTGTTCACCGCGCGATGCGCCAGGGAAAAGCGATAGGCTGCGAAGGTCACGGCAATGGCCAGCGCGGTCGAGCAGACATTAAAGGCGACCTGAATCGGCTTCGGACGGTCGCGGTCGAAACACTGCACAACCACTGCGGCGCAGCCGAGCGCCATCGCTTCGGAAAGGCTAAGCTCCAGCACTCCCAACAGCAGAAAGAGAAAATTTACCGACATCGTGCCGGTAATGCCGGGCAGGTTCACCTTGAGCCGCGAAGCGGCCAGAGCAATTACCAGATAACAGAAAAATTTGAGCGGATTTTCGCTCTTGCCATGCATCACCGAATAGGTGAGTACGGCCGTCCCGCAGACCACGACCACGGCTATGAAAAAGCGTGGCGCGGCGCTCATGTCCCTCCAGGATTGAGGGCGAGTTCTCATTATCGGACGCACTCCTGCCCGTGAAGCCAGGATTACCGCTCCCGGGCGCAACTACACGCAATAATGCCCAACACTCATTGATAACAGGCACCAGACGACCGGGGAAGCATTCGGATATTTGGAGGTAAACTTATGTAACCAGGGGGAGTTACGTTTCGGCTTGGGTCGATCTCACCGGGCTCTGGAGCTCAACCCCTAACTATCAGAAGATACAGCGCAAAACATCCCCTTGCCAAACCATGAACTTGTCTCCCCGCCGCCTCGTATAAGCCGTAGAGGTCGCCGGTTTGACTTGCCCGAACCCCCGGCCTACCATGAATAACTCTCTCCCAGGAGTCTTCCCCGGATGATCGGCCAGACCGTCTCCCACTACCGTGTCCTCTCCCAGTTGGGCGGCGGAGGGATGGGCGTTGTCTACGAAGCCGAGGACATCAACCTGGGTCGTCACGTCGCGCTCAAGTTTCTGCCTCCTGAGACCGAGAAAGATCCGCTGGCGCTCGACCGTTTTCAGCGTGAAGCCCGCGCGGCCTCCGCTCTCAACCACCCAAATATCTGCACCATCTACGAGGTTGGCGAGGACGGTGGACGTCACTTCATCGCCATGGAGTTGTTGGAAGGCGAGACGCTTAAGAAAAAGATCAGCGGTCAGCCCCTGGAACTCGAGCAGTTGCTTGATTTCGGCGCCCAGATCGCCGATGCTCTCGACGCCGCGCACACCAAGGGAATCATCCACCGCGACATCAAACCGGCCAACATTTTTGTGACCGCTCGTAACCAGGTCAAGATTCTTGATTTCGGCTTGGCTAAGCGCACCGCCGCCAAATCTTCCCTTCTGTCTGCGGACACCATCAGCAGTTCCGCCGCAACCGTCGATGACCCATTCCTCACCAGCCCCGGATCGACCGTTGGCACCGTAGCCTACATGTCTCCCGAGCAAGCGCGCGGCAAGGATCTCGACGCGCGCACCGACCTATTCTCTTTTGGCGCCGTTCTCTATGAGATGGCCACCGGCGCGGTTCCCTTCCGTGGAGATACATCCGCTGTTATTTTCGACGCAATTCTGAATCGTCCGCCGTCGCCATCGCTTCGCCTGAACCCCGACTTGCCCCCGCAGTTTGAAGAAATCCTCAACAAGTTGCTCGAAAAAGACCGCGACCTGCGCTACCAGAGCGCGGCCGATGTGCGCTCTGACTTGAAGCGCCTCAAACGCGATTCTGAATCGGGCAGCGTGCTCGCCGCGACCTCTTCCAGTTCCGGCATCCGCAGCGTGCCCCCTCGCGAAATTCCCGCCCCCGGTCGCAAACTGCCAATGTGGCTGATCCCCGCCCTCATCGTCGCGATCGTCGCCGCCGGTGTCGGCTTTGTATTTCTCAAGCGCAGCCACGCGCTCACCGAAAAGGATTCCATCCTCGTCACCGATTTCGTAAACACCACCACCGATCCCGTCTTCGACGGTACGCTCAAGAAAGCGCTGGCTGTCGATCTGGAGCAATCTCCATACCTGAACGTCTTCCCCGACCAAAAGATTCGCCAGACCTTGCAGTTCATGGGACGCAGCCCTAACGATCGCATCACCAGCGATATCGGCCGGGAAATTTGCCAGCGCGACGGCATCAAGGCCATGCTGAACGGCAGCATTGACAGCGTCGGAGGGCAGTACGTCGTCACTCTGGAAGCCACCAACGCAGCTTCCGGCGATTCGCTCGGACGCCAGCAGGCGCAGGCGAACCGGAAAGAAGATGTACTGAATGCCTTGCACGGCGCCGCTAGCAAGTTACGCCGTCAACTGGGCGAATCATTATCCATGGTGCAGAAGTACGACACGTCTCTCTCCATGGCCACCACATCCTCGCTCGATGCGCTGAAGGCACTGAGTATGGGCGATGCCAAGCACAACGTCGGCGACGAACTGGGAGCCGTTCCCAACTACCAGCAGGCGATCGAACTCGATCCCAATTTCGCGATGGCCTATGCCCGCCTCGGCACCATCTACAACAACCTCGACCAGACCGAGTTGTCCGAGCAAAACCGGCAGAAGGCTTTCGAGCTTCGCGACCGCGCCAGCGAGCGCGAGAAGCTCTACATCATGTCTCACTACTATGCTGACAGCGGACAGCTCGACAAAGGTATTACTGCCTACGAACTCTATCGCCAGACCTACCCGCGCGATCCCATCCCCTTCACCAATCTGGCCAATATCTATAACCAGCTCGGACAATTTGACAACGCGTTAGAGATGGGAAAGCGCGCCGTGGAACTCGATCCCGACATGCTGAACAGCTACGGGCAAGTTGCCGAGGCTTACGCCGGACTGAATCGGCTCGAAGAAGCGCGTGCCACCGTCAACATTGTCCTCCAGCATAAGGGATCATCGGAGTTTCACGTTTTGCTGGCTGCACTCGACTGGAATCAAGGCAAAGACGCCGACATGGAGAAGGAACTGCAGAGCGCCGCAACCAGTCCCAGCGGAGAGTTGTCGGTTCTCGGTTTCCGCATTGGCCTAGCCTGCGCGCGTGGACAAGTGCGCCAGGCGCAGGAATTTGCCCACCAAGCCGAAGAAGCGTTGGATCGCCTGCACCTCCAGGGGCGAGCCAGTATGGAGGCGCAGCTGGCCAGCTTCGAGGCATTAGTCGGCGATCATGCAGATGCGGAGAACGCGGCAAGCGAAGCGCTGCGAATTTCAAGAATTCTCCCGGTGCTCGGCAGTGCCGCCACTACCTTCGCCATCCTGCGCCAGGACAAGAAAGCCCTTGCCTTAGCCGACGAGATTCAGCAAGCCCATCCCAACCACACCGTCACCGTGAACGTAACGGTGCCCCTGATTCGCGCCACGGCCGCGTTACGGCCCGCCAATCCGGCCAACACTGACCCCGCCAAGGCCATCGACTTTCTCAATGCCGCTGCCGTGTACGCTCGCGATAGCGCTGGCATCTTTTACGTTCGTGGCATTGCCTACGAAAAGGCGGGACGCTATGCCGAAGCCCAGCAGGATTTTCAGAAGGTGCTCGAAATAAAATCCCACAGCGGCCCGGACCTGGTGTTTGCCGTCAATCAACTGGAGATGGCCCGAGTCTTCCAGAAGCAGGGAGACATTCCCAAAGCTCGCATCGCCTATCAAGACTTTCTTGTCGCCTGGAAAAATGCTGACCCCGACGTGCCTCTCCTCCAGGTAGCCAAAGCCGAATACGCCAAACTGCAATAGCTTTCGGTTAGTGTGGAGCGCGCGCTCCCCGCCCGCTTTTCTGCAATCGCCTCGTCATAAAGAAGCTGTCGAGCACAGTTCACGCAGGTGGGGTACCCGCTCCACGCCGTTAGAAGTGAAACCCCAACTGAGCCGTCAGCGCGCGAGGCGTCACAAAGTGTGTCCCGCTAAAGGTGGAAAGAAAGTTATACAACGCCAGTTTGTTCGCAATGTTGATAGCCGTGAGCGAAAGACTCCATTTGTAATGGTCACCTTTGAAAAGGTTGTCGTCTCCGACGGAAGCGTCAAATAAGTTGCGCGATGCAATGCGCGGCGGATTGCGGTCGTCGTTCTCGGTGTTCGGCGCTGGCACCTTGATCTGCTTCGACCCGAACTGCGACGCCAGGCAGGTAGCGGAGGGCAGTGGAGTGGTGGGAGTTGCGTGCGCGCCATCGCAGGTAAATCCTGCTACAAACTCCTGATCCGCGCTCAGCGGGTTTCCGAAAGCGTCGCGCAAATAGACGGCTGGCTCCCCGCCAATCGTAGTCGACTGCGGGCAATTATTGCCCGGATTCACTCCGTAACACGGCGCATTGCCAGCCACCAGGCCGCTGTCATAACGCCAGTTGAAGCCGAACCACGGACCACGCTTCCAGGGCTGATACTGCAAATGGGTCGTTTGATTGAACTTTTCGTCGTGGTCAATCCGGAACGGAATTCCGGCCCCAGCCGTACCAGTCGTCACTGTCGCACCGGCACCGCCGATCTGGGGAGTGAAAAAGCGTGCCGCCACACTGGAGAAGACCATCTGCGCCGAGAAGCCGTGCAGATTCGGTACTTTCAACGTACCGGCGTATCCAGGAATTTTGGCGTTGTGCCATTCAATCGGGAAAGTAATCGGCGTGTTGCCGAGCACACTGAAATCATAGCCATTGTGCGTGTACTTCGAAATCCACTCGCCAGAAAAGACCAGATAACGTCCGAAAGCCTGCTCCAGTCCGGCGTGAAATTCATTGCGAAAGCCGGGACTCAGGGGGTTGGCCACGAAAACACCAGGTTCAGGCTGCGAACAGTTCAGCAACGGAGCCAACACCCGGTTACTGCATCCGACGCTCGAAAGTATCAGGTTCTCATTGAACGGAGACTCCAGCGTCCGCGCATAGGATACCCGCAGGACTGTACCTGTCTTCTTCACATTGTACGAAATTCCTATCCGAGGCTCAGCTTGACTCGCAATGGTAAGACCGTTGTACATATCTCCGCGCACGCCCAGATTCATCGACCAGTGCCCCACCGTGATCGCATCCTGAATGTAGAGAGCAAGCTCCTTCACGTCGGTATGACCATTGAAATTGTACGGACTACCGCCGCGCGTCAAGTCGTATGGAAGTAAAACCGGATTGAAGTAGGGATAAAAAGCCGTTCCCGGGGCGTTCGGGTTGGTTGGAAACGGCGGATCCGTGCCTGCGCCGGTATTTGTTTGGTATCCGGCGGCGGCGCACTGCGAGGGGTTTGTGAATCCCGGAACCGGAACATACGGATTCGGATTGAGCGCCGTGACCGGGGACAGCGTGATGCAAGGTGCGTTGTAAGCCGGATCGACAATCCCGACCGTGTCATTCTCATTAAGAAATGTCTGCTCGTAGACGACGCCAGCCTTGATGTTGTTCACCCCTCGAACGTAGGAGATATCCGATCGAAGTCCCGCGTTGGTCAGGGTCCGGTTCTGGCCCACCGACTGCCTCTGCAAACTCGGCGGCCCGAGGTCGGCAAAAGGATCATCGCTCGGGTAGTAGTTGTAATCGTCCCGGCGCACAAATGCTCCCAGTGTGAACACGGAGCGCGTACTGATCAGCCGCGTCCACGAGGGCGCGATATTAAATGTTCCTATCTTGGAGCGCTGATCGGCCGTGCCCACAGTAATAAGCGTGCCGGGAACTACGCCTCCATAATTCTCCGCTGGTGGCAGAATCCCGTTCAGCCCGCTCCATGCGGTCGCGTTTTCGGCATCCAATGAATTCGGCGTTTGGAACCAGCTCCGGCTGTAGCCGAAGTTCAAATGAATCGAATCTGCGGATGAGACTTGGAGGTCGACACGGTCGAATAGATTCTGTTCGTTACCCTTGTCGTGGATAACTGCAAACTCCGGCGCATCCAAAAACCGTCCGCTATTCAAACCGGCAATGGAGATGAAGTTTCCCCAGTTCTTACCTCCATAAGCCACATCGGCGGACAGGGTCGATGCCCCAAACGATCCATAAGAAGTGTTCACGCTCCCGTGGGGAGTGGTTACGCCTTGGCCCGATCGAGTCGTCGCTACGATCACGACGCTGGTCTTGCCCCCGTATTCCGCGGGTGGCGCGCCGGCGATGACCTCCATCGATTGGATCGTATCGACGGAAATCTGGTTCGAAAAAGTTTTGCTGTGCTGGTCGGTATCGGGCTGATCGTCGATGTTGTATGAATTCTCCGCGTGGTCGCCATAGCCGTGGATTTGGCCATTGGAATCGGAGGCGATGCCCGGAGTAGCTTCACCCACGATCGCGCTCAACGACGACGACCCACTTCCCATCGGAAGTTTATCGATCAACTCCTTGTCGACGTCAGAATGGAAGGTCGGATCGTTCTCCACCAGATCGCCCGAAGCCTCCACCGAAACCGTGGTGGAAGAGGTAGACACTTGAAGATTAATCTGGACATTCACGGGCACCACCGAGCGGACCGGTACATCCTGCGCCGTCGTAGCGAATCCTGCGGCGGTTATCGTCATGTGATATGGATTAAACGGCACGTTCGGGAAACTGAAGCCCCCCTTACTGTCCGTGGTCGTCTTGTGATCGTAACCACTGACCGGATTATGAATCTCGACAGTTGCGTCGGGAATCACCGCACCCGAAGGATCAACGACGGTCCCGTTAATCGTTCCCGAACTTCCTCCCGACTGCGCACTCGCGGTCCCAACCCCTGCCGCTATAGCGACAGCAACCAAAGCCACCGCCAGCCAACTTCTAAGAAATGAATGCATGAATTCCTCCGATAAATAGTTCTGGAGCGATTCCGGTCCCATTGAAATTCAGAAGAGTTAAAGATCAAAAGGGTTTAAAGATCAAAGGGTTGAAGACGGTCCATTTGAAAAAACACCTATTTGATGTAGGCGCGAGATTAAAGCGCCGGCGGAGGACGAATAAACTGGGCGACGGCGGGACGGAAAATCGCGGAAACCTCTGCCACCGGACTCGCCAGCACTGCCATAGCCAGAACCGGCGTCGACGCAACTACCTGCGTACTCACTCCCGCATGAGCGGTCGCGCAAATCGTGCAGCTGTGGTGCGAGGTAACGGAGTCGTCGGCATGAGAGTGTGTAGCCTGTATCGACCCCATGATGCATACCAAGGCCACGCAGAGCAAGGATGCCGCTCTGACCAATACGCCCCGATTTGCCGACACTTTCAGCATGAAATCCCGGAATGCACCTAAGACACTAATTTTGAACGGTCTAGCCTTAGACGATTCTACCGTGAGATAGTCATCCGCGGAAACGCCACGCGCAAAATCCAGTCATCCGGTGGGTTAGTCCCAGGATCCGAATTTCCCGTGCGAATGCTATCTCAAACGTAATCCCACCATAATCCTGTCAAAGATTCGTACCCGGGCGTCGCTTCGGCAACACCATCATGTCCATCCGAAGATTCGTATTGGGGGTATCGCTTTCACGAAAGCCGCTCAAGAATCGGCCGGCCTTCACGAACCGTGCCTCCACGGCCAATTTTTCAGCAATGTTAAATATGTAGGACAAGAACCAGCAAAAGCACTATTACCGAAGCCGCCATTCTCCGACAATCGTCGCAGGCACCACCGACACTCGTCCGTTGCAGCGCCATCTGCGTCTCAATTTGATTTTCTCCGCCGCGCAGACCTCCAAAAGGCCCGACGGACTCAGACTGAGGGAGAAGTAATTATGTCGGGACAAGTTATTTTGTACTTCGAAGATCAGGCAGATGCCCTACGCTTTGCTCTTGCCGCCGGTTCCGTGATGGCAGGCGATGGAACTCACGCCACCGATAATTTGGTCGAGGAAACAGCACGTGTCACCCGCATCCGGCTAGATGCCGCCAACAAAGGAAAGAGCCGCCAGCCCAATCCACCCGAACGCGCCGCATAAATCTCGGAAAGATTCGCGCCATGGCATCGCTTCAGCAATACCATAAGCTCCTCAGAAATCGAATGCCCTTACGGAGCCGCTGCATCCAGCGCCTTCAATTAGAATGTCCGCTATGCCAAGCGCTGAACCAACTGCAGTTTCCGCCACGTCGCTCGATCTAACCTGGGTTCGCAGGCAATTCCGAGCCTTAAAGCAAACGATTGACGGGAATCCCGCCGTCTTTATGGACGGCCCCGGAGGAACGCAAGTCCCGCAACAGGTAATCGACGCCATCGCGGATTATCTCGCGCGCAACAATGCCAATACTCAAGGCGCCTACCTCACCAGCCACAACACAGACCGCATCA
>Ga0209221_1000502_pt1 | contig 15109 bp, 9 predicted proteins | sample BlaSpr_A8_Ref_O2_FD_187989 | JGI IMG/M metagenome (GOLD analysis project Ga0209221, IMG submission 187989) | Forest soil microbial communities from Thunder Bay, Ontario, Canada - Black Spruce, Ontario site 2_A8_Ref_O2 (SPAdes) (version 2) | ecosystem: Environmental > Terrestrial > Soil > Boreal...
CGACGCGGATATTTTGCAATGGTGCTGGTCTTCAAATGCCTTGACGAATGAAGGGTCGGCATATCCTTCCCAAACCAGCAGATTCAGCGTGGGTTTCTTTTTCGCGCAAGAGCTGGCGCACGTTATTACGGTCAACAGAAACAGCAGAGTCGCCCAGCGGCGTAAGTTCATTGTCTCCTGCCTTGTTCGCAGCAAAGCTCGCGACAAACATCTCTAAAAAGTAGGCGGCGTATTCACCCACAATACCCAGGTCTCGGTGCGCCCGGGATTTTTCCAGTGATGTGGCCGGGCGCTTTCAAAATAAAAACTGTCCCCGGCCTTCAACCGGAATTCTTCTTTCTCCAGTGTGATCGCCAGCTGTCCCCGCAAAATAAAAAGAAATTCTTCTCCTTCATGGGTATAGGAATCGCCGCTGCCGGCTCGCGGGGCAACGCGAAACAGATGCGGCTCCATCACGGTGTTTCCCCAGGCCAGCAGCTCCATTCGCACCCCGGGCCCGGCCTCCAGCACCTTTCGTTGCGCGGGCTGCACCTGCCGGCTGCTCGATCCGTTGGCCTCAAAAAAATCCAGGATGTTGGTTTTATAGAATCGCGCGAGTTTGCGCAGCGTGCCCACAGAACCGCTCATCTGCGAACGCTCCAACGCGCTCAGAAAACCTACGGAAATCCCCACGCTTTGCGCCACCTGCGCGAGGGATAGTTTTCGCTTTTCCCGCAACTTCCGCAAGTGTGTGCCAATGGCCGCCACATTGCCGGCGGCCGGTCGCGCGCGGCCTTCCCGCCGCAACAACTCTACAATCGCGGGCGCGTTCAGCCCGCGCTCCTTGCGCAGGAAGCGCGCGCGCTTGAGCACTTTTACATCATCTGAGCTATAGAGCCGGTATTTACTTTGGGTACGCCGCGGCCGCGTCAGCCCAAGATTTTCCCACGACCGGATCACCGACGGTGAAACTCCCACGCGCCGGGCCACATCTCCGATCTTCAAATACGCTTCCACGCTAGCTGAGCTCATCGTCGCTCTGCAGACCATCCGATGCAGACTATTCAAGTTTTCTATCGACCGGGGCTCGTTTTTATCCTTTTTATCCTTGACAGTTCGCGCCCCTCTTCTCTAACCTTGCGGGATTATAGCAAGGTTGTGAGTTTACACAAGCTGTAGCCTTCACTCGAAAAACAAGCTTTCACAAGAGATGCCTGGAGGTTCCATGCCGTCACTTCGAGCCCGCTGGACCCGAATTTGGCTGACGCGGATTTGTCCCATTGCACTTTGCCTTGTGATTTCACTCTCGATTCCCGCAGCGCTCCATGCACAAAGTGCGAATGGCCGCATCGTGGGGCGCGTGTCAGATCCTACCGGGGCTATTCTTTCCGGGGCCAAGGTCACTTTGTCCAACGAAGCCACCGGCATTACTCGCGATGCGCTCACCAATGACAGCGGCGACTACACCTTCGTCGAAGTTGTTCCCGGCACCTACACGGTGCAGTTCGAATTGAAGGGCTTCAAGAAGAATGTTCAGAAGAGCGTGATCGTCGACGTCAACCAGGTCGTAACTCTTAATTCCGCGCTGCAAATCGGCGGATCGCAGGAAACGGTCGAGGTCACCTCGGAGGCTCCGCAGGTCGATACCACGAGCACCCAACTCGGCGCTGTCATCAATGACCGCTCGGTAAATGAGCTTCCGCTGAACCAGCGCGATACTTATCAGTTCCTCCAGCTCCAGCCCGGCGTGCAGGCGCAACTCGGATCGAGCGGAACATTATTTGCGGGGAGCAGCGATGCCGGTTCCGTCTCGGTGAATGGCGGCCGCACTCGCGCTAACAACTTCAACGTGAACGGTGGTGACGCCAATGATCAATTCGTAAATACTCCCACCATCCAGCCAAGTCCGGATAGCGTCGAGGAATTCCGCATCATCACCAACACGTTCGACGCCGAATATGGCCGCAACTCCGGATCGGTGGTGAACCTAATCACGAAATCAGGAACCAACGGTTTTCACGGAAACGTTTACGAGTACCTTCGCAATACGGATCTGGATGCGAAGGGCTATCCCGACACCACCAAGCCACAACTCAATCAGAACCAGTTCGGCGGTACATTCGGTGGGCCAATCAAAAAAGATCGCAGTTTCTTTTTTACCTCCTATGAAGGACACCGCACGCGCGATGGTGTTCCGGGCCAGTTGTTGACGGTGCCAACCGCCGCGGAATACGGCGGCGACTTTTCGGGCGTGGGAGGTTTCGCCGGCGGTGGGGGAATCTCTGATCCCTTTGTTGCGCAGGTGCTGGATGGCCGCAAGGGCTGCGATGCGGCCCTTGGCTACACAGTCGCAAGCAGGCCAGTTGATACCACAACGGGAGTTGTTGATTGGTCAACTGTCTTTCCGAATGGCGTGATCCCAACTGCCTGCCAGGATCCGGTAGCCGCCAATCTGCTCCGGCGCTATGTTCCTGCCGCCAATCGAGGCACGAACCAATATCAGGTTGTCCCCGTTGGGACCATCAATTCCGACCAGTTCACCGTTCGCTTGGATCACCGGATCAACGACCATCAAGGCTTTACCGCCTACTACTATTTCAACGATAACCGCGAACTCGATCCTTACAACACCTTCGAGGAGGCGGGCGCTACCGTTCCGGGCTTCGGAAGCTACAACAACTACCGCGATCAGCAGTGGAACCTGGCTCATACCTGGACGATCAGCAACTCCCTGGTCAACGAAGCGCACTTCACTTACATGCGCGAGGGCGAGCTGGGCTACTTGAAGAATGAATCGAACAATGCGGTAACTGCCTCTTGCACGGGCGCAGCCGCAGCCTTCTGCTTCACCGGCGTATCCGATTCTTCCGCCATCAATGGCAATACGGCCTTGGCCAATGGCGCCAGCTTGGGCATCACTACGGGTCTCCCGGCAAATCTGACCGGAGTTCCTTTCGTTAACATTTCCGGCGGCGCGTCGTTCGGTAATAATTTTGAAGGCTTTTTGCCACAAGTTGGAAACAGTTTTCAGTGGACTGACAATCTTTCCTGGGTAAAGGGAAGCCACACCTTCAAGTTCGGCCTGGACGTGCGCCGCTACCGATTTGATCAGTTTTATTATTTCGACCTGAATGGTGAATATACGTTCGATAACAGCGGTCCCAATGGGATTATTCCCGGCGACGGCGACCAGTACGCTGAATTTTTATTGGGTCTGGCGGACGCCTACACTCAGGGTTCGGGTCAGCGCGAAGACGTTCGTACCACCACAGCCTATCCGTTCGTCCAGGACAGTTGGAAGGTAAAGCAGAATCTGACATTGAATTACGGCTTTCGCTGGGAATATGCTCCGCCGCCCACCGATATCTCCGGCCACGTGGAGACTTTCCGTCCCGGACAAAACTCCACGGTATATCCCTGCGGAATTACCGAGAGCACTTCCTACTGGCAGAGTCTGGGCGTTGCCAATCCAACCTGCGCGAATACCGGATCGGCACCCACTGGCCTGGTAGTTCCCGGCGATCCGGGTGTACCGAAGGGAATGACTTCTACCTATTACAAGTCTTTTGCCCCGCGTTTTGGTTTAGCGTACAGCCCGAACTTCAGCGGTGGTCCGCTCGGGTGGCTATTCGGCAGCAATGGCAAGACCAGCATTCGCACCGGCTGGGGCCTTTTCTATAATCCCATCGAAGAACTGGTTCTGGCTCAATTTGGCGCGGAGCCGCCGTTCGGCGGCAGTTCGTCGCTCTCCGACGTTTTTCTCAACACGCCATTTGTGAACCAGGGCGGCTTCTCCGCGCCGAATCCATTCAACGGCATTATCACGCCGACGAAAGGCCAGCCTACCGATTTATCTTTCTTCCGGCCCATTCTTCTTTACGGTGAATTCCAACCTCACTTGCGGTCGCAATATACCAGTCAATACAACCTCACCATTCAGCGTGAGTTGAGCAATAGCATGATGTTCCAGGTCGGATACGTGGGGTCTCAAGGTCATCGTTTGTTGGCTTCGCACGATATCAATCCCTCCAATCCGCAGACCTGCGTCGACATTATGTCCATTTCCGCACTGAATTCCGCAAACGTGAACTCGTTCGGCGCGCAGGCCAATTGCGGTCCCACTGAAGAGGACACGCAATGGAGTGTGACCATTCCGAATGGCTTCAAATTCCATATGCCCAACGGCAGCATCCTGAATGGCACAGGGCAAACGGTTAATCTGGTAGGTCTGCGTCCTTATTCGTCGCCTAACTGTAATCCGTTGTTGCCTGCGTTCACGGCGGGAACTGGCTGTCCCGTGGATGGCACGCCAGTCTTCACTGATGTCTTTGCCGAAGACACCATCGCCAACTCCAACTACAACGCGCTCGAGATGATGCTGCAAAAGCGCTTCTCTCGCGGATTGCAGTTCCAGGCGGCTTACACTTTTAGCAAGTCGATTGATGACGGTTCCACTTTTGAAGAAACTTTGAATCCGTTCAATCCCCGGTTGAGCCGCGCGCTTTCGCTCTTCAATTCCGCGCAGCGCTTCGTCATCAGTTATGACTGGGAATTACCGATTCGCCAGTACCAGGGCTTTAAGGGCAAGGTGCTCAACGATTGGGAGATCTCCGGCATCACCCAGTTCCAGAGCGGTTTCCCCATCCGTCTGAATACCGAGGACGATACTGAACTGATCAACAGCCTATTCTTCCTGGGTACCGAGGCGCCAAGCTTGGTCGCGCCGTTTCAGAAGTTGAACCCGAGGAAAACGTATACGTCTCTCGGGCTTAGCACGCCCGGATATTGGTTCAATCCGAATGATTTCCAGGATCCGCCGCTCGGCCAGTTTAACAACGGAACCCAACGCACTATCTGCTGCGGCCCGGGACTTGCGGATTGGGACTTCTCGGTTCATAAGAAGATCGCTCTTACCGAAACCAGGTATTTCCAGTTCCGCGCCGAGATTTTTAATCTGTTCAACCGGACGAATTTCTCGAATCCGGATGGTGGTTTCTCCGACGGCCCGACAGAGTTCGGCCGAATTACATCGGCGGGCGATCCGCGCCTATTGCAGTTTGCTTTAAAGTATTTTTTCTAAGGTAAAGGTTTAAACTAAGTTCACCCCGCGCGGTCCGCCGCCCGGCATCCTAATGGCCCGCTCACAGAAATGGCGCGGCCTGAGCTATCCCGGAGCAGTTCGATGTACCACGATCTACAGAAGGAGCTCGAAACTTTCGAGCGCCGCACCCCCAAGTCCGCCGAAGCCTACAAGAAAAATCTCAAGCGCATTCCACTCGGGGTGGCCAGCAATTATCGGCATTACGATCCCTGGCCCATCTTCGTGAAGGATGCCGGCGGCAGCAAATTCCGCGACCTCGATGGCAACGAATACATTGATTACAACCTGACGTTCGGCGCGCTCATGGCAGGGCATTGCCATCCTGCGGTGATGAAGGCCGTGGAAAAACGCCTTTCCACCGGGACCATGTTCGGTATGCCGCATGACATGGAATGGGAGCTAGCCGAGGAAATCTGCAAGCGCTTCCCGGTTGATATGGTCCGCTTCGGCAACAGTGGAACCGAAGCGACCATGCACGCGATCCGCCTGGCGCGCGCCGCGACCGGCCGCGACAAGATTATTAAGTTTGAAGGCGCCTACCACGGCCTGCACGATTCCGCATTGGTCAGCGTAAAACCGCACGCGCCGGAATTCGGCGATATCGATAATCCCACTGCCGTTCCCGGTGGACTCGGTGTTCCGAAAAACGCAGTCGAGAACGTGAAGATTGCCACCTTCAACGATCTGGCCACCGTCGAGCGCCGTTTCAAAGAAAATCCCGGCGAGATTGCCGCGATCATTCTCGAACCGATTTTGATGAACGTTGGGCTCTGCATCCCGCAGCCCGGTTTTCTCAAGGGCCTGCGTGATCTCGCAACCAAGCATGGTGCGCTGCTGATCTTCGACGAAGTGAAAACTGGCGCGAAGCTGGGATGGGGAGGGGCAAGCGAATACTTCAACGTGAAGCCTGACATGATCTGTCTCGCTAAGTCGATTGGCGGAGGCCTGCCCTTGGCCGCATTTGGCGCCCACAAGTCGGTTATGGATCTGATTTCGCAACACAAAGTTTTCCACGGTGGAACCTACAACACAAATCCAGTTTCGATGGCTGCCGGCCTGGCAACCTTCCGCGAAGTTCTCACTCGCGATAACTATGCGCACGTCGATAAACTCGGCCAGAAACTGGCTGATGGATATCGCAAGACCATCGCGAAAGTGGGTCTGCAAGCCTACATCGCGCATGCAGGAGCGAATGGCGCTCTCATGCTGTATCCAAAGGAAATTCGCAACTACCGTGACTGGGCGACGATCGATGTCGATCTCTGGCGCCACTACTGGTTTGCCATGGTCAACCGCGGCGTGATGCCCCAGCCTTACTGGTGGGACGAGCAATGGACGATCTCGGTCCAGCACACCGAAGCAGACATCGACAAGCATCTATCTGCGTTCGACGACATTGCCGCTTCGCTCGCCAAAGCGCAACAGGAACGCGCCGGTCAGCCAGTTCTGGCCGCGCACTAAAAAACAAGTGGCCAGTGGGCAATGGTCAGTGATTGTAAGAAGAACACTGCCTACTAATCACTGGCCACTAATCACTGACCACTGAACTTTGTCCACCGCCGCCCAACCCGCCGCCCAGCCTCACCTGATCCGCGCCCTCGGGCGCCGCGACCTCGTTCTTCTCTTCGTCGTGGCCGTTTTCAATCTCAACGTCGTCCCATCCATCGCGGCCAATGGCGGCGTCACCATCTGGCTGTGGATCATCTCCCTCATTCTTTTTTTCTGGCCGCAAGGCATCGCCGTCATCGAACTCGCCCATCGCTATCCCGGCGAAGGCGGAGTTTATCTCTGGGCCAAAGAAGTTTTCGGCGACTTCCACGGCTTTCTCTCCGGCTGGTGCTACTGGACCAACAACATGCTTTACGTGCCGACCGTCATGCTTTATTTCGTCGGCGTCTCCGTCTATGTGCTCGGCCCGTCGCATCTCAGCCTTGCGGATAACAAATTCTTCGCCTCCGCAACTTCTTTAATACTGCTTGCCGTGCTAACGCTGCTTAACATTGTTGGCCTCGGCGTGGGCAAGTGGATTAACAACCTGGGCGCGATCGGAACTTTTATTGCCGCTGCGGTGCTCATTGGCTTGGGTGCAATCGTGTGGTGGCGGTTTGGTACCACCATTACCACCGCCGATTTCAAGATCCCGTCCAACCCCCGTTTCGTGATGAACTCGTTCGGTGTGATCTGCTTCGGCCTCGTCGGTCTGGAACTCGCGTCCGTCATGGGAGATGAAATCCAGGACCCGCGCCGCACCCTGCCCGGCGCCGTCGCGCTGGGTGGCATTCTTTCTGGCGCGCTCTATGTGGGCGCAACTCTCACACTTCTCATCGCCGTCGGCAAGGACGTGAATGTTCTCCAGGGAATCGTGCAGGCGGTCACTCACATGGCCGGGCGAGTGGGCATTGGATGGATCGTGGTTCCGTTTGCTCTAATGCTGAGTTTCTCTATCGCCGGCATCGGTTCTGCTTGGATGGGTGGCGCTGCCCGCATTCCCTTCGTCGCCGGCCTCGATTCTTATATGCCCTCTTGGCTCGGCAAGATTCACCCTCGCTATGCAACGCCCTATGCCGCGTTGATCGTCCAGGCAATTGTCTCAGCGTTGCTGGTCGTTATGAATTTTCTCGGCGCAGGCGTTCAGGAGACTTTTCAAAAACTTTTATCGCTCGCGGTCGTGTTGCAACTGGTCCCTTTTCTGTACATGTTCGGAGCGCTGATATTGTTTGCCGTGAAAGAGGTTAAGCCGCAAGGCCAGTACAGCCGCGTAACGCTTATGCTCGCCGGTACCAGTGGCTTGGTCACGACGATGCTGGGTATCGCACTTGTCTTTTTCCCGGCGCAGCAGATTACATCGCTGTGGTCGTACGAACTGTGGATGTTCGGCGGCACGCTATTTTTTGTCGGCCTGGCCGCATTCTTTTTTTTCGTTTACGGTCGCCACAAGCGTTCGCTCCAGGGTCATGTCGAGATGGTCGCCTCGGCTGTCCCGGTGAGCGAAACGCGCCCGTTATGAGGAATGTTTCGATCCGTGTCAGGCACGACTTCAGTTGTGCCGTCAGAGACTGAATGAAAAACAGCTTTAGCCGCTGCTGTAAGCAGGAGGTAAAAACAAAATGCCCGGCGGAATCACCACCGAACTCAAAACTTATCAGATGTATATCAACGGCGAATGGATGAATAGCAGCTCGCGGAAAACTTTCCCCGTCTACGATCCCTCCACCGAAGAAATCATCGCCCAGGTCCCCGACGCCGGGGCTGACGACGTGAATCGCGCGGTTGCCGCTGCCAAAGCCGCCTTCGAAGATGGTCCCTGGAGCACGAGCACCGCGCAGGAGCGCGGACGTGTCCTCTTCCGACTCGCGGAGAAAATCCGCGCCAACGTTGCAGCTCTCGCCGAACTCGAATGCCGCAACACCGGCAAGCCGATTGTGGAAGCTGAGTTCGATATCAACGACGCGGCCACTTGCTTCGAATACTACGGCGGCCTCGCCACTAAAGTTGTCGGCTACGTTAATCCCGTTCCCGATAATGCGATGAGCTTGTCGCTGAAAGAGCCGGTTGGCGTCGCCGGACAAATCATTCCGTGGAATTATCCGCTGCTCATGGCGGCGTGGAAACTCGCACCCGCGATCGCTGCCGGATGCACCTGCGTCCTCAAACCCGCTGAGCAAACCCCGCTCACCGTGCTGGAAATGGCGAACTATTTCGCCGATTGCGGCCTGCCGCCCGGCGTGGTTAACATCGTCACCGGCTTCGGTGAAACCTGCGGCGCACCGCTCGTACAGCATCCCGACGTCAATAAAATCGCCTTCACCGGCAGCGCCTCGGTCGGCAAGATCATCGTCAAACAGGCCGCCGACACGGTCAAGCGCGTCACCCTGGAGCTCGGCGGGAAATCTCCCAACATCTTTTTCGCGGACGCCGATTTCGAAGCCGCCATCGATGGCGCGCTCTTCGGAGTATTCATCAATCAAGGCGAAGTCTGCTCTGCCGGCAGCCGCATCCTCGTACAAAAATCCATCTACAAAAACTTCGTCGAAGCCATGGCAGAGAAAGCCAAAAAAATTAAACTCGGCCCACCGCTCGATCGCGAAACAAAAATGGGCCCGCTGGTTAGCAAAGAGCAATACGACCGCGTCAACTCCTACATCGAAATCGGAAAGAAAGAAGGTAGACTCGTCTCCGGCGGCGGGCGCCCGGAAAAAAGCGGCAAAGGCTACTACGTGCAGCCCACAATTTTTTCCGATGTCTCCAACTCGGCCCGCATCGCCCGCGAAGAAATCTTTGGCCCCGTCGCCGCCGTGATTCCGTTCGATGACGAAAAGGACGCGCTCAAGATCGCCAACGACTCTCCGTACGGCCTCGCCGCAGCAGTCTGGACTCGTGACATTTTCAAAGCCATGCGCATGGTTAAATCCATTCGCGCCGGAATCGTCTGGGTCAATCACATGCAGCCAACATACGTTGAAGCCCCGTGGGGAGGATACAAACAATCCGGCTTCGGCCGCGAACTCGGTCCCTGGGGCATCGAAGAATATCTAGAGACCAAACAGGTTTACATCAATCTGAACGAGCAGCCTATCGGCTGGTACTGATGACTTCTTTTAAACATTGTCATCCTGAGAGAGGATCGATCTTCGCGCCCCAGCGCGAAGATCAACCGCAGTCGAAGGTTCCCTGTGCCGCGTGCAATGTTACTGTCGCATCAGGGAACTCGCGCGAGAAACTAAAATGACTACGATCCGCATTAACACTCCCATCCCCGGCCCGAAATCGCAGGCTCTCTCGGCTCGCCGCTCAAAAGCCGTGCCCCGCGGCCTTTCTCACGCCACGCCCATCTACGTGGCCAAAGCCGAAAACGCCTGGCTCGAAGACGTTGACGGCAACCGCTACATCGATTTCGCCGGAGGCATCGGCTGCCTCAATGTTGGCCATCGTCAGGAAGCAGTGGTCAGCGCGGTTCGCGATCAACTCGACAAATTCCTTCATACCTGCGTTCAGGTCACGCCCTACGAAAATTACATCCGCCTCGCCGAGCGCATGAACCAAGTTACTCCCGGAAAATTTCCTAAGAAAACTATCTTCCTCAACTCCGGCGCCGAAGCCATTGAGAACGCTGTCAAGATCGCGCGCGCCCACACCAAGCGCCCCGGCATCATCGCCTTTGAAGACGCCTTCCACGGCCGCACCATGATGACCCTTGCGCTCACCAGCAAGACTCATCCATACAAAGCTGGATTCGCGCCCTTTCCCGGCGAGGTATACCGCGTCCCTTATGCCTACTGTTACCGCTGCTCCTACAACCTGAAATATCCTTCCTGCGATCTTTTTTGCGCGCGTCATCTGGAAGACACTTTCAAGCGCGTCGTCGCCAATGAAGAAGTTGCCGCGGTCATTGCCGAGCCCGTTCTTGGTGAAGGAGGATTCGTCGCCCCGCCGCCCGACTACTTCAAAGTCTTAATCGATCTCTGCCACAAGCACGGCATCCTCTTCATTGCCGATGAAGTCCAATCCGGCTTCGGCCGCACCGGCGCACTCTTTGCCAGCGAACATTACGGCATCGAGCCCGATATTTTAGTCACCGCAAAATCATTAGGCGGAGGCTTGCCGCTAGCCGCCGTCACCGGCCGCTCCGAAATCATGGACGCCCCAGGCCCCGGCGGCCTCGGCGGAACCTTCGCCGGCAATCCGCTTTCCTGCGCCTCAGCTCTCGCGGTACTGGATTTATTCGAAAAAGAAAACTTATCGGCGCGCGCGAACGAATTAGGAAGTCGCTTCCAGCGCCGCGCCCGTGAATGGCAGAAGCGTTGGCCCATCATTGGCGACGTCCGCGGCCTTGGCGGGATGCAAGCCATCGAACTGGTCAAGTCGCAGGAAACAAAAATCCCAGCTGCCGACGAAACCAAGAAAATCACGCAATACTGCTACGAACACGGCCTGATCACCATTACCGCCGGTTCCTACGGCAACGTGATCCGTGTCCTCGTCCCGCTGGTCGCCACTAACGAGCAAATGGACGAAGGCCTCGACGTTCTGGAATCCGCACTGGCAGCAGTCGCCGACAAGAAAGGCGCAGTTGCCCAATTGGCGTGAGGTTCGGCTCCGTCTAGGCAAGCGACGCCATTTGATGTGAAAATGATCTGTCACCCTGAGCGTGGGCACTTTCGCGCGAAGGACCTATGCAACCCGCTCGGAGCGCCACACTCCGCGCGCACAAAAATCTTCACGATAGCTGAGGCAACACAATGACCACCGTAGCCGCACCGCCTGCACTTCGACTCACGAACTTCATCGACGGCCGCTGGACCGACTCCCCATCCACCGACCTGCGCGACATCGTCAACCCCGCGACTGGCGAGGTTCTCGCTCAGGCCCCCCTCGCCGATGCCAACGAAGTTAATCAGGCCATTGAGTCCGCCGCAGCCGCCTTTCCGGAATGGCGCCGCACGCCGCCCGAAGACCGCATCCAGCCGCTTTTCAGATTAAAGATGCTGCTCGAAGAGCACATTGAGGACATCGCCCGCATCATCACGCAGGAGAACGGCAAGACCTTTGCCGAAGCCAAAGCCGAAATGCGCCGCGGTATCGAAAATGTCGAAGTAGCCTGCGGCATCCCCATGATGATGCAAGGCTATAACCTTGAAGATGTTGCCCGCGGCATCGATGAAATGATGATCCGCCAGCCCCTCGGCGTGGTCGCCGCCATCACGCCATTTAATTTTCCTGGCATGATTCCGTTCTGGTACCTGCCTTACGCCATCGCCACCGGCAACACGTTCATCCTGAAACCCTCCGAGCGCGTCCCGCTCACCATGCGCTACGTTTACGAACTGATCGAAAAAACGGGCTTGCCCAAAGGTGTCGTGACCCTGATCAACGGCGGCAAGACTGCTGTCGACGCATTAATCGACCACCCCAAGGTCCGCGCTATCAGCTTTGTCGGCTCTACTCCGGTCGCGCGTTATATCTACGCGCGCTCCGGCGAAAAAGGAAAACGCTGCCAGTGCCAGGGTGGCGCAAAAAATCACGTCATCATTCTTCCCGACGCCGATATGCCCATGGCCACGCAGATCATCAGCGACAGCGCCTTTGGATGCGCGGGCCAACGCTGCCTCGCCGTCTCCGTTGCCGTGACCGTCGGCGAAGCGCAAAAAACTTTTCGCGATGCCATCGCAGACGCAGCTTCCAAGCTCAAAGTCGGCAACGGTCTCGATAAAGATGTTCAGATGGGTCCGGTGATTACGCGAGAAAGCAAAGAACGCGTTGAGTCGCTGATTGCAGTCGGTGAAAAGCAAGGTGCAAAAGTTCTGCTCGATGGCCGTAACTCGAAAATTCCGAAATATGAATCGGGAAATTTCGTGAAGCCCACCATTCTCGATAACGTCCCCGCAACCAGCGATCTCGCCGACACGGAAATCTTCGGCCCGGTCCTCAGCCTCGTCCACGCAGATGGCATGGACGACGCGATTGCCTTCCTCGAACGCAGCGCCTACGGTAATCAAGCGTCGCTGTTCACCTCCAGCGGATCGGCCGCACGCCGCTTCCGCTACGAAGCGCCCGCAGGAAACATCGGCATCAACATCGGAGTCGCCGCGCCCATGGCCTATTTTCCCTTCAGCGGATGGAAAAACAGTTTCTTCGGCGATCTTCACGGCCAGGGCCGCGACGCCATCGAGTTCTACACCGACAAAAAAGTAGTCGTCGAACGCTGGGCCAAAGACCACAGCAGAAAGTTCTGAGATCTACTCTGTGTTCTCTGCGGTAAAGATTCTAAGAATCAACCGAGTAGACAAAGGTTAGGAGCTAAGAGTAATGACCACGATCGCAAATCCCGCAACCGATAAGCTAACCGGCAAAGAAATCGTTGACCTCTGCAAAAAGCACACGCTCTACGAATGGTCCGCGCAATCGAAGATTGATCCTATTCCGGTTGCCAGCGCCAGGGGAATTTATTTCTACACGCCCGAAGGCAAGCGCTATATCGATTTCAACAGTCAACTGATGTCCGTCAACATCGGTCACGGCGATGAACGCGTCGTCAAAGCCATCGCCGAGCAGGCTGCAACGCTGGCTTATGCGAATCCGTTCATGGCCACGGAAGTTCGTGCCCGCCTTGGCGCCAAGCTTGCCGAAATCACTCCCGGCGACATCGACACCTTCTTCTTCACCAACGGCGGCGCGGAAGCCACTGAGAACGCCATCAAACTCGCGCGCTTCTTCACCGGACGCCACAAGATCATGGCGCGCTATCGCTCCTATCACGGAGCGACTGGCGGAAGCATCACACTCACCGGCGATCCCCGCAGATGGGCCGCGGAGCCTGGCATTCCGGGGGTGGTACATGTACTCGATCCCTATCATGGCATCGAGCGCGGATGGGAACCGGCCGAGTCCTCTCTCGCCATGATTGAAGAGACCATTCAACTTGAGGGCTCGCAGACGATCGCCGCATTCATTCTCGAAACTGTGGTTGGCACGAACGGCATTCTGATTCCGCCCGATGGATATCTCGAAGGCGTGCGCAAGCTCTGCGAGAAATACGGCATCCTGATGATCGCCGACGAAGTGATGGCTGGCTTCGGACGAACTGGAGAATGGTTTGCCGTCGATCATTGGAAAGTTGTTCCGGATCTGATTTGCATGGCGAAGGGATTGACCTCGAGCTATCTTCCGCTGGGCGCGGTGGGAATGCGCCATCACATTGCGCAGCATTTTCAGGACAAAGTGTTTTTCGGCGGACTCACTTATAACAGTCATCCCATGGGTTGCGCTGCGGCGCTGGCGACGATTCGCGTGTATGAAGAAGATGGGTTGATCGACAACGCGAAAAAAATGGGCGCGGTCATGAAGCAGCTTGGCAAAGAGATGCAGGCGAAACACCCATCAGTCGGGGATTACCGCAACATCGGACTATTCGGCATCTTCGAGCTGATTCGCAACCGCAAGACGCGCCAGCCGATGGCTCCATTCAACGGCACCTCCGATGAGATGGCTGCGCTCGGCAAGTTCTTCCGCGAGCAGGGGCTTTATACGCTGGTTCGCTGGAACACTTTCTTTACCAATCCTCCGTTATGCATCAACGAGCAGCAGTTGCGCGAGGCATTTGCCATCATCGATCGCGGGCTGGAGATCACGGATAAGGCTGTGAGCGGCTAGTTCTCACTGCAACGGTAACGTGCTCGTGTGGGGCGGAGCGGATGCCCTGTCCGCCTCTTTCTATCTGCACGGTACCCGATGGCTTCGCAGCCCCCTCTAAAGAAGGACTGTTTACCTTTCAACTAGGGTACTCACCCCCCTGTCGCGGAGCACAATCCTCGCTCAGGATGACAAGGTGCTGGGGTTGGGATGACTGGGATGACGGGGGTGCCACGAATTCGTCGGCTGCGCAGGACAACAGGCTTTCGGTTGTCATGCTGCGCGGAGCGGGGAGGTGAGCGCAGCGAGCCTCAACGCGGAGTCAAAGCATCCCTGCCTTCAGTCGGCTGCATCCAGGGGTACCACTCTGCGGCCAGGTCTTTCCGGCGGGGATTGCGGCGTTCGAGCAAAGAAATTTTCTTGGAGCGGGTCCAGCCTTTGAGTTGTTTCTCGCGAGCCAGAGCCTTGTGGACGTCGTCGTAGGATTCCCAGTAGAGCAGGCGGACTACGTCGTAACGGGCGGTGAATCCTTCGTGATGATGGAATTGTGCTGGAAGATGCGCTGGTGAAGATTGCCGCTCACTCCTATATAGAGTGTGCCGGTCAGGCTGGCCATGATGTAAACGCAGTAGTAGCGGCGCTCAAGCATGAGGGAATCATTGCGGCTGTTCGGGCGGGTGGACTGTGATGAGGGTCACAGGCGTGGCCGCAGGCATCCGGATTTGGGAAGGGGAACACCGGTGGGCCGGGTGCAATGCAAGAAAGTAGGGATCCTTCGACGGCGGTTGTGCTTCGCTGTTGCGAAGCACAATCCTCGCTCAGGATGACAATGCTCAGGATGACGATGAGGAAGATCTACACGCGGGTGAGGTGAGGGGCGGCGTCGAGCGAAGAGTAGGT
>Ga0209221_1000503_pt1 | contig 15091 bp, 7 predicted proteins | sample BlaSpr_A8_Ref_O2_FD_187989 | JGI IMG/M metagenome (GOLD analysis project Ga0209221, IMG submission 187989) | Forest soil microbial communities from Thunder Bay, Ontario, Canada - Black Spruce, Ontario site 2_A8_Ref_O2 (SPAdes) (version 2) | ecosystem: Environmental > Terrestrial > Soil > Boreal...
CGTTGTCCTCGGTGATGGCGTGCAGGTATTCGGGCGCGCCCTGCTTCTTGATATGGGCGACGACCTTCTCGACCTCGGTGTCCGACACGAAGGGCCCGTGGACGCGTGAGATGCGCCCGCCGCCCGCCATATAGAGCATGTCGCCCTGGCCGAGCAATTGCTCGGCGCCCTGCTCGCCGAGGATGGTGCGGCTGTCGATCTTGCTCGTCACCTGAAACGAGATGCGGGTCGGGAAATTGGCCTTGATGGTGCCGGTGATGACGTCGACCGATGGCCGCTGCGTGGCCATGATGAGGTGGATGCCTGCGGCGCGCGCCATTTGCGCGAGCCTCTGGATCGCGCCCTCGATGTCCTTGCCGGCGACCATCATGAGATCGGCCATTTCGTCGACGACGACGACGATATAGGGCAGTTCGTCGAGCGGGATCTCCTCGGACTCGTAGATCGCTTCGCCGGTCTCTTTGTCGAAGCCGGTCTGAACCGTCCGGGTCAGCTTCTCCCCCTTCGCGAGGGCCTCGGCGACGCGGACGTTGAAGCCGTCAATGTTGCGCACGCCGAGCTTCGACATCTTCTTGTAGCGATCCTCCATCTCCCTCACCGCCCATTTGAGCGCGATGACGGCCTTCTTCGGATCGGTGACGACGGGGGTCAGGAGGTGCGGGATGCCATCGTAAGCGGAAAGTTCGAGCATCTTCGGATCGACCATGATGAGCCGGCATCGCTCGGGCTTCATCCGGTAGAGGAGCGAGAGGATCATGGTGTTGATCGCGACCGATTTGCCCGAGCCGGTCGTGCCGGCGACCAAGAGGTGGGGCATGCGGGTGAGATCAACGATCACCGGATCGCCGCCGATGGTCTTGCCGAGCGCGATCGGCAGGCGATGATTCGATTGGCCGAACTCTTCGCTGGCGAGAAGCTCGCGCAGATAGACGGTGTCGCGGCGCTGGTTCGGCAATTCAATGCCGATGGCGTTGCGGCCCTGAACCACCGCCACACGGGCGGAAACCGCCGACATCGAGCGGGCGATGTCGTCGGCGAGCCCGATGACCCGCGAGGACTTGATGCCCGGCGCCGGCTCGAGTTCGTAGAGGGCGACGACCGGGCCCGGGCGTACGTTGACGATCTCGCCCTTCACGCCGAAATCGTCGAGGACCCCTTCAAGCAAGCGAGCGTTCTGCTCCAGCGAGTCCTGCGAGATTTTCGCCCCGGCCGATTTTTTCGGCTCGGTCAACATCGTGATCGAGGGCATGACCCATTCGCCGCGTGGCCGGGCCGACATGTCTAGCGGCGCGCGGACTGCACTTGGGCGAGCGGGAAGCGGGGAGACGACGGGCGGCGGAAAGGAAGGAAACGGCGCCGAATCCTGAGCCCGAGGCGCGAGCGCGGCGGCGATCGTCGAAATGTCGTCGGCGTCGCGGACCGCCGACCAGGGCGCGGATGGCGCGGCAGCTGGCGTGCGGTTGAGGACGGGTGGGGGCTGGCTCTTTGTCTTCGAGTAGCGGGAGGCCATCCGGCGCAGCGTCGCCTTTGCTGTCAGCAAGGCATGAATGACGGCGCCGATCGACACCATGCCGAAGCTCGGCTCGTCCTCGTCCTCCTCGTCATCGAAGCGCGCCAGCGCCCGGGCGCGGGCCTTTCCGGCCGTGGCGTCGGAGGCGTCGTCTGCGGAACTCGAGCCCCCAACGCTGGAGGCTGCGGCGAGCCCGAGGATAGCGATTGCGGCAAGGCCGGCGCCGGCTGCGATTGTGGCCCAAGGCGACGCCGGAAGGAGGCGATGCGGGAGCGCCAGGATAGCGTCGCCAACGACCCCGCCGAGACCGGTGGGCAACGGCCAGCTCCCCGGCGCAGGGAGCAGGGAAGCCAGCCCCGCTGCCGCGATCACGCCTGTCAAATAAAGGGCGACCTTCAAACGCGGCCGCTCAAGGCGTCGCTTGGTGACGAGGCTCCAGCCCCAGAACGCGGGCGGGGCGAGCAGGGCCGCCGAGGCGAGACCGATGAACTGCATCACGAGATCGGCGGCGATCGCGCCCGGAGCGCCGAGAAAATTGTGGACTCGCCCGTTCGTCGCGTGATTGAGACTGGGATCGCTGACCGACCAAGTCAGCAGCGCGAGGGTCAAACTGGCTACGCCCGCGAGCGCGACAAGGCCGGTAATTTCGGCCGCCCGCCGCTTCGGGAACTCCCGCACCGAAGCGGGCACATGGTCGATAAATGAGAATGTGGTCGTACGCATCGCTCACTTGCCGGGTCGAAGTGGCGGGATCGCGCGCCGCCCCCTGCTTGACCCTAGGGGCGCTAAGTTAATGCGGTCCTAACCTTAACGGGCAGTCGCCGCAGGAGGCCGCACAAACGGGAGGGCGAGGAATAAAAAAATGGACGCCCCGAGGGGCGTCCAAGGTCCGCGGGGAGGAACTTCGCCCGGCGGCCGCTAAAAGCCGCCGGGCGCCGCAGTTTAGTGAACGACTTCGCCGTGCAGGGCGAGATCGAGACCGTCGCGCTCGATCTCGTCCGAGACCCGCAGGCCGATGACCGCTTTGATGATCGAGAGGATGATGACGGTGACGACTGCGTCATAAACGATGACGGTGATGATGCCGATGCACTGGTTGATGACCTGGTGAGGGTTGCCCTCCATCAGGCCGGCGGTGCCGCCGTATTGCTGGACCGCGAACACGCCGGTCAGAAACGCGCCGATTATGCCGCCGACGCCGTGGACGCCGAAGCAGTCGAGCGCGTCGTCATAGCCGAACATGTGCTTGAGCCCGGTCGCGCCCCAGTAGCAGCCGACGCCACAGGCGACGCCGATCGCCATCGCTCCGATCGGACCGACGAAGCCCGAAGCCGGCGTGATGGCGACGAGGCCGGCGACCGCGCCCGAGCAGATACCGATGACGGTTGGCTTGCCGCGGTGGGCCCATTCGACGAACATCCAGGTCAAGGCCGCGACGGCGGTCGCGATCTGCGTAACCGTCATCGCCATGCCGGCTTGCACGCCCGCGCTGACTGCCGAGCCGGCGTTAAAGCCGAACCAGCCGACCCACAGGAGGCCCGCACCGATGAAGGTCAAGACCATGTTATGGCCCGGTCCCGTGTCTTCGCGCTTGCCCAGCATGATCGCCGCGACCAATCCGGCAACGCCGGCGTTGATGTGCACGACGGTGCCGCCGGCGAAGTCGAGGACTTTGACCCATGCCGCGTCGTTGCTCGAGTTGAAGATGCCGTCGGGTCCCCAGAGCCAGTGCGCGACCGGCGCGTAAACGAAGATCGCCCACAAGCCGATGAACCAAAGCATGGCCGAGAATTTCATGCGCTCGGCGAAGGCTCCGGCGATCAGCGCTGGCGTGATGATCGCAAACGTCATCTGGAAGCACATATAGACGGTCTCAGGGATCGTCGGCGCAAGCGAATTTGGGTTTCCGATGCCCCCGTTGTTGACGTCGCTGAGGATGCCTTGCAGGAACACGCGGCTGAACCCGCCGACGAATGGCGAGCCAGCAGTGAACGCCAGCGAATAGGTCACAACCGCAAACAGAACCGTCACCAGGCACGTGATGGCGAAGCTGGTCATGACCGTGTCGCCTACATTCTTCTTCCGCACCATGCCGCCGTAGAAGAGCCCGAGCCCCGGGATTGTCATCATCAGCACGAGAGCCATGGAGGTCAGCATCCAAGCCGTATCTCCGCCAGAGGGCGTACAATTGGTGAGGACGGCTGGAACCGCGGGAACGGCAGCAAATTTGTCCGTTTCGGGGATCGCGGCGACCGGGCCGGCGCAAGCCGGGGTAGCGGGCGGAGCCGGCTTCGCCGCAGCGGCGGCAGCCGGAGCCGCGGGGGCGGCGGCGGGTGCTGCTGGCGCTGCGGCAGGATTATCCTGCGCTACAGCAGCGGGCGCGGCGAGACCGATGAACGTGGCCGTCGCTAGCGCCGCCGCGAGGCCAGTGAGTAAACGTGTCAGTTTCATGGTTCAGGACTCCGAATCTGGAAGGGGGAAGCGGCGCGTGGCGCCTAGAGCGCGTCCTTGTCCGTCTCGCCCGTGCGGATCCTGACCGCCGAGTCGAGGCTGTAGACGAAGATCTTGCCGTCGCCGATCTGGCCGGTGCGCGCTGCGGCAACGATCGCCTCGACCACCTTGTCTGCGACGTCCGCGTTGACCGCGACCTCGATTTTCAGCTTGGGAAGGAAGCTCACGGCGTATTCGGCGCCGCGATAGATTTCGGTATGCCCCTTCTGGCGCCCGTAGCCCTTAACCTCCGTAACTGTCAGACCGTGCACTCCGATGGCGGTGAGCGCATCGCGCACCTCCTCCAGCTTGAACGGCTTTATGATCGCCATTACGATTTTCATAAGCTCGCCCCATGGTAACGCGCCGCGGCGGTACTGGAACCGTACCGCTTTCGTGCGGTGAAATCGGAACGCAAGCGCGTCCCGCCCGGCACGGCCTTACAAGGCGCGTGCCACATCCTGCCCAGCGGTCTAAGAACCTGAAAAGCAATTGCTATTTGGCGCTCGGATACCGAATCAATGACTGCGGGCCAATCTGATGAGCCATCAGATGAGAAAATGGGCGCCTATGATTTAATCAGAGTTTTCGCGCTTGAAATCGGCGGGTCTGCCGGGCGAAAGCCGCGCGCCCTCCACGAAAGCGCGAGCGCTCCCGGCCCGCTGAGAGCGCCCGGCCGAAGGAAGAAGAGCGCGTGAAACGATCCGTGTAATGGAACGACAACGAGCCGCGCCCGAGGAACGCGAGCCTCGGCAGTTGCTCGTCATCGGACGTATCGAAGCGCCCTCGATTCATAACCTCGAAGTCGCGTTGATTGACTGATCCTGCGCCAATTCCTCGAGCAAGAGCTCTGCCTCCCGCAAGTCGAGCGTGTCGAAACCCTCGGTGAACCAGCCATAGACTGGAGCAAGAATGTCGCGCGCAGGCCCCTGCTTGCCTTGAAGGCACAGCAATCGCGCCATGCTCGTTGCCGCTCGGAGCTCCCAGGATTTGGCTTTCTTCTTCCCGGCAATCTTAAGCGCGCTGGCGAAATAGGCTTCTGCCTTCACGGCGTCCGCCTCCGTTCCAAGCAACGCAATTTCTCCGGCGACGCGATTGATCTCAGCTTCGTACCAGTTCTCCTTTGTTACCTCCACCCCAGTCATCGCTTCGTAAATATTGCTCCAGGCTGTTTTGAATTGACCCAGTTCTGCATTGGCCTGCGCCAGATGCGTTAAGAACAGCGGCGCCCACATGGTGTTTCCTGTCGACCGCATCGCGAGGACGCCGGAGGTGATGTTTTGAACTGCTTCAGCGGCCCGTCCGGTAAGGGTCGATACACAACCACTCAACGCCAATCCCCATCCGCCCCAGAACGCGGACCCGATCTGATCCTTCAATATGTTGAATTCCTCGATGAGCGCATTTGCGGCTGCGAAATCGCCACAATAGACATGCTGGAAAACGCTGAAATTCAGCGCATAGGTCAATGTCGCCGAGTGGCCGCTGTCACGGCCGATGTTGAGCGCCTCCTTGGTGTCCCTGAGTGCCGCGTCCGGATGGCCGAGCAGTAACAGCGCCAACGACCTCCAGCAGAGGATTGCCGCGCCGGCGTCTTGGCCAAAGAACCGCGTCGCAAAGTGGCGATGTTCCCCGGAATCGTAGAGCGCAATCGCGCGATCGAGATGGGCTCGTCCTTCTACGATCTCTCCGGTATGGAGCAGCGACAAACCCATTTGGCGATGCGCGAACATAAGCGGCCCGGTCGCGCTTTGTCTTTCCGCCAGCGCCGAAAATTGAATGGCAAGCTCGCGCATCACGTCGCCATTGAAAGCGACCAGGTTTGCGACCCATAGACCGTAAAGAACGGAGAACAACAACAGCGGATCTTCAGTCGGCTCTCCGCGAGCTTTCGCTTGTTCGATGAGAAGCCGGGCCCGGTCCACAGCGGCTCTGGTTTCCGGCGCCGCGTAGCCATGAAGATGAAGGAGCGGAGTGATAAGCTCGACCTGAAGCTTGATCTCGTCGCGGCGCAGCGCGGGCGTACTGGGCAAGGTCGCAATCAGGTCGAGCGCCCGTTTGAACTGTTGTGTGGCTTCGATCAAAGCCGATCTCTCCGCCGATCGCTGCCCGGCCTTCCCCCAAAACGCCGCAGCTTTTTCCATATCGCCCGCCTCCGCGCAATGACGGGCCATCAGCTCGGGCTTGTTCTCGGCGATCTCGCTGAACTTGCTCTCGAGGGTTTCGGCGATTCGAGCATGAAGCTCGCGTCTCGGCTCGCGTAGCAATAGGCTATAGGCGGCATCCTGCACGAGGGCATGTTTGAAGAAATAGGTTGCATCGGGCGGCGCGCCCTGGCGGAAAAGCAATCCTACCCGAATGAGCCTGTCGAGCTGCATGTCCAGCTTTGCCTCTGGCCTATGAGCCACTGCAAGCAGGAGTTCATGCGAGAATTCGCGGCCGATAGCAGCTCCGATCTGGGCAAGTTCTTTGGCGCCGCCGAGTCGGTCGAGCCGCGCCATTAGCGATGCGTGCAGGCTTGCTGGCACAGCCAGGGCAGGAGGGGGAACCGAGGCGGCCATCCGCCGCGCCGCGTTTTCCGAGGCCGTTTCGAGCACCGCTTTCGTCATCTCTTCTACGAACAGCGGAATCCCGTCAGTTCTTTCAATGATATCCTGGCGGACATCCGTGGGCAGCGGATTGTTGCCGATAATCTGATTGATCATGACGTCGACGTCGCCAGGGCCAAGTCGGTTGAGGGCAAGGGCGGTTAGGTGCGCCTGCTCGCTCCAGGGCGACTCGAATTCCGGCCGGAAGGAAATGACCATAAGCACGCGGTGACTCGCAATATGGCTCGCCAACCGACCCATCAACTCTATGCTCGTGGGGTCGGCCCAGTGGGCATCTTCAAAGATGACCAATAACGGGCCCGCGTTGGACAGGATTTCCACTTGCCTGACAAGCGCGTCCATCGTTGTTTGCCGACGCTGCCGCGGAGGGAGGTCAAGCAAGGGATAGCGTCCGTCGTTCGGAAGCGAGAGCATCCGGACGAAGAGCGCGGCGTCCTCAGCCGAAGCCCAAGACTGTCGGAGAAGCGCGTCGAGTTTGTCGAGTTTCGTTTGCGGCGCGTCGTCGCGCGCAAAGCCGGCGGAGCGTTCCACATGGTCGATGATAGGGTGAAGCGCACTGTTGGTGTGCTGCGGAGAGCAGAAACAGCGGACGCGGAGAAAACGCTCGTCCTCAAGACGTTCGGTGAATGCAACTGTCAGATGTGATTTTCCGATGCCGGCCTCACCGGAAAGCAACACGACTTGGCCTTCCCCCTCTTTTGCCCTCAACCACCGGCGCCGCAGGAATTCATATTCCTCTTCGCGGCCGACCAAGGTCGTCATCCCGCTCTGACGCAGCGCCTCGAAGCGGGATGAAGAGGAACTGGGACGAAGCACCGCCCAGACCGGCACCGGCGCCGAAATTCCTTTCAGATCCTGCGTTCCTAGGTCCTCGAGCTCGAAGAGATGCCCAAGAAGCCTCCGCGTGCCTTCGCTGATAACGACCGTGTTGGGTTTGGCGAGACTCTGGAGGCGGGCCGCAAGGTTCGGGGTTTCGCCGACGATGCTCGGAGTCAGATTGCCCACCACGACCACGCCTGTCGCGATGCCGACCCTGAGTTGCTGGGGAACCCGTGTCTTCAGTCCGGCGACCGCCGCGATGAGTTCAAGCCCAGCCCTGACCGCTTGCTCGGCGTCGTCTTCGTGAGCCTGCGGATAGCCAAAGTAGACCAGGATGCCATCCCCCATGTATTGGGCGACGTTCCCACCGAACCCGCTCACGGTTTCTTCAGCGCAGCTCGAATAAGCGGCAAAGACGTCTCGCAGATCCTCCGGATCCATGCCGGTTGAGAGCGCCGTCGATCCGACCAGATCAGCGAACATCACTGTGACTTGCCGCCGTTCGGCCCCTTCGAGTGGCCGTGACCCGGACATAGCGGGGACTTGCGGCTTAGGAGCAAGCTCCGCAATCAAACGCAGAATTCGCCGACGATCCCCCAGTAATACGCCGAGCTCCTTGAGATCGTCGTCCGTAAGATCCGGGAGGATGGAAAGATCGATCCGATTCTCGGCAAAGCGATCCGCATATTCAGATAAGCCGTGCGAATTCAGCCACTCTATGATCCCCGGCATCCGGCTCTCCGCAGCTTGGGGGCTCTCCCCTTACTTAGGTCCATCCGGCGCAACCTGCTCGAGGTGACGCTCCAACGCCCGGTCGAAATCTCTTGGAACGGATGTTCCGACCGGACTTATCGAATAGAAAACACACTACTAGCACACTGCTCGCACAATTGCCCAGATCGCGCTTCCCTTCGCCTCTTCCAGCCGAACCCACAGGTTTGCCCGCGCGGCCCTGGGAACGCGTTGCCTTTGGATCGAGGCGTCCGAAAGAGCGCCGGAAACGAAGGATCGCAGGTCAAACCGGCGACACGTCCCTGCACGGCTCACAAAACGCCTTATCGCAATCTCATCCCATCGCTCCGGGCAACTCAAGCCTTTATGCAAACCTCTTGCAGAAAATCAGAAGTTTAGTTAAGCTTGCCCCATGAACAATCCTGCGCTTCCGCATGCCAAGAGCACAGGCGCCCGTTGTGGCGCTCCTAATGTCAGAGAAAGAGCGTTAGTTAAAACTCTTCCCCACCTTAATCCCCGTGACCATTGAAAGGCTCGATTCGGACGAGAGAATCCAAGGAAATCCAAGACAATCCAACCCTCATCAGCGTGGCTCTTCGCAGCGAAACGGCCAGGAGCCAAGAAAACCCAAATCAATCGATCGGACCGGCGTCGCGGGCCCGCTGCCTAGACGGAGCCAAACCGACTCCATCACAATGCAAAGCGCTCTACACGCCTAGGTAGCGCTGCAGAAGGCCGGGCTGAGCTTTGATCTCCGCGGCGGGACCCTCATGGACGATATGGCCGTTATTGAGGATGTAGACGCGCTGCGCCAGAGCAAGCGTCGCGGCCAGATTCTGTTCGACCAGGACGATGGTCTGCCCGTTCCGCGCCAGCTCAAGGCATGTATGCACAAGGTCCTGGACGATGATCGGAGCCAGTCCCTCGAAAGGCTCGTCAAGCAGGATGATCTTGGGATTACGGACCAGCGCCCGCGCAATCGCCAACATCTGCTGCTCGCCGCCGGAAAGATCGGTGCCGCGGCTGGCGCGGCGTTGCTTGAGTCGGGGGAACATCCCGTAGATGCGCTCAAGCGGCCATTTGTTCTCGGCGGTGAGTCCCGCGAGGATGATGTTCTCTTCAACACTGAGGCTGCCGAAAATACGCCGATCCTCGTGCACGAGCTGCATGCCAAGGCGCGCGATGCTATGGGCCTTCTGCGCGACGAGTTCACTGCCCTCGAGCTTGACGCTGCCACTCCGCCGCGCGACGATGCCCATCAGGCTCTTCAGCGTCGTGCTCTTGCCAGCGCCGTTCCTGCCGACAATAGCCACCGCCTCGTGTTTCTCAACCCGCAACGAGATGTCGAAGAGGATGTGGCTGTCGCCGTAGTAGGCGTTAAGTCCTTCGACTTCTAGCAGGCTCACGCCGCCTCTCCGTGAACCCCGCCCAGATAGGCTTCCTGCACCTTCGGATTGATTTTGATTTCTTCGGGCGTGCCCTCGACGAGCACACGGCCCTCCTGCAGCACGGTGACCTTTTCGACCAGCTCGAACAACGAGTCCATGTCATGATCGATGATGATCATCGTCCGCCCGCCCGCAATCGATTTGAGCAGTGCGACCGTCTCGACGCGTTCGCCCGGACTCATGCCTGCGAGAGGTTCGTCGAGCAGAAGCAGGCTTGGCTCGGTCGCAAGCGCCAGCCCGATTTCGAGCCGACGCTTCTCGCCATAGGCGAGTTCGGACACCGGCGTGTTCGGTCGCTCGGTCAGATTAACGAGAGCCAGTGTCTGGTCGACGTGGTCGTCCAGGCCGGGAACGCTGTGGAGGCTTCGGAACAGATCGAGCTTGAACTTGCCGCGGATCTTGCTCAGCGCGGCCACCCTCAGGTTTTGTCTGACCGTGAGACGATCGAATAGCTGATTGATCTGATAGCTCTTCGTGAGCCCGAGTTGGCAGACATCGGTGACGCTCATCCCCGTGATATCTTTGCCTTCAAATATGATCCTGCCGGACGTCGGCGCTGTCTCGCAGGTCAGCATCTTGAAGAAAGTGCTCTTGCCTGCCCCGTTCGGCCCGATAATGCCTCGCATTTCACCATGATTGACGACGAAATCGATGTCGCTGTTGGCCAATAGGCCGCCATAGCGCTTCGTCAGCCCTGTCGCCTCGAGAATCGGTCTAGGCGAGCGTTCGTTAAGGCGGGGCTGCGCCTGCACTTTTGTTGCCACGGCAGGAGGAGCGATTGGCTCCGCCGTCTCAACAGGCTCGGGCGTCATCCTACGGCCGGTTGCCAACTGATAGAGATCGATGATGGCGCCGACAATTCCACGTCTCAGGAAGCAGACAAGCAGCACGAACACAAGGCCGAGCACGAGCTTCCAGGTCGCGCCAAGATGCAGCGCATTCTGGAGAAAGTCGCTTAGATAGAGCCATACGATTGCGCCAACGAGCGGCCCGAACAGGGTGCCCGCGCCGCCGATGGCGGTCTGCATCACGAGCTGGCCGGATGTGTCGAACATAAACGCATCCGGCGGCATGAAGCCTTGCATGACGGCGAGAAGGCCGCCCGCAAAGCCGGCATAAACAGCCGCGACGACGAAGGCCGTGAGCTTGTAGCCGTGAATGTTGTGACCCAGAGCCGAGGCGCGCAGAGGGTTGTCGCGGAGCGCACGGAAGATGGCTCCCACCGGGGAGCGTACAATGCGCAGCGCAACGACCAGGCCGACGAAATACCAGAACGCGAGGAAGGCATACATCGACAGGTCGGTGTCGAAGCTCAGCTTCGTGGAGCCAAAGTTGAAGCTTGGCGTCGGCACGCCGGGCAAGCCGTTCTCTCCGCCAGTGAAGGCGGACAATGGATTGAACTCGACGAAGAAGAACACCTCAGCGATCGCCACTGTAATCATGACGAAATAAATGCCGGTCCGCCTAAGGGCGATGAGACCGACCAGATAGCCGACGAGGCCGGCGACCCCAGCGCCGACCACAATTGACGTCAGAACGTATGGAAAGTCGGCCTCGGTGAGCAGGTAGGCGGCAAACATGCCGCCCGTACCGAAGAAGGCGGACTGACCGAACGACAGGAGACCCGTGTAGCCAAACAGGAGATCGAAGCCGAGCCCGAACAAGCCCCATATCAGAATGCGGTTGATAGTGGTCAGCGAGAAGCCAAGGTGCGGCAGCACGAAAGGCGCGGCGACCAAGGCGATCACCGTCAGTATTTCGGCGATGAAGGGGTGCTTTATGTTCATAGGCCGACCGCGTTCACTCGCGGCCCGCTACGCCGAGGAGCCCATATGGACGGATGACCAGCACTAGCGTCATCGCGACGAACAGCATGACATAAGCGTAGCCGGGATTGAACATTGACGTAATGCTGATGATCTCGCCCGCGATGAGGCCGCCCAGCACCGCGCCAGGGAAGGACCCGACACCGCCAATGACGACGACGACGAAAGCCTGAACGAGGATCGATTCGCCGACGTCCGGCGAGACCGAGACCACCGGAGCGTTAACGATGCCTGCGAACCCGGCGGCCATGGCGCCGATGCCGAACACCAGCATGAAGATCTTGTAGACGTCGATCCCCAGCGATTCGACCATCACCGAGTCTTCAATACCTGCGCGTACGATCATGCCGATGCGCGTGCGGTAAAGAACGAAATAGAGCGCGAGCAACGCCACGCCGACCAAGCCGACCAGGGCAAGCCTGTAAGTCGGATAAACCATGAAGCCAATCGAGGTGACCCCGGAAATCGGAGGCGGCACCATTCTCGATAGGCTGCCGAAGACAAAGCGCGCGGCCTCTACGAAGACAATCCCGAGGCCAAAGGTGACGAGGAGCTGGTCCTCGTTCGGGCGCGCATAGAAATAGCGGATGATGAGGCGCTCCATCAGCACCCCAACCAGCATTACGAAGAGCGAACCAGCGACGACAGCCAGGATAAACGACCCGGAATAGGCGTAGGCAACCCAGCCGGCGTAGCCGCCCAGCATGAACATCGCGCCGTGCGCGAGGTTAAGCACGCCGAGCGTGCCGTAGATGATCGTCAGGCCGGACGAAATCAGCGCGAGAAGCGCGCCGAGCACCAAGCCGTTGAAACATTGCGATATGAAGGTGCCCCAGTTGATCACGCTTCCGTCTGCCGCCTCAACGTCGATAATGGGCTAGTCTCGCCGTGATATCCGTTATCACGAAGAGCGCTCCACCAATGCTGTGATTGTGAGTGGCCGGATGTCCAAGGCACGAATGCGCCTTCTCGCGCCGGTTTGGCTCGGGAATAACGGCGCCTCCTCCACGCGCAGAACGCGGAGAAGGCGCTAACCCATGTCAGATGTAAGGGCCAAGGTCGCAGCCAACGGCGCCCGGCTTTTGCATCAGCTGCTCGCCCGGCACAATGTCCAGGACTTCCCAATAGTCCTCTTCATTCTTCATGTCCTTCGGCGCCTTGCCACGAACAATGATGACTGGGCGGATCAACTGATGGTCTTCCGGGCGGAAGCGCACATCGCCCACCATCGAGGGGAAAATCTCGCCCTTTTCGTATTGCTTTATCACATCCGGCGGAAAGAAGGTTCCTGCCTCGGAGACCATGCGTCCCCATATGGCGAATTGCATATAGCCGTTCTCGGCGCCCCATTCCGGACGATAGTTGTATTTCTTCTGGAAGGCGTCGACGAACATTTTAGCCAGCGGATACTTGTCCTCTAGCGTCCACCAGAAATCGGTGGCGGCGAACACGCCTTCAGTAAGCTCTGCGCCGACCTCCTTCGCGAGGAAAGGGGTCTGGTAGGGGATCACCATGTTCATCTTCGGGGTCAAGCCGAACTGCTTGGCCTGTTGAACTGACAACACCGCGTCCCGTCCAAAATTGACGTTGATGATGAATTCGGCGCCGGAACTGGCAATGTTTGTAAGGTATTGGCTGAAGTCCTGTGTCCCGAGCGGAGAAACCTGGTCCGTCGCCATCGTCCAGCCGCCCTGTGAACTCAGATAGTCGTTTACCGACTTCGTTACGGTGTGACCGTAAGTGTAGTCGGGCGTCATGAACGCCGCCTTTTTCCCCTTGCCGAAGTTCTTGATCAACGCCGGACCAATCGCATTCGCCGCGGTCTCGCCGTAGAAGCACTGCCGGAACGAATAGCGCGCGCAATCTTTGCCGGTCGTGTCGTTTGAGCCAGAGATGCCGGTAACGTAGAGAACTTTCTCGCGCTGGGCGAACTTGTTCAAGGCCACAGCGACCGCCGAGGAGGTCGACCCGGTCATTGCGATGATCTTGTTCTGGTTGATGAAGACTTGTTGCTCCTGCACCGCGTTGTTGGGCTTCGCGGCTGAATCGGCGACGACCAGACTGACCTGCTTGCCCAAGACCCCCTTGGTCACCTTCGGCGCGATCTGTTTGATCAGGTCGTTGCCCTCATTCAGGTGTTCGACCGCAAGCTGCATGCCCTTGAGCTCATCCTCGCCCTGGACGGCGTAGGTGCCGGTTCGCGGAACGGTCGCGCCGATCGTGACCGTGTCGCCCTCTGAACCGGCCGGCCAGGTGCCAAGCGGAGGCCTATCATCCGCATAAGCCTTGCCGACCTGGCCGATAAAGCGGGGCATCAAAGTCGCGCCGGTCGCGGCCGCCCCAAGCCTCAGTGCGAGGCGACGCGAAACTCTGTGTGCACCCCCATTTCCGGATACGAACTTGGTCATGTTTCTCCTCCCATCGACGGCTTGATTCCGGTGCGCGACCTGAAACCCCGCACTCGCTGCTTTCCTCTTAGCCGACAATCAACCCAAATCCCAGGTGGTTGCAGGGCCGGATGACGGGATTAGGTCAACAGACAGCCGGCACGTCAATGCAACTTTCGTTCGAGATCGATGGTTCGCGGCCGAAGCCGGCGCGTCGCTGAGACCAGTCACCCGTTCTTTCCGCCAGCTCTTTAATCCATGAAAAAACGGCCGGCTGGGCCTTCGGCCGCTCAAGGCGATTCTCAGGAAGGCATCCGATGAGCACGCCCGATTATCGTGACTTTGACCCTTGCGCCACGCTCCAGCGCCCGCGTGCTAAGGCCGCGCACTGTCAGCGAAGGGGGCTCAGCCGAAGAGGTCATCTCTATCGCGCGGATCGTGATCAAAGCGGAAAATCCTTCGAAATCGACTTGCTCCACTTGCCATCGCGCGCCGTCGCTATTTCCAGAACAAGCCATGCAGATTTGCACTTGCTCAGGTCGCAACATGATGCGGGCGTTTCCTTCATAGGTGACATCGTCGACAGGGATCCGTCCCAAGACGCAATCCGCCACGCCGCCGGCCAATTGAGCAGGCAGCAGCACCACTTCGCCTAGAAAGCGAGCGGTCAAATCGTCCTTCGGTCGAAGGTAAACCTCTGTCCCGGCGCCGACCTGGACGAGACGACCATCGCGGATCACCGCAATCTGGTCAGCAAAAGACAAAGCCTCAACCTGATCATGGGTCACAAGGATCGTCGTCGCTCCAACCTGGGTAAGCAGATCGCCAATCGCTTGGCGCGTGGCGGCGCGCAGTCCCGTGTCGAGAGCGGAGAACGGCTCATCGAGCAGCAAGAGTCGAGGACGCTGAGACAACGCTCGGGCCAGGGCCACACGCTGCTGCTGTCCACCGGACAATTCGTGCGGCCAACGCGATACCAACACTGGATCGAGCGCGACCATCTCCATGAGTTCGGCCACGCGTTTTGATCGTTGCGCTGAACGGCCTTGGACGCCAAAGCTTATATTATCCGCGACTGAAAGGTGCGGAAACAATCCTCCGTCCTGTGGCAAATAACCGATGCGGCGTAAGTGCGCTGGAACAGTTCCGGTCTCATTCGCGATCATCTGGCCGTCAAGCAGGATGCTGCCCGAGCTTGGCTGCTCGAACCCGGCGATCAGGCGCAGCAAGGTTGTTTTGCCCGAGCCTGAGGGTCCCACGATGGCGGTTC
>Ga0209221_1000512_pt1 | contig 14963 bp, 30 predicted proteins | sample BlaSpr_A8_Ref_O2_FD_187989 | JGI IMG/M metagenome (GOLD analysis project Ga0209221, IMG submission 187989) | Forest soil microbial communities from Thunder Bay, Ontario, Canada - Black Spruce, Ontario site 2_A8_Ref_O2 (SPAdes) (version 2) | ecosystem: Environmental > Terrestrial > Soil > Boreal...
GCAGCCAGGGCCACAATTTGCCCTGAGGCCTCGAAGTGCTGATATAGTTCATATACCAGAAACCCTACCCCGGCCCCGATCAATAGCTTCATACCTGTTTCCATAATAAAGCATTTAGTCGCTCGTAAAATCATTCACGATGCTGGTCACCAAACCGGCCCCCGCGGTTATCTCCGCGGCCGTCGTTGCGGCGGCCGTATTCGTGGGGGCCGTGGTTCGAATGACTGTAGTCGTAGGGGTGGCATTCTTTTGACTGATAAAGTAAAAGATCGCGAGGCCACCGATCCCCAAGCCGATCATTTCTCCCGTAGTTAAAGCCATGGCTTAAATTTTTGAGGTTATAGCATCCCGATCGCCCACTTGTACTTGCTCGGATCCGCTAATATGAGGTTCGCCACTTTCGTGAGGTTATCCCCCAAATTCGGATCTTTTGCACATAGTACGTTCAGGGCAGCTTGAGCCTTCGCCTGCTGGTCGGCCGTGAGGATGCTTTGCATTTCCCCCTGGTTTTCCAGGCCGGCAATACCGGCCGGCGCGGGATTGTTATTTCCCATTGGTAAAACTTTTTGAACGAGTCCGACGACCCGTGATATAATTGCGTCTTTCATACGTGGATCATCCCATATCCCATTGAGGACTTTGCCGATCCCACCCATTTCCTTACCCTCCGGATCCTCTTTCTCCTCCTTTTTTGCCTCGGCGATCCCGACGATCGCCGCCCTGAGTTCGGCCAGCTCCTCGGTAATCTGCATCCGGAATGAATTGCGGGCATTGCCATAGGGGCTGAGTTCATTGACATCATCGAAGATCGTAAAATTAAAGGATCGGCGGAACTCCGTTGCCGAGGTAATTTCCATATTGGGTTTATAAGTGTAAACCTGCAATGTATAATAGGCCTCGCTCCCACCCTGCTTGAGCATGTCAAGGAACTCCTTCAATTCGTTCGACCCTTCAGTAATATCGCTTCCGTCATAGGTATGAAGTACCTGCTTGCCGATCAACAGGGCAAACGGGGGCATATCATTGTATTGGTATGCCTTCATCACCATGGGGATCCCCCGAAATTGAACTGCATTCGATTTGGCCATTGTCTACCTCCTTTACATTCCTTTGGGCATCCCGGCCGTCAATTTTGCCCACTCGCCCGGATCCAATTTTTTATACCACGCTCCGAGCATGATAGAGAAAGCCGGATTTGCCCCGCCCGTATTAAAAGCTATCGCCGCCTGGATAAAGGACTTATTCCAATTCACCTTCACATTGCTCAACTCGAAGGGATACCCAACCCATTGCATCGGCCCGGCCGTAAGACTCTGCTGGGTGCTGAGCAGCCGAACCATGGGGACTTGGTTGATGCTTTGCTCCCCATCGATATAGAGGGTGAGGAAAGAGTTTTGCAGTTGCGCCATATCGGCCACCGGGATCCCCGTGGGCGAAAGTGGCATGGAGTCGATCGACCACGTCTCCAAACCGCAAATGATAATGTCCTGTTCGGTGTCATCCCTGAGATCGGGAATATCCGGATATTCGAACTTTGACCCCGAGGAGTTAGGGGAGATCTCTAGCTCGATAAGTTCGTAACGTTTGATCTTTATGCTCATGGCTCTCTATTTTAAGAATTAAGGGGGTGGACTTTGTGACCGCCACCCCCGTTCGGTTTTCCATGACCGTTTCCGGCCGGGAGAATTCTTAAGTGATAATAGTCGAGTTTTGAGCCAGGAGACCCCGGAAATGCAATCGCGCCCTTTCGAACGTGGTCACCGCCGTCAGCGCCGCGGGCATCGTGATCGTTATCACTGTTCCCTTGCTACCGATGATAATCAAATTCGGTTCGACAGGATAAAATCCGTCTGAACTGAGATCGATCTGAGAGTAAGGGATCGCATTTTCCACGCCTGCAATGAGCGGTTCCTGTTGGGTCTGAGGTACGAGCCGATGACGCGACAGATGCCATACCGGAAGTATCACGTCTTTATTGACGACCATGGTCATGTAACTGTTGTACATGGTTTCGGCCGCGGCGGCAGCGCCACCCGTGAAGATCTGGGGATTGGGATAGCTGTTCGCGATAAAGGTCGTATCCAGCACCGAGCCGGTAGGGTTGCATAAAAAGAACCCGAGCGAGGACACGATAAAACTATCCTGCTGATTCAGCCGGACTTCAGTGGGGAAAATCTGGCCGCCCGTCGTTCCCTGCTGATTGTTCAGTACCGGGAAGGTATACTGGTTGCTCGTAGTGGTAAGCGTCTGCTCGAGGATCAAATCCGACTGGGTGAGCTTGACCACGTCCGGGTCTAATTTGGCTGCCAGGACGAGGGAGGTGCCGTTCTCATAGACCAGCCTCGCGGACATTGTACTTTGTAAATTCATCGTCTTGTATTTTCTGGTTTCGAAAAAATTTTGGTTACGACCCCGAGACTAGGAGGCCAGCAAGGCCCCGAGCCTCGCATGTGACCGCCTTGCGCCCACTGTCCTTTGCAGATAACTGTTCGGGCCTGCTCCCATCTGCTGCTGATCCTTTGCGCAGCCGACCGCTACACGCATCACATTGTTAGCCGGGCCTGCATTGCTCGACATCGCGAGGCCTGAGATCCCGGGAATCGACAGGCCGAGCTCGTTGATCGCGAAGATCCCGCCCACGGCCGTCATACCGAGGCCGAAATCGAAAGCCAGGGGATTCTTTTTTACGATGAGGGGCAAGGTCGCACCGGCCCCGGCGACGGCGACGGGCATCGCCCATGCGGGAAGGCCCTGACTTGCAAAGGCGGTATTACCCGCCTGGATGAGAAACGCACCCACGCCGGCCCCGGCCACTGTACCGAGGACGCGGAGCGTGAAGTCCATAATCTCGGAAGTCGCGCCCATTTTCTTTTTCTTATGGTGCACCCCCGGCTTCTTCTTTTTCTTTTTCATGATCTTAAATTTTGGTTTATAAATAAATGCAGGGATGCCCCTACGATAATACTTTGAGCCGGTTTTGCAGCCGGGAGATGTCCTTCGCGAATTTCCGCTTCGCCGTCACCGTGGTTGCGTTGCGCTTGTTGAACAGCGCCCACGCTAGTCTTTCCTCCGTTCTCTTTTTGAGGGCTGACTGAATCTGTGAATCTGTTGCCGCGCCGAGCTTGGACAATAGCAGGCCTTCCCGTTTGTGGGCGGCCTTCAGTTTTGTTTTTACCGAGGCCGTCGCCCCTACCCTGCTCTTCTTTTTCGGATGACCTTTTTTCTTTTTGACCCCGCCCACCTTTTTCCTCGAGGACTTGCCCCGCTCCTTCGCTCCGGCCGCTTTCAGCGCGGATGCATATTTTGCATTCGGGTGTTTACGCATATAGGCCTTCGCGCCCGCATGCATCCTTTTGAGCCGGGCCTTATTGGCGGATTGTGCTTTGGTTGGCATCTACTTCTTTGATTTATCGGTGAATAATAAGACCCCGAGGATCCCGGCCGCGATCCAGGTCAAAGGACTTGCGAATATTGCTTGAAGGGAAAAACCCGATGAAGGCAAAACGATCGCGCCGGACTGCACCTGGTTGGATACCTCCTCAGGGCTTTCGCCCATCGAATTTGCGATCGCGATAAGTTCCGGATCGAACACTCCCACGGTGTTAGCCCATGAGCCTCTTACTCCATTGAAGATCCAGTATTGTTGCGCCATAGCGACGGCCGGATTTACCCGACTCATGTCTGTCGTCGTATCTCCGTTCACACCAAAGAGGGCCGTATAGGTTTGCGCATTCTGCCCCAAGGCCCGGAGATGTTCCTGTCCCGAAATGAAGACGTTGCTGCGATCAATAAAATATTTGAGGGCGGGCATCACATCGGAGTCGGCGATCTGGTTGATGTTCGTCACATTTTTGCCCAGCACATAGAATTGGTAATACATGGCCGCGTAATACTGATCGGTATTATACGTCCGGCCATTGAACAGGCTCTCGACAATTGTCACCGGGGCCGTCAGCGGGTTGCTCGTGAAATCATTGATTAAAATGGCTGCTTTGGATCCTACCCCAAAAACACTGTTCGCCGCTGCACCGACCAGCTTCAGGACGGCCAGCGCCGCCCCGATACCAGGGATCAACAGGCTTGCCGTCATCAGCACGCCTTGGGTAATGACATTGATCAGGCCTGTCGACCGGCTCACCGTAATGGCGTTATCCAGGCCATCGGAGTATTCTTTCACCGCGGCCAGGAGGGTATTTTCAGCATTGCCCACCCTTCCCATTTCCCTGTCGATCTTTCTGCCCCTTTGCGGTAACACGGTCAGGCCGCCGATCGTGGCCCCCACTGTTGGGTTCACCGATTCGTCAACCTTGACCAGATAAAAGTTATGTTCATCGAAGGAACTGAGGACGGGATCGATCCATATATTATCGGTCTTTGGATTGACCACCACAAAGACGTGACCGATTGCGGTCTTGTAAAAAATGGTTGGAGTGAACCTGAAAACCCAATCGATATTCCATCCCTGTCTTTTTTTCGCGTCCAGGATCCCGGCCGTGAAAAGTGCGTAACACTTACAATCGCTATGTCCACTTTTCAAAATGTCATGGGGACATCTCACCCATTGTTCATCGATCCCCTCCTCCTCGTATTTCAGGCCTCCTCCCCCACCGGGCCGGAGAAATTGCCAGATCGCAAAGGAAAGATCCTCGATGTTGTCCTGGTCGAATTCCGGGCTATTGACAATCCGATCGTAATCATCCCGACATTCCGCGTGCCACTTTTTGAGCGCCCGCATAATATCGGTCGTATCCTGCTGCTCGACAAGCAGGATCCGGCCCTGAGAGGTTCCGGCAAGGGATCGGATCATTTGCGCCTTACTCACTTACACGGGCATTGATCCGGTCTCAGGCTTTTTTTTATCCTCCGCCTTGGGAGCGGGATCGGCTGTCACGATGTCGATTAACAGCGCGAGAGCGGCCTGCTTACCGTATTCGGTAGCCAGAGCGCGTTTCAGGTCTTTTAGCTGCTTTATTTTCGCGGCCTTCGATACAGGAGTTGCGGCCGGAGATTTGGAAGAGGTTCCCGCGGATCTTGCCGGGGAATTCGCTATAGCTTTTGACATGGTGGGGAGATTATTTCCCCACATAGTTAATTGATAATTGTCAATATTCCAAATTTTGGAATCCTTCCCGGCTTGGGCCTTCTTCGCTACGCGAAGATACAACTATTGATAATTATCAACTTTACAGCGGTTTTGTCCGCTTTAATGCATCCCCCACCCTATTTTTCACCCCTTGGGCATATCGATCGAGGGAGTCGGTTAGAAAAATGTCTTCGAGAGCTTGGTATTTGGTCAGCTCCGATTCATAAACGAGGATCCGATCCCGCAATAAAGTGAGGTCAATTTTCTGATCGATATACTTTCCGTTCAAAAAATCGTATCGATCGCATAGCACTATCGCCCACATCAGAGATTTGACAACAGCGGCAAAAAAAATGTAATCGGGCGAAGTCTTGCCACCTTTTTTTTCCAGCCGAGGCAGTAAGGAACTTTCCAAAAATTGAACCTGCTCCATGAATTTTCGCACCGGGACATCGCGAATACCTTGCGCTAGCCGGTCATCGATCTTCTTAGTTCGATCCGGATTTGCGATCTCGTCGAGTTGATGCTTTTCGAGGAGCGTTCGTTTGATATCATCGAGGGCCTTGCTCATTTGAAAAGTTTGATGACCCTATATTGTTCCTCGTCCCGGTATTCATGCTGAACGAGGATGACCGGCGTTCGGTAAGATGGCCAAACGATTTTTTTAACATATGCCTCGAAAGCGTCAATATCCAGGTGATTGAATGCCCCCGCCCACACGTCCCCGGTGAAGACCTTTGTCCCGCCCGCTTGTCCGAAATCTATTTTGCACAAATCGAACGATAGGCCTTCATCCAATCTGTGCGGGAAGGCCTTTATCAGTTCGATCGCACCGTCATTGTCATGGGCAAATATTACGACCACATTTGTTATTACACTCATAAAAGTATTTGATAAAATTCGAGATCTCCCAATTTAAGCTCCACCATAATCAGCGTCTCCAATTTTCTGAATGTCGCTCCTTGGTGTCCAGTATTCCATTCTAACCGGTAACCGTTTCTACCGTCCTTGCCATGGTATTGATAACAGGCCAGGGCCACCTCACCCACCGCATAGAAAACACGAGGCTTAACCGCTACAGCGATCATTCTAATGGGAAACCGGCCATCCACCTCGAGGTCAGCGTGACTAAGGATTTTTTTCAGCATCTACCTTTATTTTTACTTCGATCGGAAATTTTCCCCACTTTCCATTACCCATTAAAGTGACTTCCAAAATGCCCCGGTTACACAAGGCCTGGATCGTTCCCCACCCATACCACCATACCGGCGCGGGCGGATCGCCGGGATCGCAATCCTTTAAATCGACACCCCGGGCCGACCAAAAGCCGCCTCTATATCTTTTAAGTCCCCCGTGCCGCTCCGCGGCTTTCATGCACTTCACCATTTCGCTGGATAATTTTTTTTTCATCCGGCCTCAATTTTTTTTGTCTCGAATCAGCATGATCGTCACTGTCGCCTGTAGGGTCGATCCAATCCCCCCTACCCCCGTGATCGGCGGGATTGGATAGCTTCCCCGAGAGATCAAAAATTTGAGCGTTCTTTTCCCCGGCCTCTTTCTGAATAACAGGGCATCGCTTTTTTTCATTGTCCACCCCCCCGCACCGGTGTAATGGAAAATGAGATTAGATCCCTCTATTGTCATTTGGATCCGCCACCGCGGACGGAAAAAAAACCACGCCAGCGTATTGAGCCAAGGGTCAATCCAGTAGGTAGTGTTGTCATCGTATTCCATGGAAAATTATTTTTTGATCTGAGAGCTGATGACAATCGCCTCCCCGTCCTCGGTTTGATCGATCTGCTTAGGCGGTTCGGGTTGCGCCTTTTTCTTTGCCTCCTCCGCTATCGTATTCACCGCCCCGACGATCCCAACAAAGAGGCCCATCATCATTTTCCCCACGCCTAACATTTCGTGAAGATCTTCCACGCCTGCGAGTCTCCTGCCCGATCGTGAGGACACCGGCTCACTCTCCGAAATCCGTTTTTGTTTTTCTCGAGCCTTTTGGGCCGGACTTTTTTTTGCCATCGTTATTTTTTTTATCGAACCATTGTGCAACGAAGCATAGAAATATATTCAGCCAGAGTAATACGATTAGGAGATACCAGACCATCACCCATATTTTTCATGGAACTTAGAAACGTCGATCGATATTTGCAGCGCGTCCATTATCCGGAATTCCCTGTGTATTGCCGGATCGAAGATCTCAAGATCTTCATGGTATGCGCAGTGCTCGTCGTTTCCCGGGTTAAGCAGCTCCTGAAATTGAAGCAGTCGCCCCCAGTTCCCCGAGTCATTAGATGGATATAAACCGGCGAAAGTAAAGACATTGCCCGTCTGCCAGTGCAATCCCCCTCCAAATTTGGTAAAAATCACTTTTGTTCCCGGTTGCAATGCCTCTGCCTGTTCTACTGTCATAGCTTACTTTTTATTGTGAATCGATCCAATCCTTGATGGCTTTCACGCCATAATAAAAGCACACCGAAATCAGCGACAGGAATATGCCCCGCAGGTAATCGCCTTGGGAAAAAAGTACCATCGCAGCCATGAGACTCGACAGCCAGCCGACCCCCGAGATGACAGCGAACACGCACAAGCATAGTATCCAGAGCACCCTCATGGCATCGACTTTAAGAGGAGCTCGAGTACTTTTTTTATTTGCTCGTGGGTGTAATTGCCCCCCTTGTATATTAGAACGTCCTGGCCACTCCCGGCGACCGGCATGGCTATAAAAATGATCGGTAGAGCATTCCGATCCCAACATTGCCGTTGCCAATCGGCCATGGTGTCCTTTATATTTTTTCTCTGTTCGATGGTCAATTCCTTTTGTCTCATAGCCTAATTAATTTTGACTTTTATAAAAGGGGCGACCGCCCTCATTACCTCCTGGTCGATCTGCTGCCCTACCCATCTCTCGATGTGGGCAGTCATCACCATGACGTCATCCGGCCGGTCAATTACTAGAATAAGTTCGTGCAACAAGCGCCTGAACTGCACTTGTTGATTTACGGTCATGGCCATGGCTTTTCCTTTTATTTTTTGGTTTCGAAAATATTGCCTGTTCATCCCGAGGCGGATCAAAGAGGTTCAGTTGCACCGGCTTAGTGGGTGCATTCCAGGTCGGGGGATATACGACTCCCTTCTTTTTGCGGAATTGCATTATCACTTCCCCGAGCGGATCGATGATCTCGATCATCCGGACATTCGGCATCAAAAAATAAGACTCGTACCCCTCCTTTATCGATGGATCCTGTTCTCTCTCGCCGTCGAAGAGGACAACATTTCCCGAATTGTATTCCACGGCTATTTGGTAAACTGTACCCATAAGACATCATTATAAATTCCGTCCTCCCGGACAAATTGCTCTCGATAACTGTCGTCGTCCAACTCGGGCAACTTGTCCGGGACAAGGCCCTCGAGGATCCATTTATTAATCTGTTCCATCTCCCTGAGGTACGGGAGCGGAGCGGATTTATTTACCGCATAGATCATCGTGTAAAAAATCGCCGCTCCCTCCTCTGGTTTGATCGGGTAGGTCTGGAAAATTTCCCCGGTTTGTTTGTCCACTCTGGAATTTGCGAGGGACATCATATACCGAAAGGCGGAGGGTGCACACGCGGCCCTCGTGAACATCCTCGATACCTTCCGGCTGCAATGCCATACGGCGCAACCGAAGGGTACGTCCTTTTCCTGCTTAGTGATATACTTGGTCAGGTAGTTGGATAACCCATTGATCCCGAATATTTTTTTGATGTCGAACGGGTTAAGTACCTTCTGTATTGTACCCTCCGCATACCTGCCATCGATCTCCGCCTTGCTGATCGGTTCCCCGTACTTTGTTTCTCCCACCAATCCAGCGTTATACTGCTGCAATACCCACAGACCGTTATACTCCTTGACAGGGAGCCGCTTATTAAAAATAATGTGAAAATGGATATTGTTAGGATACTTTTCATTGTGCGTCTGCCTTTCTGCCACCCAAAGGAACTGCACATTCGTCAGCCTTTTGCGCAGCACTGTCAGGAATTTGTTTAAAATAGAGACTGCTGTATCGTCATCGACCGCGGAGATGAAGGTGAGGGTGGCGAAGGTTCGGGATCCGGGGCAGGAGCGATAAAAGGCGGTAGCCTTATCCTTAATTTTCCCTCGGGATCTGGATGATAGTATATGTACACCAAAGGATGAGGACAGGCCATCCCCACCCACTTTTGCGAAAATCCAATCTCTATATCCGTTTCGACTCTCAAGATCTTGCCTCTCAATGAGAGTGAATAGCGGCGGCGGTAACTCGCCGTACTTTTGTCGCATACGGCCAGCTTTCGCCGCAGCCATCGTAACAAGATGTTTTGTGACTGCCTCCAGGTCTTGAGCATTCCAGTTGCGTTTTAGGTGTCTCCACCGGTTAAAGGAGGATCCGGAGAACTTCCCGTATTCCCGACCGCCCGTACACCGGCCGACACAGTTGTTGTATCCCATCGTCCAGGTATACGGGTTGATCTCCGGGCAGGTTCCATTGGCCATGAGCGCCCGGGCTTTTTTACGCCTGGCTGTCTGGGGAGTGTCAGGGGCATACAGACGTTTTTTGTATGGATTATTGGCTATCAGCATGTTATGATTTTGCCGGCCGCGGATCCGCAAGCCGTTTGAAATGTTGCCGCTATAGAGATCCCAGGCCGCCGAAAATTCGGAGATCGTTTTATCGGGGCGGAAAAGGGGCTTGACGGGCATAAAAAACCCCGGCCACTGGCCAGGAACTGCGGAGAGATCGTTGATTCTTGAGCGTCCATAGTTGCCTAAGTTGATTCGGAGAGCTAATATAATAAAAAAGGGCCAGCTTAAAAAAGCAGCCCGTGTAGAATCAATTTAGATATCAATGACAGGCTGCTAAGGTACAATATCTGTGCCATCCCCCACGATCGATTTAAGGCCAATCCTCCGCCTCGCAATAATTCGGGCCTTCATCCTCGCCGGGATCCCATTCGCCCAAGGAAGGCCCTACCCTGTCCCAATCCCGGTGCAATTGGTCTAGCCTGCCCTGGTTTTTCAACTTGACCCCGGCCGCGTAGGTAGCCATCCACTCAACCGCCCCGCCCGGTTCTCCCCCGATCTCCATAAAAAGGGGACTCATCTGGCCATCGACCTCGAAATGCATCGTGACCGGAAAACCCCGTCGCATCGCGATCGTCAAAAAAACGAATATCTCATCCGCTTCATTGAACCTTTTGACTAGATCTGCATGATAGAGATCCCGCGGCGATCTGGCCGGGATAGACACTTTCTTTTTAAAGAGGTTCCACATAGTTTATTCTTTAGGTTCGGCCGTCTCGGTCAATATGTATGGCAGGCCCGAGAAGGTGATCCGCTTATCCCCGGCAAAGGTCACAACCACAAAATTGAACGCGTCGCCCTGGCTGATGCGAATCACGTCCCTCTCTCCTACCGAGTAACTACCGACAATATCCCATTCGCCGGACGGGGTGTAAAATGTGACTGATTTCATGGTTGTCCGATTCTTGATCTAATATTCTTATTGTCAGCTACCCGTAGGGCCTCCACGATGATCGCGACCTCGGAGGAAAGTAATTTGCCCTTTATCATTAGCGTCCCGCCCGGAAGATCCTGACAGTCCAAAAAGAGCGCCCAGCCATCGGAGAACATCTGGACTCGATAATTTGATTTCATTTATACTTTTTTTAAATAATTGTCAAGCTGAAATAAATTGCGACCCTCCCAGCGAGGCGGGCGACATCCCCACGATTACTCGTGGGGGGGAGCCTCCCGGGACTCGAACCCTAGTCGCAATTTTTTAAAATGAGGGGGCGACCGAGTCCGTCAGCGTGCCCCCGCCTCTCGCCTGTTATTCGAGAGGACTTTCGACCCTGAACCTTAACTAAAATGATATGACCAATATATCGACAACCTCCGGAGCAGGCCCCGCCACCCTTGTAACCGATGTCGCGTCCTGATATGCAAAAGGACGGCCATCGGGCATTTCCCCGCAAACCACTACCGGTTCTTTGCAAACCGAAAGCTCCGATATATATGCGTCACCGACCTGTGCATTGACGCATACGTCAATGTCCGCAGGATATAATTTCAATATCTCGACCAATCGATCATTTCTCATGGCTGAACGATTAAAAAGATCCTCGCCCATTCCAGGCCCCTGACTAAATTTTCAAGTAGCTCCTCGACCGAGTCGTACCTGCGGAAATCCCGTGAGGAGTCTTTAAGCCAGACGATCGGATTTAAAAAGAACTTCTTTCCCTCGGACGTCTCGATTTGTGCGACGATCCCCAAAGGATATTCCCCGGCCGCATAGATAAGGATCCCTTGCTCCGCGGCCCGATCATCGAGGAGAACGAAATCAGCCGGTTTAACTTGTCTCAGATTCATTGAGCGATAATTGACAGGATTAAAAAAGTCCCTGCTATGCCAATAGCGACACTGAGGAGGGCGGAATAAAGTTGCGTTTTCATATTGTGGGTAGTTTAGGTGTCCATTTTTTAAATGAGTCCCCGGTGAGAACATCGGGGACTCTGAAGATTGAAAATCCAACTCTACTTGGAAAATCTAACCCTTATCCTAGATCCTGTGAAAAAACTTTTAAAAATGGCCCCCCGCGGAGAACCGAAGGGGGTCCGTCCTTGCTTCAAGACTTGCCTCTAAAACCATACGGGCCTGTCGTTCTATATGCCACAAATGTATGCCACCCGCTGGAATCCTGCAAGAGTAAAAGTACTCGACCTTCACCGTATTTTTACTATAGTAAAAACCCTCGCCGGAGAAGGCGAGGGGATACAAGGAAACCTTGTTTGCTTCTGGAAATTATTTCCTGCCCCGGTATTTATAAATGAGCGCCGCGGTAATCAGTAGCGCGCCGCCAAGGATGAGCGCGGCATTGTCTGTATTGTTGGCGACGGCTATCACGGCCGCTTGCAAGGTAGTGGCCACTCCGCCCGAAGCCATCGTGATCCCCTGCTGGATGTCCGCATCAGAAACATATTGCGCCGAAAGGCTATCCCCGATTTCGTGATTGATGATTGCCCGGATCAATTCGGCGAGGGTCGCCGGATCCGCGGTGAGGGGTTCCGTCGCCCCGTAATCGGTGTCGGCCGTCACCGCATTTATATAGGCCTGGGTATTGTTCTCGGACGGCGGGGCATATTTGGTAATGATCGCCGTGATCGTATTGAGTCCATCTTTATTGATCTTCGTGGTGAGATCTACCGCCATGGCCCGGATCCCCCACGTCGTATCCGAGAAGGTATCGAAAGTGCCGTCATCGCCGGTCATGCCCTGCCAGCTGGTTCCATCCGCCTTTATATCGCCGGGGTTATTGTTGGCCAGCCCGGCGTTTACTGTGCCGGATCCATCCGTATTCAATATCCCACTGTTGCGATAATCGGCCATGGCTCAAGTTTTTGGAGGTTGATGCTTTTCCTTCATGTAGCCCATTATTCTTTCCTCCACTTCCTGGTTTAATTGTTGGATCCGGAGGCTCAAGTCCCTTTGCTCAAGGGCCGTCCTGCGGAGTTCAATAAGGAGCTGTATTTCGGTGAGATCCTTAAAATTTGTCATACTATACACTTGTTACTGTCTCCCAAGTTAAGGCATTTCCAAATAATGACAATTTCCCCAAATCGCTATCGAAGACGAGCAACCCCGGCCCGATCGGCACAATGGCATTTTTTTCGGCCGTCGTCATGCTGGGAGGCCGGAAACCGAAGTTCGCGGTTTGGAGATCGAGGATAGAGTCCGCATTCGGGTTGCCCAACGGATCGAACCCTATAACCGTTTGTCCCACCAAAACATTCTCCGCCGATGCCACCATACTATTTCGGGGGGAGGTTATATTGATCTCCTCACCGGAAGTCATTTGTGTAATCCCCCCCTGCCATGTCAGAGAAAAAGGGCCGTCCGCAAAGTCCGTCCAATTGTTCAGCTGGATTTCTACCGTTCCACCTGTCCTCTGACTCAAGAACCTGACAAGCGTCGCGTCGCCTGTCGGATTGTATTGGATGTCGCCGTAAAATTGTCCCGCATCCGGATTGTTCGTTGTATCGTAGAATGAGACATCATTCATTACTATTTCCCGAAAGCCGATCCCTGTCACGCGATCCACATAAGTACTGTCGAGCCTGAAGATCGTTCCCCCTTCCGTGGTGATCTCGGGAGTATGGAATTCGAAGTAAGGATCCGTCCCGATGTTAAAATAAGTCTCCGTGGCATACCGGAAAGCAGCTTCAGTCGGGTCTACCCTCCCGGATTGATATGTGGTATTGTAAGCCCAAAAGAAGCCCACCACATTTGGCCGCGGGTTCGGATTGACCCCGGGGAAAATATCATAGCCTGACATGAAACGATTGGCAGTACCAAGGGGCGAATAATCCGTCCCGTAGTTCTCTGGTTGATAGATCGCGAAGAGTTCTCCCACATCGGAAACAAAATTGATGAAGGACAACCCGTCATTAATAACCAGCTCGTTTCCCGCGTCATCATTGAGGGGCAAGTGGATGGAGTTTGTAAACATCGGGATCTCGCGGTTGTCGAGGAGTTTGGCGGGATTGCCCACTTCGCCGATCTCCTGGCCTAAGACGATCGCCACCCCTACCCCGTCCGGGATGGTCGACAGCCCATTGAGGGCGGCGACGACATCGAGCGCGCCCGGCCCGGCCCCCGCGGGGGATCCATAGGTAATGCTTCCCTGGCCTTCGCGTTGCAGTGTAACTAGTTTTTCAAAGCTCATAATATTTCCGGGGGGTTGCTATTGAATGAATAAAATTTTTGTGTGCATATGGCGAAGTTCACGGCGGGATTGCCGATCTGCGTTACTTGCGGCCCGAACGTGATCTCGATCCTGCCCTGGTAGATTTCCATGAAGTTGCCCCCCATGGATCGGAATTCTCCCGGCTGCAAGGGATCCAGGTTGATATTGCAAATGGTATTCCCGATATTTTTAACGGTATAGCCATTGCAGTAAGGATCCCGGACGATCTTTCTCGCCACGTAGACCGGTTGCACGAATTCGTCGTACTTGACCAAAAAAGGGATCATAGCGCGAAGTTTACTCCGATGTTGGCAAAGGAGCTGTTTAAATTCATTTTTTGCGTCGGGTCGGTAATCATCAGTTGCAAGGCCGAATCGAGGGACAGCGTTTTACAATCCAGGCCAAAGGAGGAGCATAGACCAAACCAATCATCTGAATTTCCGTAGTCCTTTGTCCCGAACGCCTGTTCCAGCAAGGCCCAATCCATTTGATTGTTGACCTGTATAACGGTCATGACGATTTGCGATTGGTCGGGGGTCGATGCGGTGAACAATGTATTGAGTGTATTGGCTAGGCCTGCGATCGTAGAGGCGCTAAGTGTGGCGGTGATCCCGGCCGCTTGCGCCGCTGCCACATCCGAAGTCGTCGCCGCGGCGGTGGTTGCCTTGGTGGCATTTGCGTTTCCGGATCCCCCCGATGTCGAGCTTCCGAACAGATTGAATTTATAGGCGAGTGCGGCCATCAGTCCCAGCACCCCGAGAGGAACGATATAGTCCGATGCCCCGTTAATTTTTCCCCTTTCCATAAAGAAAATTTATTTGCATGAGAAATTGGTGCACCCTACCCCACCCGTATTGAGGAAGGGATAGATCAACCGCAAGGAATTCCAGAACGCGGTATTAGCCACAGTCGGCGGATCCCCCGTGTCCCACTGCTGTACCAATATTTGATAGAGACTATTGAGCTGGGTGGCGGTCAGTTGATTGACCATTTCCGCATACAAGGTCGGGTTTTTCGTCCCGGCCGCCCAATTCAAGAGGTCTTGCAGTTGCGTCGAGTTCGGGGTCGAGGTAGGCGTGAGCGGCGCCGCGATGTTACTGGCCACATTTGCCG
>Ga0209221_1000530_pt1 | contig 14519 bp, 10 predicted proteins | sample BlaSpr_A8_Ref_O2_FD_187989 | JGI IMG/M metagenome (GOLD analysis project Ga0209221, IMG submission 187989) | Forest soil microbial communities from Thunder Bay, Ontario, Canada - Black Spruce, Ontario site 2_A8_Ref_O2 (SPAdes) (version 2) | ecosystem: Environmental > Terrestrial > Soil > Boreal...
TGCCCATTGACGACAAAAAAGGGTTTTTGAAAATCGGTAAGATCGACGTCAACAATTGGATCGTGAAGGGTGGTCGAATATGCCTTCTTAACCGCCTCCACCACTTCAGGTACGGTCATTCCTTCGATGTGGACGCTGCCCACCCCGGCCAGGTTGACGTATCCGTCCGGCTGGATGGTGACGCTTTGGTCAAGCTCCATTGCTAGTGGAAACGATATCGAGAGAACGTCATCCCGTTGAACCTTGTAACGTGGGTATCGATGCTGAAGCGCGGGTCGATCTGAATCGATCTGGCCTTTGTCGGGAGCGGCAGCGAACGGAGCCGAAGCGGCCGAAGAGGCTGTCGCGCTAGGCTCTTGACCGCTGAGCGTCCCGGGCAAAAACATGAGAAAAATGGCTAATCCCAGTCCAAATCCCCTCATCTCGCCTCCAACTTTCGAGATCCCATAGGCCCTAATTGCCTCGCAATCCTAAGTGCGCATGCGACTAATCACAAGAAGCGTAAGCACCTATCGGCCCCAAGAGGCTGCTCTCCCGTCCGGAAAGGATTTCGGTACCGAGACTCCACGCTCCTCTTCGCCCCGCCAAGACCGCCGATTCATGAATAGGTGTCGTTAAGGAATCCTCCGGGGCAAAAGGGGGAAAGCACTAGAGGGACAGGGATTAAACTCCTCGCGGGAGATGGAAATTCAAAGAACCCTGATTTCCTTGCGGGTCGCCAGCAATCAGGCAGATTAAATCGATATATCTGCATTTTTTTACAGTAGCTTAGAGCCCTACGCACCTGGGCTGGGAGGACTCGGAGAGAGGCACGGGGAGCGACCTAAGAATCGCCCGGACCAGAATTAGCAAGCGCTCTAGAAGCAGTGCTTGCTGAAGACACATACCTCTCCGCATTATCCCCGGTTCGACGAGCCCAACTGGCGTAGCGGCCGCGTGGTACGCACGCCCTTACCGCCGGTATGTAACGATTCTTTAATACACTTGAGCTTGCTTTTGTCATGGTTCTAGTACTACAATAACTCATCCAGCCTCTTGGCTTTCCGGGGAAACCATGGGCGAACTCCTTGATCCCTCGCGCGAGAAAATTCGCGTCTTAATAGCAGACGCCGACAACATAAGCAGCCAGCTGATGGCCAGCGCCCTTCGGCGTTGTCGTAACTCCTTTGACGTGGTAGCGGTCGCCAGCAGTTCTCCTGACGCGATACGCGATTTGGGCATCCTTAAGCCTCATGTCGCAGTAGTTAGTGCCGAACTGAGGGACGGGCCTCAAACAGGCTTTAAGGTGCTCAGCGAACTGCGTAACTCGCATCCCGCCACTGCGGCTATTATGTTGTTACACTCAACCCAACGCGACCCCGTCGTCGATGCATTTCGCGGCGGAGCGCGAGGGGTATTCACCCGAGACAAATCGTTCAAAGCTCTATCAAAGTGTATTCGCTCGGTGCACGACGGGCGTATCTGGGCCAGTAACCAGGAATTGGAATTTATTCTTGAGGCCCTCACGCGTCTCAAATCGGCTCAACTCACCAAGACCAGCGGGATGGTGTTGCTGTCTCGGCGCGAGGAAGACGTGGTCGGCTTGGTAGCTGAGGGAATGAAGAATCGGGAGATCGCGCAGGCGCTTCACGTCACCGAGCACACTATTAGTAATTATCTGTATGCGATTTTCAACAAATTGGGAGTTTCAAGCCGCGTCGAATTGATTCTCTACGCCACCAGCGAGAGTCAGAAAGACAAGCGATAGCCCGATCACTGGGCGTCTTAGTGTGATGCGAATACTTCCCTCTCCGCCAAGCCAGATGTAAACGCAATAATCCTGCTCAAGCGCTGTATTCATTCTCCATGACCTCGTGCGATTCAGTTGCTGGTCACCGAGCCTTCTCGCCTCTACGTTTGGATTCATGCGGGCCTTGCAAACTAACGTTAGTCACTATAATGTTAGGGCGACTATCGGAATATATGCCGCGCATCCCGAGCGGCGCACCATCCGGAGGAAATGCACCATGCGCCGCGCCAAACTTGTCCGCAGACGGTCGCCCTCGCCTCCGACCGAGCGTGTCAACGAAAGCAAGGCCGCGAGAGTGAGGCGCCGCCACCCCACTCCGGAAGCGGGGCAAACGACTGGTCTTCGCGAGCGTAAGAAAGCGCGCCTTCGCCAGCAGATTGTCGAAACCTCTTTGCATCTTTTTCGCCAGCACGGCTACGAGAACACGCGCATCGACGATATTGTTCAGTCTCTGGAAATCAGCCAACCCACGTTCTTTCGCTATTTCCCCAGCAAAGATGCCGTGTTGCGCGAAGTGGGGCGACGCGCATTCGCTCGCCAGGCCGAAAGTCTAAAGTCCGAACTTTCCACTTCGGCGACTACCGAGCAGCGCTTGCGCCGATTTTACGAGACTCTGGGAAATGTGACGGAAGTGGGGCGGCCGCTTTGGCAGGCGGTAATAATCGCCGGCGCGATGGATCCGGTGCGTTCACCGGAGTTGCGCGGAGCGGAAGCCACCACGGTCAGCCTTCTCCGCGAAATCATCGCGGAAGGCCAAAAAAACGGCGAGATAACCCGCGATTTTCCGGTCGTACACCTGGCCGAATTTATGGAAGGACTTTTCAATACCGTAGTCCGTCAGTGGGCCGTCGATCTTACCGGACCTCACAAACTCACCGAGCGAGTACGAAATGCCGTCGAATTCTTCTTGCGCGGAGCCAAACCGTAGCCGGGATGCTATGTAGTTTGTTTCGAGGTCCTGGGATTTCGCAGCTTTTCCGCGAACACCTGAATCACGCTTGCCAAGTTCCTTGAGGTACATGCGATGAAAGCCGCCGTCCTGCGCGAATTCAAAGAGCCGCTGGCCATCGAAGATGTTATTCAGCCGAAGCCCGCCGCGCATGAAGTGCTGATCGAGGTGGAAGCTTGTGGCGTATGCCATTCCGATTTGCACCTGGCCGACGGCGATTGGCCGCAGCTCGTTCCCATCACAAAAAGGCCATTAATCCTTGGACATGAAATCGCCGGTCGCGTCGTAGAAAAAGGCGCCTCCGTCAATCAGTTGGAAGTCGGCGATCGCGTTGGCGTCCCTTGGGTGCACTGGACCTGCGGCGAATGCGCGTTCTGCCGGGAGGGCAATGAGAATCTCTGTGTCAAACAACAAATTACCGGCGTAACCGTGGACGGAGGATACGCAGAATTTGTCAAGGCTCCCGCGAGTCACGCACTGAAGATCCCTGACGGGCTTTCCAGTATCGATGCTGCTCCTCTTTTCTGTGCGGGAGTAACCGTTTATCGTGCTCTCGGCCACGCCAAAATCCAACCGGGCCAGCGTTTGGCCGTCTTTGGCGTCGGTGGCTTGGGTCACTTGGCGGTGCAGATGGGTGTGGGGCTGGGAGCGATCGTCACTGCCATTGATGTCTCCGACGAAAAACTCACACATGCTAGAAGCCTTGGCGCATCTGCAACGCTGAACCCGGCGTCTGTAAATGTAGTCAAGGAGTTGCGGCAGGCTGGCGGAGTACATGTAGCGCTCGTCACTTCGGCCGCGAAGGCAGCTTACGACATGGCCTTTCCCTGCGTCCGGCCCACAGGGATGCTCCTGGTCGTGGGTCTGCCTTCCGAGTCCATTTGCTTCCCGCCCATTTTGATGGCGGCATTAGAGGTACGCATCCAGGCTTCTTCCGTCGGCACGAGACAGGATATGCGAGACGTACTAGCGCTGGCGGCCGCAGGAAAGATCCATTGTGAAGTAAAAACCCGGCCTCTCGCGCAGGCTAATGCGGTCTTGGACGAATTGCGACAAGGGACCGTCTCCGGGCGTATCGTGCTTACTGCCCGCTAAACCGTTTTTCGTTCAGAATCCCTTTTTATTGAGAGGCTCCAAAAGTTCCCTTCGCCGCCCCGCATTGCGAAAATCCCGTTCCCTGCACGGACATAGAAATCCCTTATAGAACGTATCAGTTTTCGTGTTGACGTTAGTAACTACAATGTGATACCAACACTCACAATTCTTGGGGAATAGGTCCGAGGACGAATTAATATGGCATCGCGCCGTAAGAATTTAGGTCACCAATGTCTCACTGCCTGGCTAGCCCCGTCGCGATTTTTCGCCGGTGAGGTTATGGATTTCCCCGCGCCAATCTGCAATCGGTCCAATCTCGCAGGTGTCCAGACTCAAAAGGAGAAGTCATGAGGAAACTGATCTCATTCGCATGTGCCTTGATCTTATCCGGTTGCTGGCTAATAGCGACTCCAGTAGCGTCTGGGCAGGGCGTCGGCACATCAGGCAGCATCAGCGGTACCGTGACGGATCCGCAGGGAGGTGTCCTCCCGAAGGCGAGCGTCGTGGCCGTAGAAATGGCCCAGGGAAACCAATACTCGGCCACCACCGACGAGAGCGGCCAGTATCGCCTCACAAGCCTCCTGCCCGGGACTTACAAAGTTACAGTGAAGATTGACAGGTTTGAGACCCAGGCTATGACCGGCGTCGTCGTCAATGTCGGAGAGACCGTCAGTCTTGATGTCCACCTGAAGCTTGCAACTACGTCGCAGACAGTTGAGGTCAGCGCAATTCCTCCCGTGGTGGAAACCGAAAGGGGCAGCCAGGCAAACACGCTTACACAGCAGTACATTGAGGATCTCCCGATCGACCGCCGCGATTATCTTACTTTTACCCTGCTACTCCCGGGTGTCTCGGATTCCACGCGGCTGGCGGATGACCAGGATTTTCGAGTGAAGCAAACACCGCAAAGCGGACTTTCCTTCTATGGAAGTAACGGCCGCGGTAACAGCATCACCGTTGACGGTGGCGAGGCTCAGGACGATGCCGGCGGCGTGCGCCCAACTATCAGCCAGGATGCCGTTCAGGAATTCCAGGTGAACCGCAGCAACTACACAGCCGAACTGGGCGGTGCAAACGGCGCGTCAATCAACATCGTCTCGAAATCAGGCTCGAACAATATTCACGGCAGCCTATTCGGCTATTTCCGCAACGATGCGATGGACGCTCGTGATCCGTTCGCCTTCAGCTCGGCGCTTCAACCCGGAGCGGTGTTCGATCCGACCCAACCCGACTCAGTGGGCGCACCCGTTAAGGATTCGCTGCAGCGCTATCAATTCGGCGGCTCTATAGGCGCTCCCATAAAAAAGGACAAGACCTTCGTGTTCTTTGCGTTCGAAGGTTTGCGTCAGGATGCGCAGAATGCGGTGCCGCTGCTGACGAGTACGTCCGTCCTTCGTCCTACTTTCGACCAACAGACCCAGATTCTCGCCCCGTTGGCAGCAAACCCATCTCCGGTTCCGATACCTTGCCTGAGCGGCCCAGTCGGGACCGCTGTGGCTGCGCAATTGGGAGTGCCGACATCGCTGCCACCCGCCATCTGCGCTCAGGTCCTTGGTGGCGCATTAACCGTCAACAACGTGAACCCCGCCGCTACTCCCATCGGTGCCTACCTCGTCAGCCAGTTTGAGTCGCAGGGAGGACTTTTCGACTACAACTCCCGCGATTACTTGGCTTCCGCACGCCTCGATCACCACGTCGACGCGAACAACCAGCTCTTTCTAAGCTATCGCTACTCACACGACCTGGAGCAAAACCCGGACGTACAATCTCTCACAGCCTTCTCGGCCGGCAGTTCGATCCACGACTATGACAACAACATACAGGGCGCCTGGTTTCACCAGTTCAGCCCGACTACTCAGAACGAGTTGCGGGTGCAATGGGATTACAACGGTTTCAATGTGATTCCGAACGAACCCGGCCAGGCAGGGCTCCAAATTCCCGGTTTCATAAACAATTTAGGGACCAACATCTTCTTGCCTAACCTCACCATTCTGCGCCGCACCGAATTTGCCGACAATGTCACCATGATCCGTGGCCGTCACACGGTACAGTTTGGCGTTGACGAATTGCTGCGCGGGAATCACACCGAATCCCACACGTTTCTTCCGGGACGGTTCGTCTTCAGCACTCTTCCGGATTTTGGAACCCTCCTGTCTCCGCTGCTTCCCAGCCTGTCTCCTCTAGAGTCGGCTTCCTTCGGACTGCCACAGGTCTATCAGCAGGGCTTTGGTAATCCGGACTACCCTGCATACACTCGGCCCCTGACCGGACTGTACGTGCAGGACTCGTGGAAGATCACATCCAATTTCACGTTGAACTACGGCCTGCGCTACGATATCGATTCACAATTTCAACCTCTGAACACCTACTACAAGGACTTCTCCCCCCGTGTGTCGTTTGCGTGGGATCCTTTCAACGATCACAAAACCGTAGTTCGCGGCGGGTACGGGATTTTCTACGGACCCATCGACGCGCAGATCCCCCAAGTGGATTTGAGCCTCGGCGTCCTCAACCACAATCGCAGCACAGTAGAGAACCAGCACAACAAATCGCAAGTTCCCGACCAGGTCAACAATGCTGTAAACACCTGCGGAATCAGCGGCATTCCGGGAGACCCATTCCCTGGGAACGGGACTAGCCCCTGTAACCGCTTCATCTCCATCTACGTGGATCCGCTTGCGCTCCCCCCACCCGGTGTCCCGGGATTGCAAAGCGCCGCGGTTGTTTTCCAAACATTGTTTGCCCAGGGAGCGATCCAGTGCACAACCCCTGCGCCGGGGAATAACGCGTGTATTACACCGGGGGCCGGGCCGGGTGGCGTAGCCCAGTTCGGCATCAATGTTGCGAGTTCAGGCCAACTCTCACCGTTGACAGTGCTCTTTAGCAACCCTCCCAACTACAGGCCGCCTCAATCGCAACAAGCTTCGTTGGGGATTGAACGCGAGATCACGCCCAGCTTCTCGATCGGTGTCAGCGGGATTTACTCGCATACTCTGTATCTCCCGGTTGCCATCGACACGAATCTGCTGCCAACTACCCCGACGAGCACGGTCACGCTGGCCAACGGGAAGCCATTTACCTATAAGAACTGGAATCTATTTGCAGGGAGCGACCCGCTACTCGGTGGGGTGCTCGCCCCCGAAACGCCGTCTCTGCCTTGCGCGGCGACAGTGGCAAACCCGAATCAGCCCTTCAACTGCTTTGTGAATCCGCTGATTACTCAGAACAATCAATACACCTCCGCGGCGTCTTCCCTGTACGAAGGGTTGATCCTGGAGATGAAGAAGCGTTTTAGTAACCACTTCATGCTGTTTGGGAACTACACCTTCAGCAAGGGCTTCGACACTTCCACGGACTTCAATACGGACTACGGACCGCAGGACCCGACTCAGCTCGGGTTGGATCGAGGACTTTCGGAGTTTGATCAGCGGCACAAGGTTGTGGTCGCTGGCGTGTTCGATAGCCCGTGGAAGGGTTTCCTTTCCGGCTTCCAGCTTTCTCCCATTTTTACCTACCACAGCGGACTGCCGTTCAATCTACTGGCTGGTGGTGAAGTAAACGGTGACAATCACATCACCAACGAGCGCCCCCTAGGCTCGCCGCGCGACACGGGTCTCGGGCCCAACTTCTATGACTGGGACATGCGTTTGAGCTGGCGGCACAAACTGGGAGAGAGGGTCGACATGACGCTCACGGCAGAAGGGTTCAATATCTTGAACCGCACGAATTTTGCCAGTGTGAACAACGAAGTGAACCCTTTGTTTGGCATTCAGACGGCGGGTCTATGCCCCAAATCAGGGCAATGCGCTACGGGAAATACTTCGTTTAATGTGCACGGCCTCCGGTCCGGCACCGTATTGCCGGACGGCGAGGTTGTCACGCCCAGCACGCCGCTGGCTTTCACTTCGGCGTTTCCGAAACGCCAGGTGCAGCTCGGGATCCGGTTCGGCTTCTGATCGATTGCGCGGTAGTTTCGATCGTAGATCGAATGGTGCCGGGTATTGCGCGGCCGGGCCGAGATTTGAACTGAGAAGTATTCTCTCGGTCCGGCCGTCGTTGATCCGGCGACAAGTCCCATACCGGTCCGAAGTGCCGACGCTCGAACGAGCGCTGTATCTCCTGCGCGCGCGTTACATCTTTGAAGGAATTGGAAACCAATGCTATCACCCATGTTCGGTGAGTTTATGGGCACTCTGGTCCTGGTTCTGCTGGGCAACGGTGTAATCGCCGACGTAGTTCTCTCACGCTCCAAGGGAGAAGGCGGTGGATGGATTTCGATATCGACGGGCTGGGCGATTGCGGCCATGGCGGGAATTTTCACTGCTCTCGCGTGCGGAAGCAGTGACGCCCACATCAATCCTGCCGTAACGCTGGGCGTGGCTATCGTTAGTGGCAATTTTTCCAAACTCTTGCCGTACGTCACCGCGCAAATGTTGGGAGCATTTGTTGGGTCAGTTCTCGTCTGGCTTCATTTCCTGCCGCATTGGGCTGCCACTGCAGACCCGGTCAGAAAATTGGGCTGCTTCTGCAGCCACCCATCCATTCCCAATAAAGTGACCAACCTGGTCAGCGAAATTATTCCCACAACGCTGCTGGTGTTTGTTGCCGTTTGCATTTTGACACGCGCCAATTTACCTGCTGGTTTCGGCCCGGTCCTGATCGCCGCACTGGTCTGGGGACTGATTCTCGCGCTCGCTGGGCCAACCGGCACCAGCATGAACCCGGCGCGTGATCTCGGATCGCGAATCGCCCACGCGATCCTGCCGATTGCAGGCAAAGGCAGTTCCGATTGGGGATACGCTCCCATTTCTGTGATCGGCACACTAGCAGGCGGCGCGCTCGCCGGATTGGCAATCCGTCTTCTACATATTTAGACGAGGCGCAAAACCTGTTAAAGCTTGCTGCCACAGCGAATAGCAGTTGCGGACGATGTTGCTCGAAAATCCACGACCGGTGATTTTCGAGCCGTAGAGTTCCTTCAAGCAAAGGTCGTCAGCAACTAGTGTTAGTCACTAACATGTGTTATAAACAAACGTTTGTTGTCAAGAGGGAAACTTCTCAGTGCGGCAGCAAATAAGGTGAAAACCCGGCAAATCTTCGATCTCACCGGACGCGTCGCGATCGTTACCGGCGGTTCCGTCGGCCTAGGCCGGCAGATGGCCGAAGGCTTGGCCGAAATGGGCGCGAATCTGGTGCTCTGCGCGCGCAAGAAAGAGCGCTGCGAGCGGGCCGCAGAGGAATTGCGAAAGTTGGGCGTTCAAGTTCTCGCGCTCGGCTGCGATGTCAAAGAACCCGCCAGCATTCAAGAGGTTGCCGACGCCACCTTCAAACAATTTGGGCGCATCGACATCTTGATTAACAATGCCGGCACTTCCTGGGGCGCGCCGGTGGAATCAATGACGCTCGAGCAGTGGAATAAAGTGATCGAAACCAACCTCACCGGAACCTTTCTGTTTTCGCAAGCGGTGGGCAAAGTCATGATCGCGCAACGCCGCGGAAAAATTATCAACATCGCCTCAGTTGCCGGGCTGCGTGGTTCATCTCCGAATTTTTCCGCCATCGGTTACAGCGCCAGCAAAGGCGGTGTGATCATTTTCACCAAAGATTTGGCCTGCAAGTGGGGCATGCATAATATTCACGTCAATGCGATTGCCCCCGGCTGGTTCCCGACCGACATGTCGGGAAAAATCATCGAACGTAACAAAGAGACGCTATTGGCGGGCATACCTTTGGGCCGCTTCGGCGGGCCTCATGATTTAAAGGGCGCCGCTATTTTTCTCGCTTCCGACGCGTCAGATTTTGTGACCGGAAACATCCTGGTAGTCGACGGAGGCCAATCCGCCTAGAACAGGCGAGGCATGCTATGAACATTCCACTTACACCTCTCCGCTTTCTTCGCTATGCGGAGCAGCAATATCCGGGTAGGACCGCGATAGTCTGCAACCAAGACCGCTTTACATACGCACAATTCGCTGGGCGAGTCGGCCGTTTGGCGGGTGCTTTGCGTCAGGCTGGCATCCAAGCCGGCGATCGCGTTGCTTTCCTCGGCGCCAATTGTCACCGCTTGCTGGAAGCGTACTACGGCGTTCCGGAAGCCGGCGCTGTGCTGCTCCCGCTGAACATCCGTCTGGCCCCGGATGAACTGGCCTTCATTCTGAATGATTCCGGCGCGACCATCCTCTTCGTGGAAAAGCAGTTTCTTGGCTTAGTGGAATCTTTTCGCAAGAGTCTTCGCACGGTAAAAATGTTCGTTCAACTTGACGGTTCTCCAGACGTGCCTTGGCTCGACCCCCGCAACTACGACGCCCTTCTCGCAGCAGCCACGCCGCATCGCGCCGACATCGGCTCCATCGACGAAAACTCCTTGGCTGAGCTCTTCTATACCAGCGGCACCAGCGCAAATCCCAAGGGTGTAATGCTCACGCACAGAAATATCTACCTCCATGCGTTGAACGTCTGCATGGGATTCCAGATCGAAAACGGGGCTGTCGAGCTGCACACCATTCCTCTCTTCCACGCGAATGGCTGGGGTGTCGCGCATTTCCTAGTCTTGCTCGGCGGAAAGCACGTCATGATCCAGCGTTTCGAGACCAAAGAAGTGTTCCGGCTGATTGAAACGGAAAAAGTCCACTCCTGCAGTTTGGTTCCCATCATGGCCACGGCTCTGGTGAACTGCCCCGAGCGACGCAATTACGATTTGAGTACCTTGCGACGGATTGTCATCGGCGGCGCTGCGTCGTCGCCAACACTCATTCGGGAGGTTGAACAACAACTCGGCTGCGAGTGTTTTTCTGGCTACGGCCTCACGGAAACCTGCCCCTCGCTCACGATTTCTCCGATGAAGTCAGGTTTGGGCTGGGAAGGCGAACAGCGCTACGTGGGCCAAGCGATGACTGGCTACGCATTCCCCGGCACAGAGATACGAGTGGTGGACGCGGACGATCGCGACGTTCCGCGCGACGGGCAGGCCATCGGAGAAATTATCGCGCGTAGTGATGGCGTGATGGAGGGCTACTGGCGTCAGCCGGAAGCTTCCGCCGAAGCTCTACGCGGCGGATGGTTCCACACCGGCGATATGGCTACTTTCAACGAAGAGGGCTACCTGCTGATTGTCGATCGCAAGAAAGACATCATCGTAAGTGGCGGAGAAAATATATCCTCCCTCGAACTTGAAAAGGCCATCCTCGCACATCCCGCCGTCCTGGAGGCCGGCGTCATTCCCGTTCCCGACGAGAAGTGGGGCGAAGTCCCCAAGGCACTGGTGGTCCTAAAACCGAATGCCACCGCCTCGGAGTCCGAACTTATTGAGTTTTGCCGTGCGCGCCTGTCACATTACAAATGTCCGCGCTCAGTCGAATTTGTCGATAGTTTGCCCAAGACCGGCACCGGAAAAATCTTGAAAAAGGACCTGCGCAAAAAATATTGGCAGGGCAAGGATACGATTCGCCCTGACTTTGGTGCCCCGGCGTCCAAGACGAAGTCCGGCGCTTGAGCAGGCCTGATGCTCAGAGATTTGTTTCGCAGTAGATAAAAACAGAGCGCAGTTCGCGCCAGGTAACACGAAGGAGTCTTGTTCATGGATTTAAATTTAACCGCCGAAGAGTTGACGTTTCGCGACGAGCTCCGCGCCTGGCTGGCTTCCAACGTTCCGAAGGATTGGAGTGACTGGCGCGAAAAGCCCATGGAGGAATCGTTCCCATATCTGCGAGCCTGGCAACGAAAGCTTCAGGAGGGCCGCTGGGCAGCGGTTTCGTGGCCCAAGGAATACGGGGGTCGCAGCGCTTCGCTGATGCAGCAAGCCATATTTTGGGAAGAAATGGCTCGCGTCGAGGCGCCGCCGATGGCCAACTCTCTCGGTCTAGGTCTCATCGGCCCCACGATCATCGCCTATGGAACAGAAGCGCAAAAAAAACGCTACATTCCAAAAATTCTGAGCGCAGAAGAAATCTGGTGCCAGGGCTTCTCCGAGCCTAACGCGGGTTCCGACCTCGCCGGTTTGCAAATGGAAGCGCGGCTTGACGGCGATCACTACGTCGTCAACGGCCAAAAAGTCTGGACCAGCTACGGCTGGGTTGGCGACTGGTGCGAACTCGTCGTTCGCACAGATGCCAGTTTCGCGAAACACAAGGGCCTTTCGGTGCTCCTCGTCGATATGAAATCTCCCGGCGTCGAGGTACGTCCTCTGCGTCAGATGACCGGGGAATCCGAATTCAACGAGATTTTCTTTCGCGATGTTCGCGTGCCAACCGAAAATATTCTCGGCAAAGTGAACGACGGATGGAATGTGGCGATGAGCACCCTGATGTACGAGCGGGGCTCCTACGGCGCTCGCCTGCATCTAATTTTCAAGAGCTACATCACGCGTCTCATTGAGCTCTCTCGAAATATTCAACGCAACGGCCGGCCTGCATCTCAGGACCCGCTCATCCGCCAGAAGCTCGCACAGTGCAGCGCAGAGATCGAAATCATGCGTTTCAACCAGATGCGCGCCTTCAGCCGCATCACCGCTACAGGCGTGCCCGGTCCGGAGGGCTCCATTCAGAAAATTTTCTGGAGCGAGCTCAACCAGCGACTGCAGCAAATCGCTCAGGAAATTCTCGGTTCCTATGGACAACTTCTGGCCGGCGATCCGCGCGCCATCGAAGAAGGAATTTGGTCCTACGCCTACCTGCGCACGCGCGGAAATACCATCGAAGCCGGCACCTCCGAAGTGCAACGGAACATCATTGGCCATTTCGTTCTCGGACTGCCCAGAAGCTACTAAGGGGATACGCCATGCAATTCGGTTTGAGTGAGAGCCAGGAATTTCTGAAAGACAGCGCGCGCAAGTTCTTCGCCGGCGAGTGTCCTAGCGCTGAAATGCGACGCCTGATGGAAACGGACACGGCGTATGACGCCGCACTTTGGTCCAAGCTCACGGACCAGGGTTACACCGGCATCATTTTTCCCGAAGAATACGGTGGAGTCGGTCTCGGCCAAGTGGAACTCATGCTCTTGATGGAAGAGGCCGGGCGCGCGCTCTTGCCCGGCCCATTTTTTTCGACTGTCGTGCTAGCTGGCTCGGTCCTGGATGCCGTGTGCACCCCTGCGCTCAAAAGCAAATACCTTGCACCCGTCTGCCGGGGAGAAGTCCGCGCCACCGTCGCCATTCTGGAAGCGAGTGCGAGTTGGAACCCGCGGGATGTGCAACTGAGTGCCACCAATGGAAAACTCACCGGAGAAAAATTCTTCGTGCCGGATGCCGCGATTGCCAATTTCATCATCGTCGTTGCGCGCAACGGCGTGTTCGTAGTGGACTCCAAAGCTCCCGGCCTGAAAATATCGCCCATGTCCGGAATGGATCTTACGCGAAAACTCTATGTCGTTGAATTCAACAACACTCCGGCGGAAGAATTGGGGTCCGTCGCGCAGCTCCCGCGGGCTTTCGATATTGCCACCGCCGCGCTGGCTGCCGAATTAGTCGGCGGTATGCAGCGGACGCTCGAAATTACCGTGGAGTACGCCAAGACTCGGAAACAGTTCGGCAAACCCATCGGCTCGTTCCAGGCCGTCCAGCACCAATGCGCGGATATGTATTTGGAAACCGAGAGTTCCCGTTCGGCCGTGTACTATGCCGGATGGGCGCTGGAAGAAAAAGCCCCGGACGCAGCCACCGCCGTTTCCATAGCCAAGATGTACGCCAGCGATGCCGGCCGCACGGTCGGCAACCGTGGCATCCAGATCCACGGTGGCATGGGTTTCACTTGGGAAAACGACGTTCATCTGTATTACCGTCGAGCGAAGGCCTCGGAGACGGCATTCGGAGACGCCACGTTTCATCGCGAGCGCATCGCCTCTGCGGTGATCGACTCCGGCAACGTCTCCGCGAAAACAGCGTAAACTATCAAACCAGAGGATTCTTTCCATGACTGATCTAGTCCAACTGACAAAAGACAACGACATCGCGATCATCACCATCAATAACCCTCCGGTCAATGCCCTGAGCCCCGGCGTCCCCGAAGGCATTTCAGAAGCGCTGGACCGCATCGCTCAGGACGCCAGCGTCAAAGCCGCAGTGCTCATCGGCGGAGGCCGTACCTTCGTCGCCGGCGCGGACATCAAGGAATTCGGCAAGATGACCTCCTCCGGCAAATCGCGCGGCGCCGGGCTCACTCCGTTCCTCTTGAAAATGGAAGACAGCAACAAGCCGGTGATCGTAGCCATTCATGGAACGGCTTTCGGCGGCGGACTGGAGCTGGCCATGGCCGGCCACTATCGCGTCGCTGTTTCGAGCGCCCAAGTTGGCCAGCCCGAAGTGAAGCTCGGCCTTATCCCCGGCGCCGCAGGCACCCAACGGCTTCCGAGGCTTGCCGGCGTGGCGAAAGCCGTTGAAATGTGCATGACCGGCAATCCGGTCAAAGCTGACGAAGCGCTGAAATTCGGCATCATTGATCGCATCATCGAAGGCGATCTCCTCGCCGGAGCGGTTGCCTTTGCGCGCGAGGTCGCTGCGAAGCCTGCTCCTAAAACGCGAGAGCGCAACGAAAAACTCGGTAACGCGACGGAAAATGCGTCGATCTTTTCTTCCGCGCGTGAAACGGCAGCCAAGAAGCAGCGGGGCCTGCTCGCTCCAGTCGCTGCCATCGATGCCATCGAAGCCGCCACAAAAATGCCATTTGAAGAAGGCTGCAAGGTTGAGCAGAAACT
>Ga0209221_1000535_pt1 | contig 14349 bp, 17 predicted proteins | sample BlaSpr_A8_Ref_O2_FD_187989 | JGI IMG/M metagenome (GOLD analysis project Ga0209221, IMG submission 187989) | Forest soil microbial communities from Thunder Bay, Ontario, Canada - Black Spruce, Ontario site 2_A8_Ref_O2 (SPAdes) (version 2) | ecosystem: Environmental > Terrestrial > Soil > Boreal...
CCCGCCAGCCTAGCCTCCCAGCAACTTCGGGAACACTGTCGCTAGGCCGAACCCGATCCCCGCGCAGATCAAAAGCACGGTCACTGTCACACCAGCCACGTTGGCCCACATGCCGTTCACGTGCTCGCCCATAACCTCTCGATCGTTCACCAAGAGTAGTAAAAACGCCAGCGCCGGCGGCATGGCGAGAACTGCGATCACGTTCACGGTAAGCGCGACAAACTCGAGTGGAAAACGCGGAACCAGCACGAGTGCCGCTGCCGTGGCGGCCGAACCCAACAAAACCAAGTAAAAGGGCCACGCATCGCGCAACGGGCGATTCAGGCTATGCCCCGTTTGCAGAACTTCGCCGAACGCGTAAGCCGAAGAAGTAGAAATCGCAATCGCCGCCACGATCCCCGCTTCAAAAATTCCAAGTGCGAAAAGCGCCGCGCCGGTGTGTCCGATCCAAGGCTCCAGCGCTTCCGCGAACTGTGCTCCCTGAAAGTTCGAAGCATCAATACCGTGGTGAAACAACGGCGCCGTGGCCAGGATTGCGGCAATGGCGCACACGGATGCCAGGACAACTCCCAGAATTGTGTCGAAACGGCCCGCATTGATGTCGCGCGGCTGCATGCCCTTGTCCACCACGGCGCTTTGCTGGAAGAAAAGCATCCACGGCGTCACGGTCGCGCCAATCGTTGCCAGAATCAGTAGCAGAATTTCGTAGTGGCTTCCGCTGGGCAGCGGCATCCACGTCAACAGTGCGTGGCCCACTGAATGCCAATTCGGACGCGCCAGGATCGCCGCCGGGATGAAAAGTCCGTTGAAGATCGCCAGCGCCAGTGTGATTCGTTCCCAGGTCCAATAACGGCCCGTCGTAATCGCACCCGCCACGATTAGAAGCGCTCCCACAACCGCGACCACCGGCGGGATGCCGAAAAAACCTAAGCCTGCGCGCACCCCGATGAACTCCGTCACCAGCGTCAGAAAGTTGCCGAACACTAAATCGCCCATCGCGAAAAACCCCCAGAACTTTCCGAAACGATCGAAGATTAGTTCGGCGTGACCCCGGTGTGTGACGGCTCCTAAGCGTACCGTCATTTCCTGCACGATGAATCCCATCACGAAAGTCAGGATGACAAACGGTATGAAAAATCCTATTCCGAAGCGCGCGCCGTCCGCCGAATAGGAAAGCATGCTCGGTGCATCGTTCTCGCCCAGAAAGACCAGAACTCCGGGCCCGATCAGGAGCCACAGTACGCGCAAACCGCCGAATCTTTTCGACCCGCGACCCTCCCGGCGGGCTTGGGAAACTTGCCAGCGGTCGAGAGCGCGATCCACATCCTCATGAGTTAAAAGACCCGCGAGCTCAGGTGCCGTGGAAGACGCGGCGGCAGATTCCGTGGTTGGATGCGCGTGGATAAACGGGGCAGCGTTGGGCTCGGGTTTGTGCCTGTCCATGAGTTAACCTAGCTAAACTATCCACATAAACTACGCTTAACTAAGTTTCAGGTCAACTATGCCGGCCATACGCATTCCAAAAATCGCCAGGAAGTGTTTCTTCGCCTCTGCTATAGTTAAAGTGATTCCAAGGAGGGTAGTGATGGCTGAAACACCGAAACCGCAGCAACAGCAAGTCCAGATTAAGGCTGACGAGAAGGAATTACTCGGACAATATGCAAATCTGGTAGTCGTTCACCACAATGCGGAAGAGTTCACCCTGAATTTCATTTATCTTTTTCCCAGCGTCCCCCACGGAAAATTGGTCGGCAGCCTGATCCTAAGCCCCGCCCACGCCAAGCGATTGGCAAAAGCTCTTCAGGAAAATGTGTCTCGTTTCGAAGAGCAGTTTGGAATGCTTCCGGAAGGTCCCGGCCCAGGTCCGGAACCCAACGTCGGATTTGTGCAGTAATCACGCGGCGGACATATTTCCTATTACCCAGCCGTCCCTGGATTCCAGGAATTCGACCCCGACAGCAAAGCCGGCTTCCGGGACCAACTGACAGTACGCCACGCGCGCTAAGGACTTGAATGAACCGGTGAGCGTCGCGATGGTCAGCCGGTCACCCGGCGTCCACCGGCGAGTGCTCCAGACCCGCGCTCCCCCTGCGCTAACATTATCGGTGAACGTGGTTTCGGTGCCTGGCAGCGCGAGATGCCCGGTTATCTGAACGCTTACTTCCATCGGAATTCGCGACTCGCGTCGCTCCGCTATCGTCTTTGGGACCCCCATCCCAAGTCGCATCATCGCGACCTCCTTTTTCTTACAGACAGGCCGCTACATGCCTCAAGCGGAATTTCTTCTCGCTGCGACCCTTCATGCCATAGAGCGCGCGATCGGCGGCGCCCAACAGCTTTTCAATCGTCGTTCCGTCGTTGGGATAGACAGCGAGACCCGCGCTAACGGTCACCGGCGGTTCCTGGCCATCGCGTGCAAGCCGCTCGCAGATTCGCAGCGCGGCCTTGCGAGCTTCCTCTTCTCCCGATTCCGGCAGGATTAGCACGAATTCGTCGCCGCCGTACCGCGCAGGCGTGTCAATGGATCGGCAATCATTTCGCAAGGCTACGCCCAGGCGCTTAATCGCCCGGCTGCCCGTCAGATGCCCGAACATGTCGTTGATCTTTTTCAACTTGTCGAGGTCGAACAACACCACCGCGAAGCTGCGGCCGGTGCGCCGCGAGCGCTGAATTTCATTTTCCAGAACTTCGAGAAGCCGGCGATGATTCGCAAGTCCGGTAAGCGAATCAGAGGCAGCCAGCCGGCTGACTTGATCGAATAGTTGAGCGTTATCCAGCAGCGTGCCGCCCAGAACTACGACATAACTGAGGTCCATCGTCACGTGCGCGAGCGTAAAAGCGGCATCGAAGGCGTGTTGCGACTGGCTGATCGTGATATGGCAAATCACATTCATCGCCGCCGCGATAAACAATGCGCGGTCGAGCGACGATTCGGAATTCCCGCGCCGCAGACGCCACGCGTATCCCACCGCGGCCGCAGCAAAGATTGCTGCCGGCAGCAAATCCCAAGGACGCGGAATAATTGCGCCGGGATGAATCTTGGGAGCGTCCGGCAGCATGAAATAAAAAACACTGGTCAAATAGGCGGCGGCTCCCACCAGCAGCGTAGAGCCGGCCATTTCCTTCCCCGGTTCTCGCGCCACCGGAATTCGGCGCTCCACCACCAACGCAGCCAGCAATAGAATTCCCAGAAGCGTCTGCCCCGCGAGCCACCCAATTGAAATATCATTCCCTGCGCTGGCCGTGACGAGCATGCCGCGATAGAACGTCATGCTGGTCCCCGCCTCGATCAGCCCCGCCATTACAAAGCCGAATGCCAAAATCAGGGAAATTCGATCGTGTGTTCCGCGAAACCGAACCAGCGCGTTCGCCGCAAACGTGAAAGCGATTAGGCTTCCCGCCATTTGAAGATAGGTGTCCAGAAGCGGATCCGCGATGTAAGAAGAATTTCGAACGACCCAAAGCAGAATGAGGTACGACGTCCCGGCTATCGTCCAAAGAAGGACGAGACGAAAACGATGCAGAAAACCCCAAATATTGCTCGGACGACCCACCACTTCCCCCAAAGAGACATACTTCTGCCCGTGGAGAAACTTGCAACTGGTGTACCGTTCCGGAACATAGTTTTAGTACTAGTTAACTATCTGAAATGATGTAGTTTAATTACAAACCACGCCTGAGGACGCCGGACATACTACGTATATAATTTTCGCCCCTGGGTAGTATTGTTACAATACCACCCGAGAGCTTCCCAAATCTGGATTAAGGCTTAGGTTGCGGAGGGGGAAGTTCGTGGGCCTCGACCAAGCTCTGAAAGTTCGATTTTTTGTGCGAACCATCACAGAAGGGCTTCCGCTCGGATGCGCCGCAACGGCACAGTCCGATCTTGGTTCGCCCTCCCAGACCATAAGACTTGCCTTCCTGATCGACAATCTGCACTTCACCATCTATAAGCAGCGGTCCATTATTAACGACGGTCACTTTGATATCTGGCACTCGATCCTCCGATCGAAACTTGTGAAGTTTTAACGCGGTTTCTTTGGTGAGGTCTGATGATTTCGGAACCCGTCAATACTTTGGAACCGAGGCATCTACTTCATCCGACCATGCAAGGATACCACCCTTCAAGTTCAACACCTTGCGGAAACCTGCGCTTCGCAGAAACTCAACCGCTTCCGCGGAGCGCTTGCCGCTGCGGCAGTGCGCCACGATTTCGCGCGAACTATCCAACTCGTTTACCCGGCGCGAAAGCTCGCCCAGCGGAATCAAGTGTCCGCCGAGATTGCAGATTTGAAACTCATGCGGTTCGCGCACATCAAGAATAAAAAGATCGTCGCCGCGATCGAGCCGGGCTTTGAGTTCGCGCGGAGAGATTTCGGGTACCACCGCCTGAGCCGGGCTCGCAGATTCTTCTCCGCGAATTCCGCAGAATTCCTCGTAATCAATTAGCTTCGTAATTGTCGGGTGTCCGCCGCAAACCGGGCACTCCGGATTTTTCCGCAGCTTCAATTCTCGAAAGCGCATGGCCAAAGCGTCAAAAAGAAGCAAGCGCCCAACCAGCGGTTCGCCTTTCCCGATGATGAGCTTCAAAGTTTCAGCGGCCTGTATCGCCCCCACAATTCCCGGAAGCACACCGAGCACTCCTCCTTCAGCGCAAGAAGGCACCAGCCCTGGCGGAGGCGGCTCAGGATACAAACACCGGTAGCACGGCCCGCCCGGATAACCGAAAATAGTGATTTGCCCCTCGAAACGGAAGATAGAACCGTAAACATTGGGCTTGCCCAAAATCACGCACGCATCATTCACCAGGTACCGTGTGGGAAAATTGTCTGTGCCGTCCACCACGATGTCGTAATCTTTCAGGATATCGAGGGCATTTTCGCTCGTAAGGCGCGTTTCGAAATTGTCGATCTGAATATCCGGGTTTAGATTCCGCAGGCGATTCGTCGCCGCTTCGATTTTGGGACGTCCAATATCGTTCGTGTCGAAAAGAATCTGCCGCTGAAGATTGCTCAGGTCCACCTTGTCGAAATCGACTAAGCCGATTCTGCCCACTCCCGCAGCCGCAAGGTACAAGCCCAGCGGCGCTCCCAGCCCGCCAGTGCCGATGCAAAGAACTTTCGCTTGTTTCAGCTTGAGCTGCCCGTCCATACCAACTTCGGGCATGATTAAATGGCGGCTGTAGCGCGTTATTTCCTCTTTTGACAGCGCCGCGCTCGGATTTCCCGTCTCCGGCGAATTAGGGCTTTTTATTTTTGATGCCACGAAAATTCTCCTGATTTACTTGCCCGTGCCCCCGGCGATCGAAGGCACGATACTGACGATGTCTCCATCACGAAGCTGCGTCTCTTCCTTCTCCAAATAGCGAATGTCTTCATCGTTCACATAAACGTTCACGAAGCTCCGCAGGCGCCCATCGTCGGAGTACAAATGCTTTTTCAGCTCCCCGAATCGAGTGGTAAGCCCCTTAAGGGCTTCGCGGACGTTGCCGGCTTCCATTTCGACACTCTCCTGCTTACCCGCGTAGGGCCGTAGCGGCGTAGGAATGATTACTTTCACTGCCATTCGGTGATCTCCCTCTTCATTATTTCAATTAGATGCTTGCAGATTGTGCGATGGATTCAATCACTTCCGCGTCGTACGCGGAACGATCGTCGCGCAATCGCCACGACTTCGTGTCGCGCGACTCGCTCGCTTCCACACTCACGATGACGTAGCTGTACCACGGCCAAGCGTGTTCGCGGTCGAATTCGCTGGGACGCGCCGGAGCATTCGGATGGGAATGGTACCAGCCGATCACCTCAACCCGCATTTCTCGCGCCTTCTTCTCCGCCATTTGAACGTCACCCGGAGTTACCTCGAAACGATTGCGCGGCGAATCATCCCGGCGATTCGCCAGTGGGACCAGCTCGACAACTTCGCGTGACGTTTCGTTGTCCCTTCCCAACAGCGCGCCACAGCATTCGTACGGATATGTCTCCACGCCGTGCGCCTGAATCCGGCGAATCAGCGCGTCTGAGATTCGCAGCGTCGTGCCACTCACTCTTCGCTCCAGAATTTCTCGCTCAGGTATTTTTCGCCCGAATCCGGGAAGACCGTCACGACCACCGCTGGCTGGCCACTCGGCAAATTCCGCGCCACCTCAAGGCACGCCCACAGCGCGCCTCCCGAACTGACTCCTGCCAGGATTCCTTCTTCGCGCGCCAGTCGTTTCACCATTCGGTGCGCATCTTCCGTGCGCACCGCCATATCCTCGTCGGCAAGTTTTGGGTCATAGATGCTCGGCACAATCGCCGTGGCCATATGCTTCAGTCCCTCAAGGCCGTGAAATCCGGAGTCGGGTTGCAGGCTGATGCAACGAATCGCCGGATTCAGTTCCTTCAGCCGGCGTGTGGTGCCGACGAAAGTCCCGCTGGTTCCCAGTCCTGCCACAAAATGCGTGATCTGTCCGCGCGTCTGCTCCCATATTTCCGGAGCCGTAGTGAAATAGTGCGCCGCCGGATTCGCAGAATTGCTGTATTGATCGGGGTAAAAATATTTTGCGGGCTCTGCTTCATAAATCTGCCGCACGCGCCGAATCGCTCCATCGGTTCCTTCGTCTCCAGGCGTCAACACGATCTCCACGCCGTAAGCCGCTAGGATTTGTTTGCGTTCGGGCGAAGCACTGGACGGCAAGCACAGCTTCACCTTGTATCCAAGCGCCGCGCCAATCATAGCGTACGCGATTCCCGTATTTCCGCTGGTGGCGTCGAGGATCACTTTGCCCGCCCGCAGCGCTCCCGTTCGCTCGCCTTCGCGGATCATGGAATACGCCGCGCGATCCTTTACCGAACCACCTGGATTGAACCATTCAGCCTTGGCATAGAACCCGGCATTGGGAAACTCAGCGCCAATACGCCCAAGCCGAAGCAAAGGCGTGTTCCCAATGCGCTCTAACAATTCCTGTCCGAAGCGTGCCTCCACCCCGGAGGTTTCTCGCGACAATGATCGTTTGTTCGCCGTACTCATGCTTCGTTGTCCGCCAAGTTCCCTGTCTCCACGCCTCTGTCGTTAATGTCGCTTCACTCCTGCAATCGGAATGAACTCAAACAGCAAATTAGATGCGGAGAAGGCCGCCGCATATGCAGGGAATTCAAAACAGTTTAGCAGATGCTCGGCAACTTTAGCGCAATCCCTACCACCCGGTCCGGGCTCGCCAATTTTTGACTTTACAGAAGCCATGCTGACTCACTAGTCTGATGGCATGTGGTACGTCAACAAGCTGTTCGGCCAGTCGCAAGTGGAATCGCTCGCGGCCAAGGGGTTTCTCGTCCGTAGCTCCGGCGGAGTCGTCCGAATCGAGAAGTACAATTGCGGCGCGGAACTTCGTAAGACATCCGGCGACAGTTTTCAGATGACTGAGATTCCCTGCATCATGCTGCAGGGTCAGTTCACATTGCTGTGGGATGCGGGCTATCAGAAATTCCTGCTTACCCACGACAAGAAAAAATTCCCGGCGCACAAAGGCCAATTGGTTGACTTGCGCAAGTTCAATGAGGAACTGCGAACCGCACTGGGCGTCCCCACTTATTACAACGAAGCTATCGGATCCACCTGCCACATAAGTGAATATGACCGCGTGAAAGGCCGCCCCGGCGATGTGCCCGACGAAGGCGTAGGCGTGGAAGCGGAAAAATCAAAACACTAAGCCTTCTGCGAAGCTCTCCAGCACTGATAACTGCAAACAACCACCTTCTAGAACGTTTGTTGGGGAAGCAGACGACCGTTACAGTTCCTTCGTCTGTTCCAAACGCTGCCGCAAGAGAGCCGGATCGATTCGATGCTGCGCAAATAATAGTCCGCCCAGGAAAATCACCGGCACGTCGTCATTGTAGCGTTCCAGCAGGACAGGGTCTTCGTCGATATCCACCTCGCGAAGCTTCGCATCGAATTCAGAAAGCAGCGGAGTCATCACCGCTTTCGCTTCATCGCACAGATGGCATCCTTCGCGCGTGTACATCGTAATCTCGCGCTGGCCGGCGATGATCAGTCTTCCGCTTTCCGTGCGACTGTAGAAATCGGCGCTTTCTTCACGCAACAAACCTCTCTGCGCCAAATCTTGTACCGAGTCCAGCACAAGTTCCCGTTCCGCCGGATCATTGCCCCCGACAAACTCAAACAGCGTGTGCAGATCCAGCGATTTTTTTTCGAGCTGATCGAAGGTAGAAAGAATTTTCTTGCTGGTTATCGTCTCCATTTGCCCGGTCGCTCCGTCTGGGTTACGGTTTGATCGTATAATATTTCTGGAAGGGCCCAATCGACGGAAAGAACGCGCGCGACCGGAAAAGCTCCGCGATCTGCCGGATGTGGCCCAGATCGTGGAACGCCCATTCATTCATCAGTTGCCCGATTGAAATCTGCCCGATTTGGCCGTGTTGTCCGGTTCGCGCGATTGCATGCGCCGGAACGTAACGAAGCATCGACAGCGATCGGTCGCGCTCGTGGCAGAATGTTTTCAGATTTTCCCGGGCCTTGCCGCTGGAGTATTTCCCTGTGGCATACGCTGCGTTTTGATCGTAGGGCTCCAGTGCTGGATTGTTTTTTTCGAGCATCTTCTGTATGCGTTCGCGGAAGCCAAGGACCTCCACTTCCCCAAGATGCGCCAGCACTTCGCTGATCGACCAGCGATCCATCGCCGGCTTCCAGTGCATCTGCTCCTCACTGGCTGACCACACGATTTTCTCGATGATGATGGGCGTCTGCTCCAGAACGGCCAGTCCCGGCAACGCATCCGGATTTGACGGTGCGGCCATCAAAACCTCCGTGAAGTCCTTCCCGGGATATTTATACCTTAGCGTATAGCCGAAGTGGAAGAACTGAACTTGTGCAGTCGCGAAGTGCATGATAAACCGGAAAGAGAGGTAGCGAGCTTGGCAAACGTATTAGCTTTGGTGGATGATCTTTTCTTTCAGGCAAAGATTGTCGAAACTGCCCGCCATCTGGCAGTCGACTTGCGCATTTGTACCACCCCGGACGCACTGCTCGCCGAAATCTCCAAGGCAACTCCCAAACTCGTGGTGGTGGACCTCAATTCGCGCAACCAGCCGCTTGAGGCCATCCAACGCATGCAAGCAACAGCCCCGGATGTGCCCCTGGTCGGCTTTCTCTCGCATGTCCAGACCGAACTGGCTGAGCAAGCCCACGCCGCCGGTTGCCGCGAAGTGATGCCTCGTTCGAAATTCACGAACGACCTGGCAACCATCCTTGCTCGCGGGAAATCCGAGTCGAAATGACAAAACGTTTTTTTCTTTCCGCTGCACTCGCAGCGTCCACCATCGTCTCGTTGGCGCTTTCCGGCGCTCCCGCGTTACAGGCTCAAGAAGGCTCGGATCCTGCAGCGGCGCTTTCGGCCGCTATCGTTGCCGCCTGTCGCGGCAATGAAACACAATTCTCAAATTATCTCACTGCGGACAGCGCCGCCGCTTTCCGTGTGCTGCCCGCTGAACAACGCACGGCGTTTTTGAAAAGGTTTTCGCTTTCTGATATGCCCGGCAAGCCTCTCAGTTCCACGGACCCGCAGAATCATGCCGTGCTTCTCTGCCAAACGCCGAGCGGCACGGTGCAATACCGCTTTGGCTCTGTGCGCGTCCATGAAAACCTCGCCTTCATTCCCGTCTCCGTAGTGGACGGTGAGCAAGCCGAGTTCGGGCTCGTGCGTGAAAACGGAGGATGGCGCCTCCTCTCCCTTGGGCTCGTTCTGCTCGATATTCCACAGCTCGCAAAACAATGGATAGCGGAAGATCTGCGTGCCCGCGAAGACGCTGCCGTTGAAACATTGCAGAATTTGGCTGCCGCGATTCAGACCTACAACCGCGCATTCGGAAAGTTGCCGGAATCCCTTGCCGAGCTGGGTCCCGCGCCCAAAGGCCAGATCTCACCCGAGCAAGCGTCGCTCGTAAGTGCGGATCTCGCTGCCGGCAAAGAGAACGGATATCTGTTTCGATACCGCATCGTGCCGGACCCGTCCGGAAACGATACGAGTTTTGAACTCGCTGCCACACCGGAATCCTACGATAAGCTTGCCCGCCGCTCCTTCTTTCTTGACGCAGCCGGAAAAATTCACGCCGCCGACAAGCATGGCGCGGTGGCAACCTCCGACGATCCACTCATGGAAGGCGAAAAGTCGCCCTAGCAAAGCCGCTCCCTCAGGTATAATGGCCGCCAGTTAGTTTGAGCTAACCAAAATTCCGAAGAGGAAGCGGATGTCACAATCAAAAGTTCTCGCCGATAGAATCTTTCCGGCAGAAGGTCTCGCCGCGGATGTCGTGAGGATTGCCGCTGCAAACATTTTGCTCGTGTTGTGCGCGCACATCGCGTTTCCTTTGCCTTGGACGCCCGTCCCCGTTACCGGCCAAACTTTCGGCGTTCTTCTAATCGCCATCCTTCTAGGCTCCCGCCGCGGAGCGCTTACTCTCGGGTTGTATCTCTTGGAGGGAATGGCCGGTCTGCCCGTTCTTCAGCCCCTTGGCCTGCCGGGCCCTGCTCGGTTCCTCGGTCCCACCGCGGGTTATTTGCTGGCGTATCCGCCCGCAGCATTCGTTACAGGATGGTTGATGGAGCGCGGCGCCTCCGGCGCACGAACGCATTTTGCATCTCTCCGTGCAGGCGGCGCGAAACTTATCGCTGCGCTCGTTTCCGGCGAGGTAATAATTTTCGCGGGTGGTTGCGCTTGGCTTGCTCTGGTGACCCGATCCGGCTGGGCGAATTCCTTCCGCCTCGGCGCCCTGCCATTCCTGCCCGGTGAGATTATAAAGATGGCGCTAATCGTGGCTGCCGTCGGCGGCTTGGAATTCGCCCGGCCAAAAAATTCGAACTGACGGCTCGCGTTTCCTGGTTTTTTTGAGTTGATTGTGGATCTGTACATCCCAGCTCGCCCTTCAACATGTCGACACCTATCACGCCCCAAAAGCCAACAGTCGAAGATGCTCTTCGCACCGCAAACACCCGGTTCTATTCCGCTTTCGAATCGCTTGACCTCGCCCAGATGGAAGCTGTCTGGGCCCACGACGATGAAGTGGAATGCGTGCACCCCGGCTGGGAGCTTTTGCTTGGCTGGGAAGAAGTGCGCGAGCGCTGGGCTCGGCTCTTCGCCAACGCCCGCCGCGTCCGCATCGCTCTGAGTTCCGTCTGGATACGCATCGAAGGACGTGTCGGATGGGTAGCCTGCACCGAACACGTCACCACCGCGTTTGCCGATAGCTTTGACGATGCCATGGTTCAAGCCACCAACATCTTCGTGCTCCAGGAAGAGGGCTGGATGCTCGTAGCTCATCACGCCTCGCCGCTTCCAAACCCAGCTCACTCCACCGTCCAATAACGCGCGTTTCTTATTTCCAGACACCCATTCTTCCGCATACCTCGAACGACGCGGGCATTAATTTCACATCAATTCTGCGCGCCCCGGATTTCCTCGCTACTCCTGTACCTAAGCCAGTACCGTGTGTTATTCTTTGCTTGTACTATTCGGCACTCACGCCGGAACGCCCACACCGTTCGTACTTTTCATCGCAGCGGGCACGAGTCTCTATCGGATCTCTTCAGCCCTGGGCGAATGTGACCGTTTCCGTGAGCGCCAGGACGGACCCAGCATGTCCACACCAGCAGCCGTACCAAAAACCGCAGAGATTCGCCTCGCGCATTCGCCCGACAGCGATGATGCTTTCATGTTTTACGCTCTGGCCACCGGCAAAGTCCGCTTGCCTGGTGTGAAATTCACCCACGTCCTGTCCGACATCGAATCGCTGAATCAGGCTGCCCGAAAAGAAGTCTATGACGTCACCGCCATCAGCTTTTACGCCTATCCGTTCGTCGCTGACAAGTATGTCCTGCTCGATTGCGGCGCCAGCTTTGGCGAAGGCTATGGTCCCATCGTCGTCGCCGGCCACCCGATCAAAAAAACGGATCTAGCCGGACGCAAAATTGCAATTCCTGGAGAGCTTACAACTTCGTATCTCGCCTTGAAGCTCTTCGAGCCCAACGTCGAAACGGTGACCATGCCGTTCGATAAAATTCTCGCGGCCGTACAAGCCAAGGAAGTCGAAGCCGGCCTCTTGATTCACGAAGGCCAATTGCTTTTCTCCCAGATCGGACTCCACCGCGTCGTTGACCTCGGCCAATGGTGGCAGGAGATTACGGGACTGCCCTTGCCGCTTGGCGCAAACGCTGTTCGGCGCAAGCTGGGCCCCGATCTCGGGCGCCAGATCGGCCGTGTCATTCGCGAAAGCGTTTCCTTTGCTCTGGAACATCGCGAAGCCGCGCTGAATTATGCTCTGCAGTTTGCGCGTGACATGGATCCGGTCTTGGCCGACAAATTCGTGGGAATGTACGTGAATCGCTGGACGTTGGATTATGGCGAAGAGGGACGCCGCGCCGTCCGCGAACTGCTCGCCCGCGGCGCCGCAGCGGGTATGGTTCCCAAGTCTGTCTCCATAGAATTTCTCACCAGCGACGTGAGTGAAACTCGATTGCGATCCGCATAAAGTTGTAAGTTCGTACCGCAGCGCGATTCCTTCCGGTCTCGTCGCCGCGTCCCCTGCTAGAATTCTTCTAGGATTATTTTTGCTGACATGAGGAACTTCATTCAACAGGGCTTGGCCCTCCGGGAATTATTGCGCGAACGCATCCTCATCCTGGATGGCGCGATGGGCACCATGCTGCAGCAGGCGAATCTCACTGCCGCGGATTTTGGCGGCCCGCACCTCGAAGGTTGCAACGAGTACCTCGTCGTCAGCAAGCCGCAGGTTGTGCTTTCAATCCACCGGAAATATCTCCAGGCCGGCTCGGACATCATCGAAACAAACTCCTTCGGCAGCACCCCGGTGGTATTGGCGGAATACGGCCTCGGCGCGCGTGCCCGCGAACTCAGCCGCATCGCTGCTGAACTGGCGCGCCAGGCCGCTGACCAATTCTCCTCGCCCGCAAAGCCGCGGTTCGTGGCCGGTTCCATGGGTCCCACCACAAAAGCCATCAGCGTCACCGGCGGCATTAATTTTGAACAGCTTCAAAATAATTATCGCGAACAGGCGCGCGGCCTCATCGAAGGCGGCGCGGACCTCCTTCTTCTGGAAACCTGCCAGGACACTCGCAACATCAAGGCCGGCCTCCTCGCCATTCAGCAACTGAGTCAGGAACTCGGCCAGCCCATTCCAACCATGGTTTCCGTCACCATCGAAGCGATGGGAACCATGCTTGCCGGTCAAGGCATCGAGGCGCTGTGGTCTTCGCTCGACCATGTGGATTTGATTTCGCTCGGCCTCAATTGCGCCACGGGCCCGGAATTCATGACCGATCATGTTCGCACCTTGCAATCTCTCACCAGCGGTTTCGTCTCTTGCTATCCCAACGCTGGCTTGCCCAATGAAGAAGGCCTCTACCAGGAAACGCCCACTTCGCTCGCGCAACAGCTCGAGCGCTTTATCGATCGCGGCTGGCTCAACATCGTTGGCGGCTGCTGTGGCACCACCGAAAAGCACATTCGCGCGATCGCGCAGATGGTCCAGAACAAGTCTCCCCGGCGTCCTCCTGATTCCACTCATCGTGCAGTGTATTCCGGGATCGAAATTATCGAGGCGGAAGAGAGCACGCGCCCGCTTGTCGTCGGCGAGCGCACCAACGTAATCGGCTCGCGCCAGTTCAAGAGCCTCGTTGCGGCAGAATTGTGGGAGGAAGCCACCGAGATCGCTCGCCGGCAAGTGAAAAGCGGCGCGCATATAGTAGACGTTTGCCTGCAAAGCACAGACCGCGACGAAATTGCCGACATCCCGCCGTTCTACGACCAGCTCATCCGCAAAATTAAAGTCCCCATCATGATCGACACCACCGACCCGCGCGCGGTCGAACTTGCTCTCACCTATTGCCAGGGCAAAAGCATCATCAATTCGATCAACCTCGAAGACGGCGAAGAAAAATTCGAGCGCATTTGTCCGCTCGCCCGCTCCTATGGAGCAGCCATCATCGTCGGTTGCATCGACGAAGATCCGGTGCAAGCCCAAGCATTCACCCGCGAACGCAAACTTGAAATCGCCGAGCGCTCCTATAGCCTTCTTACCGAGCGTTTTGGCATTCACGCGGAAAACATTATCTTCGACCCGTTGGTTTTTCCGTGCGGCACCGGCGACAAGAATTACATCGGCGGCGCCCTGGAAACGATCGAAGGCCTTCGCCTGATTAAAAAACATATTCCATACGTGCGCACCGTTCTCGGAATTTCCAACGTTTCCTTCGGTTTGCCTCCCGGCGCTCGTGAAGTAGTAAATTCCGTCTTCCTTTATCATTGCACAAAAGCAGGCTTGGACCTCGCCATCGTCAACG
>Ga0209221_1000541_pt1 | contig 14290 bp, 11 predicted proteins | sample BlaSpr_A8_Ref_O2_FD_187989 | JGI IMG/M metagenome (GOLD analysis project Ga0209221, IMG submission 187989) | Forest soil microbial communities from Thunder Bay, Ontario, Canada - Black Spruce, Ontario site 2_A8_Ref_O2 (SPAdes) (version 2) | ecosystem: Environmental > Terrestrial > Soil > Boreal...
TCTTCGCCATAAATCGCTTGTCCCCTCGAGCCGTTCGGACTAGACTCCTCTGGCCGCTATAGGAGCGCCGCCAAAAGGCGCAATTCAAAATGTTGCTCGAGGAATACAAGGCAATGATCCAGCGGGGATTTCTACGGGCATTTCTCCTCCTGCTTTTTTCACATCATGTCGTTGCTCAGGCTGGAGGCGGTATTACTCTGCGCGGATCAAGCCCATCTTCTCAAATGACAACTGAATCGTGGGCTATATATTCCGCCACAAATCCCCTGCAGGATCATGATAGTTCTCTATCAAAGCTCGACCTCAAGGCGCCCAGGAAAGCTCGCCGGGCTTTTGACAAAGGATACCAATTGCTCATGCGCAAAGACCGCCAAGGGGCGGTTGCGCAGTTTATTACAGCCATTTCGATCTATCCTAGCTACGTCTCGGCGCATAATGCCCTCGGGACTGCCTACTTCGGGCTGGGACAGAACGATCAGGCACACGCCGAGTTTTCCCAGGCTATCTCGCTCGATGACCGTCTACCCAATTCCTATCTGAACCTCGGCTACGCGGAACTCGCTCTCCAGCATTTCTCCGCCGCGGAACAATCCATTCAGAAAGCTTCGTCTCTCGCTCCTCTTGATCTGACTGTGCTCACCACGCTTGCTTACGTACAACTCAGAAACAACAACTACGAAGCTGCCGTCGCGACCGCTCATCAGGTCCATGAGCGCAAACACGAAGGTGTTGCCCTGGTTCATCTCTACGCTGCTGCGGCACTCGAGGCTCAGCGCAATTTCCTGCAGGCACAACAGGAATTAAAATTTTTCTTGAAGGAAGATCCCAAGTCGGCGGCTGCGGCTTCCGCTCTCCAGATGATGCGGGAACTCGATGACGAAGCCCGGCAGCCTCCAGCCCAGGCCTCCGAATTGAAAGTTTCTTTTGTCACCGCCCCCAGCGAAGCCCCCGCCGGTCCCGATCAGTTGCCCCGAAATATCCGCAAGTTTATGCAGGCTTCCAACGAAAGCAAGCAGATCGCCGAGGCCGAAGCTGCCGCGGAGTGTCCAACCTGCGAGACCGCCGAAGCTTCCGCTCCGGCTCAGCCGCCACCCTCGTCCAGCGCTCCTCCATACCCCAAAATCCCAGATGCCGACCACGACGGATATATCCTCCGCGCATCCACCGATGAAGTCGCTGTATTTTTCACGGCTACCGATCGCAGAAAACCGGTAACCACCCTGACTGGCCAGGATGTCGGCATCCTGGATAATCACAAAGCGCCAGCCGCTATCATCGGATTTCGTACCGAGGCCGACCTTCCCTTGCGCCTCGGCATCGTGGTTGATACCAGTTCGTCCGTCTCCGGTCGCTTCAAGTTCGAGCAAAACTCTGCTACCGACTTTTTACAAAAAGTGGTAACGGGCGAGCATGATCTTGCCTTCGTGATCGGCGTTGCCAATTCTGTCTTGCTTGCTCAGGATTTTACCGGCGACCAGAAACTTCTCGCCCATGCCATCGACGAATTGGCGCCCTCCGGCGGCACCGCCCTTTGGGACGCCGTTACATTCGCTGCCGATAAACTTGCCAAACGTGCCGAATCGCAACCCGTTGCCAGAATCCTGGTGGTGATTAGCGACGGTGAGGATAATTCCAGTGATGCAACCTTAAAACAGGCAATCTATCGCGCCCAACTCGGAGAAGTCGCTGTCTACTCGGTCAGCACTCTCGAGATGGCCGACAGCCCTGACGCGGCTTCCTTGGTGGGCGAACATGCTTTGACTACGCTCGCCGAACTCAGCGGCGGGGCCGCCTTCACCCCAGGTTCCATTGACCGTCTGAGAGGCTCCCTTGCTGACCTGCAACAGATCATCCGCAGCCGCTACTTGGTCTCCTATAAACCGGCGTCTTTCAAGCGCGATGGGCGCTACCGTGCCATCAGCATTACTGCCGCGAAAGACGGTCACAAACTCCGTGTTCACGCCCGCAAAGGCTATTTCGCCTCCGCTGCTGCGACCGGCTCACGCAACAACTAAGGCTGTCGCGGCGCCGGGAGTCTTCGGTAGATACCGGAATGCCTATCTTAGGAAAATCTTGACGATTGTTGAAGCATCTTCATAGAACTCATTGAGAATCAACTTAGCGATAGTTAAGCACGTAATGAGAATCAGCACTCAGCCAATGCAAATCAGGCGGCTCAATGGAAATAGCGCTTGAAGAATATTCCCCTTGGCGATCCAGACGGGGTCATCAGCAATCGAGTAGTTTAAAGTCCCTTGACGCGGTACAGGACGACCCCGTGCGATGGAACAACAGCACTGATGGTGCGGCTTGTTTTCTTCGTTTCGCCGGTCCACAGGTCGTCTAAGGAATAGCCGCTTTTGTTTTCGAGGAGGCCTGCGCTGGATGCTGGAACGGAGACTTCCTCTGCCTTCTTGCCGGTGTTGAACAAACCGACGATCGTGTCTCCGTTCGGCTCCCGCTTGGCGAATACCTGCCGGCTCCCCGTGTTGAGCACCCTTTTCGCGGCAATCGAATCCTGGTCCACAGCAAGGACTGCGGAGTTCTCCAGATTCTGCAGATCCGCTGGGTCCAGGCGAGTAAGATCGACGCCGAGGATGAAGGGCGCCGCCCCAAGGGCCCACAGGCTGATCTGAGTCTGGCGCTCGACCGCAGTCAGCCCGTCGTTGCTGCCATTTCCTACCTCGATGGAGTCATAGTCGTTGAAAGCGCCCGGACCTGCGTAAGGCTGCCACTCCGCCACATAGTTGAAGCGTTTGGCAACGTCGGCCCAGCTGGTCAGCGGGTAGCTGCTACCGTGCTTTTCGCAGTGATAGCATTCGACGTCAGGCGCGAATTCCCATTGATTGGCATACTTCATCACGGTCGGGGCGATTGCGATCGTAAGCTTCCCCTGCGTGACGTCCAGGATCATGGGCCGCCCGCTTTGCCGTATAGCATCCGACCACGCCTTAACGTCAGCGGCGTTGTTGTCTTTCATGCCGTCAATTTTGATGTAATCGACGCCCCACGCCGCCAGCATATTTACCCATGAATTCGTATACTCTTGCGCTCCAGGCTTGTCATAGTTAATGCGGACCATGCCCTTGCAGTTGTAGTTGTTCTCCTCTACAGACGGGTCCGCAATCTGGGCAGCCGTGTACGATGTGCCCTTAATCGGCGTGTTCCGGCTGACCGCCTGCCGGGAAATACCCGGCGTTACATAGATTCCGAACTTCATCCCGAGACCGTGGATGTAGTCCGCCATTATCCTGATGCCGTCGGTATCTCCCTCGGCCGGGAATCTCGACGAGTCTGTCACCCAGCGGCCATAAGCGTCGACGTTCGGACCTTGCGGTCCCGGACACTGGTACCAAAAGTCGTCAAGGTTTACGTATTGGTACCCCATTTTCTGCAATCCGGAATTTTGCAGCGCGAGCGCCTGAGCTTTCACTAGGGCTGCCGTGGGGTTCTGGCGGAGGAAGCTCCAGCTACTCCAGCCGAGAACGGGCGTGCGCTCCAGACCATTATCCTCTGCGCCGGCGTTGTGCAATATCCCGCCCGCCATCAACCCGATCAGCAGTGCCGCCCTGAAGCTGTAGGTCCACTCCCTCAAAAAAATCATCCCTTTCCTTATCACAAGCCGGGCAACAAAAACAATTGCGCATGTGTAGGCGGTAGCAACATAACTGTATTGCTCCTGCGGCCCATGTAGCGCCCCTGGTCAACTGACGTAACATCGCCCTTACACTCCTCGACAGGTCAATGAGTGTTAACGCCTGGTCACAAAAGTCACCTCCGGTTCGTACGTCATCCAGGACTACCGCCTCGACCCCTCTCGACTGCATTGGGGGATTATCCGCTTACGAACATCAGAGGCGCGAGTCAAAAGCATACAGTCTTTGACTGGTTCATGTAGAAAGCGTGGGATAGAAGATCATGGAGCGTAGAGCATTCCTGAAGGGCGCGGGAGTCGCAACCATACTGGTTCTTGGCGGTGGTGTTTGGCGTGCATATGACCGTGGTGTCTTCAGCGTGGGCGAAGGGCCGGCATTTGAGCCCTGGAAAGACTGGAGAGAAACCAAAGAAGGTCCGCTCGCATTGGTGCGCGCAGCCATTCTCGCTGCCAGTCCGCACAACACGCAGCCCTGGCTTTTCAAGGTCACGGATTCTTCGATTGACTTATATCTTGATTGTCGCAGGTACCCGGGAGCGCTCGATCCCTACCTGCGAGAAGAGCACATCGGAATGGGGTGTGCTCTGGAGAACCTGATGCTGGCGGCTCCGGCGAATGGTTATGCCGCCTCCGCTACGCTGCTTCCAGGAAAACTTATACAGAGTGCGGCTTATCCCGAACATGAACTGGTCGCACAAGTTGCACTTGCCCCCGGCCAAAAGCAACGAAGCGAACTCTACGATGCGATTCCTTACCGGCACACCAATCGCAATGCCTATGGCCCGCAGCCTTTGCCACCGGATTTTGTCGAAGAGATCCGTCAGCTTGCCAGCGACGAGACCGATGCCAAAGTTTTTGTGTTCACCTCCGACGAAGATCGCAACCGCATCGTGGACATGATCTCCAAAGCCAATGACATCGTCTATGCGGACCCGCAAGTGCAACTGGGGAGCGAACGATGGGTACGCACAGAGTGGACCGATGTCCAGAAGTTCCGCGACGGGTTGATTTTGGATGAGTTTGGGCAGTCCCCGCTAATCGTGGCAGGCATAAAGTTCATGCCTCCCAAGGGGCTGCGCTTCGCTTTTAAGCATAAGTTGCTGCCAGCGTTTTCCTACAAGGACCTGCTGCATGCCACGCCGCTTTTCGGAGTAATCGCAGTCCGTGACCGCTACGACCGTGAGCAGTGCCTGTCCGCGGGGCGCATCTGGCAACGAATTCACCTGCTGACAACTGCGCGCCATCTCGCTGGCAGGCCAGTCAATGAGGCCGTCGAGTTGGTAGATCACCAGCGGTCACTCAATCAGGAACCAGAAGCACTGGCCGATCTCTCCGCACTCATCGGCGAGAATACATGGCAGCCAACGTTCATGTTTCGTTTAGGCCATCCGGTTCGCCAAGTCGCGCCGAGTCCAAGACGTCCGGTGAACGACGTGCTTCTTTAAATCGTAGTGTTTCTGCCGATTCCAGGTGTGTTCAAGGGCGCTCCAGGCAAGATTGCAACGTGAAGAGTTGAGGGCAGCGCCCTCATTGACCCTCGGTCAAAACGTGGAACGCCTGGTTACAACAGTAACGCCGTACCTCAGCGGTTTCTGCTGCACAATTATGAAGATATTTGTCTTCTTTCTCGCAAGCGGCAGCTTCATCATCCTTATCGCCTGCCCAGGATTCGAGGATGAAAAAAGGAGGAACCGATGAAAGTTCTGGTGGTCGAAGCGGAAGATGAAGTATTGAAAGCTACTGGCGTTATGCTCAACCGGCTTGGTTATGAAGTTGGCCTGGCGCTAAACTGCAGTGAAGCGTTCCGCATTTACTGTGACAACGGACCCCATGACCTTGTGGTCATCGCTCTGAAATTCCTCCGCAGTTCGCGCGCCGGGGGTGCCAAATTTATGGATGCCCTGCGTCAGAAGAACCCCAAACAAAAGTTCGCGTTTATCACTGCGTCGCCGGTTCTGAAAAAGCCGTTCTCTATTCTGGATTTAGACGATTTCATGGGCGCCTTTCGACGGCCCGCGAGTAGCCGCTATGAATAGCTCCCAACGGCCCATTGGGGAACTGATCCCGATTGAGTGCAAGTGTCGGAGAGGATGGTGCGACGGGCAATGAGTGCTAACGCCTGATAGCGTCAGTTGACATTCTGCGACGGCTGCGGCTGCTGCTGAACGGACGCCGGGTTGGGATACCTCACACCGCGCAGCCAAACGGAGAAAATCACACCCCAAATCGCCAGCAAAAGGAGGGTGAAAATGCTAGCCTCGGGACCAAAACCGCCGCCAGTAAGCAATGGGTTACCGTGAAAGCCAGCTGTGAGCAGATGGCCGTTGGCCGGATAACCGCTGTCCGGAACGCCGTAGAAGTAAAGCTCGCCCCAGTTCCATGCCGCGTGGATTCCCAGTGGCATCCAGAGATTGCCGGTCCTGCGCACGACCAGAGCCGTAACCAAGCAATACATAGTCGCAGACACCGGTCCGAGTCCATGACCGCTGGGATTGAAGTAGTGCAATCCGCCCATGAGCAACGATGTGACGACCGCTGCCGGCCAGAAGGTGATCCCGGTGGTCAGGGTGAACAGCAGGTATCCGCGATAGAGAAAGTCCTCAAGTAACGCGCTCAGAAATGCTAGAACAGCCCATGCGGCGGCGTACTTCCACACATCCCATCCATGTACTGCAATGACACCGAACGAGAAAACGCCGGCTAGGCGCATCACCAGAAGCAGAACGGTAAATGACGCGAAGCTGAAACAAGCTCCTTGCCAGAAGCGGAGTCCGAAGGCTCGTCGCCAGGGCAATCCATAATCGGCGAAGGTGCGGTGTTCGATCCGGCCCATAATCCGGGTCGCGATAAACAGGGGAACGAGAAGCAAGTCAAGCGAAAGGACGGCACCTAACGGAGTGGAGAAATCGGCATGCGAGCGGCGGATAAGAGCATCGACGCTGAGACTCGTACCGTAACCCAGCGGCACGAGGATGGCGACGAAGATGAGTAGCCGCCAGCCTGCGCGCAGACCGTTTGGTCCTTTCAAAATGCCATACTGCGGCTTCGGCGGCGCGGACATGGCTTCAGAAGGATCAACCATAGGGGCTGACTGGCTAAAACACCATGGGGCCAAGTCAAAGAATCTTAGGACTAAGAATAAGGCAAGTCAATGAATGAACAGCCGTTAACTACTTACCGCAACGATGTCTTGCGTAATATCTATTACACTCATCGAGAATTTGGCGTCTCCCCGTCCGTCAATGAGTGCTAACGCCTGTTTACGTCAGCGAACAACAGTGTAGGCTATCTGATACGCCATCAAGACGCAGATCACAATTTGGCCGCGAACCCTGACATCGCGCCTGCTCACCCGAACTGGCGATCGAATGGTCGAAACCAACCAGATCAAAGACAGCAGGAACACGACGGCACCGACGAGAACCGCTAACGGTTGATGCCTTCGCATCCCGGAGATTATGTAAAACAGGCCTAAGGCAAGGTCAAAGCTGTACATAAAAAGCGCCGTCCCACGACTCATCGGTCGCTGAGACTTCTCACGCATGTCTTCTAAGGTCGCAAACATATTTCTCAACACAAATGCTTGACGATTCTGAACCCGCGGCGTACGTTACCCCCCGGTCAACTGTCGTAACATCGCCATTACACTCATTGACCAGGTCAGAACGTATAATCACTTGTTCTCGTCACTTTGTAGAATTCACCGGTGGGTTTTTGCGGCTGGAAATTTACGGTAGGCGCAACGGACCGGGCTGCTTAAAAAGCCGGTTCGTGGCTTAATGAAAAAGGCAGTCGTGAGGGCCACAAATGTCCACCTGACACTAGCCCATGACTGCCTTCGAGAGTCGCTCTAACCTCTCTCAATCTTAGGAGAAGGCTATCTCTGGCGCGGACAGGCCGCAATACCACGGATCTTGTACATACAAGTCTCGCAACTCGTGGCCGCGCTTACGTAACCTTAATGTTTGCCGAGCTTTTGCCGATAGAACGGTAGTCCGCTGGTTTTTGCTGGACCTCAATTGCGTTCAACTTCGCGAAAACCCGCAGATATAGATAACCCCGGATGTAGATAACGGAATCTTGATAAAATACAAATGTTGAAAATTCTCCTCGTCGAAGATTCCAAATTTCTAAGGATCGCCACGGAGCGCGCTCTCGCCCGCGCCGGCTATTCCGTCATAAGTGCCGCCGATGGCCAGGAAGCCCTTCGGCTCGCGCGTCAGGACCATCCCGATCTCATTCTTCTCGATATGCTTCTGCCCAAAATGACTGGTCCCGAAGTTCTCAAAGCCCTGAAAGAAGATCCCATTACTGGCCCCATCCCCGTCATCGTCCTCAGCGCTCTTTCCCAAAAAAACGCCTCACGCCTTCAAGGCGATGGAGCTCTTGCTTTTTTCGAGAAATCCTCTCTCGAGCTGGAAAAAGGCTCTCAAAAACTACTTGCTGCCCTCGCCGAGGTTCTCAAGAAGATTCCTTCAACCCCTGGTCGCGCCACCACTACCACCTAGCCTCAGTCCAGCCGCAAGTCGGGCTTCATCAAATGTCAGGGGCATCGAATGCGCTGATTACTGAAATTACCTAAGTTCGGGAACTCCGCACCCGTCGCCGGAGTCTATCCCCAGTGAGGCAATCATTAATCTAAGCACCCGCCTCAGATTCTGCATTCCAAATTTCTGCATTTAGGTTTTCGTGCGCCATATTTTTTCGTGCGCAACACCTGAATGACTCTATAATTTAGGGAGCGCCATTTGACCGCGGGAGCAACCACTTTGGGAGATCTGGCAAGCGCAATCGGAGCACGTGCCGAAGAGGCCGCAATCGTTGCCGATCTTAAAGCTGGCTCTGAGTCTGCCTATGCCTGGCTCATCGGGGAGTTCCAGCGCCCCGTATACAGCTTGGTTTATCGCATGGTGAGCGACCCGTCCGATGCGGCGGATACTACCCAGGAAGTCTTCCTCAAAGTATTCCGCGGTATGAACCATTTCCACGGCGAATCCAGCCTCAAGACCTGGATTTACCGGATCGCCCTCCACGAAGCCGCCAATCGCAAACGCTGGTGGTTCCGTCACAAAGCTCACGAAACGTCGATCGAGCCCACCGAAGCCGATGGCATCATCTCCGATGAAGCCATGCAGGCCGCGCTCACCGACCACCACGATTCGCCTTTCGATAGCGCTGCTCAGCACGAACTCCAGCGCCGCGTCGATGCCGAATTGCGCCAGGTGCCGGAGCCTTACCGCACCGCTCTGGTCCTCCGCGACCTCGAGGAAATGTCCTATGAGGAAATCGCCGAAATTTTGCAGGTTTCTCTGGGAACCGTCAAATCAAGAATCACCCGCGGCCGCCAGGCCTTGAAGCAACGCCTGGCCCCGTTTGTCCGTGAGTTGGCTGGAGAACTAGGTTTCTCGCGAGCGGAAAATAATATCGAAGAAAACAACCGAAAGCCTGCTTCAGAACTTGTCCCTGGTGGGGGCAGAAAGCTCGAGTCGGCCTCATGACCTCAGCCCAAACCCACAAACTGCTGACCTGCTTGGCCGCCCAGCGGCTTATGTCTCCCTATCTCGATGGCGCCGTAACCGGTGCCCAAATGCTTGGGCTGCAAATCCATTTGGACGCCTGCCAGTCGTGTGGGCGCGAATACGCGTCCTTGCGCATGACCCAGCAGTTGCTTTCGCGCTCACCGCGCCCTGGCGTGCCCCCGGATCTCGGTCTTAAACTCCGGCTGGCGATCTCGCGCGAAGCCGCTCAAAAGCGCCGTCCGCCATTTGAGGCCCTGCGTGTTCATCTGAAAAATACTCTCGATGTAGCCATGGTCCCCGCCACCGCCGGTCTGGCCTGCGCCATTCTGATTTTTGGCTTGGTGGCGACCATTCTTGCTATTCCCGGCCCCTTGCAGGCCAACAATCAGGATGTTCCTCTGGTTCTGAATACCGGCCCGGAATTACAGGAAAGCGCATTCGGCACCATGGATTCCATTAACGCCGAATCCTTGGTGGTGGAAGCCCATGTCGACTCCCATGGTCGCGTGGATGATTACAAAATTCTCTCCGATCCAGGCACATCCCAGGAATTGCTGCCCCAGGTGAAAAGAATGTTAATTTTCACCACTTTCCGTCCCGCCATGTCCATGGGCAGGCCTATTTCGTCCCGAGCCGTACTGTCTTTCTCCAAGATTAACGTCCGCGGCTAGTAATACCCGGAATCCACCTACCCCCCTGCTGCCTTCGATCAACATTTAAATTCCCCTTCTATCGGGTTGCCGCTGTATAGCTTGGGCGGCGCTCGAGCTGTAACGTGAAGTCACGGCAAGACTTTCTCCGCCCACACCGCAGAAAGGGGGTTTCGTGGTTCGAATTTTTTTGGTCGATGACAACCCGATGATCCGTTCGCATCTGCGATCCTTGCTCGAGAAAAACGAAGAATGGGTGGTGGTCGGCGAAGCCGAAGATGGCCGGAATGCCGTCGAGCGCTGGCACGAAGTTTCCCCGCATGTAACCGTTATGGATTTTGTAATGCCTGAAATGGATGGTCTCGAAGCCGGCCGGCAACTCTCCCAACAGCATCCTGAGAGTCCCGTCTTGATGGTCACGATCGACCCTTCTCAGCAACTCGAGCAGGAAGCAAAAAAAGCTGGCATCAAAGGTCTATGCGCAAAAGCCGACCTGCACTCCCTCTCCGCCGCAGTCGAAGCCCTGCTCAAAGGTAAAACCTATTTCCACCGGTGGGAACCTGATTTTGCGCGAACCTGATTTCTTACTAGGGACAGCCGCCCCGGCTGTCCCTTTCGGGGGTCATTGGCATCCTGAGTGAGAAGTCCTGGCATCTTGAGCGAGAAGTCCTGTCATCCCGAGTGAAACGAGGGACCTTGGTTCCTTAGGTTCGTTGGCTCCTGTTTCCTGCGTGCAGTATTAACTAAGCCTCACCCTCTTTTGGCTTTTTCTTCTCTTCTTTCTCGCGCTCTTGCGCTCCGCCCCGAGCTTCGCTTCCGCCACCAGATTTTCTCTGCTGCTGCGCGACATCATAGCTGGATAGTCTTGAATTCGGGTTTCGACAGGTTTTATCTGGAATTTGGATTGCCTCGTTTTACGCTTCCTGCGAGTCTGCGGGTTTTGCTTCTTCGCCCTCGGTGCAGCTACCCGAATGACATGGCAATCCTCGTGAACCGCTTTCCCATCTTTATTTCGCTGGCTGGTTTCAAGCGCGACTGGTTTGTCAAAGAGCGGGCAAATCGGCAAGTAAGGCGTCTGGCGGCTAGGCATCGTCTATCACCCAGTTAAAAAAACAATAAGATAGCAAAACTCTGCTGTCTGCCCGCTAGCGCACACACCTGGCGGTTTTCCTCTATTCTCATAAACGCCGCATTCCCCCAGATTTTTCCTCTGCGACCCTCCGCGTCCTCTGGGTTTAAGGTTTTGACTCTTGACTTAAGACTCCGCCACTAAACTCCCCAAAAACCTGCAAAATCGATCCATCCACCAGCCCAATTCCGCGATTGAGCTACAAATGCAGCCGTTAAGGATAAACTCGTTGCACCCCGCTGTACCCTCTGTTAGCCTTTCAAATAGACTTCATTAGATATCGTCGCTGCGACCGCGCGTTGTCACGTCTCTCTCCCACTGAAAGGTCATGTGCCTGAGAGATCGTAGTTGCAAACTAGTCCGAAAGTATTTCTAAGGAGAACAAATCTTGGCTGCAACCTCATCCACAAAGAATCGCCTTTTGTTTACTTCTGAGTCCGTCACCGAAGGCCATCCCGATAAGATCGCCGACCAGATTTCTGACGCTATCCTCGACGCCTGCCTCGCCGACGATCCCTCCAGCCGCGTCGCTTGCGAAACCCTCACCGCCACCGGCCTCGTCGTCATCGCCGGAGAAATCACCACCAAAGCCTATGTCGATTTCCAGCAGGTCGTCCGCGGCACCGTCCAAACCATCGGCTACGACAATGCACTCCACGGCTTCGACTGCAACACCTGCGCCGTAATCTCCAGCATCAACAAGCAGTCCGGCGATATCGCTATGGGCGTCGACACCGGCGGCGCTGGCGATCAGGGAATGATGTTTGGTTACGCTTGCAATGAGAATGAAGAGTTGATGCCGACCCCGATTTCTTTGGCTCACAAGCTGACCATGCGCTTGTCACAGGTCCGCAAGAATGGAACTCTGCCGTATTTGCGTCCCGATGGGAAGTCCCAGGTTACGGTCGAATATGACGCAAAGGGGAATGTGCTGCGCGTCGATGCCGTGGTAATTTCCACCCAGCACTCCGAAAACGTCGCCAACGAAGAGCTTCGCGCCGGCATTCTGAAACACGTCATCCAGGCGGTCATTCCCGCCCATCTGCTCGATGAAGATACCAAGTACCACATCAATCCCACCGGACGCTTCGTCATTGGTGGCCCCATGGGCGACACCGGGCTCACCGGTCGCAAGATCATCGTCGACACCTACGGCGGCATGGGCCGTCACGGCGGCGGCGCATTCAGCGGAAAAGATCCGACCAAGGTGGACCGCTCCGCAGCCTACATGGCCCGGCACATTGCCAAGAATATTGTCGCGGCAAAGTTGGCCGACCGCTGCGAGGTGCAGTTGGCCTATGCCATCGGCGTCGCCGATCCCGTCAGCGTGCGCGTGGATACTTTTGGCACCGAGAAAGTAAATCCCGAGGGCATTCCCGATCTGATCCGCGCGCACTTCAAGCTGACCCCGCGAGGCATCATCGACTCACTCAATCTGCGTCGTCCTATTTATAAAAAGACCGCAGCCTACGGACACTTCGGTCGCAACGATCCCGATTTCACCTGGGAAGCCACCGACAAAGCGGCGAAACTGGCCAGCGACGCCGGCGTCCGCGAGCCCGTGGCCGCCAGAAAGTAATTGTTGTCATCCCTCCCGAAAGCGAGGGACCATGGTTCGCGCTTGCATCGATAGGTTGCAAGCGCGACGAGCCGAAAGTGTCATTCCCCTAAGGGTTTTTGAATGTAACGAATCCCGTCTCGATTCGTGTATTCTGGCAACAGTCGCACCGGCTATTTTTTCGGCAATAAACTCAATCTTTTTACTCTGAACGCGCCACAGGAGGCGTATGTCAACAGCAGCACAGGTCAATTGTGATATTAAAAGTTTAGAACTGGCGGAACTGGGCAAAAAGCGCATCGAGTGGGCTAATCAGTCCATGAAGGTGTTGCAGATCATCCGCAAGGAATTCATCAAAAACCAGCCGCTGAAGGGCATTCGCATCTCCGCCTGCCTGCACGTCACCGCGGAGACCGCCAACCTCGCCATCTGCCTCCGCGATGGCGGTGCCGACGTTGTCCTCTGCGCCTCGAATCCGCTCTCGACGCAGGATGATGTTTCGGCCAGCCTGGTTCGCGACCAGGGCATCGCCGTCTTCGCCATCAAGGGCGAAGATAACGACACTTATTATCAGCACATCATGGCCGCTATCGATCACAAGCCCCACATCACCATGGACGATGGCGCCGACCTGGTCACCATCCTTCACACCAAGCGTACCGACAATCTGCCCGGCGTGATCGGCGGCACCGAAGAGACCACCACCGGCGTCATCCGCCTCCGCGCCATGGCCAAGGAAGGCGTCCTGAAGTTCCCCATCGTCGCCGTCAACGACGCCGATACCAAGCATCTTTTTGACAATCGCTACGGCACCGGCCAATCCACCATCGATGGCATCATCCGCGCCACCAACTTCCTGCTGGCTGGTTCAAAATTCGTAGTCGCCGGTTACGGCTGGTGTGGTCGCGGTCTCGCCAGTCGCGCTCGCGGCGCAGGCGCTGAAGTCATCGTCACTGAAGTTGATCCCACCAAGGCTCTCGAAGCCGTGATGGACGGCTTCCGCGTCATGTCGATGACCGAAGCGGCCAAGCTCGGCGACGTCTTCTGCACCGTTACCGGCAACAAGAGCGTGCTCACCAAAGATCATTTCGACCTGATGAAGGACGGCGCAATCATTTCGAACTCCGGCCACTTCAACGTCGAAATCGACATCCCCGCGCTCGAAAAAATGTCGTCCTCAAAACGTACCACCCGCACCTACGTCGATGAATATTCCATGAAAGACGGCCGCAAGATCAACCTCCTCGGCGAGGGACGCCTCATCAATCTCGCCTCCGCCGAAGGCCATCCCGCCTCCGTCATGGATATGAGCTTCGCCGACCAGGCGCTCTCCGTCGAATACATGGTCAAGAATTACAAGACCCTCGAGAAGCGCGTCTACAAAGTTCCCGACGAACTCGACAAACGCGTTGCCAAACTAAAACTGGAATCGATGGGCATCAAGATCGACCGCCTCACTCCCGAACAGGAAGAATACCTGGCTGGCTGGAGCGAGGGAACGTAGAGAACTGATCAGTGTTTCAGTGATCAGTGGTCAGTGAAATCTATCGATGAACTAAACCTGGGTACCCCATTTCTCGCGTCTTTTGCGAGAAGTGGGGTCTTTGACTTTTGGTGTGTCCCCAATGCACATGTAGGGACAGCCGCCCTCGGCTGTCCAGCGGCCCGGTGCTGGTGGAAATGTAAAGAGCATGGACTGGGTGGCGCGCAAGGCGGCGTTTCACTCCAAGGCCGATACGGAGTTGTTGGGGACAGTGAGAGTCTATTTGGGAGTGCTGC
>Ga0209221_1000542_pt1 | contig 14285 bp, 15 predicted proteins | sample BlaSpr_A8_Ref_O2_FD_187989 | JGI IMG/M metagenome (GOLD analysis project Ga0209221, IMG submission 187989) | Forest soil microbial communities from Thunder Bay, Ontario, Canada - Black Spruce, Ontario site 2_A8_Ref_O2 (SPAdes) (version 2) | ecosystem: Environmental > Terrestrial > Soil > Boreal...
AACCTGGATGGCCACACGCAGCAGTTCCGGCGTCGGCATCGGGCCCTGCTCGATGCGCTTGGCGAGCGTCTGGCCCTCCAGATATTCCATGACGAGAAAATCCGTGCCGTCCTGTTGGCCGATGTCGTAGAGCGCGCAGATATTGGGGTGATTGAGGCTGGAAACCGCGCGTGCCTCGCGCTCGAAACGCTGGCGAACCTCCGGCGTATCGGCCAAATGGAGGGGCAAAATCTTCAGGGCCACGGTGCGGTCGAGCCGCGTATCTTTCGCGCTATAGACTTCGCCCATTCCGCCGGCGCCGATAGGTGCGATCACTTCATAGGGACCCAAACGCGTTCCGGCAGTGAGTGCCATTTGCGAGGGATTATACGCGAGCCGAGTGGAGCAGCAAGGAACAAAACTTCCCGGTGTTACGAGGATTCGGAATCGTGGCGCGCGCCGTGGAGGATCGCAACTGCATGAGGCAGCAACTCCGCGATAGCATCGAGCGACTCGACGGCTCCGCGCGGGCTGCCGGGAAGATTAATGATGATTGTTGCGCCGCGAATCCCGGCGACGGCGCGGGACAAAATTGCGCGAGGAACTTTCTTGGCGCCCTCCGAACGCATATGCTCGGAAAAACCTGGGATTAGCCGCTCAGAGACTGCCATCGTCGCCTCGGGCGTCACATCGCGCGGGCCCAGGCCTGTTCCGCCGGTCGTGAGAATCACATCGGTGCTCGCCGCTCCCGCCATTTCTTTTAAGAGTGTCTCAATCGCAGAGCGATCGTCTCGCAACACCGTAGACGCAACAATCTGCCAGCCAAGTTCCTTACAACGGGTTGTCACGGCAGGTCCCGAGCGGTCTTCGTACTTCCCACTGCTTACGGAGTCACTGATTGTCACGACGGCAACACGCATGGCGAGGTTTGCGACCAACTATCCTTCGGTTACTTCCGCGTCTTCATCAGAGGATTGATGTTGCTCTTCGTCGATCAACCGCAGCGCTTCCATCAGCAGACCGGTTGTGGTGCGAGAAATCGTCGAGCGCGAGGGAGCCGCATTGAAATCAATTTCAAATTCGCCGTCGGTCCAACGCACCGCCTGAAACACAGCAGCTTCGCCCTCAAGAGAACCGAATCGTGCGTCCTTGCATTGCCCCGCGGAAAAGAACAGCTCGCAAGTTTCTTGGCCCCGGCGGATCGAGAGCTGGCATGATTTCTGCCCCATTTCGAGCGACTGCATCAAATCCATGATGCTCATTTCTTCCAGCCGACCTTGAATCACGCCCGGCCGAACTTGCCGCTTCTGCAATTTTTCAAGCTGCAGCCGGTCTACTACTTTCTTCGCCCGCCGCACCAAATCCTTGACGAAAAACGGTTTGGGAATAAACTCCTCGACGCCTTCGACGATGGGCCGCAGTTTCTCTTCGATGTCACCAGGGCTCGCCAGAAAAATGAATGGAATCGACTTGGTCTGTTGCCGCGTGCGAAGTTTTTCGTAAAGCTGGCGGCCATCGAGTCCCGGCATGCGGTAATCGCAAACCACCAGGTCCGGCGGATCATCCACGATTTTCAAGAGCGCATCGGCGCCATCAGCGGCCGCCCTCGCGTCGCAGTGCGGCATCAGGCCCTTCATCAATAGGTCGAGTATCAGCGCGTTATCGTCGACCACCAGGACTTTTACTCCCTTCCCCGGTGTCATCGCTTTACACGCTTTCCTTTGCGATTGTAATCGCCGCTGTGGCCGCCCGATTTTTTGACAAGATAGAGTTCGGTGATTTCCATGCCCCGTTCCAGAGCCTTGCACATATCGTAGATCGTCAGCGACGCGACCGCCGCTGCTACCAGCGCTTCCATCTCGACCCCGGTCGGCCCCGTGGCAGTAGCCTCGGAGGTAACCTCAATTCCATTCTGGCACAGCTTCGCACTCACATCCACGTGCGTCAATGCCAGGGGATGACAAAGTGGAATCAGCTCGGCCGTGCGCTTGGCGGCCGTTATACCCGCGATTCGAGCGATTTCAAGCGGATTGCCCTTCGGCGATTTCAGCCGCCGTATGCTGGCGATTGTCGCGCGCTGCATGCGAATGAATGCGTGGGCCACAGCGATGCGCGATGTTGGGGCCTTGGCCGTCACGTCGACCATACGCACGCGCCCGGCCTTGTCATAGTGCGAGAGTTTTTTCATTCGCGAATGTTAAAAGAGTCCGCGTCGCGGCAGGATATCGGCCATTTCGCCCGCTTCGAGTCTTAGCTTCGATTCGTGCACCACCAAAAAGCAATTGCCGCGAACCACGGCCCCAATATCTCCGGATCCTTCCCAGTGCAATACTTCCACCGTCGGCTCTCCGCCCGGCCACTTCACTCGCGCTGGAACAAAATGCGCGAGAGGAGGTTTTTCGTCCACTGGATGCGCAAGCTTGGCTTTGAGCAAATGCAGCGAACCCGGCGGATGACCGCCGAGCAATTCTATCGCCGGCACTACGAGCAGTTCGAATGTAACCATGGTCGAAACCGGATTCCCCGGCAGACCGAACACCGGCTTATCGTGGCACATACCGAATACGGCGGGGCGTCCCGGCCGAATCGCCAGCGCATCAAAGAAAAATTCAACGCCAATCTCTTTCAATACTTGCTCAACGTGATCGTATTTGCCCACCGATACGCCACCGGTCAAAATCACGATATCGGCTTTCAGCGCCTGCTCGATGCGGGAGCGAAGTTCGGATACATGATCGGGCGCAATCCCTTGTACCACCGGTTCACCGCCCGCGAGCGCAACTTGCGCGGCCAGCGATATGCTGTTGCTGTTACGAATTTGAAACCGCTGCGGCAACTGACCCACGGAAATTACTTCGTCACCGGTCGAGAGAATCGCGACACGCGGTTTCTTCGCAACTGAAACGCTCGATCGCCCTACCTGCGCGGCCATCGCAAGTTCGGCATACCCGAGGCGCTTACCGCGGCCGACCACGCTTTCACCTACTCGCGTCTCCTGCCCCTCCAAAACGTAGTGCTGGCCGGCGTGAACGCCGCGCTCAAAGACAACCGAATCGTCTTCGACGGCGGCGTCCTCCTGCATCACGACCGCATTCGCGCCACGCGGCAGGGGCGCGCCCGTCATGATTTGCACGCATGCGCCCGCTTCCATTTGTCCTGCAAAGGCGTGCCCCGCGCGGCTTTCTCCGATTAATCGCAACCGAGCGCCGGGACGCGCGGCATCAGCGGCGCGCACTGCGAATCCATCGCGCGTCGAACGGTCAAAGGGCGGATAGTTGCGGTCTGCAATCAACTCCTCGGCCAGGATGCGGCCGAGCGCTCGCGAGGGATTCTCCGCGAACTCGATGATTTCTGTTGCCGGGGGCGCGCTCGTTCGCGCGTGAACGATCTCGATTACTTTCGCGCGCGCTGCTTCGTAGGAAAGCATGGGGGGTATTACAGCCAGGATGCGAGCTTCGTTCCTCGTGGCACAATTGTAGCATCTCGTTCCGGGCCGGTGGATATCATCCCAATCTCAACCTGTAGCTGGTCGGAGATAAAATTCAAGTAATCGCGGGCCGCCAGGGGCAAACCTTTCACGTCGCGGATTCCCGGGGTCGGCGTCTGCCAGCCGGGCATGGTGTGATATTCAGGCTCGATCTCCGCCAACGTCTCGGTGTCAGGCGGCATTTCCGTCAGGCGCTTTCCTTTGTAGCGATAGCCGGTGCAGATTTTTATTTGTTTCTGGGCATCGAAAACATCAAGTTTCGTCACCACAAGCGAATCGATACCGCTGAGCATTTTCGCGAAGCGCAAGACCTCCAGGTCTAGCCAGCCGCAGCGCCGCGGACGCCCGGTGACAGCGCCAAATTCCTTCCCGCGTTCGCGCAGCGCCTGCGCGTCCAGATCAGGCATTTCGGTAGGAAACGGCCCGCTGCCCACTCGCGTGGTGTATGCCTTGGTCACGCCCACCACTCCCGTCAGCCTCGTCGGCGCCACCCCAAGCCCCGTGGCCACACCGCCGGATGTCGCATTTGACGAAGTGACGAATGGATACGTGCCGTGATCGATGTCCAGCATGGTGCCCTGCGCGCCTTCAAACAACACGGACTCGCCATTATCCAGTGCACGATTCAACAGCATTCCCGTGTCGGTCACCAGCCCGCGAATATGCGCCGCCAATTCCAGATATTGCTCCAGCAGCCCCGCGGTTTCCAAAGGATGCCCATAAGTCGCCTGGCTGATTGCATTCTTCTCGGCGATCACTCGCTCGAGCTTTTCCGCGAAATGTTCGGCGTCGAGCATGTCGCAGACGCGAATACCGCGCCGAGCCATTTTGTCTTCGTAGGCCGGGCCGATGCCTCGTGAAGTGGTCCCGATTTTCGCTTCTCCGCGTGCCGATTCCGCGGCCTTATCCATCTCCCGGTGATAGGGAAAAATCACATGCGCGCGATTGCTCAAAAAAAGGCGCCCGCGAACCTCAATGCCGGATTTTTTCAGGTTTTCAAGTTCCGCGACGAGCGCCGCGGGATCCACTACCGTCCCGGCCCCAATCACAGCTTTTTTATCCGGACGCAAAATACCGCTGGGAATCAACTGAAGAATGTACTTATGACCGTCAAAAATAACGGTATGGCCGGCGTTATGTCCCCCGGCGTATCGCGCGGTGTAGTCGAACGAGGAGGCCAGATAATCTACAACTTTGCCTTTGCCTTCGTCGCCCCACTGCGCCCCCACGACGACGATCGCTTTCGTTCGAGCGTTCTCCGTCACTCTCGCTCCCACCCGTCGCCAGACCGCACCTTCCCCGCTCAATCCCAAAACTTAAGCGATACAGGAGGGCTCGCACGGCCAACAGCGAAACTTAATCCTACGCTTAGACAGACATTGAAGCAAGAACTCGGCGATTAAGGAGTTTGGTTCGAACACCAAGCGTCAATCTTTTTCGCGAGCCGCCGTTGGAGCGCCTCATTATCTTGTTGCAGTTCCTTAGTAGGGAATTTTTCTTCCCGAATCATTAGGCTACCGCCTTGCAAGATCGAGGTTATGGTACCGCAGACCTTGGTGGCTTTCTCATAAAGCGGGCAGCCGTTCTTTGCAAGGTCTCCAGCGCGATCATATTCGTACGCAGCTTGCGATAGACTCCCATAATCGGCCGGACCTAGCTCAACCATTTTGTCGATATAAGAGACCGCCAGTTGCACCCACTGCTCCCGGTGCGGTTCGTCCTTATACGCGCGCATGAGGTAAACGATGACTACCTCGTTGTATTGCATGTAATCCTTGTGTTCGTCATGAACCCGCGCAAGCCCTTCACTGATTGCGTCATCGTAGCGGCCCCGTTTTGCGTCCTCAATGACGGGATTAGGAATCTCCTTTTCGTTGAAGATCACACCGCTTTGGTAGAGACGCCATGAGACAAAAACTCCAATGAGCAGTCCCAGGAGAAAGATTGAGCCACCACCAATAATCAGCCTCCAAGACTTTGGCATATTACGAATTCTCTCATCTGCTTTGGCGAAGGAATTGACCGGAAGCTAAAGGTTTGCCTAAACAATAAAGCTAGCTGATTTATACACAAGAAATGCGAGGACACTTCCCGCAATCGAGCGCCCTGTAGAACTCGATGACGTTAGTAGCAGAAGCAGTCGCGGACGTGGTCGTTGACCATGCCGGTAGCTTGCATGAAAGCGTAGCAGATGGTCGTTCCGACGAATCTAAAGCCTCGGCGTTTCAGGTCCTGGCTCATGGCGTCCGATTCGGGCGTGCACGCCGGTACGCGCCGCGAGGTCGTCCATTTGTTCTTCTTCGGCCGGCCGCCGACAAATTGCCAGATGTAACGGTCGAACGTGCCAAATTCCTTTTGTACCGCGAGGAACGCCTGCGCATTCGAAATTGCCGCCGAGATTTTCAGGCGGTTGCGCACGATACCCGCGTCCGCCAGCAGCGCGCGGACTTTTCGCCGCTCATAGCGGGCAATCTTTGCAGCATCGAACCGGTCAAAAGCGCGGCGGTAGTTCTCGCGCTTGTTGAGAATCGTCTCCCAACTCAACCCCGCCTGCGCGCCTTCCAAAATCAGAAACTCAAAAAGCGCGCGGTCGTCGTGCACCGGCTTCCCCCACTCTTTGTCATGGTACTCAACCATGAGCGGCTTCTGCGCCCAATGACAACGCCGCCGCTGCTTGCTTGATTTTGCAATCATAGTGGAATTCTGAAGAGCTGATACGCGTGGTTCATGCCGACTTGCCGCGCGGATGGCTTCTTTGGGCAGCGGAAAGGCAGCTTGGACACAAACAATCAGAATGCCGCGCGCGAAGTTCGCTCAACGTATCTTTATCCAGCTTCAACTGCTCGCACCAGCAACCTACCGCAGACGCGCTGCAAGGAAACTTTTCCCCGCATGCTTCGCAGGTCTTCTGCGTCGGCGGATTCGCAGCGGCTTTTGGGCCAGGCGTACCGGCGTTCATGTTCGACCGTCTTTGATTGTTACGGATCGCGCTCAGGAAATATGGCGCTGGAGGACTTTCACGATCTGCTCTTTCGGCACGGCTCCCACAAGCTGGTCCGCCACTTGTCCGCCCTTGAAGATGAGCAACGTCGGAATGCCGCGAATATTGAATTTTCCGGCTGCGTTCACGTTCTCGTCCACGTTTAGCTTGACTACCTTCAGCTTCCCCGCGTTCTCGCGCGCAATTTCTTCCACCGTCGGCGAAAGCATGTGGCACGGACGGCACCAATCGGCCCAGAAATCTACAAGCACGGGCTGCGTCTTGCTGGCTTCAATCACATCTGCATCAAAACTTGCATCGCTCACTGCTTGGATGTCTGCCATGTTCTTTGTTTTCCTTGTCGAGCATCACCGGTCAGGGCCAGGCCGACGCCAGTTCAACTCTAGTGTTTAGATGTTCCAGCCAGCCGTGGGATTCTAGACCTTTTCGCGGCTTCGTACAGCGTGACATAAGCCGCCGCCGAAGTCTTCCAAGAAAAATCCTTGGCCATGCCGTTGTTCTGCACCACTCGCCACGACTTGGGCTGCCGGTAAACCTTCAAAGCCCATCGCAGGCACTCCAGCAATGCATTCCCATCATATGCATCAAATTTGAAACCAGTCCCCTGCTGCGTCTTAACGTCAAAATTCTGTACCGTGTCGTCCAACCCGCCCGTTGCGCGCACCACCGGTACCGTTCCGTATCGCAGGCTATATATTTGGTTCAGGCCGCAGGGCTCGTAGCGCGATGGCATCAGAAAGATGTCCGCCCCGGCTTCAATCTTATGTGCCAGTGTATCGTCGTAGGCGATCTTTACACCCACAGACCTCGGATATTTCTCCGCCAACAACTTGAAGAACCTCTCATATTCGGGATTGCCCGTACCCAGAACGACAAGCGATAGGTTCTCCTTCATGATCTCACTCGCCACTTGCGCGATCAGATCGAACCCCTTCTGGTCGGCAAAGCGCGAAACAATTCCAACTACCGGGCGCTCCAAGTCCTCAGGCTTATCCGCGGGCAGCTTAAAAGCATTCAGCAAATCTTTCTTGCAGACCTTCTTGCCGTCGAGATTCTGCGCCGAATAATTCTGGGCGATCAAAGTGTCGATGTCCGGGCTCCAGATCGCGTAGTCTACTCCATTCAGTATCCCTACCAGCCGGTCCGCGCGCTGCACGATCACGCCTTCCAGGCCCGCGCCATATTCCGGCGTCTGGATTTCTCTCGCGTAGCGGCGGCTCACCGTCGAAAGGTAATCAGCGAAAAGCAACCCGCCCTTTAGGAAGTTTATCTTGCCGTAAAACTCAAGCGCGTCCATAGCGAATAGCTGGGCAGGCAGACCCGCCTTGCGCAGAGCACTCTGCGGGAAGATTCCTTGATACGCAAGATTGTGAATGGTCAAAACGACCGGCAGAGAACGCACCGCCGGATCGGCCGCGTGCTGCGTGCGCAACAGAGCCGGCACCAGCGCGGTTTGCCAGTCATGGCAATGAATCACGTCAGGCAGCAGGACGCGCTTCGCAAACTCAATCGCCACGCGGGAAAATTCCGCGAAGCGCTCGGCATTATCCGGATATTCGCCGGACTTGTCGCCGTAAGGATGTTCGCGATCGAAGTATCCGGGATCATCAACGAAGAAATAGCGCACTCCCGCTACGGATGCTCCTTCCGCAATCGAGGGGAACCTTACCTGCTCGCCAAGGGAAATTGTCACGCTCGAAACCAGGGTGGAGGTAACTCGGTTGCCGTGATAGCGCGGCAGCAGAACAGACACTTGGTGGCCCATTTCCACCAGCGCCTTGGGCAACGCTTCCACCACATCGGCCAAGCCGCCGGTCTTTGAGTAGGGGAGTCCTTCCGACGCAACAAATAAAATTTTCATCAGCCCTCGAATGAAAGAAAAACGGTAGCGGAACGATTCTGCCTCGTCAAGCCACTCGTCCGACCGCGTTTCGAACACGCTGCAGCCAATCTCGTCCGACGATTTGTTCGCATCGCTCTGCGCTGCATTGCTACACTCTGCACCGGCATGGCTCGACAACGCATGGGACAACACTTCCTCGGCGATCCCGCCTGGCGCCAGCGCATCCTCAAGATTCTCTCTCCCGGCGCAAACGAATCATGGATCGAGATCGGCGCGGGACACGGCGAGATGACCCAATTGCTCGCCGGCGACGGCCGTCGTGTCTTTGCCATCGAAGCGGACACGCGCTTGGCGGAAGATTTGCAGGAAAAAGTGCACTCCCGCGCGTCCGAATGGCCCGGCGTCGAGATTATTTCCGCGGACGTCCTCACTTTTGATTTTCAAAAAGTACTAAGCGGCAATTCCCGCGTTTACGGCAATCTGCCTTACTACATCACGTCCCCAATCCTGCACCATCTATTCGATTATGCTTCGCAGATTCAATCGATTCACATCGTGATTCAGCTGGAAGTGGCCGAACGCATCGCCGCGCCGCCGGGCCGCCGTGAATATGGCTATCTTTCCGCGCTGTGCCAGTTCTACACCAAGCCCGAAATTGTGTTGCGGATTCCGCCCGGCGCGTTCCGCCCGCCCCCTCGCGTCAAGTCCGCTCTGGTGCGAATGACTTTGCCCGGCGAACGCGCGCGTCTAAAAGTCACCAATGAGAAACTCTTTCTGAAATTTGTCCAGGGATGCTTTGGACAGAAGCGCAAGATTTTGCGGAATAATTTGCGGTCCCTGTCCTCCGATCAGAAGATCCTAGAGGCGATGAAAGATTGCGGCCTGCGCCCCGATGCGCGCGCCGAGCAATTGACTCTCGCCCAGTTCGCATCTCTATTCGCCGCTCTTTCCTAGTTGCGGCTTTCCGGATCCTGCATGTCCTCGATGACTGCCCGAAGCCGGTCCGGAAAGTTAGTCATGATGCCGTCCACTCCCGCGGCGATTACCCTTCGCATCTCTTCGGCATCGTTCGCCGTCCATGTCGCCACTTGCAAATCAGCGCCATGCGCTCTCTGCACAAGATCCGGGGTTATCAGGGAAACCTGCGGACACATTTGCCGGGCACCCAATTCGAGTGCGTCTTTCACATAGTCCGGTCCGGGTTCATCCGCCAGCAAACCCATCATAACGGACGCATCCACTCGCCGGAGCGCCGCCAGCGTCGTTTGATCGAACGAGATCACGATGGTTCGCGCCGCATTTTCAGCCTTTTGCAGCGCGGCCACCAGGGAGTGGTGCATCCCCCAAGCCGCGTCATATTTCACTTCGAGGTAGAAGATCACGTCATTCTTGCGCGCGAATTCCAGCACCTCGTCTAGCGTGGGGATGCGCTGCCCCATGTACTCGCGGTCGAACCACATCCCCGCATCCAGCTGCCGGAGTTCGGCGAGCGTGAAATCGCGGACTGCGCCGCGCCCGTTGGTGGTCCGCTCCAGAGTCGCATCGTGGATCGCGACGAACTGAGCGTCGCGCGTCAAATGAAGATCCGTCTCGATGAAACCCGCGCCCAGTTGAACGGCGCGCTCAAATGCCGCCAGTGTATTTTCGGGGGTGTGGCCCGAAGCTCCCCGATGCGCGATGACCCAAGGTTTTCGCATGGACTCTGGTTATCCTAGCAGATAACTCAAGCCCGGCCATTCGCTCCCGCGCGATGCGTTGTAGAACTTACAACCTAGGCCATCTGGATTCAATCGCAAGAATCTCGCTTCGATTCGCGCAATCTAGATCGAGCAGTCCTTAGAGAAACTCTGTCCAGGACGTGCTTCGTCCCATAGATCCTATAGATGCAAATCGTTTCCTAAATAGGACAATCTGTTGCTCGGGACGGAAACTCAATCGATTCAGTCGTGTAAATTTTTGAATTCTCATCTCCTTCAGCCGCTGCCGAACCGCTAACTTATTTATCTGCAATTAGCTAGGGCGCTTGTCCATACTCGGAAGCATCTGACGCTTTGGTCAGCCGATTGCCCGCACTATATCGCCACTCCCAGAGGCATGTGTGATGTCCAGTTTGAGAACGCAAATGGAGCTCTTGCCCGCGCCAGTTCAGGCGATGAACTCGGCCCCCGCCGGCTTCGATCCGGCGCGCGACCTCCCCGAGGGCTTTCTCGAATTCCTGCTCCCGCTGCACCGCTCATTTACGCCTCGCCAGCGCGATCTGATTGAGAAGCGGTCCGCCACCATTGCGGCATCCCATGAAGGCCGCCTACCCAATTACTTGCCTCCTTCGCCTGCAACCAAGGACGCCTGGCAAATCGAGCTCCCGAAATGGTGCCGCGATCAGCGCAACCAGATGACCGGCCCGGCAGACGACGCGGAACTCGTGGTGAAAATGCTCAATTCCGGCGCACCCGGGGTCATGCTGGACCTGGAAGATTCCATGGCCAACGTGTGGCCACAGCTAATGCAGGGCGTAACAAATATCCTGGCAGCCTTGCGCGGCGAACTTACCTATTTTGACCGCAAGCGCGACCGAACCGTTGGAATCCTGCCCAGCGACACCGTGATTTCGCTCCGGCCTCGCGGATTGCATCTTCGCCAGGCCAGGATTCTTGAAGGCGAAAAAGTTTGCGCCTCTCTGTTTGACGTGGCACTGATCGCGTTTCAAGTGGACCCTGCCAAGCTCAGGCATCCGCTCACCTTTTACATTCCGAAATCCGAGTCTGCCGAAGAGGCCATGTGGTGGCGCGCTCTTTTTCAGGCCATAGCGCGCTGGAAGGGATGGCCTACGAACTATATCAAGTGCATGGCGCTCGTTGAATCCCACCCGCTCGCCTATCAAATGGAGGAATTCGCCGGGCATTTGCGTGAACATATCCTTGCTCTAGACCTCGGTCGCTGGGATTACATGGCCAGCCTGATCCATTTCAATTTGCACGATCCGAATTGGGTGCTTCCCGACCGCAACACAATCCCGCACGATGTTGCTTTCTTTCAAAACTTGCGCAATCTCTTGCCCGACACTTGCCACAAGCATGGCCTGCTGGCCATCGGCGGCATGACCGCTCTATTCCCCAGCCGCGAGGATGCCGAACTCAACGCGCGCGCCCTGGCAGTTCTCGAAAAGGACAAGAAAAACGAAGCCATGTCCCTGATGGACGGCGCATGGACCGGTCACCCCGATCAGAACGAAATCGCCGTGAAGCAGTTCCCTGCTCCCAATCAACTGAGCGCGCGGCCGGCCAACCAGGACCCGCATCCGGATCTGCGCCCTGCTCCAGCGGGTGTCGGCCAGCGGACTCTTGCCGGCACACGCGCCGCGATCCGCACTGTGATCCGCTATCGCAACGGCGTGCTCAATGGCCGCGGTGCCAGCCTGCTCGACGGCTATATGGAAGATCTCGCTACGGATCGCATTTACCGCCTTATGATCGCGCAGCGTGTGCGCCACCGCGATGTCGTCACCATTTTAGACGACAACGGTCACGCCATCGCCCACACGCCGGAGCTCATCACCCGCCTGTTCGATGAAGAGCTCAAGCGCATCGTTGGCGACCTGCCGGCCGGCACGCCCGAGGACGTGATCGAGCGATACACCCAGGCGCGGATTTTGAGCGAACGGATGATCGTCACGGAGGAGTTCAACCCTCAATGATGTCGTTCGAGAAAGTGCGCAAGTGTGCTAGCTTGCGAGCGCTCGAAGAAGCAGCAGCAAAGATAGTTTGACGCAAGAGCAACAGGGTCTGTCGAAGCAATTAAAGCCGCACGGGGAACGGGCGGCTTTGAACTGAGGAATTCGACGGCAGCGGCCCTCGACCGTTCCGGTAGTCTTTGGGACTCTTCGCGCTCACCCCGCAGGGTGAAGGAGCGCGCGGAGCTCGACTACCGAAGCGGTTCGCGCTAGGGAGGGGGAACGTGGCGCTGTTCGTTTTGTTTATCGTAGGCGTTGTGGTGGTACAAACCTGGGTGGACTGGCGCGAAGCCCGAAAGGGCTGGGTGCTGCCGGAATGGGCGAAAGGCGTGGCTCTGGCAGGTGCCCTCGGTGCTCTTTTAACCGCTGCGATGTCATCGGTTTCGTTTTTGATGCAGGATCCAGCGGGAGAATGGAGCGGCGGCGGATTGGGTTCCGGCTTATTCTGGCCGGAACTGGGCTTCCTGCTTTGCGGCGTGGCCGTTATCGTCTTCGCCGTGCGGAAGAAACGAATGCGCATGCTGCTGGCCCTGTCCGCGATGCTAATAGCCGCCTTTTGGCTTGGCATGGCACTGTCCTCATAATCGCATCGATCTTGGGCTCTTTAACGCCACGGCCGTTTGCCGCGACGCGCGTCCCGCACTCTCCGCCATTTGCCGCCATTCGCCGGTAACCAACCGCGGTTCGCCGAAAATGCAGAGACTCGCTTCCAATTTGCCTCTAGTCTCGCCCTATGGACAGCAACAAAGTTCAGGCGGGAGGCGAGAACATGGCAAACGCGAATCGGCAGGCGCAATCGGCGGCTTCAACTTCCGGGTCAGCAGCCATATCGGCGGCGGCCTCTGTGTTGGTCCTGGTAGGCATCGTATTTCAAGGCGCCGAACTGGGCTACGGCCACATCGCCCCTGGGAATTTTTGGCAATTTTCCGTACTCGCGACGAACATTTGGAATATCCTCTCGCTGCATATGAATATCTCGAGCATGCAGGAATTCTGTCGCTTCTGGCCGCTGCTCCTGGTGGGCTTCGGCGTCGCGATAATGCTGGCCGCCCGGGAGAACCGTTCTCGTAGTCTTTCAGGCAGCGGCAAAGAAGGAAACCATGGGGTTGTGTAACTCTAGGGGCTTTAGCTGGAGCCTTACCTTCGGCTTACTCATCGCCGCCGCCGGCGTCATCCTTCTGCTCGATCAGCAGGGCATTATTGACGCCAACAGAGTCTTTCAATATTTCTGGCCCATACTCTGCATTTCATTTGGCTTAGTGAACCTGTTTCAAACAGGCGGCCGGCGCATCTGGGGCATCATTGCGCTGGTAATCGGTATCCTTCTTGTATTCGATAATTTGGGCTTTGCGCGCATCGGCTTCCACACCATTTGGCCCGTGATTATTATCGCCGTCGGCGGCTTGATGGTCTGGCAGGCAATCGCTCCTCACTCCAACCCACTTAGCGGGCAAGCGGATAGCTTGCGCGAGCGGCTGAACCAGTGGCGCGGGAGCGATTCATCTGGAAGCGACTTCAATCAGATTGCAATCTTTGGCGGATTCAAGCGCCGCTTCACAGCTAAGAATTTCCGCGGCGGCAGCGTGATGGCGGTGATGGGCGGCTACGAAATTGATTTACGGCAAGCCGGTATTGAAGGTGACTCCGCCACAATCGACGCTACCTCCATCATGGGCGGCGGCGAAATCAAGGTCCCGGATAACTGGCGCATTTCTATAGATGGCATCGGAATTTTCGGCGCATATGTCGACGAGACCCATCAGCTTCCAGCGACCGACGCCACACCGCAAAAGCATTTAATTGTAAAGGGAATCGCGTTTATGGGCGGCGTGGTGATCAAGAACTAAGCCAATCACATGCACCCGATATTCTCCCATCTCCGCCGCCTCGGCCTTTACCTTCTAGCCTGGATTCCGATTGCGGGGATGCTGGCTTACCTCCTCACCATCCCCGGCCAGATCACCCCGCGCGAAGCGGTGACCCTTGCAATTCCGCTGTCGCTCATCTACGCATTCGTGTGTCTTTCCTCATGGTACTCGTGCCGCGGAAACTCGCTCGAAAAGTATGGACTAGGACGCCTGGTAACCACACACGTCACCGCCGCACTTATCGCGAGCATTATTTGGGCGTTCGTCGCGGTCACGTTGGCTAGCAGCCTCTCGAAACTGCCTGGGTTTGCCGGACTCAGCGCGCGGTTCCGTCCCGAAATCCCGGTGATCGTAGGCTCCGGTCTGCTGCTTTATCT
>Ga0209221_1000544_pt1 | contig 14261 bp, 11 predicted proteins | sample BlaSpr_A8_Ref_O2_FD_187989 | JGI IMG/M metagenome (GOLD analysis project Ga0209221, IMG submission 187989) | Forest soil microbial communities from Thunder Bay, Ontario, Canada - Black Spruce, Ontario site 2_A8_Ref_O2 (SPAdes) (version 2) | ecosystem: Environmental > Terrestrial > Soil > Boreal...
TCATCAAGGCCCCGGCGCCGCGAGCGTCAACCGGCGCCTGTCCTAGACCCACGGAAGGATTCACCAGCACCGCCACGCCGCCAATTCCAGCGAACATGGCGAGCCCCAATCGCAGCGTCAATCTCTGGGTGCGCAAAAAGAGAATTTCGGCCAGCGACATAAATACTGGAATAGTCGCCAGCACTACCGCTGCCAGGCCAGAGGGCACGCGGCGCTCGGCCCAAAAGAGTAACCCGTAATCGACGACGAAAATCAGCGCTCCCAGCATCGCCGCGCCCGCCCACTCGCGTCGCCGAGGCGATGCAACGCCTTTCGCCCGCGTCCACGCATAGAGCACGATTCCCGCGGTCAGGAAACGCATTGCGGCGAACAGGAGCGGCGGCACCTCGCGCACGCCGATGCGAATTGCGAGAAACGTAGAACCCCAAACAAAATAAATGATGGCGAAGGCCAGCAGAACTTGCCATCGCGCTGGGCGGGAACTCGAAACCATTCTCCATTGTACCCGCCCGGCCAGCTACGATTTCGCTCTGCTTATCTAGGGACAGCCGCCCTCGCCTGCCCTGCGAGCTTCGGTTCTGTCATCCCTCGTGAAACGGGGGACCATGGGTTTCGCCTGTGCCAGTAACTACTCCTCCGCTAAAAAGCCCACCGCATCAACGCAGCACCCACGGTAAAACCCGCGCCTACCGAAGCCATCAGCACCAGGCTTCCCTTCCTCAACTTGCCTTCTTCCATTGCAGTATTCATAGCCAGCGGTATGGTTCCGGCCGTCGTATTCCCGTAGCGCTCGATATTCACGATCACACTTTCCGGCCGCAGCCCTAGCCGCTCCGCAGTCGCATTAATAATTCGCAAGTTGGCCTGGTGTGGAATGAAGGCATCGATATCCGAGCCCTTCAGTCCGTTGCGTTCCAGCAGCTTCGAACATACTTCTGTCTGCTTCCTCACCGCAAACTTGAACACCTGCTGCCCATCCTGATGAACAAAATGCATTTTCTTCTCGACCGTTTCTCGCGTCGACGGATTCAAGCTTCCCCCGCCCGGCATATAAAGGAAGCATCCACCGGAGCCGTCCACTTCGTGGATAAAATCGATGAGCCCCTCGGACTCGTCTTCCGCCGCCTCCAGAATCACCGCTCCCGCGCCATCGCCAAAAATCACGCATGTCGCGCGGTCGGCGTAATCGATGATCGACGACATCACATCCGCGCCAATCACCATCACCCGCTTGTGCGCTCCCGAGGCAATGAACTGCGCTCCGGTCTGCACGCCATAAATGAAAGCCGAGCATGCCGCCGAAAGATCGAACCCCCATACTCCCGTAGCGCCCAGTTTATTTTGCACAAGGCACGCCGTGGAAGGAAAAAACATATCAGGCGTAACCGTGCCAACAATGATGACGTCGAGATCGCTCGCGTTCAGTCCCCGCTTGGCAAGAGCCTTTTTCGCGGCTTCTACGGCCAGATCACTGGTCGCCACACCCTTATCGACGATGTGCCGCTCGCGAATGCCTACGCGGCTCAGAATCCAATCGTTGTTGGTATCGACCATTTTTTCCAGGTCGGCGTTAGTGAGAAGACGTGGCGGCACGTATGTGCCGAGAGCGCTGATTTTTACCCTTCTGCGCGGTGACTGGCCCGAATCGTTCAAATGAGATCTCCTCTGCGGGGAATCCAGTATTTTGAACGAATCAAGCCAGAATGTCTAACCTTTGATGGTGGACCATCCTAAAAATGAAGTGTCCCGAAGGCAATCGGCCCGCGAGCGTTCCTTCGTGACCTTGGTGGTTGAAGGTTCTCCAAAGCTGCCGCAACCCTCTAACCAACCTCAAAAACTACGCCGCCCGAAATTCCTTTTCGTACTGCATCCGCTCGCGAATAAAATTCGGACATCCAACAATCCCGAATTCGCTACCTTCCCCTCCGACCAAATAGCTCAGCGCTTCCCGGTCTAGTTCCACAAGACAACCCAAATCCAGCATAGGCCACAGAGCGCACTCAACAGCAGAAGTCACCAACTCGTTCAGGTAGGTCAAGTGCCCTTGCGAAAGGCTGCCGGCAACACGAATGGTAACGGTGGGAGAAGCTTGCTTCGACGGAACAGTACGCATGTTTAAAAACCTTTCGCCTGGAATTTTCCCATCACTGACATATTGATAACGTAGAAATGCCGGTCTTCTTGCGTAGAAACTTGTAAAGACTGTGTAAAGGAGGTTCCGACCGTGGAGGCGCTTAAGAAAACAAAACAAATAAGCCAGGCACCGGGGACTCACTGCACACGCAAGAGCCCGTTACCGTTGCTTCCTTCCGGACCTGGCGGGGTTGGCGAGAGTACGTCGCGTAAGACCGATGCCTGACCTGCTCCATTCTAGCAAACTTGTTCCTCTCGGCCGCCCGCTGCTCAATTTCGAGGTTCATTTCTGCCTCTCGCCCATCTAAAAAACACAAGTGACTTCCGGTGCAAGAAAAGCCTGGGAAAGCCTTCCATCTAGACCTGACTTGTCGAACAATAGAAGTTACCTCGCAATCACCAGCAAAATGCCTACTGCCATCTCCCAATCCGGTGTGATCCCGATTCCGCAGGCGGTAAACAAATACTTCGAGCTCTCCCTCTATTTGCTTGTATTGACCGGATTTGCAACCCTGGCCAGCACCGGCGGCTTGGATATCCCCGCCGTGGTGGTGACCGGCGCGGCTCTCGCTTTTCGCGGTTATCTTCTGGCGGAGCGGCGTCGCGTCGTCATTTCCGAGCGCTGGACTACCCCTCTCACGATTGTTTATTTTCTTTTTTACGCCGCGGATTACTTCTGGTTCTCCCGCGCCTTTTTGGCAGCCACAGTTCACCTGGTTCTCTTTGCGGTTGTCGTGCGCACGTTTTCTCTGCGTCGTGACCGCGATTACATCATGTTGGCCGTCCTGTCATTTCTTATGGTCTTGGCCTCCGCCGTGCTCACCGTCGACAGCGTTTTCCTGCTCTTCTTCGCGGGATTCATGCTGCTGGCCGTCGCCACTTTTCTCCTCATGGAGATGCGCCGCTCCGGGCGAGCCGCCAGATTTCAAGCGCAGCATTCGATTGACGCGTATGAGCACCGGCACATGGCCTACTCTCTGGCCCGCCTCGTCCCCAGCTTGGTTGTCCTGATCCTGGTTGGCGCAGCGCTCGTATTTTTTCTTCTGCCGCGCATGTCTGCGGGTTATCTCGGTGGCTATTCGTTTGGCACCGATCTCTCCACCGGCTTCAGCGACCACGTACAACTGGGGCGCATCGGCGAGATTCAGCAATCCAACGCCGTCGTCATGCACATTCAGATCGATGGAGACGAACACGGCCGCTATGAACTGCACTGGCGCGGCGTATCGCTGGCAAATTTTGACGGCAAAAACTGGTCCAATCTACACGAGCAATACATTCTGCCCAGGGCATTCGACAGCAGCTTCTCCATCCCATCCTTCGGTCAGAAGACGATCGCCCAAAGCACGATCGGCCAAAGCATGATCGGCCAAAGCAAGCCCAGCCACGAAACCACCAGCGTTCACCCCCCACAAAGTCAATCGGCGTCGCTCAACCCGGCCCGCTTGATTCATTACCATGTACTGCTGGAGCCGATTGGCACCAACATTTTTTTCCTCGCTCCCTGGGCTCACCGCCTGAAAGGTGCATATCGTGGTATTTCAATGGACGCCGGCGGCGCTATTTACGATTTGGATGTCCAGCACCCTGTCAGCATTTATGAGGCAGAATCAGATATCTCCCGTCCGTCGCCCTCCGAACTTCGCGCCGCCAGCAACTCTTCCTTTTTACCCGATTTCGCCAGATCGTATCTGCAACTTCCCAAGCTGGATCCTCGTATACCCCAACTGGCCGCGCACATAGCCGCTTCCGCTTCCAATAACTACGACAAAGCATCCGCAATCGAACTCTATCTCCGAACCCATTACGCCTACACCCTGCAACTTCCGCGCTCTCCAGTCGCCGATCCTCTGGCAAATTTTCTCTTCGATCGAAAACAAGGCCACTGCGAATACTTCGCCTCTTCCATGGCCGTCATGCTTCGCACTTTGCAGATCCCATCTCGGGTTGTGAATGGGTTTCGCAGCGATGAGTTCAACGACGTCACTGGCAACTATGTGATCCGGGCGAAAAATGCGCACTCCTGGGTGGAAGCATATTTCCCAGGCTCGGGCTGGGTCACATTCGATCCTACCCCCGGAGGCGAAATCGCAACCCCCGAGGGCTGGGAGCGGGCGATGCTCTATCTGGATGCCGCTCAATCCTTCTGGCGCGAATGGATCATCAGTTACGACTCCTCGCATCAGTACATCCTGGGAAAAGCCGCCGCCGGCGGCACGCGCACTTCGCTGGAGAAAATGCGCCTCTGGATGCACATGCGATATACCCAACTGCTGAATGCCGCCCGTCGCAGTGAAAAACAAGCCGAACAATCGCCGGCACGGTGGTTTGCATATGGCGCTGCCGCCGCACTGCTCCTATTCCTGCTCGCCGGTGGCTTCCGCTTGGCGCGTATGCTCCGCGCCAGAAAGCTGCGAAAACATCCTGAAGACTCGCCGCATGAAGCCGCAGCCATGTGGTACCAGCGGATGGCGAAATACTTGTCGCGCTGCGGTCTGACAAAATCCGCAGAGCAAACTCCGCAGGAATTTGTTCGCATCATCCAAAACGAAAAGTTGCGCGCCCCGGTTGCCCGCTTTACCAATGCCTATGAAGCCGCGCGATTTGGAAGTTCACCCGATCACGCGCGCCAGTTGCCCGAGTTGTATGAAGAAGTAGAACTCGCCGCCAAAAACTAATCCTCCAGATGATCGCATCACCAATTTGATTCGCTCCTCACAATTTGTCTACTTCTGTTTTTGTTTTTCCGTCAGGTATTTCCATTTCACCAGTTAAGGTTTTTTACCGATAGTATTTCGCTCGATCATCTTTCATGATTTTTTTAGTTGTCAGGTCATTGCAGTTGCTGTGCCCGTAGTGGGTTTGAGCTTACATCTGCTAAGTCCAGTTTCCCCTTCTGTTGCACGGCGAACGACGAACCTCGTCGGTTCCACCCTCCAGTGATTCGGCAACACTTCACATTTACATGAAGCAACTTCGCAGTTCGATGAGTACTCTTCGGAGGACGATTTTATGAAACCGCAAGCTCCACTCGTTCGTTACGCCGCAACGTTTGCTTTCTTCTTTTTTCTTTCATCTATGATCCTTTGCTCAACCCACGCCTCGGCGCAATCGCTTACCTCTGGCGATATCGCCGGTACGATCGAGGATTCCTCTGGAGCAGCAGTTTCAAACGCCACCGTCAGTCTCTCTAATCGCGATACCGGAGCGAAACAAAACACCACCACAAGCGGCTCCGGCGGATACCGCTTCGGCCTCTTAAATCCCGGGAATTACACGCTCTCGGTGACCGCTTCCGGATTCCAAACCGTGGAACACGATGTCGTTGTGAACGTCGGAGAGGGCAGCACCGTAAATCTCAAACTCAACGTCGCGACTTCCAGTACTACCGTTGAAGTCACTGCCGGTGGCAGCGTAGTTCAGACGCAAGACGGAAATATTGCCACCACCATCACCCCCGAAATCATTGCCAACATGCCGAACCCAGGCAACGATCTCACCTATTACGTTCAAACTGCTCCCGGCGCCACTATGAATACGCAGGCCGGATACGGCAATAGCGCCACCTTCGGAATCTCCGGCACTTCCAATCTGTTCACCGTCGATGGCATGAATGAAAACGATCCCTTCCTCAACCTGAATAACTCCGGTGCTACCAATCTTTTCCTGGGCGCGAATGACGTTCGCGAAGCCACCGTCGTCAATAACGGCTACTCCGGCGAATACGGCGAACTTGCCGGTGCCAACGTAAATTACGTTACCAAGTCGGGCAGCAACCACTTCCACGGCAACGCCGAATATTTCTGGAATGGAAGCGTTCTCAACGCCAACGATTGGTTTAACGACCACACCACGCCCGTAACCCCGCGTCCATTCGACAATGCGAACCAGTGGGCGGCTTCCATCGGAGGTCCCATCGTGAAGAATAAAACCTTCTTCTTCATGGATACCGAAGGCCTTCGTTTGCTGATACCAACTGCCGAGCCCGTAAACGTTCCTAGCGCCGCCTTTGAGACCGCTACCCTCGCCAATCTCACTACCGTCGGCAATGCCGCCGAAATTCCCTTTTACAATCGCATCTTTTCCGTCTACAACAACGCTTCTGGCTACGGCCGTGCGGCAAACATTTTGCCCGGCGGCGGCTGCGATGGCGGCATTGCCCTGGCCGGAGGCGCTCCCTGCGCTCTTCAGTTCCAGTCTAACGTCGATAACCTGACCGACGAGTGGCTGCTCACCGCTCGTGTCGATCAGAACATCGGGAACAAGGATCGCTTCTTCGTCCACTTCCGCACCGATCATGGACTACAGGCTACCTACACCGATCCGCTGAACCCGCTTTTGAATGCGCTCAGTCATCAGCCGCAGTACGAAGGTCAACTCCAGGAAAGTCACTCCGTCGGTGCCAACGGCGTCAATCAACTGATTATTTCCGGAGCCTGGTATAGCGCCGTTTTCTCCACCGCAAGCCTTCCCAACTCGCAAGGACTTCTACCCTACGATCTGGCTTTTCTTAACGGAGAGTTCTACAGTCCTGGCTCTCCCGCTGGCAATCCCTTGCAGTATTCCGAATGGCCCCAGGGACGCAACGTCACTCAGTATCAGATTTCCGATGACTACTCCTGGCAAAAAGGCAAACACAACCTCAAGTTCGGCGTAAATTTCCGTCGCAATGACATCACTGATTACACGCCCGGCGGCTTTGCCGCGACCGTTCCCATCGCTGAATTCGCCAGCTTAGGCAGCTTCTATGCCGGCAATGTGGATACTTACGAGCAGGCCTACGCGGTCAGGCCAACTGAGCCGCTCGCTCTCTATGCCTTGGGCTTCTACGGTCAGGATGAATTTAGCATCAAGCCGCACCTGAAGATCACGCTCGCCCTGCGTCTCGAGCACAACTCCGATCCCATTTGCCAAACGAATTGTTTTGCCCGTTTGAGCAATTCCTTCTCGGCCATTTCGCACGATGCCTCCCAGCCCTACAATCAGGCAATTGTGACTGGCCTCCATACCGCGCTGCCTAACTACCAGGGCGTCAGTTGGGAACCCCGCTTCGGCTTCGCCTGGCAACCTCGCGGGGATGCCGGAACAGTCTTCCGCGGCGGCATCGGCATCTTCGCCGATGTCTTCCCTGGAACCATCGCAACCTCTTTCGACACCAACTCTCCCCTAAAAAATACATTCGTTACCGGCGGCCCTGGAGTCTTGCTTGCTCCCGGACTGCCCGCGAGCGCGCAGACCGCGACCACGGCATCGAATGCGGCCTTCACGACCGGCTTTGCCTCCGGACTGAACCTTGCCCAGATTTCGGCTGCTGCCCCGCTCTTCACTCCTCCGGCCATCACCAACTCCGCACATAATATCCATTACCCCACCTATGACGAGTGGAATTTCGAGATCGAGCAGCCCCTGGGTTCGAAGATGTCTTTCGCGGTGAACTACGTCGGAAACCACGGAAGCTATCTGGCGTTGTTGAATCCCGCGCTTAACAGTTATTGCGGCGCTTCTTGTCTGGGCTTGCTGAGCACCGCTGCCGGAACCCCGGTCACGTCGTTCACCGGCCTGCCCACCGCTCCCATCGATTCTCGATTCTCCGTAGTCACTGAAGCCTCCAATCCAGGAGTGTCCAACTACAACGGAGTCACCGTCGAGTTCACGCGCCATCTCTCGAACTCCCTCCAGGTCCAGGCCAATTACACCTGGAGCCACGCCCTCGACGATATTTCCAATGGCGGTTTTCTGCCCTTTAACTTCGACACCAACACCAGCATTCTTGCTCCGCAGGCTCCCTATAACTTCAAGGCCTACAACTACGGCAACGCCGACTACGACACCCGTCACCAGGTGTCCGCCAGCTACGTCTACAACACTCCCAATCTGCATGGCCTGTGGGGCGCTCTGTTGGATTGGACAGTCTCGGGTACGTTCTTCGCGCGAACCGGCTTGCCCTTCACCGTCATCGATTCCGGCAGTACCGGCATATTGAACGAATTCAATTACGGACCTGCCACCGGCTTGGATCTTTTCGCCAACTCCTCTGTGGGCCCGCTGAACTGCACTTCCTCCGCCACCAGCACGCCGTGCCTCACTCCGACTGAATTCAGTTCCCCAGTCGGCCCGGGCGGCGTCGCGACTTTCGGCGCTCAGCGCCGCAATCAGGTTTACGGCCCCAAATTTTTCGACACTGATTTAACTCTCATGAAGACCATCCCCATTCCGCACTGGGAAGGTGCAAAATTCCAGTTCGGCGCGCAGGCCTTCAACATTCTCAACCATCCCAATTTCGATCAGCCCGTGGGAGACATAGCCAACCCGCAATTCGGCAGCATCGTCCGCACCGTTGGCGACCCCACCAGCATCTTCGGCTCTTTCCTGGGCGGCGACGCCTCGCCCCGTGCCCTCCAGATCAAAGGCCTCATAACCTTCTAACCAGAACTTCACCTCGGTGCCCCACTTCTCGCGTCCTTTGCGAGAAGTGGGCGCCAATGGTGAAAACTCCTCGCGAAGAGGTTCGGGAAGCTCGGGAAGTTCGGAAAGCTCTTGAAGTTCGGGAGGTTCTAGGTTCGGGAGAGCTTCGGAGGAGGTTCGGGAAGGGCACGACTTCAGTCGTGCCGTCTACTCCACCAATATAGCCGCGCTTTAGCGCCTGAGGTCTGCTTCGTGCTGGCAAGATAATTTTTTGACAATCTGTTCGGCGCAGAGCCACGCAACTTTTTAAAGAATCAACTATCGAACGCCCGCACCCTTCCCATGCAGCACAATCTCCGAGCGTAAAACATAACTATCGGAACCCAACTTCTTGAAATCACCTGCCATATCTAGCGACACTCGATCGTACTCATGCTCTCCCGCCACCAGCATCACAATCACCGTCTCCGGCTTGCGCTTGCACTTTTCCCCAAGTCCGTTCAGTACCGGTCCTCGGCTCTGCGTAAGAAATGGCACATCCGTCCGAAATTCCGCCCCATCCAAGCTCAACTCCACCCTATCGCCCGCACCATGATTCGCATAAACCAACTGCACTTTCACACTGCCCTTTTCTGGAGCATCTGCGACGTGTCCGTTCAGGAGAATGTGATCGATCGGGCAGGACGCAAAGCAGAGCACGCATGAAAAAAAAGCGAGAAAAACGGAAACTACCGCAAGCATCTTGAAAACTCGGCAGGTCATAGCTCCCCTCCCGTTGAATAGAGCAATCATGCCACAACTCTGCCCTGTCGGGACCCTCGCACGCTCTCGATGCAAGCTAGCCTGACGGCGTGTTCTTATGAGACCTTCCAGTGCGCCGTCGCCACCTGCGAATGGTTCAACAAATCCTGGAGAAACGGCGGAGTATCCACCTTCTCCGGCACCGCCCTCCACTGCAGCAGGAACTCAATGCTGCGCTTTTCTGTTTGCTTGTCCCACGCCACGGAAGACACGCTCACAATCTTGTATCCTGCCTTCTGTACAATTTCTCGAATCGCCCCCTCGTCCAGCGACTCGCCATCTGTGGTAACAAGCAGCTCTCCGTGCTGGTCTTTTTTCACGCTGTAGTCGAACCAGCGCAGTCCTGACAGCACCATCATTCCCAGCGCTGTACCCGCCACTCCTAACCCGATCTGCCCACCCCCAAAACACAATCCAATCACAGTTACAAACCACAGCGTGGCTGCCGTCGTCACCCCCAGCACAAATCCATCGCGCCGCAGAATCGCGCCGCCTCCAATAAATCCCATCCCGGTCAGAATGCCCAGCGGCAGGCGCATCAGGTCCATCATGATGAACGAATCCGGCGACCTTCCCCGCGTCGCGAGCAGCAAATTGGTCTGCACCATGGCCACCGCCGCCGCCAGACAGACCAACAACGTCGTCCGCAACCCGGCCGCCCGCCCGCGCTCCCCGCGGTCCAGCCCAATCAGCGCCCCCGCGACCACGGAGAGCGTCAACCGGATCGCAACCTCCTGCCACGTCAATGTAAGCGGCATCCATACCTCCTAAGCTCGACCAAATCATAGCTTATGTAGGGACAGCCGCCCCCAGCCTGCCCTGAGCGAAGCCGAAGGGGCTGTCCAGTCGAGCGAAGCTCGAATTCTTCCCTCCTAGGCACCGGCAGACTGCACTGCCCATAACAAAAAAAGGCGCCGGAATCAATCCGGCGCCGAAGGGAAAACTCGTGAGATGCGGTCTAACGAGTTTTTTACCTACCCAAACTTTATTTGCTCTCCGCAATCGGACTCGCGCCCAGATCGCGTCGATTGTTCACGGCGGTCCGCGCTGTGCGCACGGCGGGCAATGCCGCGGCAGCCGCTCCGTAGCGTTCCAGCAGGATCGGCGCCATGGTATTCTCCGCCTCTTTGACGAAAATCATCTGCGTCTCCGAAGCCATATCCACGCGCACAAAATCGCCCAGCTTCACCTGTCCGGTCGCCACCAGATTCGCCAGCGGAAACACCAGATGCCGCTCGATCGCCCGCTTCAAATGCCGCGCTCCGTACCGTGGATCAGTCCCTTCCTTCAGCAAGAAGTTCTTCACTCCCGTCGTGCAATTGAAAACGAACTGGTTCGCGCCCGCAGCCATCAGCACCCGCTGCTGCACCATCCCCAATTCAATCTCAAGAATCTGTGCCAGATGCTCGTCCCGCAGCGTCTTGAACACCACTGTCTTGTCGATGCGGTTCATGAACTCCGGCGTAAACTTGCGCCGCGCCGCTTCCACTGCCGTGCGTTGAATCTTGTCGTCGAAGTTGTTGTCGACTTCCACCGCCTTCGGCGCAAACCCGAACCCGCCATCCACCAGATTCGTCATCTCACTCGCGCCCAGGTTCGAAGTCAAAATGATGATGCACTGCGACAGATCCACCCGCCGGTTATCCCCCAGCGTCAGCGTCGCCTTATCCAGAATTCCCAACAACAGCTGCCAGAGCGAATCCGAAGCCTTCTCGATTTCGTCAAACAACAAAATCGAAAGTTTCAGCTTCTCCGTGAACCACTGGTTCAATGCTTCCTGCGTCAGCAGCGGATGCGTCTCCCGATGCCCCAAATATCCCGGAGGCGATCCGATCAACTTCGCAATCTCATGTGAATGCTGAAACTCCGCGCAATCGATCTTGATGCAAGCCCGCGCATCCCCAAACAACGCCTCCGCCATGGCTTCCACCACGCGCGTCTTACCCGAACCGGTCGGCCCCAGAAACAACAAATTCCCCACCGGACGCCCCGGCGCATTCAGCCCCGCCAGAAACATCTGGTAAATCTCGGCGACCTTTTCCACCGCCGCATCCTGCCCCACGATCTTGCGGCGCAGGGTGGCTTCAAACTCTCCAGCATCGTTGCTGCGGCGGTTCGGATCGAGCACGGTTGCAAGGTTCGTTCGCATAATTCACTGGCCGGTCGGAACCGGCATCCTATTCCTTTTCCAGGCCGACCCATGGCCCTGACCACGTTTTCCCAGAAGTTTTCCCGGCTCGGCTTGCGACTCTACTTAGGATGACAAATTTTGTCATTTGGAAACATGTCGCTCACCTGACCGGCAACCCGTCCCAGGTGCTTTACAAATAAGCAAGACGCTCGCCACGACCTTAAGTACCCTTCAGGAAAATGAAAGAGTTGCATCTGCTGGAGTTACAGCCGCGGCCACGACATTAAACCAGACCTCGCCCAAAAGCAAAAGCCCCACAAGCGAAATACTTTGCGCAAGAAGGAAGGCACAGTTCCGGCGTCGAACTCCTAAGAATTCCCCTGTGCTACCCTGTGCCCCCTCTGTGCTCCTCTGTGTTAAAGATTTTGACCTTGATTTTCCAAGGGAGATGCTCCTCGGTAACTATTCATAACCAGAATCGCGCGATAGCATCCGGCTCAGGCGTGCCTCGGAGGCCCACTTGCGTCGTTCCTCGATCCACATCATCGCAGCCGTATCGTGTCTTCTCTTCGCATTAGCCGCCGTCCGGCTCAACTCGGAGTTCTCATTCGCGCGCGCCGCGGAACCAGCCGCCCCGCCGCAAGCCGCAAAGATTGGAGAGGTAAAAATAGAACCTGTCGCCGCCACCGTTCCCGTACCCAAAGTCGAAATTCCAGAGCCTAAATTCTCCTCGCCCACTGAGCTCTATACCGCCAGGCGCGGAGACACGATCCCTGCCCTCGCCCACCAATATCTAAAGAACACAAGCTATCTCACTTCGAGCGAACTGGCCGACGCCATCCGCGCCTCCAACGGCAATCGCGCCAGCAACATTCTCAAGCCCGGCGAACAAATCGCCATCCCCGGAATCCTCCCCGCACCCATCGTCGAGCACACCATCCCCGTCGCCAAAGATTTCGAAGTCCGCGCCATCTATCTCACCGGCATCATGGCCGCCAGCGATCACGGGCTCCGTATCATCCGCCACTGGCGCCAAGTCGGCGGCAACGCCGTCGTCTTCGACATCAAAGATTCCGACGGCAGCGTTACCATCCCCTTCGAACATCCGCTGCTCGGCAAGCATCAGGTCTACATTCACGACCTGCCCAAGTTCGTGCACTTCCTGCACTCCGAAAACATGCACGCCATCGCCCGCATCGCCATCTTCCGCGACGAGCGCCTGGTCGTCACCCATCCCGAACTCGCCGTGCATTCTCACAAAACCGGCCAGCCCTGGCGCGAAAACGGCAAGCTGGTCTGGACCGATTCCTCCAACCCCATAGTCCAGGATTACAACATCGCCCTCGCCAAATTCGTCGCCCAATCCGGCGCCGACGAAATTCAATTCGACTACGTCCGCTTCCCCGCCGAAGGCGACCAAAAAGACGCCGCATTCGTCTACCAAACCGGCCAGGCGGAATCCGAAAACCAACAACACCCATGTAGCGACGGCCGCCTCGGCCGTCCCGCAACGGCGAAGCCGGGCGGCTCCGGGAAATCTGCCGACGCGAAAGTGCCTTCAACCTGTGCCCCGCAAATCATGCAACGCTCCGACGTAATCACCGCCTTCCTCAAAAAAGCCTACGCCGAACTCCACCCCACCGGCGTCCTGCTCTCCCTCGACGTCTTCGGCGTCATGGCCTGGCAACGCCAGGTCGATCTCTCCCACACCGGCCAGGATATCGTCGGCATGGCCAAATATTGCGACGTCCTCAGCCCCATGATCTACCCCTCGCACTTCTTCGGCATGGATAACATCGAGCACCCCGGCGACGCCCCCGAGCACTTCATCGGCGAATCCATGCAGCGCTTCGAACTCATCACCCATCCTGACGGGAATAAGAATACCGGCGTGGTCATCCGCCCTTGGCTGCAAGCCTTCCACTGGCGCACCAAAACCTACTCACCCGAATACATTAAAATTCAGGTCGCCACCGCCAAAGAAAAAGGCGGCATCGGCTTCTTATTCTGGAACGCCGCCAACGACTACTCCAAGCCCTACGAAGCCATGCCAGAAATGAAAACCGAAGATTTGAAACAAAAAGAAAAGTATTTCCGCGGAGACGAACTACCAAGTGTAGCGGTGAAAGCAGCTCTGACACCCGCAGAACCCGCAATCCACTAAAAACTCATGTAGGAACAGACGCCCTCCGGCTGCCTGCCCGGAGCGTAGTCGAAGGGTCCAGCGGCCCAGCCCTATCGGGCGGCAACCCCGGCCAATGAGCGTAACCGCGACGAGGACGCTAACCTCCGCAAACAGGATCAATCTTTCGTGCGGCAAGCAAAGAAACGATGCAGACTTTCTCCACGCGGCCAGTTCAATCGGCCCGTCGCTCGCTCCGCCACTTCGTGAGGTAGGGCAATACGAACAAATACATACCCGTGAAAAACATCAAGGCGAGCGCGGCCACCGCCAAGAGGCCCATCCAGTTAGTGTACCTGTGTTTAAACACGGCGACGCCGTTGAAGATAACGACCAACGTAAAGGCGATGGACAGCCAACGGTGCAACTGCCGAACCCATCTATTCCAGTTCAATGGGGACCTCCTCTCAACGGTCGGTTTGAACGCTCTGCGAACAGCGCTTGACCAGCGCGGTCGAGCGACAAGGAACCAGTATCCCTGAAAAGACAAACGACTTCAGTAGATAGCACACGATTGCACCGTTTGTTCGCCAAAAAACCGCGGTCAATGAGTGTAATGGGGATTTATCGCCAATTACAGAAGAAGCAACTCTTGGTACGATATGCGGC
>Ga0209221_1000545_pt1 | contig 14252 bp, 13 predicted proteins | sample BlaSpr_A8_Ref_O2_FD_187989 | JGI IMG/M metagenome (GOLD analysis project Ga0209221, IMG submission 187989) | Forest soil microbial communities from Thunder Bay, Ontario, Canada - Black Spruce, Ontario site 2_A8_Ref_O2 (SPAdes) (version 2) | ecosystem: Environmental > Terrestrial > Soil > Boreal...
TGGGCTTCGGAGACCGCTTGGTTGAACGGGGGCGGCGGCTTTTCGCCGAACAACATTCCAATTCCTTCCTGGCAGCTGGTCACTGCCGATCAATGCATCGATGTTGCTTGTTCCACGACCTTGCGCAACGGCCCGGACGTTTCGGCAAATGCAAATTTTACCTTTTATGTCTGCGCCGACCAGGACGGTTGCACTGCCAACGATTATGGCGGAACTAGTTTCGCGGCGCCCATGTGGGCCGGCTACCTCGCTCTCGCCAATCAACAGTTGCTAGCCAACGGCAGTACAACGACGCTCGGCTTCATCAACCCGATTCTCTATACGATTGGTTTGGGCTCGAACTACGCCACCGATTTCCATGACATCACCGCGGGCACGAATGGCTATTCCGCAACTGCGGGCTTCGATTTGGCGACCGGATGGGGCAGCCCGAACGGGAGCAGCCTGATCACTGCACTTCTCGGGACCGTGGTCGGCAGCGGACCCGTCGCCGGCTACTCTCCAGTGTTGCTGAATTTCGGCACGAAGGGCGTGGGCAAAACAAGCGCGTCGCAGAAGGTCATTCTTACTAACGCCGGGAAAGCTACGCTGCATCTCAGCACTATCACCACCAGCGGCGACTTCGCATTAAAGGCGTTCACCGCGACCAAGAAGTTAACGCCGTGCGTTAACGGTGGCGCGGTGGCTGCTGGCGCCAGTTGCGAGATTGAGGTCACCTTCACTCCGACCCAACCTGGAACGCGCACCGGTGAGGCCACATTTACCGATAACGCTAGCCCTCATACGCAGCAGGTAGCGCTGACTGGATTCGGCAGATACTAGCCAGTAAGCTGCATCAGTGGGCGGGACTCGGTCCCGCCCTTTCTATCTCGCAATGTGATGCGCATGGTGCATGTGGTGTATCAATGCACAACTGAGATGACCTAGGACAAACGAGACCACAGCGACGAGGACTAACTTGACGGTTGGACTCATGGCATCATCATGCCACACGTATGCAATGCAGGCATAATAATCACACCGGCAGAAATTCGTCGTGTCAGCTGGGAACCAATGGCGTGCCCGACTGTTCGATGACGAACAGAGCTCGGACATGGAAGTTGATACGATAACTGTAGTTTTTCCCATCTTTCCGCCGCGCCCTCCCTTGGGCGACGGTTCCTTGCGAAAACTGAGGAAGGCCGCGCTAGGAAGCCGGAAAGGCTGTTTCACTACAGCTCTATCCAGACTTGATGTTTAGCGGTGTCTCGATTGCCAAGAAAGAAGGGACGATAATGGACGCCAACTATGTTTGGATAGAACCATACCAAGCCGCTCTCACCGAAACTGACGATAAGAAGCTGCCACTTCGCATAAAGACGGCAAAGGCCGCGATCGACTCTCGACTCCATGAATTGCTGCTAGGGAACCTCTGAATAAGCACGATTCTAAAGTCGAGTGACCTCAAAACTCAGGAAAGTCTTAGTTCCAGTGCGGTCGTCCAAACTCTAGAACTTTGTTTCGAGTGCCCTTCTGGCCGCCTTTGCCATGCCAAGAAGGACGGCGGTTACGCCGCCTGCAACAGTTTCTTGCGACTTAGAAATAGATTGACCAGAGCGCAGGTGACAAACAAACGATGCGCGTTTTTCTTCAGCCCGCGGTACCGCACTTTTACGAATCCAAACTTCAGCTTCATCACCTGAAAGACATGCTCGACCTTGGACCGCACCTTCGACTTTGTCCGGTTCTTCATCCACGCCACTTGGTCCACAACCTCACCTTTGTAGCGACAGCGTCGTTGGGTGTAGTCTTGCGCCCGCGGCGCGCCCTGACGGATCACTTCCGTTTGTCCCTGATAGGCTCCATCGCCCCACACCCGCGTCTCTTCTCCGTGCAGTAGATCGGGCAAGATCTCGACATCAGAAACGTTGGCCGCCGTCGCCACCGCCGTGTGAATCAGTTTTGTCTTGCTGTCCACCCCCACGTGCGCCTTCATTCCGAAATACCACTGATTCCCTTTTCTGGTCTGATGCATCTCCGGATCGCGCTTTTGCTCGTGGTTCTTGGTCGACGAGGGCGCGTGAATAATCGTCGCGTCTACGATCGTGCCCGTCGTAATCCGCACTCCCTTTGCTTGCAAATGCAGGTTCACTGTACCCAGAATCTCTTCCCCAAGGTTGTGCTTTTCCAGTAGGTGTCGGAAATTACACACGGTGGTCTCATCCGGTACCGGTTCTCCTCCCAAGTCAATGCCCGCGAACTGCCGCAGCGTCGCCGAGTCGTACAAGGCCTCTTCCACCGCCGGGTCCGCCAGATTGAACCACTGTTGCAGGAAATAAATCCGCAGCATCTTTTCCAGTTCTTTTGGCCGTCGCCCGTTCCCTGGTTTCGGATAGTGCGGCTCAATCAAGGCGCACAACTTTGCCCACGGCACCACCTGCTCCATCTCTTCCAAGAACATTGCCCGCCGCGTCTTCTTCGTATACCGCTCGAATCCCGTCATCATCGCCAGTGTCCTCTGTTGACTTGGAGATTTCATCTGGCGCTACTTTATCTATACTCGTTGTGGAAAAGGAGCACTTATTCAGAGTCTCCCTAGGACGTGTAACCGCTGTTTCTGAACCCGACGGGTCGACTGTCCATACTTCTTATTCTGGAAATCAAACTATGGTGACGGATGAAGTGGGAAATCAGCGCACCAGTACAAACGATGGGCTCGGCAGGCTTACAAGTGTCGTTGAGGCGCCTAATGTTTCCGGTTACGGTTTTACTACCGTGTACGCGTACGACCCGTTGAACGATGTAGTCAGCGTCACTCAGAATGGCAACAATTCTGCGAATGCTAGAAATCGTAGCTTCATTTACGATTCATTTGGCCGGATCACTTCTGCCACAAACCCGGAATCAGGAACCATCACTTACAGCTACGATTTAAACAGCAATATATCGACAAAGGTTTCGCCAAAACCCGACCAGTTGGGGAATCCTCAGACGACTATTGATTATTATTATGACGTTAACAGTCGACTTTACAAAAAGACCTACACGAATCCAGATGCCAGCACCGTGGAATACGGCTATGACGGCTCGATGATAAGCTGCGGACAGAATCCTCCTACCATCAGTTCACCTACCAATCTGATTGGGCGAAGATCTGCGATGTGTGCCGGATTGAGTGGCACCAGTTGGAGTTTCGATCCGATGGGCCGCCCGCTGTTGGAGACGACGATAACAAACGGCGGCGGGAACCAGACCAAGCTGAGTGTTCAATATTCATACAATCTGGATGGCTCTCCGAACATGATCACTTACCCGAGTGGGGATGTTGTCACATACACTCCAGGAGGCGCGGGTCGGTCGTTGGGCGTGAGTGATTCCAGCACTGCCTATGTCGCCAGCGGTAGCAATCATGCGACATATTCTCCGAATGGTGCTGTAACCAGCATGACCAACGGCTATACGGGTCGTTTTGCCGGGATCGTTACGACGAATGTTTACAACGACCGTCTACAGCCGCTGCTGCTTTCTGCTTCGACACCTTCGTCCACATTGTTCCAGCTTTGTTATGACTTTCATGTGGGCACAGCCATCAGCAACGGCCCGTGCCAGATCAACCAATACACGACTGGCGATAATGGCAACCTGTACCAGGTTCTCAACCATAGCGACTCAACGCGAAGCGCTGCATATATCTATGATCCACTGAATCGAATCGCTCAGGCGTACACCGTGAACACGAATAGCGCGAATTGCTGGGGTGAGACATATTCATCGATTGCTACCGCTCCGGGTGTGCTTCCGTCGCCTGCCAATCTGGGGATTGATCCTTGGGGTAATTTGACCAACAAGTCTGCTGTTTCAGGGATGGGTGGTGGCTGTGCAACCACATCGCTGAGTCAGACGGCGAACACTAATAATCAACTGAGCGGCTCTACGTACGACGCGGCTGGCAACATAACGAATGACGGCAACGGAAATCAGCCAACCTATGATGACGAAGACAGAATCGTGACCGACGCCGGAGTGACTTATTCATACGACGCCGACGGGATGCGGATTGAGAAGTCTTCAGGAACAAAATACTGGTACGGTTCTGGGGGAGAAATTTTGGCCGAGACCAGCTTGGCCGGAACGATCAACGAAGAATACATTTACTTCGCGGGCCAGCGTATTGCAAGAGTGGATCGCCCCAGCGGAACAGTTCACTACTATTTTTCCAACCACATCGGTTCGCACACGATGATCACGAGCGCGACAGGTGCTTGCGAGCAGGATATCGACTATTTCCCTTACGGTGGAGTCGTAACCGATCACTGCCCGAACGTTTCCCAGCGATATAAATTCACCGGCAAAGAACGAGATTCCGAAAGCGGGTTGGACAATTTTGGCGCACGGTACAACGCGAGCAGCATGGGAAGATTCATGACGCCCGACCCCTCGAATTTGAGCGTCGATTTCTGGCTGCCGCAGACGTGGAATCGGTACGCCTATGCGCTAAACAACCCCCTGGCGGTCGTTGATCGAAATGGCCTCTGGCCCTGGTATATCCACAATGAGATCATCGACGAAGCATTCCCTGGGCTATCCAAGAGTCAACTTCAAAGCCTGAAAACCGCAAGCGCCAACGTGGACAAGGACCAGAGTCCAGCGGGTTCATACAAGCACGGCATGGGAAATGGCGACGCGGTGAACAACACAACTACGCCCGGAGACACCAGTGACTACATCCATCAAAACGAGCAAACGGCTGAGCAGGTTCAGGCCGACTGGATTGCCTCCGGACATACGGGCATTGCGCCCGGTGCCATGACGGCATTCGGCAACGCGCTCCACACGGTGACGGATATGACCTCGCCCGCCCATGAGGGGTACCAGCTCTGGTATGGAACTTGGGACTTCTTCGGAGTCACCGCTGCCTATCACTTCCTCAGCGAGTCGCGGATCAGCGATGCGCGAAGAAATACAGCTATAGCCGCTGCTCGACAGACCTTCATGAACACCTTCGGATGGATGGCCTTACAGAATGCGACCGATGGACTGACTCCGAAGGTGACTCACAAAATCTGTTACACCGACGAGAACGGAAAGCAGAGTTGCCAATAGTTCGGGCAGGGTCAGGGAAAGGGTCTCCGCACTTAACGATGAGGCAATCCCTACATTTCGGAAGGATATTCGGCGCGCTGGCGCTTGGGGGTGTCGTAGCTTTTATGCCGAGGGTGACCTTGAATTTTTCCGAGTCTGGCGTCGAGGGCACCATAAGGCTGGTAGCTCAGTGTGTGCAGCTGCCAGGTGCTGCCGTAGGCCTAATCGTTTTTCGTAACGTACACGGCATCAGCCTCTGGGTTGTTGAGGCAGCCAACGTTATTTTCTACTCTGGACTTTTTTACTTTCTGCTAGCGACCTGGGCCAAACACAAGACCAAGTCTTGACGAGCGCCAGGACGGCAACCGCATTCCAGGTACCCAAAAAGGGTCTTGGAGAGCGACCCACACGAGGAGGCACATGAGGTTCCGCTCATTGTCAATGTTCGTAGCGTGCGCATTGTTTGTAGTAGGCGGCGATCCGAGCTCCGCTCAAAGCTCCTCGGCAAAGGACAAACTGGCTGAGCAGGCGCAACAGGAGTATCGTGCCAAGAAATTTGCTGAGGCGGAGCGGGATTTTCGGGAGCTAACCGTTCGCCATCCGTCGAACATTTACATGCAAATATATTTTGGCCAAACATTGTTTGAGCAACAAAAGTTTGCTGAGTCCCTACGGCCATTCGAGAAGGCCCTCGACTTGGAACAAGCTGGGAACAAGCTCACTTCCGATCAGCATCGCATTCTCGTTGACCAGTTGGTGATGGCTTACGGGATGAGTGGCGACCTGAAGAAGGCGCGGGCGCTCCTAGACGGTGCCATTCAACAGGACCCCGAATATCCCTTGAATTACTACAATCTGGCCTGCGCTTTCGCAGAGGATGGTAACAAGAGCAAGGCGCTCGCGAACCTCTCTCTCGCGTTTCAGCACAAGGGCAACGTTCTCAAGGGGGAAAAGATGCCCGATCCCCGCACCGATTCATCCTTCCAGAAGTACGTCCGAGACGATGACTTTATCGAGCTCATGAAGAAACTCGGCTATCAATGACCACGACGCCTTTGGCTGGCTCCGGGAGGGTGCTGAGGGTCCGGGATGGATTCTTTCCAGCCGCGCTTTCCGGTGTCGAATCCGCCGCCGATCCCTACCCGTCAGTGTGGCGAATCGAGCACGGTGAGGGGTGAGTTTTTGGTGCTCCTGGAGGGTGGTGGCGGGCTGAGGGTTTTTAGCCGTGCTGCGCACGGGGTGTATGGGAGGTATGGGAGACACGTCATCCCCAGTTGGGGAGCTGCAGAGATACCGGATTCGCGCTGGCGTTTACGTGCGTAAACTTGTTGTGAGGCGGCGACTTAGACTTTTCCCCGCGTACCTGCCGTTTCCGTTCGTAAACGGCAGAACCGCAGCGGGCGCTCTGCCCATAAGTGTGCTGATCTGCCGAGGATTGCGCGAAGATGCGAAATCTGGGCCGCTGACGCCGCGGCCCCGGCATTCGGTTTTGTCCGGCGTCTGTCCGGCGGTTGTGCGAGTCACGAAGTGCTACCCTTTCGGCGAACTCCAATCCAAGGTGCGCTATGGAATACGACCAAGACAAAGTTGATGAGATGGTACTGGCGCTGCTCTCCCTGACGATGTTCGAGGAAGACCGAAATGGGGCGAGAACGTGGAAAGGGCACGACTGGGTTGCAATGGATCGGCTGCATGCGAAGGGCTATGTCTCCGATCCCAAGAGAAAGGCCAATTCGGTCGTGGCGACCGTGAAAGGCGTGCCGCGATCCCGCGAGCTGTTCGAGAAACACTTCGGGGAAGAGAGAACCGTAAGCCCGTCAGCGGTAGGGTTTCGCGGAGAATAACCGAGCCATTCCGAAGCGGGAAGAGCCTACGGGCGCGATCACGGCCCGTCAAGCCCCGTTCCGCAAAGTGCGCGGAACGTCTTGCGGCTGCGCTTCGCTACGGGGCATCGGCAGCCTGCGTCCGCGCCCGTAAAAGGCAATCCCGCCATCTTCGGACTGTCTCACTCTGCCCCTCTGCCCCAACCGGGCTGATCTTCTACTGCCGCAATCCGCGTCCCGCGAAATACGAATTTTCATCTGGGTGGCTTACCGAGTGGCATTCAATCTCCCTCGGCTCGACAGAAGCAGGCGCAGAACAGACAAGAGCTGAAGGGACGCCGCAATATGGATGCGTTAGCCGAATCAATCAAACACCAGAGAGCCGACGAATCGCTGGCCAAATCGCATGCAATTCCGGCGCTCATCCGCCGAAGAAGGGAGCGCTATTCCCCTGGCTTTTCCTGGCGTTCAAGGTGGCCGGATCGTCGGTTCCCTAGCTGCGCTTTTCTGTTTTTCGCCAATCCTTGCTGGCATAGGGTATCCGTCGGAATGACACCGCTTCGTAGCCATGAATTGGCAGCGAATCGATTGAGGTTCCGAAGTCATTCGCAAGGCTGGCATCGCCATCGGATATCCGGAGGACTTGGAAGGCGGATGAGGACGTGTTTGCGTGCAATTGGGCGGGCAAGCTGGCATCTTTTCAATTAGCTCAAAATGTCTTCCAACCTGCGAGTATGGAATCGCCAACTCCACAGCAATGTCGAGCCGACGCGCACCCACTTGGCAGGTGAAATCGGCCCGGGATAGTCCATCGCCCACAACCACCATCTCGCCACGCTTCACCACCGTCTCAGCCAGCGCATTCGCCCCTGCAGCCAGAGGCGAAGTCTCCAGTTCCCGGCTCCCCAAAGAAGCACGTAAAAGGCAGACAATTTCGTCGATCGTCGGGACGAACGACTAGGGGCAAGAAAGTCGAACTGCCGGGACAAGTCACAGCAATCGACCGTGCCAATCGGCGCTCCAATCGCAATAGATCCGATCCCAAAAGATGGCGTTTATGTGCTCCATTTGCACGACACCAAATGGCGACGTTGATGACGATCAAGCGCGCACCTAAGACCCCGATCATTGTGCTTGACACGATGGTATAACTTGCCTCTAACTCCTGTATCCTTCTGGCGAGATATTCCCCGTCTATCCGCCCCGACTTAGTCCCGGGAATGACATGCGTTCCCACCGCCAATGAGCCGCGTCAATAGGTGCCGATGGTCAGTGCATTGGCCTTGCTTTTACCCTCGACAAACACTGTCGATCAGCGTGCTATCGCGCAGTCGAGCGATGTCGCTATGTAAGTCTACTTAATAACACCGAGGCGGGATACCAACAGAAATATAAGTTTTCCACATATATGAACCTTGAATAATGAAACAATAAATAATAGAACAGAGCATCTCTTGCGAGGCATAGTTAGTCTAAGTCAGAAACCAAGAGCCTCAGATATTGCTGCAGTTGAGGAGCTGATTCGCATGTTGACCATTTCCAAAGCGTTGTCGGCAGGCCAGGCGCGGACCTACCACGCGCGCGAGTTTGTGTCGGAGAAGCAGAACTACTGGAGCCGTGACGCAGAAGTGCATAGCGAGTGGCGGGGAAGGCTTGCCCAGGAGTGGGGATTGCGTGATTCCGTTGGTGCCGAGGAATTTGCTCGATTGAGCGAAGGACAGCATCCGGCAAGCGGCGCGCGACTCGTCAGGCACCAACCTGCAAAGACCTACGACAACGAGTACGGCAAGGAAATCACGACCGTCGAACATCGAGCTGGGTGGGATGCGACCTTCTCAGCGCCGAAATCCGTCTCGCTCACCGCGCTTGTCGGTGGCGATGAACGCGTGCGTGTGGCGCACCGTGAGAGTGTCCGCGTAGCGCTTGGTGAATTGGAACGGTATACGCAAGCGCGTATCGGCAATGTCCACGCGCCCGAGACGACCGGCAAGTTCATTGCCGCCACCTTCGAGCATGACACTGCCCGCCCGGTGGATGGCTACGCTGCGCCGCAACTTCATACCCATGCCGTCATTTTCAATCTGACCGCGCGTGAGAATGGCCAGACGCGAGCGTTGCAGGAGCGCAGCCTTTTCCAATCGCAGCAATACGCGACCTGTGTTTATCGTTCTGACCTTGCGATTCGTCTGCAGGGACTCGGTTACGAGATCGAGCGCGGTCAGCACGGTCAGCTGGAAATCAAGGGCTATTCGCAAGAATATCTGGATGCGTCCAGTCCAAGACGAGAACAGATCAAGCGGCACTTGCAGGAGATTGGAAGAGAAGGCGCAGGAGCGGCACAGGTTGCTGCCCATCGCACGCGGGACAGCAAGGCGATTCGTTCCCCAGAAGAGGTATTACAGCGGCACCGTGAACTGGCTGCACAGTATGGCAATCAGCCGGATCGTGTTGTAGCCCAGGTGCGTGACCACACACAGATTCAAGTGTCGCATTCGAGTAAGACCGAACTTCGGCCTGAACGACAGGCCGTAACTTATGCCCGCAATCATGTCTTCGAGCGCTCTGCCGTGCAGGACGAGCGAAGCATCTTGCAGGCGGCAATCAGCCGCAGCATGTCGCAAGCAACTTACGAACAGGTACGGCACGAGTTTGCGCAGCGTGTACAGCGCGGGGAATTCGTTGCCGTTGGCTCCATCGAAGGGCGCGCTGCGCCGATGTACACAACCGCTGAGATGATCCGCATGGAGCAGGAGGTTGTCGGACGGATGCAGAGCGGTAATCAGCGCTACTACAGCGATCCGATGCTGGTTTCGCCTGCGCTGCGGATTGCAACCGAGGACCGTCATACTGAGTTGAGCCCGGCGCAGCGCGAGGTAGTCGATGACATCTTTGTGAGGCGCGAGAAGATCGTCGGCTTGGATGGAATTGCCGGGACCGGCAAGACAACGACCTTAGCGGTGATCCGGGAAGGAGTGGAGGCCGAAGGCTACAAGGTCGAAGGTTTTGCTCCCACGTCGCGCGCGGCGCAGAAACTGGCCGAGGCGGGCATCGAGACCTCGACGCTGCAACGCCATCTGGCGCGGGGAGAACAGCCGGACACAGGTCAGAAGAGGTTCTATGTGCTCGACGAATCCTCGCTTGCCTCAACACGTCAGATGCACGAGTTCATGGAGCGGCTTCATGCGAGAGACCGAGTTTTGCTGGTAGGCGACACGCGGCAACATGAAGCGGTCGAAGCCGGCCGTCCTTTCGCGCAGCTTCAGGAAGCCGGAATGCGAACGGTGAGGCTCGAAGAGATTGTGCGCCAGAAAGACCCGGAACTGAAGCAGGCCGTCGAGCAGTTGGCGCGTGGTCAGGTTGGCGCGGCCATCGATAGCCTTGACCGGCAGGGCCGCGTTCATGAAGTGAAAGGCCAGGAGGAGCGCATCACGGCCATTGCTCGGGAGTATGCCAAGTCGCCGGAGAGCACGCTCGTAGTTTCGCCCGACAACCTGTCACGCACGGAGATCAATCAACGCATCCATGCCGAATTGCAGTCGCGCGGGGGTGTAGGCAAGGAAGAACATCGGGTCCAAACGCTGGTGCCGCGTCAGGACATGACCGGCGCGGATCGATCCTGGGCGCAGCAATACCAAGTTGACGACATTCTGCGCTACTCGCGCAGTTCGCGGGAGACTGGCATTCGGAAGGGCGAATACGCGCGCATAACAGGAATCGACCCGCAAAACAACCGGCTCACAGTGTTGCGAGTGGATGGGCGTGCAACGACCTATGACCCTCGACGCCAGATGGGCGTATCAGTGTACCGCGAACAGGAAAAGGCCTTCTCAGTTGGAGACCGTATCCAATTCACCGCGCCGAACCAAGAGTTAAAGATTGCGAACCGCGAACTGGCCACAGTGGAAAACATCGCGCCGGAAGGAACGATGCGGCTGAAACTCGACAACGGGCGCCACATGGACTATGAGCCTCAGCGTCATCCGCACCTCGACCACGGCTATGCCATCACCAGTCATTCCAGTCAGGGGCAGACCTCCGAGCGAGTGCTCATTCACGTGGATACGGAGCTGGCGGCGAAAGACTTGCTCAATCGCCGAATGGCATATGTATCGGTTTCGCGTGGACAGTGGGACGCACAGATCTTTACCAACAGCCGCGAGAACCTGCCGCAGGTTCTTGGTCACGATGTTTCGCACAAGAGCGCACACAAGCCAGAACAAGCGATCAGTCCGATGCGGCAAGAGGTCGCCCGGTCACACCCAGAAAAGGATCTGGGTCTTGGCTTAGGTCTCTGACATGAATCAGCGGAATCAACGACATCTCACGCGGGAAGGCGACATGGGCTCAGAGTCAATTGATCGAAAACCAATCCAAAATGTCAGCCAAGCGGCACTTGCCTTGGAGCGGCATTACTCCGTGGCCGAAGTCGCGAAGCTGTGGGCCCTGAGCGAGAAGACAATCCGCCACATGTTTGAAGACGAGGACGGCGTACTCAATTGGGGCGCATCCGAAACACGCCGCAAGCGTCGCTACCGCACACTTCGCATCCCAGAGAGCGTTCTACATCGCGTTCACCGAAAGCTACGTGCTGCCTGACACCAGCGTTGTGTTCCAGAAATCTGAAGGAGGCCTAATGGAGATCACTCCAGGCTGAATGATCTCCGTACTCATCCAGTGATTCGCAAAATGGTCGAAACCGAACCTCCCGTGATTCAGTGGAGCACACAAGAAGGTTGTACAAACGTGGATCTCAGACATTGCAGGTGGCTGAAACGAGTCTTCAGCGTGTCCATCGAAGTTGGGTCAGCTCAGGATCGACCCGAGCGAAAGAACCAGAGGGGTCAGGCACCCTTCACGCGCGTCGGCGATTTACGTTTTGTGATTTCTCTGCTGTTACCGAACTCGCTCCAGGCCTTTCGAACATTGGCTGCTAGCTGTTCCTGCCGAGCCTTGACCCACGGAGCATAGTGCTTTTCGGTAATCTTCACGCTTTTGTGACCAAGTAGGATCGAGACCTGTTCCAGCGGCACACCGGCTAGTAACATCTCGACCGCGAATGTGTCTCGAAGCATGTGCGGATGGGAACGTTTCAGGGAGCCATCATCGCGCCGAAGATCGGCAATCTTGAACAGTCGCCGAAAGCTTCGCTGCCAATTGCCAACCACGGATTTGGGTGAGCCGTTGCCAGACCAAAAGAAGTACCGGGGATTCGGACTTGGGCCAGGCGGAATTGTTCTCAGCGCCTCCGCCACATCGGGAGGGAGCGGAACGTAGACGGGACTGCCGGTTTTGGCTCGATACAGAAACAATTCACCGTGTTCATTCAGTCGGCGCCGTTCAAGAGTGACGGCGTCCCTGATCGCCAGTCCACTCCAGCGCATTAGCAAAGTGAGAATGCGAAGCCGAGTTGCCTGATTTCTACATTCCACCCAGCCCTTGGGCTGATAGATGTATGTTGCGTCCATAATTCTGTCAAACTCACTTCTTGGAAAGTAGTCCGTGGGCGGGCCATCCGCTCTAATTCGACCAAGCAGAACAGCGGGATTGGACTTGATCCAGCCGAGTCGCAGACAATAGTAGAAGAATCCGATCAATCGCTCCTGTTTCTTTTTCTTCGCGAGGGGCCCATCAGTCCACGTATCACGAAAGCCCTCCAGGTCGGCTGTTGTGATCTCAGGGATGTGTGTGAACCCGTAGGAAGTGGCCCATGCGAGGAATTGCTTCTCGAAGATCGTAGTCAGCTTGCCCAGAGTAGAGTCGGCGAGATTTTCGTTACGCTTGCTGTTGAGAAATCGTGCCACCGCCTCTTTGATTGTTGCGAGGGTGGGTTTCGGACGAGCGGCTTCCTTAAGGCCTTCCTCCTTCGCCTCAAATTCCTCTTCCAGCTTGCGTTTGAAGTCTTCTGCCCTTTCCCAACTACGGGTCTTCGCGCTACGTCGGATAAAGCGACCATCGGATCCCAGTAGGCCGTTGATCCACTTGGGACAGCGGCAGCGCTTGTAGTTGATATCGTTGGAAGCGCAGGGAGGGTAATGGCGGGAGTAAACCGAGAGCATGGAGTCAGCACCTCTGCCGAATCCATTGTACGTTTATTGTACGATTTTTTCTATGATTTAATAACTACTGTATTATCAATTGTTTATAGTGGTGGAGGCGGCGGGAGTCGAACCCGCGTCCGAAAATGTTACTGGTCAAGAGCCTACATGCTTATTCGCGTTCATGCCCTGGGCATTACCCCAGGACGTTCGCGGCCCACGCTCAGAACGGACAAGAAACGCTAGCCACTAGCCTGTGATCTTAGCCTCCTGCCCCAGACGTAGATAGGAAGAGCAGCCCTCTGTGTGACGCTCGCTCACAGCCCAAGGGCAAAGCTGTGGAGAGCGGCTGCCTAACTAATTAGGCTGCGTATGCCATCTGTTGATTGGCAATTATCATTTTGCACGCGATTACGGGTGTGTGCACCCCGGCATGCCTCTTGGCCGCAAGCATCTCCGTCGAAGCCGTGACGCCCCCACTGGTGGGATTGGCCTGAAAAGAACTGATTCAAGACTAGGGATCAACTTATCCGAAGTCAATAGTGTTAGATGCGTTCATAATTTGGAAGGTTCTTTGGCGAAGCCACTCTCACAAATGCAGGGTGCTTATCTTTAAATCTTCGTCGATTTTGAGCATTGACAAAAAGCATTAATATGCAACAATAGCATGCATGCGCAAGCTTGGTTTAGAAAACCCGGTTTCCGGTTCGGACGCCATCCGTCGCCACGCGTATGAGAGGTACGTCTCCCCGGCGCACCGCCGCAAAGAAAAAATCATCTCGATTAATGTTGGGGATGTACATCGCGAAATGGGTCTGAGTAATCGCGTGCCGCTGGTTTGTGCGGCTTTGGGATCAAAAAAATTTCTCGGCGAGCATGGGTTACGCATTGTTTCCAAGACTGGCCCCCCCTCCGGCCAGAGCACGACCGTTACATTTCTCTACGAAATTGTGCAATCCAAAACGGAAAAGCGAGGTGACGATGAAATTTGGCAGTCGCTTCGCGGAATTGGAAAAGATGTTTACGCTTCGTTTGGTGGAGGAGAAGCGTATCTCCAGCAAGAGCGTGCGAACTTCTATGCACCCGGTAAGGATCCCCTGGACCCGAAAGCATGAGCCGCATTTACTGGGACAGCATGCTGTTCATTTATTGGCTGGAGAATAATCCGCACTATGCAGGGCGAGTCCAGCAGATTCGGGAAAGGATGAAGGATCGCGAGGATCAGCTCTGCACAAGTGCGTTTACCATCGGCGAGACGCTGGTTGGTTTTCACAAGCGCCGGGAAGTGGAAACCGCGGCACAGGTTCGAAAGTTTTTTTTTGAGGGGTCGATT
>Ga0209221_1000547_pt1 | contig 14231 bp, 7 predicted proteins | sample BlaSpr_A8_Ref_O2_FD_187989 | JGI IMG/M metagenome (GOLD analysis project Ga0209221, IMG submission 187989) | Forest soil microbial communities from Thunder Bay, Ontario, Canada - Black Spruce, Ontario site 2_A8_Ref_O2 (SPAdes) (version 2) | ecosystem: Environmental > Terrestrial > Soil > Boreal...
GGGTGGTGACTTTGTAAGACGAGACCCTCGAGTCCAAAGAAGGGAGTTTGCCGAGGGGCGCTCGATTTCGCGCCAGACTTATAGGTGATAAAATTTATGCCTCGTCAGCAGAATCTGTGGGTAGTCTCGGGTTCGGGGAGTCGTCCTAGCGTGTGATAAAGGGCGATTTCCATCGCTTCATAAGTCCGAAACCCATACGATCTTCTGGTCACCACTCGAATCTTGTTGTTGAGACCCTCGACGGCACCGCTGGAGATCTCTGCTTTGGCACGGAACCAGTTCAGCAGTAACTCCTCATGGGCCCGTAACATGCGAGCCACTTTCTTCATGGGTTCCAAGCGGCTGCGCATAGCCCGGACACACCAGTAGTCGAGAAAGGTTCTGGCCCAAAGCAGGGATCGGTAGTGCCACAGATGTTGAAACGTCTCCTTCAGGTCCCATGCCCGTGCTGTCGCCAGTTTACTGACCAGCAGCGCCTGCAGTTTTTGCCGAGCCCGCCCCCGTACCCGACTGCCACGGCGCAACAACGTCCAGCGCATGTGTTTGAGTCGCTGCGCCGCTGCCTTGCCCTCGGCCCGCAACCGTGTGCTCTCCCCCCGCCGCACTTGGTCCACGGCCTGGTTCAAATGCATCGTGATGTGGAAGCGATCGAGCACATGCAAGGCCTGACTGGCTTCCGCCGCCATAACCGTTAAATAAGGTTGCCACATATCGCTGCACACAAACCGCAGCCCCTTCACCACCTCCGGCCCCAAGACCTGCAAGCCGCGCCGCAGCGTGGCCTGCGTCCGTCGCCGCCCCACCCATAACAGTCGTCGACAATGACTGTCGATCTGATAGATCACGGTGAGAAACTGATCCGCCCGCTTCCCTTGTCCCCAATGGATTTCGTCAATCCCTACCGACCACACCTGCTGCAGTTGTCGTTGCGCTAATCCCCACTGCACAAACCATTCCACCGAGCGGTACACCGCTTCCCAACTGGTTTGAAACACCTGGGCCGTCTCCCGCCAGCTTAGCCGCCGTGCCCAGCGCGCCAAGAACCCCATCATGGCACGGGTAACCGGACGCTTGCCTTCACTCCACGGGATCTGTTCCACCACCACTCCATGCTCCGCGCATTCCACCCGCCGGGGCGCGTACCGGAAATAGGTGGGGATTCCCCATAGCGGCACAAACAGCCAATCCCGCTCCCCCAGTCGGTCGTAGCCGGGGGCCGGCTGCTGACACTGCGAGCACCGACCGCGCATGCTGCGATGCGGCTCCAAGCGAATTTCGATCACGCGCGGCTGCCCCTTCTGACACTGCAGCTCAACCTCCTGGTAAACAAACCCAGCAAAGTGTTGTATTCGGTTCAGAATCGTCTTAACCTCTAGTTGAATAGCTGGTCTCCTCGCTCGATCAATTGCTTTCTTGACAACTGCAGATTAATCGAACCGCTCGAGATCAGCTATTTTGTTTTTGGGTTGAACCTACCGAACCGCCGCCGGAGCTGTGGGAAAAGTGCGAAATCCCGCTGCTCTTGCGGGATTTCCAAGCGTAGTGGGAAAGTCCGTTCTTTGGACTTTTCCACGCAGCGGCTTTTTCCATAGCTCACTTACCCACAAATTCTGCTATAGAGCCCGAATAGCAAGGCTACCGGCATGGGCCCTCTATCCTTAGTCCCGCCGAGGCCAAGGCTTTACCAACACGGGCGGTGGTTTCAAAAGGTTTTTGGAGAGTCGCCTTTCTGTTGGGAATCGACCTGAAGGCGCTCTGTTCTCCGGACGAGGATGACGCGGCAAGGAAGCGCTCTTGCTCGGTCTGAGCCAGAGGAAGAGGCAGCGGCCTTTGGGTTCGGAATCCACGTCGATGACATCGCCTTCCATGCTCCCAGTAAGAAAAAAGTTCGGAGCACTCGACTTTTGGGCTATGCTTAGAGCGGTGCTGGCTGTAAGGACTTGCCGATGTTAGTGAACAAAATCATGAGGCCGCGTCGTGGACGCGGGAGTCTGCTCTAGCGCTGTTCCCCGCCATCCCTCCTCCCGAAAGACTTCCCGCTATTATCCGGAACTAGATCAACTTAGTATTGTTTCCGCCGGCGCAAGCCGATCCTGCCTACTTCTGTTTCTCCTTCTCTTACCGTTCCTTGACTCAGTCGCTCAATCCCCAAATGCCGACAATCGAGAACTTCTGCACGGGTCGATCTTTACGGCGGAGGGACAGCCAGCAAGCAGGGCTACAGTCGAGATCCTCGACCTGCATGGAATCAAGGTCGCGAGCAGCACAACCGACGGCGCTGGAAATTTCGAAATCGGCGGTGTGGCGGAGCCGGGTGAATATGTTTTTCTGGTCGCCAGTTCGTCTCAGACCAGCGACCAACACGTCCTGCTCGCGCAGTCCAATCTTGAGTTGAGTCTGGTCTTGCCCGCCACTGTTCCTATTGCACCTTCCGCATCAGAGCGTTACATCATTTCGGCAAACAGGCTTGGGGTTCCGGCGAAGGCACGGAAACACCTAGTTGCTGCACACGAGGGGTTTAGGAAGTTGAATTTTGACGGAGCCGAGCGGGAAATCGACGAGGCAATCCGGGCCGATTCCGCCTTCGCGCAGGCCTTTGCCATGCGAGCCTTCATCAAACTAGCGAAGAAAGATCCAAGCGGAGCCGCCGAAGATGCCCGGCGGGCGATGCTGCTTGATCCAAGTGACTCGGCGTCCTTTGTTGCGCTGGCCATCTCGTACAACTCCCTGCGTGAGTTTGGAAGAGCGGAGGACGCAGCGCGGCGCGCACTCAGCCTGCGCGCCGATTCCTGGCAAGCGCGGCTGGAACTGGCCGAGAGCTGTTATGGCTTGGGCAACTTCGTTTTGGCGCTGTACGAATTGGATTTGCAGAGCGTCGACTTCCCCGATGCACATCTGGTCCGGGGAAATGTGCTGCTGAGACTGGGCCGCAACCTGGAAGCAGCGGAGGAATTCGGGTCATTCTTGCGGCAGGCGCCCGACGATCCGCGAGGGGATCAGATCAGACAGATCGTTGTCACGCTGCGTCAAGCGAACCAATGATGCCGCAAAATTCTGCGGCTGTCGAAGGGCGCTGTGCGCAGTACGTTCTCTGTTCCCACCTAGATGACTTCCCCAAGGTCTTCTGGAGCCGCGCCGCTTCTCCGTTATCATCCATAACCTCCCTGGCCTCCAGTGCGCCGGCCGACTGTCCGTTGTGTCGTTCGGGGACGGCTTAGGTTCGATACCAGATGAAAAGGGATTGCGCCGTGTGGCCTGCCCGGAGCCCGATTTCGCCGAATTCACGATTTCGATGCGCGCGATCAAAAACAATCAAGAATATTTAATTTCTTCTTAACAATCTCTATTGACATACTAGACATGATTCAATAATGTCGTGGTTCGCATGAGCCGCACGGAGTCGCGGCAGGCGATTCACAATGCCCACCCCCCGGCAGAATCGACGATGTTGTACGAAAGCGAGCGCGTCCTGTACGTGCTGAGCAAGTGCGTGGGCTGAGGAATAGGTACGGCGCAACGGTTGTAGCCACTTTCCGACATGCGAGCCCACAAGCAGTAGACGTGGGCTCTTGCTCTTGAGCGTTTTCGAAAACAAGTTTCGTGAAGCAAAAAGGGGATGTGATGAAAATATTGGGGTGTGTGTTGTGGTTCATTTCTGTGATTTTGGCTGCGGTCTCTACTCTGCAAGCGCAAGACTCACAGGTCTCCGGACAAATCCACGACACCAGTCAGGCTGCGGTCGCGGGCGCGAAAGTTATTCTGACTCGCGTGGAAACCGGGGATCACCGGGAAGAAACGGCGGGCGCTGAAGGCTATTTTTCTTTCCCGCTGCTAGTGCCAGGCCACTATGACCTTAAGGTGGAGAAGGCCGGCTTCGAGGCGGAAACGCAAACGGGCATTGTTGTTCTGACCGGCCAGGTCAGCGTGGTTGACGTAACCCTGAAGGTCGGATCGGAAACACAAACCGTAAGCGTCGATGCCAGCGTACCGCTGCTGCAAACCGAGACCTCGGCGGTGGCAGAAGTAGTGGAAAACAAGACCGTCGTCGATATGCCGCTGGTGGATCGCCGCGCGGCACAACTGCAGCGGTTGAATGGATTCGTGGTAGGCAGTGGAACCGCGTCGACCTCGACCTTTGCCACTGCCGGAGGCCGGGGCAACAACGGCAATTACACCATCGACGGCGGCAATGTGCAAAACGTGCTGTTAGGAACTCCTTCGTTATATTTCGACCCTCCGGCTGAGTCGCTACAGGAATACAACGTCGCGATGAGCAACTATGATGCCGAGCTCGGTCGCAGCGGCGGGGCGGTGGTACAGATGACAACCAAGTCCGGAACCAATCAGTTTCACGGGTCGGCTTACGAATACTTCCGGAACGACGTTCTGCAAGCCATTCCGTACTTTGCTCCGGTAAAAGCTCCCCTGCGCTACAACCTTTTCGGAGCCAGCATAGGCGGTCCGATCGTTAAGAATAAAACCCTGTTTTTCTTCAACTATGAGGGCCTGCGCTGGACAACGTCTACGGCGGAGCTCTTGAACGTTCCCACCGTGGCAGAAGACGGCGGCGACTTCTCGGCGGACTCGTACCAAGTGATCAATCCCGCAACCGGCCTGCAGTTTCCGGGGAACATCATTCCAGTCACCGATCAGGATAAGGTGGGAGCCCAGATCGCGGCATTTTTCCCCACTCCAAACGTGCCGGGAGCTCCGTCGGGGAAGGCAAATTTTGCTGCCAACGATCCCTCCCACACAAAAACGAACACCTATGTAGCCAGAGTGGATCAGAACTTCAGCGAGAAGGACAGGGTCTTTGGCCGTTTTCTGGCCGATCCAGGACAGGTAATAACAGGTGCGGTTTTGCCGGCGACCGGGATAGACCCTTTCGGCAACCTGAACAACACGTATTACTACAACGCCTCGGCCACATGGTTTCACAATTTCACCCCAACTCTTATCAACGAACTACGCGCCACTTACTCGCAAAGAGAAAATGTCAACATCTCGGCGGGCGCCAATTCGAACATCGACCAGAAGATAGGGTTAACCGGCCCGAACCAGGCCTTCGCTCCGACCGTAGCCGTCAACGGCTTCCAGACGCTGGGCAACCCGAGTCTGCAGGAACGTTTGCAGGTTCCTTTTATTGGCGACGAAATTCTCGACAATGTGAGCTGGCAACACGGCAAGCATCAGGTCAAGTATGGCTTTGAATTCCGCTATAACATCAATGACGACCGATATTTGCCGACGGCCGGAGGGGACTTCACTTTCACCAACACAGTAACCGGAAGCAGTTTGGCGAGCCTGCTCCTTGGCAGGGTGTACTCGGCGAGCTTGCAGGAAAATGAATCGCTCCATAGCCGTGCCAACTCGTATGGCGTGTTCATTCAAGACGATTGGCGGGTTACACCTAACTTCACCCTGAATGTTGGGCTACGCTACGATCTCGATTCGCCGCGCTGGGAGACGCACAATCGGCAGAACTCCTTCAATCCGACGGCCATCAATCCGGTTTCGGGCACTCCTGGAATAATCACCTTCGCTGGCATCAACGGCGTCGGTAAGTATTCCAACAACTGGGACTGGAATAATTTCGGTCCACGTCTGGGATTCGCCTGGAAGGTGCAGCCCAACACCGTACTTCGAGCCGGCGGAGGCGTTCTTTACACCGGCGAGTACGACGAGGCCACGCCCATCGACGCCAGTGCCGGATTTAGTCTTCGGGGCAGTTTTTCATCCCCAAACAACGGCGTCACGCCGGCATTCTATCTGCAGAGCGGGATGCCAGCGATAACACTTCCGACCGCGGCCGATCTGACGCCCGGCTTCGGCGCGGTGCCGGTAGGACAGAACCCAACCACTGCCGTCGATTACCTTCAGCCGCACCACTCCAACGGCTATATCTACCAAGGCAGTCTCGGCATACAACATGAGTTTGCAAAAGATTTCCTGCTGAATGTCACCTATGTGGGAACGTTTGGCCACCATCTGCCTTCTCCCACGCACGAGAACATCAACCAGGTGCCCACGAATCTTCTTGGACCTGGAAATACGCAAATTCTCCGTCCTTTTCCTCAATTCAGCAACGTTGAACTCGACGCGGCGGATCAGGGCAATTCCAACTACAACGCTCTGAATGCAGGAGTTGAGAAAAGATATTCTTACGGGCTGCAGTTCAAGGCGAACTACACATGGTCGAAGTTTATCGACAATCAGGATGCGAACGCCGAACTGGCGAATTACCCCGGAACCAATTCGTTCACGAATTACTACACCCCGCAAGACCGGCGCGGACTTTCCGGAAACGACGTTCGTAATCGCTTCGTCATAGGTTCGGTTTACGAATTGCCGGTGGGCCGGGGAAGATCGTGGGCGCCAACCTCCGGAGCCGTCGACCAAATCATCGGCGGCTGGTCAACCGGAGTGATCGCGGAGCTGCACACTGGCACGCCGCTCAGTCCGATCGAGCTGAATAACAATACTGCTTCGTACTCCGACGGAGTACGGCCGAATCTGGTGGCCAACCCCAATCGCGCACATCCCACCATTGCGGAATGGTTCAACACAGCGGCATTTGTGTCGCCGCCCGACTACACGTTCGGCGATGCTCCGCGCACTTTCGGCGAGGGGCCGGGACTGATCAGCGTGGACACATCGCTGCTCAAGGACTTCCGTGTGACGGAGCGCACCGGCCTGCAGTTCCGGGCGGAAGCGCTGAACGTGATAAACCATGCGAACTTTGCCAATCCCAGTACGACCAACGGGAGCAAGACCTTTGGCGAAATCACAAGCCTGGTCCCAGGGAATACGTCGCGGATCATTCAAGTTGCATTGCACCTGACATTTTAGAGGCTCAGCGCGGCGATGCTTCCGCGCTTGCGTTGAAGGAGCACTCAGAGCGCAGTCGCGGAGATTGGTTCAGCTACAAGGTTCGAGAATTTCGCCGGAGGAGAACGCAAGTGATGGGATCCAACACGTTGTACCTCGCATTATTGTCGGCTGCGGTGCTCGGGTTCCGGCACGGATTCGACTACGACCACATCGCGGCCATTTCGGACATCACAAGTCTGGAGAACAGTCGCAAGCGAGCCATGCGCATGGGGTTGGTGTATGTGTTGGGGCACGCCGCCACGGTTGCCTTGCTTGCTGCCGCGGTCATCCTTTTCCAGCGCTCACTGCCGAGAACCGTCGACCATTGGGCCGAGCGCGCGGTGGGTCTGACGCTCCTGGTTTTGGGGTTGTATGTCCTGGGCACGTTGCTGCGCGAGAAAACGACGTATGTTCCACGATCGCGAGCCGCGATTCTGATCGATTCCAGTCGCTGGTTGGCATGGAGGATCAGAAGGACTCTGGGTGTTGGCGACGAGCCTCGACCAGAGCGACAGACCGGGCCCTATAGCCGCGCCTCGGTGTTTGTGATCGGAGTGATTCATGGTCTGGGGGCGGAAACCCCGAGCCAGTTGTTGCTGTTCTTGCTGGCTGTGAATTTGGGCGGCCTGGTTCGCGGGTTCCTTGGCCTCGGAGTTTTTATCGCCGGGCTTTTGGTGATGAACACGTTGATGACGGCCTCCGCGGTTGGACTGTTCGGCCTGAGCGCCGCCAAGCCGCGAGTGCTGCGGCTTGTGATCGGAGCCACCGCCGCCTACAGCGTGGTCGTCGGCTCAATTTTCTTGTACGGAGCATCGAGCCTTCTGCCCCAGATTGGCGGATAGAAGGCCGTTGGAAACTGGATAAAAGATCGGCGGAAAGAAGAAACGCTTCAGGGCGCTGTCGCCAAGTGGTAAGACAAGAGCCTGCAAAGCTCTTATCGGTGGTTCGATTCCACCCCGCGCCTCCAAACTCGTTGTAAAGGCCGCGCAGGCTAAAAGAAAGGAAACTTCGGTGAAAACAGCAACCCTCATCCCGGTTATAGCAATCGCATTCCTGACAGTAACTGTTGTCCACGCCCAGAGTCCCGCTTCGTTCCGCGTTTTGTTGGGAGTCACGGATTCTGCCTCCACGCGATGGGACGGTACGATCACGGCCCGGCAAGCCGGAAATTTTAAAGCAGAACCTTGGCGGTTTGAAGGAGTCGACAACATCGACGGCAGCTTGTTCCATCTGAATACTCATCCGCCGCGTGGCGCTCTGAACCAGGGAACGGGTGGGATCGTGGCCAACGGCTTCATCATCAATGCCGATGCGGTCACAGAGAGCAGCGAATTTTCGATTACTACGGCGCAGGGCGATTTCTCCTTTCGCGCCTCGGAAATTCCTTACGGTCCCGGCATCTACAAGCTGGGGGGACGCGTACATATCGACCGCGTTTCATCTGCTTCCCGGCTCACCGACACGCCCGATGAGGAAGACTATCCGGCAAGCGCAACCGCGCCCAATGGTGATGTCTGGCTGGCTTACGTGAAGTTCACTCACAATCCAAAGTACTTGAAGTTCCGTGTCCGGCTGCAGGGAAACGAGAAGAGCTTCGCGCAATACGCCGAACCCACAGGTGGCGACCAGATTTGGGCTCGCAAATTGTCGAACGGGATCTGGGGCCAGCCCATTGCCATAACTAAAGGTGGCGGCGATCTGTACCGAGCGGCAGTGGCCGTCGACGGCAACGGACGTGCCTGGATCTTCTGGTCAGAAAATCACGCTGGGAATTTCGACATCTTTGCCCGCGCCGTCGATGGCTCCAGCCCCAAGGATCAGGTCCAGATTTCGAAAGAGGCAGGATCTGATATCGATCCCGTCGCAACCACCGACTCGAAGGGAACTGTGTGGGTCGCGTGGCAAGGCTGGCGCGACGGACGCGCAGCGATTTTCGCATCTAGCCAGAACGGCAACGGCTTCACCGAACCGGCAAAGATTTCCAACTCCAACAAGAATGAATGGAATCCCGCCATTACGGCCGACAAAACCAACCGCGTCGCCATCGCTTGGGATTCCTATCGCAACGGTAACTACGATGTATACGCGCGCATCTGGTCCGCCGATTCATGGGGAGCGGAAGTTCCCATTGCAGCAACCGCGCGCTACGAGGCTTATCCCTCGATTGCATTCGACCCGAACGGACGGCTGTGGGTCGCTTATGAAGAAGGCGGCAGAGGCTGGGGCAAAGACTTCGGCACATTTGGCACGACCGGTGTGGCGCTTTATCAGGGACGTGCCATCAAGTTGCGTGGATTGGAACCAGATGGGCGCCTGGTGACGCTGGATGCACCAGTCGAGACAGCCCTTGTGGGCACGCCGGGCAATCGGCCCGAGCTTGCGGGCAGCCAAGCGGACTCAGGCTCGTATGATCCCGATCCACAGAATGCGTTGAAGCGTCTGCCCGACGTTGGCGCAACCAACAATGCGCGTGCCTCGAAGAACACTCTTCCGCGCTTAACCATCGACGGCTCTGGCCGATTCTGGCTCGCAACTCGCTCGGCGCATCCGAATTGGGTGTCCCCTATCGGCACGGTATGGACCGAGTACCTAGTCTCCTTCAATGGCAAAGAATGGAGCAAACCCATCTACCTGAATCATACCGACAACCTTCTGGACAATCGTCCGGCTTTGGCATCGCTCGGCAACGGCAGGTTGCTCATCGTCAATTCCGCCGACGGACGGCGCAACCTCCAGGTCGAAGAGTCATTCTGGGACTACGACCAGAGTTGGGCGAACGACTCGTTCAAAGAACCCTACAACAACGATCTGTGGAGTCACGAGATTAATCTAGGCTCTGGCAATCAAGTTATCGAAGTCGCGGCCGTGCCACCATCGGGCGTGAAGCCGGATGCTCCCACGATTGACAAGGCGGATGCGGCCGGGATCAAGAGCGTCCGTGATTTCAAGGGAGGGCCGGGCAACGACTACCGCATCGTCCGCGGCGAATTCCATCGCCATAGCGAGATTTCGAGAGATGGCGGAAGTGATGGCACCTTACTCGACCAGTGGCGCTACGCCCTCGACACCGGCGACCTGGACTGGATTGGTTGCTGTGACCACGACAACGGCCACTTTCGTGAGTATTCGTGGTGGATCACGCAGAAACAGACTGACATCTTTTATACGCCGGGTAAGTTTGTTCCGCTCTTCTCTTACGAGCGCAGCGTTTTATATCCCGAGGGACATCGCAATGTGTTGTTCGCACAGCGGGGGATTCGGCCCTTGCCGCGTTATCCACTTTCCGATGAAAACATTGGCGGCCCTGCGCCTGACACCTTGGCCTTGTACACATACCTCAAGCAGTTCCACGGTGTAACCGCTGCGCACAGCACCGCTACCTCCATGGGAACCGATTGGCGGAACAACGATCCGGACTCGGAGCCCGTGGTCGAAATCTTCCAGGGCCTTCGCCAGAATTACGAGGCTCCGGATGCGCCGCGCGCCGGCAGCGAAAAGGATGCGATCGGAAACTGGCGTCCCAAAGGCTTCGTCAACGTCGCCTTGGATAAGGGGTACAGGCTCGGCTTTGAAGCGAGTTCCGATCACATCTCGACCCATAGCAGTTATGCAAATGCCTTTGTCAAGGGAGATATCACACGCGAGTCGGTGCTTGATGCATTCCGCAAGCGTCACGTCTACGCGGCTACCGACAACATACTGGCAGATGTGGAGAGCGGGTCGCATCTGGCGGGAGATGAATTCTCTACGTCGGACTTGCCCACCCTGAAGGTCAAGCTGCAAGGTACATCGACTTTCGCCAAGGTAGTGATTGTGCGCGATGGAAAGTACGTATATTCCACTGCGCCTAACAGCCAGACCGTAGAATTCTCGTGGCGTGACAATCAGCCGAACAAGGGAAAGACAAGCTACTACTATGTTCGCGGAGAACAGGACAATGGAGAGCTGGTTTGGGTCTCACCGTTGTGGATTACCTATACCGGAAATTAGAGGCCGGCAGTTCGGCGTAATTGAATTTTTGTACGGTTCTTGAGGAAGTGACATGAAACGAAGATCGCTGTTGCAAGGTCTGGCAATGGTTCCACTGGCGATGGCCGCGGGTAATGCAGTCGATGTTCATGCGCAACTGGCAGGACCGCAGCTAACCGTCACCGGGCTGGAGGTGTTCCGCGTCAAAGTGAACCGCCGAGGCAACTGGACCATCGTGCGCTTGCAAACGAGCGGTGGCGTGACGGGAATCGGAGAGGCTTCGCAAAGTGGCAAGGACGAAGCCAACCTGAAATATCTCCAGCAGTTCTTCGATCTGCTGAAGGGACGAAGTATTTATGACATCGAATGGCTGCGCAGTATAAGCGCGCCGGTCGTGGCGCAAAACGGAGCCCCTGCCAGCGTCGCGGCCAGCGCACTGGAACAAGCCCTGTGGGACATTCGCGGAAAAGTCTTCTCGGTTCCTACCTTTGAATTGTTCGGGGGCCGAATTCAGGAGCGCATTCGCAACTACGCGAATATTAATCGCTCAACCGAAGACCGAACTCCCGACGGATTCGCACGAATGGCGGAAAAGGCGGTGGAAGCCGGGTTTGATGCGGTGAAACTCGCGCCTTTCGATGAGATGCAGCGCGGACTTACCGACGGCGCCAAGATCGAGGAGTTCACCAAGGCAGGCATCGCTTGCGCTGCCGCGGTGAGGGAAACGATCGGACCGAAGCGAGATCTACTGATCGATGGCCATAGCCACTTCGATCGCGAGCATGGTCTGGACTTGGCGGACCGTCTCGCGCCTTTGAATCTCTTCTGGCTCGAAGAGGTCACCCCGGCCAATCCTGTGGAAGATCTCGCTGCCATCAACCGCGCGGCGAAGATGCCGACCGCGGGTGGCGAGTCGATTTACGGGGTGAAGGGATTCTATCCATATATCCGGGCTGGAGCGGTGGGCGTGGTTATGCCCGACGTCAAGGTCTGCGGCGGGATGTTGGAGTTGAAAAAGATCGCTGCTATGGCGGAAGGGGCTGGCCTGCTGGCTTCTCCGCATGGTCCGGCGAGTCCTGTAGGAAATGTCGCGGCAGCGCAAGTGGTGGCGTCGGTTCCGAACTTCAACATTCTGGAATTTTCCTATGGCGAAGTGCCGTGGCGCGTCGAACTGATCGATCCACCCGAGGAATTGACCAATGGCGTGCTGCCCTTGTCGCGCAGGCCGGGGTTTGGAATCACGCTGAATGAGAAAACCGCGGCCAAATATGCGATTGCATGACAAGCGGTTGCAGAACCACGAGGGACTAGAGCAATGAAGGAAGAGCAACGCGAAAGAATCATCTACTACTCTTATGCCGGCGTCGTGGGAATTCTGTTGCTCCTGAACTGGTTGGGTTGGTTCAAGACTCTGTTCGGAATCGACACCGCAGTCTTCATCACGCTGCTCGCCGGATACAAGACTTTCTACAACTCGCTGTCTTCCCTTCTTGAAAAACGCATCTCCGCCGACATTGCGCTCTGCGTCGCCGTGGTTGCGGCCCTGGCCGCGGGTCAATATTTTGCCGCGGCTGAGGCGATGTTCATCGTGCTCGTGGGAGAAGGGTTGGAGTCCTACGCAGCGGGCCGAACGAGCGCGGCGATTGAACGTTTCATCGAGCGACTACCCCGCATTGCGACGCGGATTCGCGAGGGACAAGAAGAGAGTGTTCCGGCAGATGTCGTGCTGGTCGGCGACTTGCTGGTGGTGCGTAGCGGCGAGCTGATCCCGGCGGACGGCATCGTTGAATCGGGATTCTCCAGCGTCGATGAGAGCTCGATCACCGGTGAACCCTTGCCCAAAGAAAAGAAGCCAGGAGACGAGGTGTTTTCTGGAACGCTCAACCACCATGCACTCCTGCGCGTTCGAGTCTCGCGTAGCGGCGCGAATACCACCCTGGCGCGCGTCATAGAGCTGGTGAAAGAGGCACAGCAAAAGCGCGCGCCAGTTGAGCGGCTGGCCGACCAATACGCGAAGTATTTTCTCCCCGCGCTTCTACTTTCTGCTGGCCTGACTTTTTACTTCACGCGCGATTGGCTTCGAACGGTGGCCGTGTTGGTCGTGGCCTGCCCTTGCGCACTGATTCTGGCGACGCCAACCGCAATGGTCGCTGCCATGGGTGGACTCGCCCGCCGCGGCATTCTGGTCCGCGGCGCCGCCGTGCTCGAGCGCGCCGCAAAAACCGATGTCATCGTCTTCGACAAGACGGGCACCATCACCGAAGGCAAGGTTGAAATCGTCGGCATTCTGCCAGTGGAGAGTGAAGATGAAGTCCTCGCTCTAGCCACCGTCGCAGAATCCGCGTCGAGCCATCCGCTCGCACGGGCGATTGTGGCTGAAGCTGGCAAACGCCGTCTCCAGGTCGAAAAGCCATCGACAGCGGAAGTCATTCCCGGCCGGGGCGCGTGGGCTCGCTTATACGAACGCTCCAGCAAGCATGGAATCGAACACGAAATTCGAGCCGGCAATGCGGACTTCCTGGCCGCGGCGGGCATAGAAGGAACGGCGCCGTTATTGGCACGCGCCGATGAACTGGGCGCAACCGCCGTTTTCGTGGCCGAGGGAGCCAGGCTCGTCGGCGCAATCTTATTCCGCGATCAGGTTCGCGAAGGCGTGCGCGAAGCGCTCGCGTCCTTGCGCGAAGCAGGACTCGGAGACCAGCGCATCCTGACGGGCGATCGCTCCCGTGTCGCCGAATACGTCGCGCACGAAGTTGGCGTCACGCAAGTCGAGGCTGGACTGTTGCCGGCGCAGAAAGTGGAACGGATTCAGGCGCTGCTGGCCTCCGGTCACAAACCCGCTATGGTGGGGGATGGACTGAACGATGCTCCCGCGCTAGCCAGCGCGAGTGTTGGAATTGCAGTCGCCGGCGCAAGTGACATCACCGCCGAAGCCGCCGATGTTGTCTACCTTCCACATTCGCTAGGCACGCTTCCAGATTTCTTCCTGATCAGCCGCCGCGCCGTTCGCACCGCATGGCAAAACATCATTCTCTTCGCGGGAATCCTGAATGCGGCCGCCGTAATTTGCGCCGCCACGGGAGTAATCGGCCCGGCGGGCGCGGCAGTCACGCATCAGCTCTCATCCTTTTTCGTGATGATGAATTCGCTTCGCCTGCTGCGCGCGCCCTCGCATGGCGAATCTCGCGTCGGCACATTTCTGCGGTCGGCATGGTCGCGCGTCGGCGTGTCGCAGTTGGCCGAGCCCATGCAAGCTGCTTTCGCGCAACTTGAATTCGGGGCCCTCCTCGATCGGCTCATCTCTCTTACTCCGAACTGGAAACAGACCCAGCGCCCCCTGATCTACTCACTCGCCGCGCTCTATGCGCTCAGCGGACTCTATGCCCTGCATC
>Ga0209221_1000548_pt1 | contig 14218 bp, 14 predicted proteins | sample BlaSpr_A8_Ref_O2_FD_187989 | JGI IMG/M metagenome (GOLD analysis project Ga0209221, IMG submission 187989) | Forest soil microbial communities from Thunder Bay, Ontario, Canada - Black Spruce, Ontario site 2_A8_Ref_O2 (SPAdes) (version 2) | ecosystem: Environmental > Terrestrial > Soil > Boreal...
AGGCGCGGGACCCGCCCCTACAGATTCAACAACCGAAGCAGATTCAACTACAGAGGCAAATTCGTCGCGATGAACCACTACTCCGCAGTGACCATGACGCTGGTGGTGTGGGCCACTTTGCCGGCGGTGCTGGTGCCAGTGATGGTTACTGACACGGGCTCCACAACCGTGGTCGTGGTGCCGCCGCCTCCGCCGCCTCCACTGCTGCTGGAGCTTCCGCCGCCGCAGGCAGCAATCCCAACGGACAGCAGGAAAACGGCGCAAGCTGCGGCGGTGCTCCAGCGACGGTTCTTGCCGCGAGTCACGAGCAAAATTATTACGAACGCGAATGCGCAGGCGAGCGATGCAAACGTGCCTGGCGTCCAGCGGCCGAAACCTAGCGGCCGGACTGATGGTGGCGCGACGGCCATAGCGCTGGTCATAATTGTGAGAGTCGTGGTGCTGCCAGCGCTGACTTGCGAAGTGCCGAAGCTGCAGGTGGCGCCGGTCGGCAGGCCAGTGCAACTGCTGCTGGTAAAATTGACGGTGTCATTAAAGCCGTTTACCGCGAGGACGCTCAGCACCGTGTTGCCCGAGCCACCCGCGGTACTGACGGTGATTGCCGCGGGCTCAGCAGACAGCACAAAATCTGCCGCGCCGCCGCTGCCGACGTTCCATTGGTTGACGAGACCGGCGACGTTGAGCGAGCCGAGACCCGTTGCCAGGTTGTATCCGGCGCCGGCGTTGTACCCGAGCGTACCGTTGGCCTGAGTGGTTTCAGCGAGGGCGTCACCATTGGTCAAAATGTTGCAGCCCGTCGCGGAGTCCGCAGCCGTCTGCGCGGCGTTGCAGGGCATGGCGATCGTGCCGCTGCTTACCTGGTTGAAAATGCAAGCGCTGGTCTGCACGCTGCCCGACTGACAATTCGCCCAGCTCTGGCCCGCGAGTGAGTAGAGATTGGTGTTCACCAGACCCTGCGCTGAGTTGGTGCTCTGATTGAGGAGCGCCACCATTCCAGCGAATACTTCCGCGGAAACGGAGGTGCCGCCTACACCCTGAATGTCCGTGAACGGGGACGCGAGACTGCACGCGGCACCGTTAAGGTTGCCATTGGAGTCTGTGTCAAGGTCCGCTTGGCAGTAGGCGTAGAAATTCTGAATTGTGCCGTCGCCGGCGAAGATTGCGAAATCCGGCAGATCGCGCTTTCCGTCGTTGATGGTGAGCGCCGTCTGAAATGAAGGTTTGGCGTAACCGCCAGAGCACGAGCTGGGGGTTTCACCGTTCGAAGTCGTGCAGGCGCTAACTCCGCCGCCGCCGCCCGCGGGCGCCGTAAGAGACAGAAGCTGGCCACCATTGGCTAAGATCTGGTTGCAGTCCGCTTCAATATCGCCGCCCAGACCTAGGAGAGTTTCGATAGTCGAGTTTGTGCAAGTGTCGTTGTAGGTGGTTTCGGGAATGTAGCCCTTCACAGAAGCTTGCGTGGTCGCCGACGGATTGGTTGCATTAAAAAACGTGGTTGGATTCGTGGCGTCGTTGAAATCAGTGCCGCCGACAGCGACGTTGTACGGTGTGGAAGCGACTCCGTTCACGGCTAGCCCGAAACCCGCCCCGCCGTCAGTCTGATCGGAATCGCAACCGGTTGAACCACTGTCACCGGTGGAGACGATTACGGTGATGCCCTCCGCCGCCGCCTGTTTCCATTCGCCGACGGAGTCCTTGACCGTCGGACTACCAGCGTAGAACGCGTTCCCCGCGTTTCCGAGACCGAGTTCGCACTCACCGTAGCTGTAACCGATGATTTTGGCGAGATTATTGTCAATGATGAACTCGGCGGAAGTGTCACCGCCAAACGTCGTCGTGGTACTGCCCGAAATCACCAAGTTGATGGTCGCTCCTGGAGCGACTGCGCCGGACCACTGTATGTCTACGGCAGCCTCACATTCGTCGCCATTACTAGTGGCCGGGGCGTTGGACGCGCAAGACTGGATGCCAGGATTTGAGCTGCTGAAACCGGGTGTGTATGTCCGCGTGAAGGTTGCCGCCGGAAGACCAAACAAGGAGCGGAAATTCGTGAGGTCCGCGGGATTGACGTCGCTATCAGAAACGATAGCGATGGTTTGGCCACTGCCAGTGATGCCGGCATTCCACAGAGGCAGGACGTTGTATATCGTCGCAAAATCGTACGGGGCTAGCGCATAGCATTCCGTGTTCGCGCCAGCGCAACCGCCAAGAAATGTGAACTCCGGCGTGACCGCTTTCATTTTTTTGGTGGCCATATCGCGGGCGAACGTGCCGGCGAAGCGATGCGCGGCCCTCTTGGGAAAGTTGTTGAGCGAAGCAATGCCGGCGACGGCTGGAGTGAGGGCCGCAGGAATGGATGGGTCGCTCGCGTTGGCCCAGTGTTCCTGCGAATTTATCGTGTATTTGTGAATCGCGGTGTGGAATGCGGACTGCACCTGCGCGGCGTTGCCGGAGAACTGAATGACGTTGTGGCCGTTCGCGATATTGTCAATCTGAAAGCCGTGCGATTGCAGCCACGAAGTTATTTTCTGGATGTCCGCCTCGGAGGTGCCAAATTGAGTGCCGAATTCCTGGGGCGTGAGCCACTTGTGAAAATTGGGTGAAGAGCGATCCTGCTGTTCGGCGAGCAAAGTCTCAAGCGCCGCGCCCTGCGTGGAGGTGGTCTTCAGCACGAGCATCATGCGATCCATCGCCAGGCTGGACGGCGCGAGGCCTTGATCGTATTTGGCGCGGGCGAGCGGATGGGTGTTGCCGGTGAGAACGACGAGCTTGCCTTCGTCAATCGGCTGGGTGATTAGCGACGGAGTGCCGAGGGATTGTCCGGCGCTGCGCTGGGAAATAAAAATGACAGCAAGGACCGCGAGCAAGCAACTGAATAGCAGGATTGGTTTGATACGCATTGGTCTCCCCATGACAACTTTTCGCGCCGCCGACCGGAGATTTGTTAGAGCCGTTGGATGCCGCAACAGGTGCTTCAGTTAGCCCGCCGCGAATTTACAAATGTAAAATTCTGGTCTCCGGAGGCTGCAACCGCGACGCGCAATAAGAAAAGCGGATTGCGACTGCAGGCCCGCAGCGCTACACCACGCCTGTGAGTACTTCCCTAAAGGTGGCGGAAAAGTTCCAGGAAATTCGCACGGGGGCGATATTGGCGAGCGCTGTGGCGGTGGGATGCGTGAAACGCGATGCTGCTGACAGCAATTGGCTGCGATCGCAGCTAATTTAGCAGAAACTGCTGGATGAATAGGACGGTAGCGTAAAACTGGTAATCCACGTTTTTCTTTTTGCTGAATCCGTGACCTTCGTCTTTGGCCATCAGGAACCACACAGGGGTGCCATTCTTGCGCACTGTTGCCACCATCTGCTGGGATTCGGTCCACGGCACGCGCGGATCGTTTTTGCCCTGAATCACGAAGAGTGGCTTGGTGATTTTCTGGGCGTTGTTGGCCGGCGCAATGCGTTCCAGGAAGGCGCGCATTTTGGGGTCGCGCTCGTCGCCGTATTCCACGCGGCGCAAATCCTGGCGATAGCCGGATGTGTTCTCGAGGAATGTGACCAGGTTGGAAGGGCCGACAATATCCACCGAGCAACGCAAGCGGTCGTTGTAATTCGTGGCCACAGCCAGAGTCATGAAGCCGCCGTAGCTTCCGCCAGTGACCATCACGCGGCTGGAATCGAGATCCGGTTGCTGCGCGATCCAATCGAAGAGCGAGTTGATATCCTTGTAGGAATCCTCGCGCAGGAATCCGTTGTCGAGCGTGAGAAAAGTTTTCCCGTAGCCCGTCGAGCCGCGCACGTTCGGGAAGATCATGGCGATGCCCAGTTCGTTCATGAAGTAATTGTAGCTGCCCAGAAAGCGGGGGCGGTACTGCCCTTCCGGACCGCCGTGAATATCAATGATCACGGGACGCTTGCCGGTGAAGCGCGCGGCGGGACGATACAGAAATCCGCTGATGGATTTTCCGTCGAACGTCTTCCAGTGCACCAGTTCGGCCGCGGAGAAACTTTCCGGATTCAAGCCGCCGGTTTCGCTCTCGGTCCAACGCTCCGTTTTTCCGGTGGTGACGTCCACGGAATACACATCGGTAGCTGAGCGCGAGCCGGTGAGTCCAAAGGCGAGATCGCGGCCGTTGTGGTGCCACTTCACGCCAAAAAGCAATCCAACAGGAAGCTTGAGCGCGGGCTTTTCTTTTCCGGACGTGGTATCGAGTAGATGTATGACGCCGAAGCCGTCTTCATTTGTGGTGAACGCGATCGTCTTACCGTCGGGAGTGATATCGAAGCCTTCCACGTCCCAATGAATCTGGCCGGTGAGGAAAGTGAACTTCTTGGAAGAGAGGTCCAAGTAGGAGAGACGCTGGAACTCGGAGTCCTGGTCCGTGGTGAGATAAATTCCTTTCCCGTCTTTGCTGAATTGTGCGCTGGCGTAGGCGATTTTTTCCGCGCCGCCTTTGGGAGTGAGCAGAGTTTTCTCACCCGTGGACGAGTCCATCAGCCAGAGATACGTTTCGTTCGCGGAAATTTCTTCCAGGATCAAAATCTGTTTGTCATCTGGCGACCAGTCCAGCGCGGACCAGCCCCCGCCGATCATCGGTGCGAGGATGCGATTGCTCTTGGGATCATCGGGATGGGCTGGTTCGCTCAGCCAGATGTCCAGGTCTTTACCGTCGCGGCGCGTCGAGCCATAGGCCATTTTCTTGCCATCGTTCGACCAGACTTCGCCGGTGTTGCGGGATTTGCCGTCAGTCAGCAGCGTGACGGCGCCGGTGGCGTCGTCGTAACGATAGAGCTGGTAGAATTCTCCGCCGCCAATATCCTTGCTGAAGACGAAGAAATCGCCGCCCTGGGGTGGATATTGCGCGCTGCGCACATCGTCAGCGTAAAACGTGAGCTGGGTGCGCGCGCCGCCTGGCATTTTAACCTGGTGGATTTGAAATGTGTCGGCGAAGCGCGTGGAGACGAGCATCTCGCGTTTGCTGGGATGCCAGCTGGCGAAAAACGCCGAGCGAAAATTCGTGTAACGGTCCGCCTGATCAGCCAGCGATTGCGGAATGGGCGGAACATTTTCCACGACGAGATTTTCGTTGGGCGCCACTACAGCCTCCTGAGGCGAGGTGGAATTTTGCGCGCGAGCGGAACGCGGCGCGGAAACCGCCAGCGCGGCGAGCACAAAGATCAGTGCAGCGCACGCCGCAGCCCACCACAATTTTACATGCAGACTCGCGCGCACACTCGTCATCATCGTCACCCTTTAGGTGTTTCCGCGTACCGAGCCGGCAAACGGCCACACCAACGCCAACCGCAACCTTGGCGAAGCTTCGTAAATCCTGGATTTCCGCGGGACGAAGGTTACAGCCAGAGCGCGAGCACTGTCAACAAAACGTAATCTTTTTCTTCCGTGAATTTAGGGTATAAGACCTCGCAGAACACTCCTCAGGAGGAGCGCATGCGACTTTTTTCGAAGCAGCGATTTCTGGCCATCTATTCCGGAGTGCTCACCATCGTTTTCGCGGTTACCGTGCTTTGCGGATTCGCGGCCTTGCGCAACCAATCGTTCGACCAGCTCACAGTGCACCGCATCAATTTCGTCGAGCCCGACGGCACGCCGCGCCTGATTATTTCCGATCGCGCCGAATTTCCCGGAGCGTTCATGCGCGGAAAGGAGTATCCGCGGCCGGACCGGCGTGATGCCGCGGGCATGCTATTCATGAATGACGAGGCTTCCGAAATGGGAGGTCTGATTTGGGGTGGGCTGAAGGACAAAGACGGCAAAATCCAAAATCATTTCCACTTAAGTTTCGACCAGTACGAGCAGGATCAGATTTTTGCTATTGATTCCGGCCGCGAGGATCAGGACAAGTTTTCCGCGATCCGCATCGGCGAACGTGGAGACTACCCGATTCAGGAAGCGTACGATGCCAGCTTGCAAATCGAGAAACTGCCCAAGGACCAACAGGGCGCGGAATGGAAAAAATTCTTCACGACTCATACCGGTGACGCGAACCGAATCTATCTGGGCCGGTCACCTGACAAATCCGCGTCTCTGCGCATTAAGGATGACCAGGGTCGCGATCGCCTCGTCATCCGGGTGGACGCCGAAGGTAATCCGGTGATTCAGTTCCTCGACGGAGGCGGCAAGGTCAGCAAAGAAATACACGCGGAGAACTAACTAGAAGACAGCTCCCGGATAACGGGCGCACGCGGCGGACGACATTTCGAGGCACACCAATACCGGCTCGTCAGACGTCACTGAGAGTGCAAGCACAGGGCTGGGTGCGCGCGTCTGCTAGATGATCGCCAGATACTGCCACTGCCCGTCGACGGACTTCAGCTGGTGCACGCGACCGTCGTCGGCGTGGAGGAAATAGCTTCCGTCCGGAATCGGGTGATGATGCGCTGCACGCACGGAGCACCGGGTCCACCGGCCACCGCGCGCAGCTCCCCATCCGCCGCCATGCTCTCTGGCTTCCTCGGTGAGTTCGATGCCATACTTCACTTTGTACTCGACGCCCGTCAAACGCGTCGGCACTAACCGCCCACTGCCCTTCAGCTGTTCTTTGCTCATAATCGAATTAGACGCGGCTACCTAGCGAAAGGTTTCGCCGGTCCCCTCAGACAATTAAAGTGTCACTTAAGATTAGACCGCTTTCCACTACGATAATAGCACATGTGGGCTGGATACGCTAGGGCGGTTTTCGATCGTAAGTGGAGAGTCATTTAGTCGACGTCCGGTACCGATATTTTGTAACTTACTGAGCCTATGGATGATAGAGGCCACAAAAGGCCTGGCGGCTTATTCTTGCCGCAAAGATGCAAGTCGTGACTGGGCGCGATAGTTACTACGGGCCGATTTCGGGCTTTTGCGCCACATTCCCGGCGACGAATCCGGCTAGCGTGTGAAGTATCGTTTCCAGTGGCGTATGCTGTGCTAGTATCGGTTTTTCCGCAGCTAAAATGATGCGCTCTGCTATTTTTTGGCTGTCGCTCGTGCAAGCCATGGTGATCTCCGCTGGCAACGCGGCTCCAGCCCATTCGGCCACTATTTCGGGCAACGCGCGAACCGCGAACTCGCGCTTCGGAAGTTCGCCCGAGGAGGTCGAATCTGCGAAGCCGTCTCCCCAAATCATCGTGATCGGTTTTGTGGGCGGATTCGTGCGCCACGACGATTTAGTGCACAGCGGCGTGCAACTGGCCGCCCGCCTGCGCCAGGATTATCCGTCCGGAGTGTACATAAACACTTTCGAGAATCACCAAGGCGATCAAGCCCACCGCGCGGTTCTGCGTTTACTCGATACCGATCATGACGGCGCTCTCTCCGCTGATGAAAAGCACAACGCTCGCGTAGTGATTTACGGACATAGCTGGGGCGCCTCCGAGACTGTGACGCTGGCGAACCAGCTGAATCGCGACGGAATTCCCGTGCTGCTAACCATCCAGGTAGATAGCGTGGAAAAATCCGGCGAAAACGATTCGGTGATTCCGCCGAACGTGGCGCAGGCCGTCAATTTCTATCAGAGCGACGGGCTGCTCCACGGACGGCCCGCCATTCGCGCCGCCGATCCCGCGCACACGCAGATCTTGGGAAATTTCCGGCAAGACTACGCCGCAAAGCCCATCCGTTGTGATGCCTATCCGTGGTGGGATCGCATTTTCATGAAATCCCATGTGGAGATCGAATGCGATCCGCGGGTCTGGAAACAAGTTGAATCACTGATCCGCTCGAAATTGCCACCGCCTGCACGCACGGCGTCCGCGCACTAGTCATGGCCGCACCGAGATCCGCGAGTCGCTCAGAGGCCGTTGCATCGCACGGCCGCGGCTGCCGTTGTGCTGGCCTCGCGCCGTTCGGTGTTTATTTGCTTGCTCGAACGCAAAGCGCGCCGTATGTATAATCGTCACACTTACCCGGATAAGTATTTCTGAAATTGTGGAAGGAACGCGATGGCAATGAAATTGAGCGTGGGTCTATTTGCACTCATCGTGCTAATGGCGACGGGCGCCAGGGCACAAGACCCACAAAGCGCCGGGGCTGAGTCGATCATTCCATCCCCGCAGCAACCAGCTCCGACGAACGGCCCGACGCGAATCCGAGTTAGCGGTAATGTCGCCTCCTCCAAAATCACGCACCTCGTGCAGCCTGTATATTCGCAGGCCGCCAAAGCGGCTCACATTTTAGGCACGGTTGTGCTGCGTTGCATCCTCGCCAAAGACGGCACGATCATGGAACTGACATACATCTCTGGTCCTCCGCTCCTGATGAAGCCTTCGATGGACGCGGTACACCAATGGACCTACCAGCCGACGCTTCTGAACGGCAAACCGGTAGAAGTGGAGACGACCGTTAGCGTGGTCTTCACACTGGGCGGGACTGCGTCCCCTGATTCTTCGCCGCAAGGACTTGCGCCCGCTTCGCCGGACAAGTCTGATTTGCCAACCGGCACGCCGCCGAACACTGACGTTGACCCGCACTGTAAGGCAGATATTCTACGTCTGATGGATCTGACCCATTTTAAGGAAAAACAACAAGTGCAAGTGCGCCAAGTGCTTAATTCTGTGCGCCCTGCTCTGCTTGCGACCATTCCAGTGACGCCAAATCGAGCGAAAATCATGGACGCTTATGTGGACAAACTCGGCGACCTGGTGCAATCGGAGGACTTCACGGCGCGGGTCGTCGCTCTTTACGCACAAGACCTGACAGAAGCGGATGTGAAAGCCGCTGTAGCATTTTACGAAACGGCTGCGGGCCAACATTATTTGGAGGGTGCTGCGAAAATGATGCCCGATTTGATGGCGATTGGGCAACAAGTCGCGCTGCGTAACGTTCCCGCTATTTTGAGGGACCTGTGCAAACAATATCCCGAGCTGCAAGGTGTGGACAGGGTTTGCTCTCCGCCTGATCCCGATCGAGAAAGCATTCTTCTCGGCCCCCGTCTGGGAGATTTTGGAAATTAGTCTTGCCTGGATTTTCCGTCACGGTACATTTCACACTTTATGTTAGAGCGTTGGCTGACGAGCGTCGCGGACCTGTGCACGTTTGACACACCTGTCCGGCCGAACAGGGTAACCTCGCAGGCGCACGAGCCAACACAGCACGCGAATCCAGCCAGCGTCCTGGATAAGATTGAGCATGACCAGCGATTCACCCTCGGGCCCAGCTAGCGGTAACCTGGGCAAGCCAGAATCCGACGCGACTCGCGAGTCGAGAACGCAGGCGCGCATTCCGAGCCGCGTTGACGCGTGGGATCCGACAGCAGCGCCAATCCCGCAAGCCACAATTCCCTGCCCCAAATGCGGCGCAGTTGTGCGCGAGATAGCGCGCTTCTGCCAGCGTTGCCACATGACCATGCGCTTCGAGTGCCCTTCATGCGGCAACAAACAGCGCACCGGCGTGAAGTGCGACAAATGTGGAATCAACTTCGTGAAATACATCGGTGCGGTGGTCGCAGCGAAGCAAGCCGAAGCAGACACGATCCAGGCAAAGCTGGACCGTCGCAGCGCATTCCTGAAAAACCTTGTCGCGCTACCACTGACGGGAGGAATATCGCTCGTCAAGCAGCTCTTTCGCACATCCGGTCGGAAGTCGTAGCTCACGAATGGAAGTACCGCGACGGCGGACACAGGCCGCAACGCGAAAACTCACGACCCGCGGAGCGTTTTACTTCCTGCAGCCAGTCATCGAACGTTCCCTCTGCTACGCCGACCAACTTGATCGCATTGCGGTACTCCATGCTGTGCAGAAAATAGATTTCGAATAGTTTCAGCCGGCCTTTCCACTGCGGCCGCCGCAACGATCGCCGGCCAATCCGCTCAAAGTCCGCGGTATATTCGCAGGCGCGGCCGCGTGCCGGGCGCCAGGAGTAACCTGATGATGGCGATTCCAGGTCAATTGCGCGCACTTGGCCCCTGGTATCTTCCAACCACTCGTGCAAACTGCGGTACCGCCCGTAGCACGTATCGAAAATCTCAGAGGTTTTCATATTGTCTCCGCCCGCCTGTTGTCTGTTGATCAGTAGCTAGCAGTCCCCGTTCCTTTTCCAGACACCGCGGCGGACGGCGTCGCGTTTCGCAGATCCCATCGCTGTCCCCGCTCGAAATTCCGCTCTCAGTTTTCCGTGCCAGGAGGTTTTGGCGCCGCGGGGAGGAACGATCCAACGTCCCAGGTATCGTCCACACGCGCGCGATTTCCTCTTCCACTGCGGAGAGGCAAGTCTGAAAGTATTCGCGCCACCCCGCCATGTAGCCGCGTGCGTATTCTTCCGCCAGCCGCTCTCGCTCGCGATGCGCGCGCTGCATTTGGAACACTTCCGCGCGTTCGATGCCAGGCGCGCGAACGGCCGAGCGGACTCGGTGCACAACTTCGCGAACCCCGCGCAGCAAGCAGTGCAATGGCGCGGGATAATAGACGCCGATTCGCCGGCGCGGCTCATACCAGGCCAGCTGCCATCCTCGAGGAATCGCACCACCGTGGCTTACTTCCTTGCGAACCTTCAGACGATTTATCATGGGCGTCGCACCTCCGGGGCCGTTCCCACGGCGAGCTCGTGGCGCACTTGTAAATACGGGGGCGGGAGAATCGGGGGGTGGGGTGAGGTTAATTAGCTCGTTGGCTGGGGATTTATGCAGTGCGCGATGTTTGGCGACAGAAGGGATCTACGGCGCGAAACAGGAAGAATCGTCCGTCTTTGCGCTGCGGAACGAAGGGTGCCGGCGACGTAAGCGATGGCAGCATATGGGGTTGGCGGCCGCTCGACTAGAATTGCGCGCGACTACCAAAAAATGAAACGCCGAATGCTCGGAGCGTCTGGATTTGCTGTTTCGCGAGGGGATCAGACTTACTGTTTGGCGCGGGGGGGCCAGGGTTCGAGGAGCTGTTCTTTGCGATAGATTAGGGCGTTGATGTTGTAGGGGGCTAGTTCGATGCTGTGGCCGTGAGTGATCGCGTCGGTGGGGCAGGCTTCTACGCAGTAACCGCAAAAGATGCAGCGGGAATAATCGATGTTGTAAACCTTCGCATAGCGCTCGCCCGCAGAAATACGGTTGGCGGCGGTGTTTTCCGCGGCTTCGATGTAGATGCAATTCGCAGGACAGGCTGCGGCGCAGAGAAAACAGCCTACGCACTTTTCGTAACCGTGCTCGTCGCGCTGGAGAACATGGATGCCGCGATAGCGTGGTTGTACGGTGGGCGGCGCGTCGGGAAAACTTTCGGTAGTAGTTTTGCGGAACATGGTGCGTAACGTCACGCTAAAGCCCTTGTAGAGGGTGAAGAAAGTTTCGCCGACTTCCTGGATGAGGGAGGCCATCGACTTCACTTTAGCAGAGTCGGCAGAGGCAGGCAAACGGCGCGTGGTGGCGAGTAGTAATTGGTGATCAGTTACTCGTGATTCGCAACCCGTGATTCGTGACCCGTGATTCGCGGGACGCTGCGCGAGCGATGAATACTGACGCGCACGCATCTCACCTGGGATCTTACGTACGTCCGCTATCCGTAACGACGCACGCCGGCTGGATCTGCGGCCGCGGTGCACCGAGCCTGCGCCGCATCCCGCCAATTTCTGCGAAAAATACGCGATTAGAAATTGGCGCGGATCTTTATTTTCAGTAAGCGTCCCTTTTGCGGCGTCTAGACGAAGGTTGGGTAGATAAGTGATGGTGCTCGTGGGCACTAAAGAAGTGCCCACGAGGAATAGATGGACACTTCTGGTAAGAGACGGCGGCGTTGGACGGTCGAGGTCAAGCGTCAGATCGTCGCAGAGAGCTTCGCAGGAGACTCCTCCGTAGCGCAGTTGGCGCAGAAGTACGCGGTGAATGCGAAGCAGATTTTCAAGTGGCGGAAAGACGATCGCGAAGCGGGTCTGCAGCACAGCCATTCGATCAATCTGCTTCCGGTGACCGTCTCGAGCGAAATCGTCGTTCCCGCGGCCAACCCGCGCCATGCTTCCTGTCAAACAGCCACAGGGACCCTGAGGATCGAACTTGCCAAAGGAAATCTGCGCATTGCGGGCAGCGTGGACTTGACGGTCTTGCGCACGGCGCTGGAGTGTTTACTGCGATGATCGGGATGCCGGCCGGAACGCGCATCTGGATCGTGGCGGGAGTGACGGATCTGCGGCGTGGGTTCACGGGCTTGAGCGGGATGGTGCAGACGGCGCTGGCGGAGAATCCCTTTTCCGGTCAGGTGTTCGTGTTTCGCGGCAAGCGCGGCGACTTGATAAAAGTTCTTTGGTGGAGTGGCGATGGGTTGTGTTTGTTCGCGAAAAGACTGGAGCGCGGCAGATTCATCTGGCCGCAAGCGATGAGCGGAACCGTGTCACTGACACAGGCACAGCTATCGATGTTGCTGGAAGGGATTGATTGGCGGCGTCCGGTGCGCAGCTACGATCCGCAGATCGCGGTGTAAATAAAAAGATTTTCTTTTTTTCGAGAGAATTTTAATCAAGCTGTAAAGCAACCGCGTTATATTCTCCGGCGATGAATCACGCGGCTGGCGTTCTTCCCAACCTCGAAGCACTGAATCCCGCCGAACTGAAGGCCCTGATCGTCTCGCAACATGAACTGATCGTGTCACGCGACAGTGAGATCGAACAGTTGAAGTTGCTGATCGCCAAGCTGCGCCGCAGTCAGTTCGGCCGCTCGTCGGAAAAGCTGGATCGGCAGATCGAACAACTGGAACTGCAACTGGAAGCACTGCAAGTGAACGACGCCGAAATCGTTGCGGCGATGCCGGAAAAGATCGCCGGCGTGAAAGCGGTGGGCCCATCTGCCTCGGGAAGTGCGCACCCACGCGCCGCAGCTGGAGGCGTGCCCGGACTGCGGCGGAAAGCTGCGCAAGTTGGGGGATGACGTTTCTGAAGTGCTCGAGCGTATCCCGTCTCGCTTTCAGGTGATCCGGCATGTACGTGTGAAGCTGGCCTGTGCGCGCTGCGATCGCATCGTACAAGCCGCGGCGCCCAGCCGGCCCATCGAGCGTGGTCTTGCGGGACCAGGGCTGCTGGCCCATGTGCTGGTCTCGAAATACGGCGATCACTTGCCGTTATATCGCCAATCGGAAATTTACGCTCGCGAAGGGGTGGAGCTGGATCGCGCGACGCTGGCGGACTGGGTGGGAGGAACGAGCCGGTTGCTTGAACCTTTAGTGCAAGCCTTGCGACGTCACGTGATGAGCGCAGAGAAGCTGCATGCCGATGACACGCCGGTTCCGGTGCTAGCGCCTGGCCTGGGAAAGACGAAAACGGGACGGCTGTGGACGTATGTACGGGACGATCGGCCGGCAGCAGACCAGACGCCCCCAGCGGTATGGTTCGCCTATTCAGCGGATCGCAAGGGAGAACATCCGCAGATACATCTGAGCCAATGCAAGGGGACGCTGCAGGCGGACGGTTACGCGGGGTTCGAGCAGCTCTACGAAACGGGGCGCATTCAGGAAGCGGCGTGCTGGGCGCATGTGCGCCGAAAGTTTTACGATCTGCAGGTGGCTCACAAATCTCCGGTCGCAACGGAAGCGCTGGAGCGGATCGCAGCGCTGTACGCCATCGAGAAACAGATCCATGGAAGCTCGCCTGAAGAACGTCGGGAGATCCGCAACACCCGGAGCCGTCCGCTGCCGGTATCTTTGAAACAATGGCTGCAAGCAACCTTGGACAAGCTCTCCAGAAAATCGGACACGGCGATCGCTGTTCGTTACGCACTGGGACGATGGGAAGCGTTGCTGCGCTACTGCGACGATGGAAAGATAGAGATCGACAACAACGCGGCGGAACGCGCCTTGCGCGCGGTGGCTCTGGGCAGAAAGAATTACTTGTTCGCCGGATCGGACCGAGGTGGCGAGAGCGCCGCTGGGATCTACAGCTTGATCGGAACAGCCAAACTAAACGGGGTCAATCCGGAAAGTTATCTGCGTAACTTGCTATGCCGTATCGCTGATCACCCGATCAACCGCATCGCAGAACTGCTTCCCTGGAATCTTGCTGAAGACTCTCGTCACGCTACGTAACAAACACCGCTGTTCGTCAAGATGGCCTCCGGGTTACGCTTACCTCGTTGTCGCGGTAGCCCAGTTTTCTAAGAAGCCATTTCATATCGCCCAAAGTTTCGCGCAGTGGCCGCGTAGATTCCACGTAGATGTTGCGGTAGGGACGACCATCGCTGATCGCCCCCCGCACAGAACCGTACGAGCGGCTTTCCCGCATACGGCTCCCACCTTGGATTAGTGACGAGGAGG
>Ga0209221_1000551_pt1 | contig 14212 bp, 12 predicted proteins | sample BlaSpr_A8_Ref_O2_FD_187989 | JGI IMG/M metagenome (GOLD analysis project Ga0209221, IMG submission 187989) | Forest soil microbial communities from Thunder Bay, Ontario, Canada - Black Spruce, Ontario site 2_A8_Ref_O2 (SPAdes) (version 2) | ecosystem: Environmental > Terrestrial > Soil > Boreal...
GCCGTTTTCCGGCTGCTTCAACTTGAGTCCGAACTCGTAAAAGAAAAATTCAAGATTCTCAGCCTCTACTTCCAGAGTGTCTGCGATTGAATGCATGCGTTCCAAGTACGTAGGGTATCCCGAAGCCCTTAAGCTGCCCGTGAACTCTTCAAACGCGCGGCTCTTTGCGACATCAATAATTCTCTTATCCAATATAAGTGCTGTTTTTCCTGAAACGCTGACGGAAAGGAAGTTAAGGAATTTTGTGTAGGTCGAGAGACCAATACCCGGAATCGCACCAACTTTTTCAAAGTGTTCCTTCCAATTCAAAATGCCCAAACGTGCTTCGCCCAACAGACCCGTGAGCGCAGCTAGATTGTCCGCGATATTCGCGGCGTGATTTCCTCGCATCCCATCCGGATAGCCCCACAGCAATGTCCCCATCACAACCCAGTCCAGATTCTCAAGCCGCGCCCGTTCCCGAAGGTCATATCGGGAAACGCGAATAGAATCCGCATCCCCGAAAATGTGGCGCATCGCTTCGCCCGCTCTGTCTCGTCGTTGAAGCACGGCGGCCCAATTCTTAGTTGTGCGCTTCGCCGTGAAAGCTTGGTACAGCGTCGGCATCGCAGCAATCAACGACTTGAAATCGGAGAGATGCACTTGCTCACCTGTCCCCTCGGCACTGTTCACCACGGACTGTTAGTTTAAGTAGGTTTGGGATTTAGCGCCTCAGCTCTTTCACTATTTCTCTCGCCGCATTCGCTCCTGAGCCTCCAGTCAAACCCGCTCCGGGATGCGTCCCACTGCCGCACAAAAATAAATTCTCGATCGGCGTCTTGTACCGCGCCCAGTCCAGCAGCGGACGCATGGTAAAGAACTGGTCGAGCGCGAGATCGCCGTGAAAAATCTGGCCGCCGGTGAGGCCGTAGGTTTCTTCCAAGTCGCGTGGCGTGATGATCTGATGGGTCAGGATCAGCTCTGGAAGATTCGGCGCGTATTGTGCGAGGGTTTGCACCACGGTCTGGCCGAGCGCGTTGCGCTGGCTTTCCCAGTCTCCTTTCAGTTTGTAGGGGGCGTACTGCATGTAGATCGACATCACGTGCTTGCCTTCGGGAGCGAGCGTGGGATCGGTCAGCGAAGGAATTGTCGCTTCGAGATAAGGCTGGCGCGAGAAGTTGCCGTACTTCGATTCGTCGAAGGCGCGCTCCAGATAGTCGATTTCAGGGCCGATGTGAATGCGCCCCTTGAGTGCGCCGTTATTTTCATTTTTCAGCGCAGTAAAAGTCGGCAGGCCGGAGAGCGCCAGGTTAACTTTTGCGACGGTGCCGTTACCGCGGAAATTCTGCAATTTCTGCACGAAATCCGGCGAGAGATTTGTGGGGTCGGTGAGCTTGAGCAGAGTGCGCTTAGGGTCGGCGTTGGAGATAACAGCTTTCGCGGTAATCTCTTCGCCGCTCGATAGCACAACTCCGACGGCAGCGCCGTCTTTCACGCGAATCTCGATGACTTCAGCCGCAGTGCGAATCTCCGCGCCGGCAGCTTTTGCGGCGGAGGCCATGGCCTGCGTGAGAGCGCCCATTCCACCGGCAGCAAAGAATGCGGAGCCCGCGGGATGAGAATCACCCGCGGCGCGGATCAGCAATTGCAAGCTGCTTCCAGCCGACCAGGGGCCGAGAAAAGTTCCGAAGATGCCGCGAGCGGCGACGACTGCGCGCAGCAATTCCGTTTCGAAATATTCGGCGACAAGATCGGCAACGGCCATCGGTCCCCAGCGCAGGACGCGATACATATCGCGCTTGCCGAGATTGCGCAGGGCGCGGCCGGTTTTGAGCATGCTCCACAGATCGCCGCTGCTGGGGTGATCGATATCCGGCGGCGTGGTTGCCAGCGCCTCGGCGATTACTTTGCTGATTTTTCCTAAAGACTTCTCGAACTCAGGATATCGCGCAGCGTCTTTTTGCGAGAACGCTGCGATTGCTTCGGCCGATTTGTTCGCGTCTTGCGAGAGCGAAAGCGCGCGGCCGTCGGGCGAAAGAGCGGTCACGCACGCCTCAGGCGTAATGAACTTTACGCCATGCTTTTCCAGTTGCATCTCGCGAACGACGTCAGGGCGAATCGGGCCTGCGCAATGCGCCAGCGTGGAGCAACGGAAGCCGGGATGAAATTCATCGGTGACGGCCGCACCGCCGACTTGTGCGCGACGCTCGAGCACGAGCGGCTTGAATCCGGCTTTGGCGAGGTAGAAGGCGGTGACCAGGCCGTTGTGGCCGCCGCCGATGATGAGGATGTCGCGCTTCGTCTCGGGCATGTTACGCGGCTCCCTTGTCTTTTAGAATTTCGAGAGCGGCGAGACGTCCCGGGGCACCCATGATGCCGCCGCCGGGATGGGTGGCCGACCCGCACATATAAAGGTTCTGAATCGGCGTGCGAAAGCGCGCGTAACCTGGTGCGGGGCGCAGGAAGAAAAGTTGTTCGAGCGAAAGCTCACCCTGGAAGATGTTGCCTTCGCTCAATCCCCACTCCCGTTCGAGATCGAGCGGAGTGATCACTTGCCGGTGAAGAATGATGTCTTTGATGTTGGGTGCGTACTCGGCGATGGTGTTGACCACGGTGTCGCCGAAAGCTTCTTTTTGATCGTCCCAGTTCAAACCGGGGCGCAGCTTGTACGGCGCATATTGCACGAAGCAAGAAAGCACATGCTTGCCCGGCGGGGCGACGGAGGGATCGGTGAGCGAAGGAATGACCATGTCGATATATGGTTTGCGTGAAAAGTTCCCATACTTCGCGTCGTCATAGGCGCGCTCCATATATTCAACAGACGGCGAGATCGAAATCGCGCCGCGCAGATGCGCGCCAGGGCCAGGGATGGCTTTGAAGTTCGGCAGGGCGTCGAGCGCCATGTTCACCTTGCCGGAAGAACCGCGATATTTGAAGCGGTTGATATCTTCAAGGAAGTCGGCGGGAAGCTGATCGGCTTCGATGAATTTGTTGAAGGTGAGGCGGGGATCGACACTGGACGAAATTGTTTCTGCGTAGATTTCGTCGCCGTTGGCGAGAACCACTCCTTTGGCTTTACCGTCTTTGATGATGATTTTCGCGATGGCGGCCTGTGTGCGAATTTCGACTCCGGCTTCGCGGGCCGCATCGCCGATGGCGTTTGAGATTGCTCCGGTACCGCCGCGGGCGAAGCCCCAGGCGCGGAATGCGCCGTCGATTTCTCCCATGTAGTGATGGAGCAGAACGTAAGCGGTGCCGGGCGAGCGAACACCCAGGAATGTGCCGATGATGCCGGAGGCCGACATGGTCGCTTTAAGCACGTCGGTCTCAAACCATTGATCGAGAAAATCGATGGCGCTCATGGTCATGAGCTGGACCTGGTTGTATTTGTCGTAGCTCGACATACCCTGGAAACGCTTGCCGATGAATAGCAGCTTCATCAGTTCACGAGGATTGAGCGTGTTGGGATCCGGAGGGACCATGCTGAGGATCGGCTTGACGAAGCGACACATGGCTTGCATGGCTTTGCCGAATTCGTCATAGGCTTCGGCATCGACGCGGGAGTGGCGGGCGATCTCGCGATGGGTCTTGCCGTGGTCATTTACGCGCCACAAGTAATCGCCGCTGGGCATGGGCGTGAACGTGCCGTCGAGCGGGAGGATTTCCAGGCCGTGACGAGGGAGATCGAGGTCGCGGATGATCTCCGGCCGCAGCAGCGAGACTACGTACGAGCAGACCGAGAACTTGAAGCCGGGGAAGACTTCCTCGGTGCAGGCCGCGCCCCCGAGAATGTGCCGGCGTTCGAGTACGAGAACTTTCTTCCCGGCTTTCCCCAGGTAGGCGGCGTTGACCAGGCCGTTGTGGCCGCCGCCGATTACGATGACGTCGTATGAATTAGCCATAAGCTCTTATGCCTTTAGCTGTTCGCTTGCTGGTTGAGGATGAGGACGAAGAATATTAGCGCAGTTTTGTGGTGTGCGTATTACAGGCCGCTGGGCAGAACGCTCCAACTGCGGAGGGTACTCGAGATTGAGATGGCTGAGCGCATGGATTAGTCGAAAGTCATTCTATCGGGAATGACGCGGTTTGTCTGCAAGATTAGCCATCATCGAGATTTGTTGGGGGAGGTCCTGCGCTCCGCCTGAAGAACGGCTGCGCTCAGGATGACGCAGCATCTTTACTTTCTTCAATCAACTTTCAGTTCCGTTTCGGCGGCGTCATCCCGAAGGCCCGCGTTTTCTCCAGCGGGGCGAGGGATCTCCGGCCTACATATGTTCGTCTGTCACAGACGCAGTTTGCGACGCCATGCTAAGCAAGAACATGCGTAAACCCAAACAATTCTTCGTATACATTATGACGAACAATCCGCGTTCAGCCGTTTTATATGCAGGAGTCACCGGCGATTTGCGGCATCGCGTCTGGCAACACAAGAACAAACTCATACCCGGATTCACCAGCCGTTACAACCTCACCATGTTGGTGTATTACGAAGCGTTCTACTATCCCGATGCAGCGATCTTTCGTGAGAAAGAAATCAAGGGCTGGCGACGCGAAAAGAAAATCAAGCTGGTCAACTCGATGAATCCGCAATGGGACGATCTGGCAAAGGACTGGCAGGACTTGTACAAACCTCAAGCGACCGAGGTGGGAGATCCTTCGCTTCGGCTGAAAAGCGCCTGCGCTCAGGATGACGCCATCCAACGTGATTGCGCGGATTGATATAATCCGGCACGACACGAATTCCTGAACGAGGCCGCACACTTGCCCATTGGAACCGCATTTCACGAGAGAACTTTCCCCCTCTGCCACAGCCTGAATTACCGCGAGTGGTCGGGATACTACACGGTCAGCGTGTATGAGGTGCATCACGAGCACGAGTACAACGCTATCCGCAACGCGGCGGCGCTGATCGATATTTCTCCGCTCTACAAATATTTGGTGACCGGGAGGGACGCGACCCGGCTAGTGAACCGCGTGATTACGCGCGACATCAATAAGGTGAAGGTGGGGCAGGTAATTTATTGCTGCTGGTGCGATGAAGAGGGCAAGGTCATCGACGACGGGACGATTTCACGGCTTGAGGAAAATGTTTATCGTTGGACGGCAGCCGACCCCAGCCTGCGCTGGTTTCGTCAGAACGGCCTGAATATGGATGTGCAGGTCGAGGATATTTCCGAAAAAGTTGCCGCGCTGGCGCTACAGGGGCCGACTTCGGCGAAGTTGCTGAAGTCCGTGGCCGAGGCCGACATTGCGAACCTGAAATATTTTCGCGTGACGCAGGGCAAGATCGCTGGCGTGCCAGTAGACATTTCCCGCACTGGATACACCGGCGATCTGGGTTATGAGATCTGGGTGCCTCTAAGAGAGGCCAACGACGCGGTGAAAGTTTGGGACGCGCTGACGGAAAAGGGCAAACAGTTCGATCTGCATGCAGCCGGCATGCTGGCGCTGGATGTGGCGCGCGCGGAAGCTGGCTTGTTGCTCATTGAGGTCGATTACACCAGTTCGAAGAAGGCGCTGATTCCATCGCAGAAGTACTCGCCATACGAATTAGGCTTCACGAAGATGGTGCATCTGGAGAAGGAAAATTTCATCGGTAAGCGGGCGCTGGAGCAGGATGCCAAGGATGGTGTACCGCGGCAACTCGTCGGAATCGAGGTCGATTGGACGGATATTGAGGAGCTATATGAACGTTACGGGCTCACGCCGGCCGCGCCCAGCCAGGCGTCGCGCGTGGCCGTGCCTCTGTATGCGGGAGAGAAGCAGGTTGGCAAGGCGACGACTACGAGTTGGTCGCCGATCCTGAAGAAATTGATCGCGCTGGCCAGCGTGGAAACTGAGCACTCGAAGCTGGGAACGCAGTTGCAGCTGGAAGTTACGATCGAAGCGATGCGGCTGAAGACTGAGGTGAAGGTGACCGCGCTGCCATTCTTCAATCCTCCACGAAAGACGGCTACGCCGGTTTAGACAGTCAGCGGTTGCTTATCGTGGGATGTAGTTGTCGAGCAGCGGAGCCACATCCGCAGTAAACGGACTCAATCTACGCTGGGCCGCATCCGCGGTTTCGCCGGGAAACATATCTACCGAAATACGTACGAGCGCGCCGTCACTGCGGTTCATCTGAATCGCATCCTTCACCAGGTAATACTTGGCCCAGTATTCGCTGGCCACACCGCGGTCGTGCGCCCAATACCAATAGAGCACCAGTTTGCGCGCGCCCGCCTTGGAGATAACGTAGCGATTGACCGGAAATGGAATGTGCCCGGGAAATGCCAGCACGATGCGATCGTTTCTCTCGGGCGACCATCCCGCGCCCGGCAAACAGTGTTTGGGAGAGTGGATGGTGTCTCCGCTTCGCTGGCTGGGGAAATAGGCCACGAACAGACCCACATACTTTAGATCGCCATCCGGATCGCGGTAGTCCCGCACCAGAAAATCTCCGGGCCCCAGTACATCGAGAGTGTTCTTGTCCAAAGGAATATCTGTGCCGCTCCAGGCGCCCAAATGATCAGGGAACGACGAGAGCGGTGCGTGAACAGGAACAATCTCGTTATGCCCACGGGCCTGCAGGAGAGCCGCCGTAAGCGCGATCAAACCGGCCGCCAGAATGAAGCGGAATCCGCCCAAGGTTTTCATACGGGGATCTTCTTCATTGTTAGATCCTGGCCGGAAGTCTTTGCCGGCCAAAAAAATTGGAACGCCTTGTGCAGAAGGTAGAGCATGCCGAGCGACGCAACAAACATCAGCCACCCCTGGAATTCATGGAAAAAGCCCTGAGCTTTATCCGGATCCCAGTATTGCACCAGCAGACCGGTGACCACGACCCGGAGACTGTTGGCGGCCACAGCGATGGGAAGCGAGGCCACGGCGAGTAGGATTCGTACGGAGATTCGGCGATCCATGAGATATCCGTAGATTACCGCCAATGTCGCAAGCGACATCAGCGAGCGGATGCCGCTGCACGCATCGGCTACTTCCAGAGCCATCGCAGGAAGTAGAATTACGTTTCCTTCCCGCAGGATTGGCACTCCGAGCCACGGCAGGATCGCGCTGGCAATTTTGGACGCCAGTATCTGCAGAGGGAACGTAATCTGGTTGAAGACGATCGCCGGAATGGGGATCATCATGACAAGAAAGGCTAAGGGGAACAGGACGGCTCGTAAGAAAATCCAACCGCAAAACAGGATCGTCAAACCGGCCAGCACTAATAAGAGAGAGAAACGGGAAAGAAAAATCTCCGCCCCTAGTTGACCGAGCATCAGCAGGCATAATCCCGATCCCAGAAACCAGACTCCCGACCACGAGGGACGCAGCGGGATGCGCTGAAGTTGGGGCCATTCCTGCCAGATTACAAATGCCGAAAACAAAGGAACGAAGAATCCGTGGGAAAAGTTGGGGTCATGCCACCATTGCAGGACCAGATGAGCCAGGGTAGAAAAATAGAGCCAGAGCAGCAACCCACCGAGAACGATGGCCTCAGCAATCGAGACAAGCATCGGCTCGGCGCGGAGCGATGGCACACTAGCTTCCTCAGCTTGTAAGGCTTGGCTCAAAGATTCAGCCTCTATTTTACAGGGGGAAGCGTATAGCATATGCGAACTGTGAGGCATCTGCAATGAAATCTCTGTGCCGGTAGTAATGCCGTTCGGGCCCACTACCCTTGCGCTCGCGGCAAAGATTTAGTTCGTTTGGACGATATATGCACACTGCGCAGCTATGGGATACGCTTTGCTATGCTTTCGATGTCTTAGTTTTCGATTGTTTTGCCGATGTTTTGTTTAAAGTTTCCCAGCAAGGAGAAAAGTGATGAAACGTAGGACACTCGTAATTACAGCCTGCCTGTTGACCTTTGCCAGCCTCGGTGTCACTCAAGATCGGAACGGGCCTTCCGCCAAGTCTGATGAGCGCATTATTCGGGAAGTTCGCCACGAGCTTCTGATGCTGCCTTATGTTGGCGCTTTCGATTTTATCGCCTATAAAGTGCAATCCGGCACCGTAACGCTTTTGGGAGACGTGGTGCGTCCCGTCACTAAGTCTGATGCAGAAGGCGCGGTGAAGCGTATTGAGGGCGTCGAAAAAGTGGATAACCAGATCAATGTCCTTCCACCGTCACCGATGGATGACCGGCTTCGCATACGATTGTTCCGCGCAATCTATGGATACTCGGCACTGCAAAAATACGAACTGGGAGTGCAGAAGCCGATTCGCATCATCGTGCAGAGTGGGCGCGTCAGACTGGAAGGCGTGGTGGATAGCGAAGCCGATAAGAATCTTGTAGGAATTCGCGCGAATGGGGTCTCCGGTACCTTCCAGGTCACCAACAACTTGCAGGTCACTTCGCCGCAAGGATGAGGATAAGGACTCAGCGATAAAAAGCGGTTGGCGATCGGACGGGCCGAGCAGGTGGCCTTTCGCTGCCCCGAATCACGAGCGACGGACCTCTACCCGTTGGCCGCCGCTTTTCCGAACGGGTCTTCCAACGAAGGACTTTGCGGCGTAAACAACTCGGCACCGTTTTCGGTGACGTGCATGTCGTCTTCCAGGCGAATGCCAAATTCTTTCCGTATATAAATCCCCGGCTCGTTGCTGGTGGTCATGTTGGCGGCAAGCCTGGTGGTGTTGCCACGAACAAGATAAGGCCATTCGTGGCCATCCATACCCAGGCCGTGGCCCAGGCGGTGGGCGAAGTATTTGTAGTCTGGTCCGTAGCCGGCATCGGTTATCACTTTGCGCGCGGCGGCGTCGACGTCCCCGCATTCCACACCGGGACGGGCGCTTGACAATGCGGCAGCCTGGGCGCGATGCACGATGTCGAAGACCTGTTTCATCTTGTCTCCGTTTTTTTGCGGCACCTTGCCTAGAACGAAAGTCCGCGTGATATCGGATTGATAGCCTTCCACTATGCAGCCATCGTCGATCATTACAATCGAGCCTTCGTGAATTACTTGCGGTGTATTCGACCCGTGGGGATAGGCTGTGAACTCATCCACCTCCACGCTGGCTTCGCCGGGAAAGCCGAGTTGCTGGTAAGCGGAAGCAATCAGATTCTCTACCTGGCTTTGCGTCATGCCGTCCTGCAATGAGCGATAAACCGCTTCGTAGGCGGATAGGGTAACCTGCGCCGCCAGGCGCATCAGCGCGATCTCATGAGCGCTTTTGATCATGCGACAACCAGCGGTTACCGGCGTGGCACTGACCAGTGTGGCCCGGGGCGCAGCGTGGGCGATGCCATCGGCGAAGAAGAAGCGGACAGTCTCTTCTATTCCGACTTTTCCCGTTGCCACGCCGCGTTCTTTCAATCCCTGGGCAAGAAGTTGATACGGATTTTCGTCCTCCTCCCAGGTGCGGACATCGACTCGTCCGCCATCGGGAGCATTCGCGATCTGCTCACGCGCCCGGCCTTCTTCGAATGCGGGACAGACATAGAAGGCCGCGCCCTTCGCCGGCAGGACAAAAGCAAACAAGCGCTCGCCGCCCCACCATCGAATGCCAGTGAAGTAATTCAGTGATGTACCCGCCATAAGTACAATGGCGTCGATCGCGTTCTGCGTCATTAGAATGCGGGCACGATCCAGGCGCGCGGCACGTTCTTCAACCTGGATCGGAGTGGCTTCATTTTTATGCGATTTCAGATTTGCGATGGGGGACGGGAGCGATTGTTCCTCGATTTTGTTCTGCGCAGACTTAGCGAATCCGAGCAGAGAACTGGAAGTTGCAGCTACACCGGCGGCAACACTTCCTACTTCCAGGAAACGGCGTCGCGAGATCATCAAGGCTCCAATCGAGGATAAGGTTACGTCATTATAAGGAAGGAATGTAAAGATTAAAGAGCAGGTTATAAACGGCGATGGATCGATGGATGCGTACATCCGGAATTGCCTTATGGAAGCTCAATTTCAATGCGCGGGTTGCGGAGAGTGGAACTTTACTACTGTGGACGAGTCGGCAGGTCGACGCCAGACTTATGTGGAAGATTGCCAGGTATGCTGCAAACCCAATGTGCTCCGCTTAGAGTATGACGCGTCTTCGCAGGAGTTTGTTGTTACCGCTTCACTGGAGTGATTCGGCGTGGGCGCTCCACGAAGAGTGCAGGATGCTGCAACTGAAAAATACCTCAATCACAAGGGTCACGAAGCCTCACAAAGGCAATCGATCTGCAGGGCAATTCCTTTGTGTAACTTGGTGGCCTTGGTGGTTAACGGTTTTGCAATCTGATCCACGAGTGAAGCTTCGACTCACCCCGGACTCTTGTTATAGTTATTCGCGAAGTCGAGAAAGGAATCGTCGATGGCAACGACTTACACGGGTGGTGGACGGATGGTGGCGCACAACATGGTGACGACACAATTCGAACTCGATGGTTTTCGCGTCACGCGAACCCTGGGAGTGGTCCGCGGCATTGTGGTGCGTTCACGCTCGATCTTTGGCAGCATCGGCGCCGGATTGCAGACGCTGGTCGGTGGCAATATCACACTGCTCACAAACCTGTGCGAGAGAACCCGCGGAGAAGCTTTCGATCTGATGCTGATCCATGCCGCAGAGCTAGGCGGCAACGCCGTGGTAGGAGCCCGCTACGATGCCACCGAAGTCATGCAGGGTGTCACTGAAGTCCTGGCCTACGGTACGGCCGTATTCGTGGAAGCGGTGAATCGAAACCAGTGAAGCCATCGTCCAGTCGTCATTTTGTCATGCCATTGTTTTGCCGCGACATTGTTTGTCATCCCGAGCAAAGCGAGGGACCTTGGTTTTCGCCGGCGCTATGGTGACTGCCAGCAGAAATCAAGGTCCCTCGCTTTGCTCGGGATGACAAGGGAAACAATGGCAATCAAAGCTATCCACAATAAACTATCCACAATAAAGCTGTGGCGGTCGAGTTATTACATGCTAAAGAGGCATTCATGAAATTCTCGCAGGGGATATCGACCGCCGTGCTGCCGCGGCGGCGCTACGTTTTTGTTCTGGCGTTGATCTGGTGCAGCCTGACTGCCATGAGTCCCGCGGCTTCCTATAAATACAAGCGCCTGGGTAGCCAGTTGGATGCGCAGACCCACACCGATCCCGGCATCGCGATGATGGGTGGCGGCACCGATCAGGACGAAGCGTTTCGCTGGCTTTGCGGCAAGGGCCATAACGGCGATTTTCTTGTTCTTCGCGCGCGCGGAACAAGCGACTACAACAAATATGTCAACAAGTTGTGCCAGATGAACTCCGTGGCCACGCTGATTGTTCCCACTCGCAACGCGGCGGAACAACCAAAGGTTGCTGGTATTGTTCGCAGGGCGACGGTGATTTTTATCGCCGGGGGCGATCAGTCGCACTACGTGAATTTCTGGAAGGGAACTCTGCTGGGAAACGCCATCAACACCCACGTGCTTGCCGGCAAGCCGATCGGAGGCACCAGTGCGGGGTTGGCGATTCTGGGGCAATACGTCTACGCGTGCCTTAAGGACAAGCCCAACGGTCCCGATCTGAGTTCGCGCGAGGTTTTGGACAATCCCTACAATGAGCGCGTGACCCTGGTGCGCGACTTCCTTCAGGTTCCATTACTCGGGAACATTCTTACCGACAGCCATTTTGCCAAACGGGACCGCATGGGACGCAGCCTCGGCTTCCTGGCTCGGATTGTGGAGGATGGCTGGTCGAAAGACCCGCGGGAAATTGCCATCGACGAGAAATCGGCGCTGCTGGTGGAAGTGGATGGACGCGCGAAAGTGGTAGGCGCCGGACAGGGAGTTTATTTCTTACAGGTCACCGAGCCGCCTGAAGTTTGCCAGCCGGGCCAGCCTTTAACTTTGCGCAATGTGGCGGCTTATCACGAGCCGACCGGGGGCACGTTCGATATTCGAAGCTGGACTGGCGAAGGGGGAGAGGCCTTTAGCATTTCAGTGGAAGCCGGACAAATTCATACCACCCGAACCGGGAACGCGGTTTACTGAGATGGAAAGAGCCTCACGCAGCAAATTGAAGGTTCGGAGTTTCAGTGTTTCCTTGGATGGCTACAGCGCCGGGCTAAATCAGGATCTCGCCAACCCGCTGGGGGTTGGAGGCAGCGCGGTGTTCGAATGGTTCTTCGCCACGCGTACGTTTCACCACATGACAGGGCGCGAAGGCGGAGCTATAGGCACTGACGACGATTACGCGGCACGCGGTTTTGAAAACGTCGGTGCCTGGATCATGGGCCGGAACATGTTCGGCCCGGTGCGCGGACCGTGGCCGGATGCCAACTGGAAGGGCTGGTGGGGTGAGAACCCGCCGTTTCATACGCCGGTCTTTGTCCTGACGCATCATCCTCGTTCATCTATTGAGATGGATGGCGGTACGGTGTTTCATTTTGTTGCCGACGGAATTCACGCTGCATTCGATCGAGCCAGCGAAGCGGCGCGCGGGAAAGAGGTTCGGCTGGGTGGTGGAGTGGCGACCGTCCGGCAATATCTTCAAGCGGGAATGATCGATGAAATGCACCTGGCGTTCGCGCCCACGCTCCTCGGCTCCGGAGAGAACCTTCTTGCCGGTATCGACCTCACAAAGCTTGGTTATTCCTACCGCGAACATGCAGCGACGCAGAACGCAATGCACGTTGTATTAGGTAAGAGGGTAGACGGCAGCCAATCCGCTTAAGAAGCGCAGTCCTTTCTCCGGGCATCGCCAGAAGTCCGGCGCGAAATCCCTTCTGCATCCCTTCTGCTTCTCCATGACGCCCACAATTTCCACAGGAAACTGGGCCACTGGCGCGGAATGCAAGAAAAATCTAAGCGAATGAATGGCGAAGGAATCCAGGCAGTAAACTCAACATCTTGTGGTCGTATGATTGGTTAACCACAAGTCCTCGTATTTTCGCCAACCGATACTTTAGTACCCATCCGACCTTTAACTTTGGTATTGACAATCAAGGACTTACGGGTAAGATGTGGTACAAAGTGGTTCGAAGTGGTCAAATAGTTTGAATCGGTGGGAACGGGAAGCTGAAAACGAGGAGCCGGTGGAAAGCCGACCCAAAAGTTCGACAAACAGCCCGAACCAAACGAATTTGACCGAGCTTTGCGTCGCTTTTACCTCCCTCGTTGTGGCTATAGCAGCAGCGGTACTGAAATCCTCCGGCGATGAAAACCATCGCCTCAGGATGACAAACGAAAAAGATTTCTATGTTTCGCGGCAATCACCCAACTCGCGTCGACGAAAAGGGACGGTTGAAGGTCCCGGCGGAGTTCAAGCGGGTGATCGACGAGAAGTACAGCCAGAAATTTTACATCACAAGCTTAGACGGCACTATTGCTCAGCTGTATCCCTTCGAGGAGTGGGAGCAGATCGAGCAGAAACTGGCGGGGCTTTCGACCTTCAATCCGACAAAGAAAAAGTTTCTCAGCGCGACTGGGTACTGGGGCCAGGAAGTGGAGATGGACGGGCAGGGGAGGTTGCTGCTGCCGCAGTTATTGCGCGATGCGGCGCAATTAAAGGGCGATGTGGCGGTCGTGGGCTATCAGAAATTCCTGGAAGTCCGCAACCTCGAAACCTATCGCCAGCAGGTACTGGACGACAAGATTACGCCTGACGATGCGAAGACGCTCGACGAACTGGGCATCTAGTGGACGAGGGTTCAACAGACACCCCTCAGGGGGTAGGGCATGGTGGTGGAAGGGAAGCGAGCCTTCCAGCGAATCATGTTCCGGTTCTTTTAAAAGAAGCGATCGACTTTTTAAACGTGCGGCGTGGCGGGATCTATATCGACGCCACGGTGGGTTTGGGCGGGCACAGTTACGAAATCGCAAAACGCCTCGGCGCACCGGGACATTTGATTGGGCTCGATAAGGATCCGGCGGCGCTGGAGATTGCGCGAGCGGTCTTAGGTGTTAGGTCTTCGGTCTTAGGCAAGATCGAAAACCAGCAGCCTGCAACCTGCGACCTAAGGCCAGATTGGCCAGAGATCACTTTGCTGAACCGCTCATTCGCGGAGATTGCGAAGGGGCATAAGGCAGGGAGCGTTGACGGAATTCTGGCTGACATTGGAGTGAGCAGTTTGCAGCTTTCCGATGCGGCGCGCGGATTTAGTTTTCAGGCGGATGGACCGCTCGACATGCGGATGGACCCGCGGTCGGAGCGAACCGCCGAACAAGTGGTAAACCACCTCGACGAGCGCGAGCTTGCCGATGTGATTTACGAATTCGGAGAGGAAAGGAGGTCGCGGAGAATCGCCAGAGCCATTTGCCGGTCGCGGCCGATACGATCTACCGCACAT
>Ga0209221_1000560_pt1 | contig 14051 bp, 11 predicted proteins | sample BlaSpr_A8_Ref_O2_FD_187989 | JGI IMG/M metagenome (GOLD analysis project Ga0209221, IMG submission 187989) | Forest soil microbial communities from Thunder Bay, Ontario, Canada - Black Spruce, Ontario site 2_A8_Ref_O2 (SPAdes) (version 2) | ecosystem: Environmental > Terrestrial > Soil > Boreal...
TGTGCGTATGGAGGACGCACTCACGCCGACGGAGTAGATTGCGTCGGGATGCAAGAAGTACGGAATAAATTTATTGTAGCCTTCGAGGTCGAGGTCGCTGACGTCGAAATAGATTACGCCGCCGCGAGAATCGGTGCGCTCGCGCAAAATATCGAGCGAGCGCCGGTGCCGTTCGAGCAGGCTGTCCAAGTATTTTTGAACGAGAGGCAGCTTGACCATTTCGGCCAGGGAAAGCACGGCCATGGAGGGAATGAGTTTCGGCACGAGATCGGGTTCGGGCGCCGCTTCGATCACCAGAGCGAGCTGCATGGCCGGCTCGGCGAGCCCGACAGCAATTGCGGGGGTTTCAAATTGCGCGCCGTCAATAATATTTCCCCAATGGATCAGTTCGGCTAGCGGGCTGGCGTCAAAGCCAAATTTTTCCGCGGCGATGGTGGCCAAAAATTTCGTGCAGGACTTGAAGGCGGGGTCGTAGAATTTCTTGCCTGAATGGTCGCGACGGAAATGCTCGGCATCCTGAGGAGTGAGAAACGCGCTCTGATGATGGTCGAACCACCAGGTGAGCAGAGGCGAACTGGAATATTTGAAATCCACGATGGCGTTTTCGTCGCCGTCGAAAATGCCGTCTTCGAACGGTTGCGAAGCTTTATGCGTCATCCCGGTGTACATAAACTGGGCATCGGGGTGGATGCGTTCGCGGTAAAAGCGGGTGAACACAGCGGCCGAAGCCGCTCCGTCGAAGCACTTATCGTGAAAACAAAGGCGAAGCTTCACTTACGTCTCCGCAATGCACATAGGCAATCCGATATCTTTAATAAGGAAAGCCAATAAAGATGGACGCTGGACTGACGGATGTCAAGGGTTAACAAGGGTTAACGAAGACGGAGAGCAGGCCGCGCCGCTCGGCGATTCCGGTGGGCATAGGGGCGGCGAACGTCAGCGCCATGACTTCGAAAAAGAAACAATTAAAAACGACGGGTAGCTCGCGAGTTAGGATTTCCCGAATATCTTGTCTGCCAAGTCGGCAGCGATGGGCACGCGGTAGCGCTCGCCCTGGTAAGCCTTGACCATCAGGAGAACCCAGAGAATAAGACCGACGAGAGAAATGAGCCAGAAGAGCAGGATTCCCAGCGAGAGTCCTGTGGTAATTCCGGCGAGACCTCCGGTGACGAATAACATGCCGACGATAATTCGGATGATGGTGAGCGCGCCGAAGACTACGATAGATTGCGCCGCGTGGAAACGAACGAATGGCCTCTTGTCCGTGAGATAGAAGATTAGGCCAGTGATCCAACCGAGAACGTAGCAGAGCAATCCAGCGACGTTTTCAGCCAAACCGGATTGCGTGGAGGCGGCGGAAGGCGATGAGGCGGCCGCTCCCTGGGTGGCGCCACAACTTGGACAGAAACCAGCGCTATCTGCTATAGCGGCTCCGCATTTCGTACAGTGTGGCATGGCGTTCCTCCCGGGATTGGATAAGGCTTGTTGGGCCGGAAGCCTAGCAAAACAGGGTGAGTGCTGCAAGGGCATTCGAAAGCCAGCCGAAGAGGGAGCAGAACAAAGTCAGCTCGAACGCGAGGCCCGTCCCCCATGATGGTCATATATATTTTGATATTACAATATTACTTGGTAGAATGTAACAATTCAAGGTCCTGGAGAAACTATGTCTTCCAGCAAAGTGGCGATCAGAGTGGCTGACGAGGTTTGGATTGCCGCCGCGCTGCTCCAAAGCGAGCATCCGGGCAAAAAGGATTTCTCCGTTGAAGAAATTCGCGCGCGAGCGGAGCAAGAGGAACTTTTCGGAGAGCTGCGGCCGGGCGTCTACGTTCATATTATTCAGCACTGCGTGGCGAATCGGGCCCCCAATCCCGGGCGCTACCGAATGTTGTACGAGACCGGGAAAGCCAGACGCAGACTCTTTCGGCCGGGAGATTCCTACCATCCGGCGCGCGAAGACTCGAAGATTACGCCTGCGAGAGAAGATGTACCGTCAAAGTATCACTTTCTTCTTGATTGGTATGACGCGGAGTATGTTCGGAGAAAACCAAATCCGCAAACTGATCCCCTTCTTTCCCTGCGCGGGTCGGGGAAAAAAATCTGGGCCGGCGAGCACGCCGACGAGTACGTGCGGCGCTTGCGTGAGGGGTGGGAATGAGCCGGGTATTCTGGGACACGAACCTCTTCATTTATCTTTTCGAAGATTATGGTGAGTATTCAAAGGACGTGAGCGGATTGCGCCAGAGGATGATTTCCCGCGGCGACCAGCTCTTCACCTCTACTTTGACGCTGGGAGAAATTCTCGTGAAGCCAACAGAAAAGGGAGATGATGAGCTTCGACGATCGTATTTGCAGGCCCTGACAGTCGCGGCGGTGATGCTCCCGTTCGATCAGGAAACAGCCGAACACTACGCAACGATTCGACAGGATCGAAGCATCAAGGCGCCTGACGCGATTCAACTCGCCTGTGCTGCCCAGGCTCGAATAGATTTGTTCATCACGAACGACGATCACCTGAAAGGAAAGACGGTCGCTGGAATCCAATTCATCGCGTCGCTGAAAGGCGCGTATATCTAGTGGCGTTTGACTGTTCTCGGAATCCAAGTCGCCTGTATAATCGAAGGAGCCAGCCGACGCGGAAGTGGCGGAATTGGCAGACGCGCCAGCCTTAGGAGCTGGTGGCCGAAAGGCCGTAGGGGTTCGAGTCCCTTCTTCCGCAGAAAAATTCGAAGAAGCAACGAGGCGCGGCTGGTTGACGCGAGACAACGTCTTCCCTATACTGGAAATTCACCTGCGGTGAATGCCAGCCGCACTTCCCTGCCAAGGTTCTCGGATAGGAACAAGTGAAAGGCGGATTGGGCCAGGGATTACTGTAAGAACGCCCTGAAAAACTTCCATGACAGAAGCGACATGCAAGCGCGAACTCGAGTTGGAAATTCCAGCCGAGAACGTAACCAAAGCGACTGAAAAAGTGGCGCGGGATCTTGCGCGCGTGGCGCGCGTTCCGGGATTTCGTCCGGGCAAAGCTCCGGTGACGCTGATACGGCGGCGTTTCGCTGAAGATATACAAGGCGAAGTGCTGCAATCGCTGGTGCCTGAATATATCGAAAAAGCTCTGGAAGAGAAAAAGCTGATCCCGATTACGCGTCCATCTGTAGATAAAGTTGATTTCAAGGAAGGCGAGCCGCTGCGATTCCGCGCGGTGTTTGAGGTGCTGCCGGAGTTCGAGCTGGGCGACTACAAAAATCTTGCGATCCATGTTGATGCTATCGAAACCGGCGACGCGCAGGTGGACAAAGTGATTGAAGATATGCGCGAGCGCGCCGCTACCTTCGTCCCGGTGGAAGGGCGAGCGGCCAAGGACGGCGATTACGTCTTAATTAAGCTTTCGGGGATACCGGTGGGCGGCGGCGAGCCGGTGCAGGCAGACAACATCATGTGCCACATCGGCGCGGAAGAAACTCTGGAGAGTTTTACGGAGAATTTGCGCGGCGCCAGCAGCGGCGAAACAAAACAATTCCGATCGCAATACCCCGACGATTATCCGGACCAGAAACTGGCAGGAAAGGCCTACGATTACACAGTGGAAGTTCAGGGCATCAAGGAAAAGAAGCTGCCTGAATTGAATGACGAGTTCGCGAAGGACGCCGCGGGCGAAAAGGGCGCTTTCTCGACTGTGGAAGAAATGCGCAAGCTCATATCGAAGGATTTGGAAGCGGCGAAGGAAGATCAGCAGAAGACGCAGGCTCGCGAGAAGCTTCTGGAAGCTCTGGTGAAGCAGCACGATTTTCCGGTTCCCGAAGCGCTGGTGGAGCATCAGATGAATGTGAGGCTCGAGCGCAGCGTCCGGGCACTGACGGCCCAAGGAGTGGACCCGCGCGCGGTGAACATCGATTGGGTGGCGCTTCGAAACCACCAACGCGAGCGCGCGGTGGACGACGTGAAGGCGGAGCTCCTGATAGACCGTGTTGCAGAAGCGGAAAAGATCGACGCGACCGATGAAGAAGTGGAAAAAGAGATTCAAGCGCTGGCGGAACACAGTGGCGAATCGGCAACGGCTCTGCGGGCTCGCTTGACAAAGCAAGGAGTGCTCGATAGGATGAAATCGAAGTTGCGAAGTGACAAAACAATCGAGTGGCTCTACCGCAACGCCCGAATCGAGACGGCCAAGAGTGAGAAGTAGGTTCGGGTTCCTCAGCGCACAAAAGTTCTCCCTATGACACACAAAGACGACGGCAATCCGCGCGCAACAACACTCGTTCCGATGGTCGTCGAACAGACGAACCGCGGCGAGCGGGCGTACGATATTTATTCCCGGCTGCTGAAAGACCACATCATCTTCATCGGCACGCCGATTGACGATCACGTGGCCAACCTGGTGACCGCACAATTGCTGTTTCTGGCGTCCGAAGACCCGGAGAAAGACATCTCGGTGTATATCAACTCACCGGGCGGCTCGATTTCGGCTGGAATGGCGATTTATGACACCATGCAGTTTGTACGGCCTGACGTAGTGACCTATTGCATCGGGCAGTCCGCTTCGATTGCGGCTGTGCTGCTGGCTTCCGGCACGCCCAAGAAGCGCTACGCCTTGCCCAACTCCCGCGTGCTGATTCACCAGCCGTGGATGTCCGGCTTGTCCGGGCAGGCTACGGATATTGATATTCACGCCAAGGAAATCCTGCGCACGCGCGAAGCGCTTAACAAGCTGCTTGCGGGCCATACGGGACAGAGCATTGAAAAGATCGAGCGAGACGTGGAACGCGATTTCATCATGACGGCAGAGCAGGCCAAGGCATACGGAATCGTCGACGAGATCATTTCAAAGTACCGCTAGTGAGTTCCAAAGGGTTAGTATCTAAAGCGATGATTCCCTGCTTCCGGCCCGCCCTTCGTCTTACAATAAGGAATAGATTAGTCGTTGCTGCCGTAGCTTCCAGTAGACGAGGATTCACTTTGTGAAGCGTTTCACTCCAGAAGAGCCGTTGCGTTGTTCCTTCTGCCATAAGACGCAGGAGCAGGTGGAGAAGCTCATCAGCTCGCCGAATGAGTATCCGCGCTCCTACATTTGCAATGAGTGCGTGGGCGTCTGCCAGCAGATTCTGGAAGACGAGAAGCGCGAGCAGGCCAGCCCGGTTAACCGGCGTCTGCCACGGCCTCCGGAGATTAAGGCGTTCCTGGATGGATATGTAATCGGGCAGGACAAAACGAAGAAGAAGCTTGCGGTAGCGGTGTACAACCACTACAAGCGCATCTTCCTGAACAAGCAGCCCGGCGACGTGGAACTGGCGAAGTCAAACATCCTGCTGATCGGCCCAACGGGAACCGGCAAGACGCTTTTGGCGCAGACGCTTTCGCGCATGCTGGATGTACCGTTTGCCATCGTGGATGCCACGACGCTGACCGAAGCGGGCTACGTGGGCGAGGACGTCGAGAACATTATTCTGAAACTGCTGCAGGCCGCGGATGGCGACGTGACGCGCGCGCAGCAAGGCATCATCTATATTGATGAGATTGACAAGATTTCGAAGAAGGACGAAAACCCGTCGATTACCCGCGATGTTTCGGGCGAGGGCGTGCAGCAAGCTCTGCTGAAGATTCTGGAAGGCACGGTTGCAAACGTTCCGCCGCAAGGTGGACGGAAGCACCCGCACCAGGAATTCACGCCGGTGGACACCACGAATATCCTGTTCATCTGCGGCGGAGCTTTCGTGGGCATGGAAAAGATTATCGAGCGCCGGGTGGGACAGAAGTCGCTGGGCTTTCATGCGGACGTGCAACCGACGACCGCGTCGCGCCGCAATATCGAGGTACTGGAGCAGGCGCAGCCGACCGATCTGATCCGTTACGGCCTGATCCCGGAATTTGTGGGCCGACTGCCGGTGATGGGCGTTTTGAGCGATTTGGACAAATCAGCGCTGGTGCGCATCCTTACCGAACCGAAGAACGCGCTGGTGCGCCAGTATCAGCGGCTGTTTGAATTCGAGAATGTGCGGCTGCGATTTACGGACGACGCGCTGGACACCGTGGCGGAATTGGCGCTGCAGCGCAAAGTGGGAGCGCGCGGATTGCGGATGATTCTGGAAGATTTGATGCTGGAAATGATGTACCACTTGCCGGCGCAGCGAAAGCTTCGCGATTTCGTGGTGACCGGCGACATGGTGAAAGGCCGCGAGATCAACTGGAGCTTGCTGGAGAAGGCTGGCTAGAATTTTGGGACAAAAGGAACCGATGTTCAACCGCGAAAAGACCGAAGTCAAACGCGTGCCTATGATGCCGGTGCGGGAAATGGTTATTTTCCCGGAGATGATGCACCCGTTTATCGTCGGGCGCGAAGCTTCCGTGCGGGCGCTGGAAGACGCGCTGGCCGGCGACAAGAAGATTTTTTTGGTCACGCAGCACGACGCGTCGGTTGACGACCCCAAGCCCGAGGAAATTTATCAGGTTGGAACGCTGGCCAACATCGTGCAGAGCGTGAAACTGCCGGACGGAAACATCAAAGTTCTGGTGGAAGGCACCACGCGCGCGAAAATCATTCAGGTAACCAGCGACGAAGGTTTTTTCCGGGCCTCCATTCGCGTGGTTACGGCAGCGGTGGAGTCTACTCCGCAGCTTCAGGAAGCTTCCAGCCGCGTGACGGCCCTGTTCGAGCAGTATGTGAAGCTTTCGCAAAGCCTGAACTACGACACGATGATTGCCGCGGTGCGTGTGGAGGATGCCGGGAAACTTTCAGACGCCATCGCCGCAAATTTGCAGATTCCTGTGGAGGAAAAACAGGAACTGCTCGAACTTTTCGATCCGCTGGAGCGCTTGAACCGCATCGCGGACATCCTGGAAGTGGAAACTGAAAAGCTGAACGTCGATCGCTCGATCAATACGCGCGTGAAACGGCAGATGGAGCGGGCGCAGAAAGAGTATTACCTCAACGAAAAGCTGAAGGCTATCCAGAAAGAGCTGGGCCGCGGGGAAGCGAACGAAATCGAGCAGCTCAAGAAGAAAATTGAGACGTCCGGGATGCCCGAAGGGCCGCAAGAAAAGGCCATGCAGGAGCTGAAGCGGCTGGAAATGATGCCGCCGATGTCGGCGGAATCCACCGTTTCGCGCAACTATCTCGACTGGCTGCTGGCTGTACCGTGGAAGAAGCGTTCCAAGGAAATTCGCGATATCAAGCGCGCGGAAGTGATTCTCTCCGAAGATCACTACGGCCTGGACAAAATCAAAGAGCGCATCCTGGAATACCTGGCGGTTCGGCAGTTGGTGAAGAACCCGAAAGGCTCGATTCTCTGCTTCGTAGGGCCTCCGGGAGTGGGGAAAACTTCGCTGGCGATGTCCATCGGGCGCGCCACAGGCAGAAAATTCGTGCGCGTGTCGCTGGGCGGTGTGCGTGATGAAGCGGAAATTCGCGGCCACCGGCGGACTTACATCGGCGCTTTGCCGGGACAGATTATTCAGATGATGCGCAAGGCCGGAACAGTGAATCCGGTGTTCGTGCTCGACGAAGTGGACAAAATGTCCATGGATTTTCGGGGCGATCCTTCCGCGGCGCTGATGGAAGTGCTGGATCCGGAGCTAAACCACGCGTTCACCGATCATTATCTCGACGTGGAATACGACCTTTCGAAGGTGATGTTCATTTGCACCGCAAACGTGCTGCACACCATTCCGCAGCCGCTACAGGATCGCATGGAAGTTCTGCGCATCCCGGGGTACACGGAACAGGAAAAGCATCAGATTGCGCAACGTTTCCTGGTTCCGAAAGAGATTTCGGCTACCGGGCTTACGAAGACGAATCTGAAATTTACGGACGACGCGGTCACGCACATCATTCGGCACTATACTCATGAAGCCGGGGTGCGGAACCTGAGCCGCGAAGTGGCGAATGTTTGCCGCAAGATCGCGCGCAAAGTAGTGGCCGAGGGAAAGAACATCGAAGTTGAAGTGACGAACACCAACGTCAACGATTACCTGGGCGTTTTGAAGTACCGCGATTTCCTGGCGGAGAAGAAAAACGAAATCGGGCTGACCACTGGCTTGGCCTGGACAGAAGTGGGCGGCCAAGTGCTTTCCACCGAAGCGATGCTGATGCAGGGCAAGGGCCGGCTGACGCTGACAGGAAAGCTCGGCGACGTGATGCAAGAATCGGCGCAGGCGGGCATGAGCTACGTGCGCTCGCGCGCGCATCTTTTCAATTTGCCCAAGGATTTCTACCGGCACCTGGACATTCACGTACACGTTCCGGAAGGCGCGATCCCCAAGGACGGGCCGTCGGCGGGCATCACGCTGTGCACCTCGATCGTGAGCGCGCTGACGCGCATTCCGGTTCGATGCGACATTTGCATGACCGGAGAAATCACGCTGCGCGGCAAAGTGCTGCCCATCGGCGGCGTAAAGGAAAAACTTCTTGCGGCGCATAGGCTGGGATTCCGCACGGTGATTCTGCCGAAGGACAACGAAAAGGATCTGGCGGAGATTCCGCCGGAAATTCAGGCTCAGATGTCCATTCACTTTGTGGAGAATATGGACGAAGTGCTGCAAATCGCGCTCGAACATCCGCTTCCGATTCCCGGTCATCCGCCGGTCGCCGATGTAGAGCCCAAGTTTGTTACAGATGTGGCCCAAGACAGCGAATTAACCAATTGAAACCCTCCGGCTCTCTCCCATCCTGCTAAGCAGGTTCGGCCCGCAACCGGGGGATTCAGATTGTCTGTAGTTCAGCCCATTCGTGATGAAGTAGGTTAGAAAAAGCGGCAGGTTCGAATTTGTGCCCGCCCGAAGTCCATTCAGAAAATCAATCATGCCTGAAAACCAGGCTAGAGAAGGAACGAACTCGATGAGCATTAGCCTTGCAGAACTGAAAGACAAGAACATTACGGACTTGGCGAAGATCGCCAAGGAACTGAACATCCCCGGAGCTTCGGGCATGCGCAAGCAGGAGTTGATCTTTCAAATCCTCCGCGCGCAGACCGAAAAGAACGGGTTGATCTTCTCCGAGGGAGTATTGGAATGCCTGCCTGACGGCTTCGGCTTCCTGCGCGCCCCGGAATACAACTACCTGCCCGGACCGGACGACATTTATGTGTCGCCTTCGCAAATCCGGAAATTCGATTTGCGCACGGGCGACACGGTGTCCGGCCAAGTACGTCCGCCCAAGGACGGCGAGCGCTACTTCGCGCTGATTAAGGTCGAAGCGGTCAACTTCGAAGATCCGGAAGTCGCGCGGAACAAGATTTTCTTCGACAACCTGACGCCGCTCTATCCGCAGGAGCGCATACGCCTGGAGACCACCAAGGAAAACCTGACTGGGCGTGTGCTGGATATGCTTTGCCCGGTGGGAAAAGGCCAGCGCGGATTGATTGTGGCGCCTCCGCGCACGGGCAAGACCATGATGCTGCAATCCATCGCGAATTCCGTTACCACAAATCATCCGGAGGTCGCGCTGATCGTACTGCTGATTGACGAGCGCCCGGAAGAAGTGACGGACATGCAGCGTACGGTGAAAGGCGAAGTCATCAGCTCTACTTTCGACGAGCCGCCCCAACGCCACATTCAAGTGGCGGAAATGGTTCTGGAAAAAGCCAAGCGGCTGGTGGAACACAAGCGCGACGTGGTGATCTTGCTCGACTCGCTGACGCGTCTGGGCCGCGCTTACAACGCCGTGACGCCTCCGTCGGGCAAGGTTCTTTCCGGCGGTATTGACGCCAACGCTTTGCAGCGCCCACGGCGTTTTTTTGCTGCCGCGCGAAATATCGAAGAGGGCGGCTCGCTGACCATCATCGCCACCGCGCTGATTGATACCGGCAGCCGCATGGACGACGTCATCTTTGAAGAGTTCAAAGGCACCGGCAACATGGAAATCAACCTGGACCGCCGCTTGGTGGACAAGCGCGTGTTTCCGACGATCGATATCAACCGCTCCGGAACGCGCAAGGACGAATTGCTTTTGCCGGCAGACGAGTTGAACCGCATCTGGGTGCTGCGCAAAGTGCTGAGTCCCCTTTCGACCGTGGAAGCCATGGAACTTCTGTTGGGCCGCCTCTCCAAGACGAAGACGAACGGGGAATTTCTGTCCTCGATGTCCAGCCCAGCCTAACTTTCGCTCGCATACAATCCGGGTTCGTACCTGTGCAATCCTGGTGTCGCCTCGTTGACTGCAGAGACTCGCCTGCGCGAAGCTTGCTCACCTTGACATTCTACTGGAAGGGGTATACCTTCACCTAGTATGTCTACCAAAGAACAACGAGAACGCATTGAATTGCTGCAAGGCACGCTGGACCTGCTGATCCTGCGCACGCTCGTGCGCGGGCCGGTTCACGGGCACGCCATCGCCAAAGCCATCGAATTCAACTCCGACGATGTGTTGCAAGTGGAACAGGGATCGCTGTACCCCGCATTGCACCGGCTGATCAAACGGAAGTGGATTTCGGTGGAAGAAGGCATTTCAGAAAATAATCGGCGGGCGAAGTTTTACAAGCTGACGGCCGAGGGCCGGCGGCAACTTGCAGCCGAGACCAGCAAGTGGGACAAGATGGCGGGAGCGATTGCGCGAATCCTGCGTCCGGCGGAGCAGGAGGGCGAGTGATGAAAAAACGCGAGCGCATGATGAAGGATCTGGAAGAAGACATCCGCGAGCATATCGAGACAGAGACGCAGGACAACATCGCGCGCGGCATGCCACCGGAAGAAGCGCATTACGCTGCGATACGCAAATTCGGCAACGTCATGCGGGTGGAGGAAGATACGCGCGACGTTTGGAGCTTTGTTTGGCTGGAGCAATTCGGGCAGGACATTCACTACGCCTTCCGCATGCTGCGCAAATCTCGCGGTTTCACGGCTGTTGCCGTGCTTACGCTGGCACTGGCCATTGGCGCAACCACCGCAATTTTCAGCGTGGTATACGGCGTGTTGCTGCAGCCGCTTCCGTACACCGATTCGAACCGGATCATGTCCGTCTTCGAGGTCAACTCGGGTGGCACATGGTCTCGCGTTGCGGACCCAAACTTCGACGACTTTCGCGATCAGAGCCGCAGCTTCCAGTCGATCGCAAAGTATCATGCCGACATCGCGTCCGTTTCGGGTGCTTCGGAGCCGACGCGTACGACCGTTGCGGCCGTCTCGCCCGGTTTCCTGAAGGTCTTGGGAGTTCAGCCGATTCTCGGACGGGATTTTGGCGCCGGCGACGCGAAAAAAGGAGCTGGCCCGACCGTTCTCGTCAGCTATGGATATTGGCGGCAGTATCTCGGGTCGTCCCGAGACCTCGCGCAGTCGCACTTGAAGATTGATGGTGGGCTCTTCTCCATCGTCGGCGTGCTCCCCTCAGGATTTCGTTTCCCTGCTGACGTGGATCTGTGGCTCCCAGCCGATTTAGACGGCGAAAACCCAAGCAGGACTTCGCATAACTACTCTGTGGTTGGGCGCCTCCGCGACGGTACGACTGTGCAGCAAGCGAATCTCGACATCAGCGCGATAGCGCGGCGCATTCACGATACCTCGAGCGAGCAGGGCGATTATTTGCTCAAAGATGGAATTGTCGTCCCGCTGCAGGACGCGATCACGGGCAAGGCTCGCTCTTCGCTGCTGCTTCTGCTCGGGGCCGTGGGATTTCTGCTGCTGGTGGCATGCGCGAACGTGGCGAATTTGCTGCTGGCCCAAGCGTCGGTTAGAGAGCGTGAGCTTGCCATTCGCAGCGCGCTGGGAGCTGCGCGCGGGCGGTTGGTGCGCCAATACTTTACCGAGGCGTTCCTGCTTGCGCTGCTTGGCGGCAGCCTTGGAGTACTGGGAGCGTTCTGGGGCCTCGCGGGGTTAGTGGCGCTGGCGCCGGAAAATCTGCCGAGGCTGGAGAGCGTCTCGATCAATATTCCGGTACTTGTGTTTGCGTTAGTGCTTTCCACCGCCGTCGCAGCGGGCCTGGGAGCGTTCATCGCCGCGCGTGCGACTTCCGGAGAACTGCGCAAGGGCTTGGTGGAAGGCGGGCGTGGACAAGCGGGTTTGCAAGGCAGCCAGCGCGTTGGCCGGGTGATCGTGGCTGCGCAGATCGCGATCACTTTGGTTCTCGTGGTGGGAGCGGGATTGTTCGGCCGCAGCCTGATGAAAGTGCTCGAAGTGAATCCCGGGTTTCGCGTGGACAAAATTGTCACGATGGACGTTTCGCTTCCGTGGGTGGACGATCCCAAAGCAAAGGCGGGCCAGGCGATTTTCTTTTCAAACCTGATTGACCGGCTCAAACAAATTCCGGGCGTGCGCAAAGTTGGCGCGACGAGCGGCCTGCCCATGGATGGCGGCCTTCCCGACGGTATGTTTCTACTGATGACGCAGAATGAGATTCCCAAGACCACGGATGGTTTTGGTCCGCTGCTGCAGCAAAAGGAACGCATCGGCAATGCGGATTTCTGCGTGGCCACGGACGGGTACTTCCAGGTTCTCGAAATTCCGCTGATTCGAGGGCGAATCTTCGACGGGCGGGACGGCGCGAATTCTCCGCACGTTGCCGTGATCAGCGAATCGCTTGCGCGCGAGCGCTGGCCGAATCAGGACCCCATCGGCCACACGATTGAGTTTGGAAACATGGATGGCGACTTGCGTTTGCTGACCATCGTCGGAATCGTAGGCGACACTCACGAATACGGCCTCGACGCGCCGCCGCGTCCCACGGTTTATGTGGATCTGTTACAGCGGCCGCACGCGGCGATCACCTTAACGATGTTGAGCGACGCCGACATGCGGTCCGTTGCTTCGGCAGCACGAGGAATCTTGCAGAACCTGAACCCGGAGGTGGCGGCGAAGTTCCAGACGTTTTCGCAAGTGTATTCCACTTCGCTGGGATCGCGGAGATTCAACGTCATCCTCATAGGATTCTTCGGAATCACCGCGCTGCTGCTCGCAACGGCAGGAGTGTTTGGCGTAATGGCGTATTCGGTCAGCCGCCGCACGCGCGAGATTGGCGTGCGTGTCGCTCTGGGAGCGGCACCCGCCGGAATTCTGAGGATGATTTTGGGCCAGGGATTGCGCACGATCTTCATTGGTGTGGCAATCGGAATTACCGCGTCGCTGGCCCTGACACGCACCGTTCAGTCACTGCTTTTTGGCGTGACGGCCACCGATCCGGTGACTTTCGGCGGTGTGACACTGCTCCTCGTCGGGGCAGCGTTGCTGGCTTGCTACATTCCGGCGCGGCGGGCAACGAAGGTGGACCCCATGGTTGCGTTGAGACATGAGTAGTGCGTCGCGCAGGTGACCAGCAGTCTTTGCCTTAGTGCGTCGAATCTGAATACTTCACTGAACAGCCGTAGGGGCGCGTGGTGGGCGTCTCCACCTGCTTGCCAGCGATGGCCTGCTCGAGAGCGAGATTAACGTAATTCGTCGCGGTGGGCACGTCCTCCAGGTCGGTGGTCGGTTTGTCGTCAATGGCTCCATCGTAAATCACGACGCCCTGGGGGTTGATGACGACCATCTGCGGGGATGTCTTCGCGTCGTAGAGATGGCCGATCTGGCCGGTGGGGTCGAGCAAGGCGGCGGTCGGCGCGGCCTGCACCTTCGTGATGTAGTCGTTCTCTTCGTTCGCGGTCATGTATCCCTGCTCACCCGGCGCGGAAGAGAGAATCGTGAGCCAGACAACGCCGCGACCGGTCCATTCCTTTTGAAGTTTCTGCATGTTGCCGCTTTTGTAGTGCTTTCCGACGTAGGGACATCCGTTGTTGTGCCACTCGAGGACCACGTATTTTCCGCGGTAGTCCGCGAGGCGAACAGTCTTGCCGTTGCTCGCCGTGGCTGTGAATTGCGGAGCCGGCTCGCCGGTTTTCCCAGACAAAATCAGAGGCAGAGCTGCGCAGAGAAAAAGAGCTATGAGTATCGGGTATAGAGTGGAGCGCTTCATCTTAGTGGTACCTCCTCCAAGAATTGTGCTGCGTAAATTTCAGCGCCGTTGTTTTCCGCTGCGCCAGGGGAGCCCAGAGGCACATCGATTATATATGCTTGGGCGGCGGAGAGTACGAGCACGCCTTTCAGCCGCGCGGTTGGTTTACGAAGCTGATCGGACTTCCGCAGGGTCAGGCGGAAGC
>Ga0209221_1000566_pt1 | contig 14000 bp, 9 predicted proteins | sample BlaSpr_A8_Ref_O2_FD_187989 | JGI IMG/M metagenome (GOLD analysis project Ga0209221, IMG submission 187989) | Forest soil microbial communities from Thunder Bay, Ontario, Canada - Black Spruce, Ontario site 2_A8_Ref_O2 (SPAdes) (version 2) | ecosystem: Environmental > Terrestrial > Soil > Boreal...
TAAGAATGCGACGAGAAGAAACGGCAAAAGATACAACAAAAGATCCCAACGGCCGAACCCGGGCGGGGTCACTTGTACTTCGGCCGTGGCCTCGCCGCCGCCTTGCGAACTCTCAATCACAAGACGCACACGCCACAACTCCTGCCGGTCGAAGTCGGCCTGAGCGTTGTATTCCACCTGCCCGCGCGATTTCACGTGCGCGGCTTCATAGAACTTCTCAGGAAGCCGTCCAGTTACGGGCTGCACGCCTATCTTGATCTTCAGATCGTCCGGAATAGTACCGCCCGGCGCTGGGTCCACGAACACATAAAAAGCTCCGGTGCCGACGTCAGGATGAGTCCAGAGAGCAACTATACAAGGCCCAACTTTCTTGTTCTCAATAATAGGAAACGGCGGGCCGTTATGTGCACCGGCTGGCGTGGGCCACACCAGCAAGAGCACAATCAAAAGACCAACCGAAACTCCCGCACTTTTAGAGCGATTCAGCATCGTCAATCAACAAACGGCGGCTATCCGCTCATCAGCATGACACGCATTTCCATCGGCTGAAACATCAGCCACAGCGACGCACACCAGAGAATGAGGCAAACCGCTGCCCATGGGAGAAACGCCCGCAGTGGTCTTTCCGGGGAGTCGTCTGCCGCCAGCCCATGAATCACCACCAGCGAGCCGGCAAATCCAAGCACCAGAAATCCGATCTCGATGACTTGCACGACGTTTGCCGGCAATCCCGTCAGGGTCCAACGGGGCTCTCCCAGCAATGGCCGGCCCAAACTCGCGATCGCGTTTTGTGTGACGGGAATGAGTGTGTAGAGCCCGGTTAAGAAATGAAAGCAATAGTGCGCTAACCACATTCCGAAGCCCAGCGGAACGAGTCCATAGGTGTATCGCACTGCCAACGGCAAAAGAGCGCGTGGACTGCGGGTCCATACACGCGTCAACCATGCAGCTAGCCCCAGCAACAGAACCGGCTCCGCCATCAAGAAAAATGTGAAGATCAATCCCAGCACAGGGGCCTCGTGGCTTACATGCAGCATTCTTCCCAGCCACGTCTCCACCGCATATACCGGACTCGCCATGCCGAACGCATTCAGCAGCGCGCCAAACGTGAACACGATTACCAACGCGGCCAGATCCTTCCGCCGCGAGAAATACCCAATCCCTGACCGTATTGGATCAACCATCAATTCGCTCGCCGGCAGACGGCTCAGGATGCCGATATTGTCATGCGGACAGGCATGAACGCAGTCCAGGCAGAACGTGCAATCCATGTTTCCAACTTTGCTGGGTTGAAACAGAGCCAACTCGCAGCCGCGGATCGTCACCAGATCCGAAACCGGCTCCCGCCTCCCACGGATACAGTCCTTGGTATGGCAGCGCGTGCAAACGTCCTGTTCACGCACTTTCACCTCGAACGGCGAAAGCGTGGACGCTACAAAGTTGAACTGTCCGATAGGACAAACATATTTGCAAAATGAAGCGTGTTTGAAAAACCCGTCAACCACCAGCACGCAAAGAAAGTAAGCCACAATCAGCCAGGCCGTCCACCATGGCGAAGACCACAGATCGAACAACTCATAAGTAAAAAGGATCAGGACGAACAGTCCAACCGAAAGCCATTTATTGCGCAGTGCTCGCGGCCAATTAAATCGAGGCTTAAAGAAACGTCGCGCCGCCTGACGCACCAGCATGAAGGGGCAGGCAAGGCAGAAAAAATTTCCTGCACACAACAGGACCAGCACCAGCACCCCGCGGAAGTGAAGCCAACTCAGGGTTGTGGCCAGATTCTTTGGTGCGAGAGAGGGTCCAAGCAGACCGTGCAGAATCATTACCAGGCTGATGACAAAGAGCGGTGCCTGAAGGAGCGGGCGGGCATAACGCCAGCGGAACAAATGGCCTAAGCCCGGCACTCGCATCAAATCAAACGGAGGCGAATCAGGAGTCTCCGGGACCGGAATGGAGGATAGATTCAACAACTTGTCTACTTGGGTTGGACGCCCCTCACGTCAATCTGACGTTCTAGTTTCATCCCGCCAGGCAGCGTGATATGGAGGAGGATAACCCAATCACCCGCCATCTGGAACTCCAACGGAGATTTGTAACGACCGGCTTCTACCTCTCTCGCGTCAGCAAATCCTGGGCTCATACCCGCGTGCGACATATCTGTCTCAATCGCAATCTGCGCCCCAGTAATTGGCTCACCGCCCGCATCAGACAACTTAAGAGAAAGCGTAGCCGAACCGACCCGGATTGGTTCAGGAGAGATCTCATGCTCGATCGCGACAGAAGCTGAGGGCGAAACCGGCCGGGAACAACTGGCCTGGAACAATGCTGCAATGCAGATGAATGCCACCAGCCCTCTGGCGTGCCCCGAAGAAATCCAAAATTTTATGATCAGGCAGCTTTCGCCGAAACGTGGCGGCCCCACTCGCACGTGCAAGCCGGGTTCCCGCGCTCGTCCTCGGGTGGAAACATGTGGTAATACATGCCGATGACCATCGGGATGAATACGATCGAGTTGTAAAAAAGATGCAATTCGACCCGTGGGAAGACCAACTGCAGTACGCTGCACGGTACCGGCTTCCCCCAGAAATTGTGATGAAAAGTAGCCTGCCAGATGAGCAGAAAATGTTCGATGTGATGCCAGAACTGAATCCAGAACGCGATCATCCACCACGTGTGAGAAACCCCGGTAAAACCCTTCCGGAAGACCCAAATCCCGATGAGCATGACCAAAGCGTAGCCGTAGTGCAGTGTCTCTGTCTGGATCAGCCAGGGATACCACAAACCGAGCAGGCCCAAAGCTTTCGGGCGAGGCCACCCCATAACATAAATCTGGTAAGCCTGGACAAGGTGCTCCGCCCAATGCCCAAGCACGATCAACATGAAAATCTGCAGCCCACGCTCATGCCAGCGGGTATTGAGCTTCTCGTAAAAACCCGCATTCTCTGGCACACTGTGGAGGTTAGGAACCGCAGGATTCGAGACTGCCATTACCATTCTCCGCGAACCACCAAACCCACTTCCGAGTACGACCACGATCACACCTCAACTAAGAGGGGTCAATAATAGAATTATATTAGCTAGCCACTGACTGGCACCTCGCTGCTACCGACCACTCGCTCTCATAGGTCGCGATTCCTGGGCCGACATAAGACAACGATCGATCTCGGAGCTACTCTGCATTTAGTCTGCTGCATAGGCACTCCTCGGTCCGAGAAATCATCTGGGCTCGGCAAAGCTGTATCCACAATTCTCTTCCACTCCTGCGCTGTTCCCTCCTGCACATGGAACTCCAACTCTTCCCAGTACGCATTGATCATCACGTAGATGTCATCATCGCTTTGAGAAGCGCCGTGCAGGCAGAATGCCACGCTATGGGAATCGCGAGATAAATCGACCGCAGGGCCAACGCCATACCACGAAACGTCCTCGCGCCAGAACCTACTCCGGCTTAGCGAGGGATGATTTTTCCGAAACGCAATCATATTCTTGAAGAACCGGAAAATATCCTGATTCGCCCGGAGCCGGTCCCAATCCAGCCATCCAATTTCATTGTCCTGGTTGTAGGGATTGTTGTTGCCAAATTGCGTGTTGAGGAACTCGTCCCCGGCCCGAAACATGGGTGTACCGTTAGACAACAAGAGCAGACAGCAGAAATTCTTTACCTGCTTCCGGCGCAGCGCTTGGACCGCCGGAGGTACGCCTTCATCCCCCTCCTGCCCACAATTCCAACTGTAGTTCGCATCTGTGCCGTCCTGATTATTATTTCCGTTTTGCCAATTGTGCTTGCCGTTATAAGAGACGAGATCGTAGAGCGTGAAGCCGTCATGGGAGGTTACATAATTCACACTCTGGAAAGCGTGATAAGCGTCGGACCGGTCGTCCGGAAACAGGTCATCGCTGCCATAGATACGTCGCATCAGGTCAGGAACCATTCCTGGATCGCCTTTAACAAAACGACGGAGGTCATCGCGAAACCGGCCGTTCCACTGCAGCCAGGTGAGGCCTGGGAATCCGCGCCCCAGTTGATAAGCCGCTGTGTCCCAGGGCTCCGCGATCAAACGCACGCGTCCTAATTCCGGGTCCGCGGCAATTTCACTGAAGATGGGCGCTTCGCCCCAGTTGAGCGACCCATCCGCATTGCGGCTGAATACTGAGGCCAGATCGAAGCGAAAACCATCAACGTGCATACTTCGCTTCCAATAGCGCAAGCTGTCCATCACCATCTTGCGCACGTGCGGCTGGCCGAAATTCAATGTATTCCCAGTACCCGAATAGTTAAGGTAAGGGTTTGCCTGATCGGAGGAAAGCATGTAATAGCCGGCGCTGTCGAGACCCTTAAAGCTGTAGATCGGCCCTTTGTAATCGCCCTCGCAAGTGTGGTTGTATACAACATCCAGCACTACTCCGATATCAGCCTGATGAAAAGCCTTCACCATATTCTTAAACTCAATATGCTGCAGATCGGCGCGACGACTGCTTGCATACTGCGCGTGCGGTGCGAAGAAGTTTAAAGGCATGTATCCCCAGTAGTCGCCTTCTTGAGGATCGCGCTGAAAAACCGGCATCAGTTCGACAGCCGTTATCCCAAGCTCCTTTAAATACGGGATCTTTTCCACGACACCGGCGTAGGTGCCGGCACGCGATGGGTCGATGCCTGAGTTTGGGTTCTTGGTGAAACCTTTCACGTGAAGTTCGTAGATGACTGCATCTGACTCATGATGTGTAGGTCGATCTTCCGCCCAGTCAAATGTCGACCGGTGATCAGCCAGCACTCCCAGAGGCGCGTGCCCCGCATTAGACCCTTCTCGCATGGCCAGGTTGCGATCAAAGGCGGGCGGGAAGAAAATGCATTTCGCGTACGGATCGAGCAGGACCTTCTGTGGATCGAAACTGTGCAGTTGAGGAATCGACTCTCCTGCTACGGAATACGCGTAATAACGAGCGTCACCCAGCTTTGTAACCGGGATCCGGCAGTGCCAAATCCGCCCCGACTTGTTGTGCAGAAAATCAAAGGGAAACGTCAGGGCGGGATTTACCAGATCGGTCGGAGAATAGAGCAATAGAGTGACACTCTCGGCATGTTCGGAATGAACCGCGAAATTGAATGCCTGCTCTTCTTCGATCCAAGTGACCCCAATCGGCAAAGGGTTCCCCTCAGCCTGCTCCCAAGTCGGTCGTTTCGTGAGTGGGACCGCCACGGTGTTGGCAGCCTTGGCTGGGTCATCCATCTTGGCGGGCACATCCACACTTGAACTGTTCACTGTCCCACATCCTCTCTTTATTCGCTTCAACCGATCGCTTGGCTCTCAATGGGGCAGCGCTGCAACTCCGCCAAACTGCGGCAACGAACCGAGCAACTTGCTCGCGCCGTTCCAAAAAATTTGCACTCCTATACACACCAGCAGGAACGCGGTGAGTTTTAAAATTACGTTCGTTCCCGTGGGACCCAGCTTGCTCGCGAGCCGGTCGGCGTAGCCGTAGCAGAGATAAATAGTTACCGCCACGAAAGCGGAACCGATCGCCGCCGCGAGAATTACCAGGAGGTTTGCACCCAGGTGCTGTGGCGCATTTGCACCCAAAGTGATCGCCACCGAGATGGAGCCGGGACCAACTGTCAAAGGAAGCGTCAACGGGTAGAACGCCTGGCTCAGGGCATCAGCGCAAGCGACGGTTTGCCGGGCGGAACCTCGGTCAGACTCATTTTTCTGATTCAGCATCACCCAGCCCGTTGCGATCACGATCAAACCACCACCGACCTGCACAACCGGGAGGGAAATCCCAAAGAAGGAGAGCACGTGCGCCCCCAGGGTAAAGGACGCGACAAGCAGTATGAAACTATCTACCGCAATGCGGCGAGCCACCACTCGTCGTGTCTCGGCCGCATAGTCTCGCGTGAGCAGGAGGAAGACCGGAGCGCCTCCGATCGGATCCACGATCGGAAAGAGAGCGCTCACCACGAGCAGAATACTTTTGGCAATTTGAATCAGCAGGCAGACCTCCAGTCTGTTTCTAGATTTGAGCCTTCCAGATTTGAACTCGCTCGGTCCGCTTACACCCTGACGTGTGTCGCAGAACTAACCGAACGCTTGGAACTCTCCGTCAAATCCTGTAGCCATTGAAAAGCCTGAGAGGATAGCATGTCTTCTCGGACGCGCCAACGCCAGTTCCCATCGGCACGACCCGGCACATTCATACGAGCTTCGCCTCCCAAGTTGAGCAGATCCTGCAACGGAGCAATCGCCAGCGCCGCTGATGACGACCATGCCAGCCGCATCAACTCCGGAGCCGCATCCGCGCTGGATCCAGGCGCGCGCTTGAGGTAGCCCCAGAAGTTCTGCCGCTGGTAGTCGGGCAATTCCTCATACCATTGCCGAGTCGTGGCATTGTCATGCGTGCCAGTATAGACAACTGTATTGTGGACAAAGTTGTGCGGCAGATACGGATTGTCCGCATGACCATCGAAGGCGAATTGCAGCACGCGCGTCCCCGGCAGACTAAACTGGTCCCGCAGGGCGCGCACGTCGTCCGTAATTATGCCCAAATCTTCCGCGATGAACGGTAGACGGCCCAGTTCGGTTTGCACCGCTTCAAAAAAGCTGGCTCCCGGACCAGCTACCCACTGCCCGGATTGAGCCGTTGGCGCTCCGGCCGGAATGTGCCACGCAGCCGCGAAGCCGCGGAAGTGATCCAGGCGAATCACATCGACGTGAGCCAATAGAGCGCGTAGCCGATCGATGCACCACCGATAACCAGTCGAACGCAGTGCGTCCCAGTTGTAAACGGGATTGCCCCATAATTGACCTTGCGCGCTGAAATAATCAGGAGGAACACCGGCGACGAAGCGTGGCCGGCGCTGCTCATCGAGCAGGAATAGCTCAGGGTTCGCCCAAACATCGCTGGAATCCGGGGAGACGAAGAAGGGCAGATCGCCGATCAAACTCACGCCCTTCGTATGGGCATGCTCCTTGAGTTGATCGGACTGGCGGAACACCAGGAATTGCGCGAAGCGAACGTGATCAATTTGATTTGCTAACTCTCGCCGCGCCTCAGCGAGAGCACTCGGGTCGCGCTGCACCAGCTCTGTCGGCCACTCCATATAATAAGCTTGGCGATACTTTTCTTTCAGTGCCCGGAACAGAGCGTAGTCTTCCAGCCAATGCGCTTGGGCGGCGCAGAACCCGTCGTAGGCAAGCCGCAGGTCCTTGTCTATGCCCCTGGACTCCCCGGCTTTAAAGTTATCCCACGCTGTTTCGAGCAAACGCTGTTTGAACGGAATGACGGATATGTAATCCACAGCGTCTGCTGGAAACCGAGAATCGCTATCGCTATCGTTGTCATTCGCCTGTAACAGCCCGTCTGAAATAAGAGAACCGGGACTGATCAGCAACTCGTTGCCGGCAAACGACGACATTGATTGATAGGGCGAGTTCCCGTAACCGGTCGGACCAAGCGGAAGCGACTGCCACCATGCCAAGCCGGCATGGTGGAGACGATCAATCCATGAAAACGCGGAGGGTCCCAGATCGCCGACGCCATACCGAGACGGCAGTGAGGTGACGTGTAACAGCAAGCCGGATGCACGATATTCAGGCGGAAACGGCGGAACACTCGTGTGCCCGTCGTTATCGGTCATTATCGAACTCCAGAGCCGAGAGCATTATTCACCATCTCCTGAGCTTCACTAAGAATCGCATTCAGATGGCTCTGGCTTTTGAAACTCTCCGCGTAGATCTTATAAATATTTTCGGTACCGGAAGGTCGCGCCGCAAACCAACCGTTCTCCGCCACAACTTTCAATCCGCCGATTGGGGCATCGTTGCCCGGGGCTTTGGTCAGCTTGGCAGTGATCGGCTCGCCTGCCAAGTCTGATTCTTTTACCGCGTCCGGAGTGAGTTTCGCCAACTTTGCCTTCTGCTCGGGCGTGGCGGGTGCGTCAATGCGCGTGTAGTACGGGTTTCCGAACTCCGCCGTCAGTTCGCGGTAATGTTCTCCGGGATTCTTACCAGTACGCGCGGTAATCTCCGCCGCCAGCAAGTCCATGATTGGTCCGTCCTTATCCGTTGTCCATACCGTACCGTCAAGACGAAGAAAACTCGCTCCGGCGCTTTCTTCTCCGCCGAAACAGTAAGAACCATCGACTAACCCCGGCACAAACCACTTGAATCCTACCGGCACTTCGCGAAGCGTGCGTCCAAGCTTTTTGACGACCCGGTCAATCATGCTGCTGCTCACCAGCGTCTTTCCCACCGCAACCGTGTCACGCCACTGGGGACGGTGCGTCAGCAAGTACCGGATGGCAACGGCAAGATAATGATTCGGATTCATCAATCCCGCAACCGGAGTTACGATCCCGTGCCGGTCGGCGTCGGTATCGTTCCCGAAAGCCACCTGGTACTGATCTTTTAAGGCGACCAATCGGGCCATCGCATAGGGACTCGAGCAGTCCATGCGAATTTTGCCGTCGTGGTCCACCGTCATAAACGAAAATGTCGGGTCGACGATTTTATTGGTGATGACAATGTCCAGCCCGTAAATCGAGTTAATCGGCTCCCAATAAGGCAGCGAAGCTCCTCCTAATGGGTCAACGCCAAGTTTCAGGTGGGCGTCGCGAATCGCATCCATGTCCACGACATTTTTGAGATCACGAACATATGGCAGGATGAAATCTTCCTGGTGAGTGGTCGCGGACCGGATCGCCTTAGCATACGGAATACGCTTGACCCCTGCATTCCCTCCTCGCAACAATTCGTTCGCGCGATCCTCTACCCAGCGGGTCACGTCGGTATCAGCCGGACCGCCGTTGGGCGGGTTGTACTTGAAGCCTCCATCCTCCGGCGGATTGTGCGATGGCGTAATCACGATGCCGTCGGCCAGATGTTCCTTGCGGCCTCGGTTGTATACCAGAATCGCTCGCGAGATAACCGGCGTCGGAGTTATCCCGTCGTCCTGCTGAATGATTGTCTCCACGTCATTTGCCGCCAGCACTTCGAGGGCGGTTTGCTGTGCCGGCTCCGAGACTGCGTGGGTGTCTTTCCCCATGTAGAGCGGGCCGTCGGTTCCCTGCGCGCGCCGGTATTCGCAGATCGCCTGGGTAATTGCGAAAATGTGCGCTTCGTTAAATGTGCCGCGCAGGGGCGAGCCACGGTGTCCGCTGGTGCCGAAGCTGACTAGCTGGTTGGGATCGTCCAGATCGGGACGCCGCTCGGAATATTCCTTCAGCAGGCGCGCTACGTCCACCAGCAAGTCTTTCGGCGCCGGTTTGCCGGCCAGCGGCGAAATAAATTCACCTGTAAGAGGTTGTTTTTCTAGAGTACTGGGCATGGTTGCACCTTCCAAATCTCGCTTGCATATTCCGCAATCGAGCGATCGCTTGAAAACTTTCCGGAGCTGGCGACGTTCAAGATTGCTTTCCGCGCCCATGTGCCGGGTTCGGCATAGAGTGCGCCGAGCCGGTCTTGTGCGTTGCAATACGAGGTCAGGTCCGCCAGATTCATATAGTGATCGCCCTGGGTCAGAAGCGTATCGCGCAAGGGAGCGAATACTCCTGGTTCGTTGCGGCTAAAGTGATCAGAAAAAATCAGGTCCAGAGCGCCTCGCGTCTCAGGCTCATTATCATAATGCCAGTGCGGATCATACCAAGCGCGGCTGTTCTCGACTTGCTCCACGGTGAGCCCGAAGAGGAACATGTTCTCTTCTCCAGCTTCCTCCGCCATCTCGATAGTCGCACCGTCACGGGTTCCGACGGTTAAGGCTCCGTTCATCATAAATTTCATATTACTGGTTCCGCTAGCCTCATAGCCGGCGGTCGAAATCTGGTTGGAGACATCGCTGGCTGGAATGAGCCGCTCCGCCAACGAAACGTTGTACTCAGGGAGAAAGACGACGCAGAGCCGGCCGCGTGCCGCCGGGTCGGCGTCAATCGTGTCCGCCAGGTTGTTGATAAACTTTATGATGAGCTTGGCCAATTTATAAGCTGGCGCCGCTTTACCAGCAAAGAAAAATGTCCGAGGCACCATCTTCATGCCGGGATTTTCCCGCAGCCGGTTATAAAGGATCACAATCCGCAGCGCATTCATCAATTGCCTTTTATATTCGTGAATACGCTTGATGTGGCAATCGAAGATGGTATCCGGATCCACAACATGTCCGGACGTTGACTTGAGCCAATTGGCAAACTGCGCTTTGGCCTCTCGCTTTGACTTAAGGAAGCGGCCGCGAGCGTTGGAGTCCTCCGCGAATGGCTTGAGCTGTTTGAGCAGGCTAAGATCGGTGATCCAGCGGTCTCCGATGACTTGCGTGATTTCGCGAGCCAGCGCGGGATTGGCCTCGAGCAACCAGCGCCGGGGTGTCACTCCGTTTGTTTTGTTGCTAAAACGCTCAGGAAACATTTCCGCGAGATCCTTCACCGTCGTGGTTCGCAGTAGCTTGGAGTGAACAGCGGACACTCCGTTGGTGCTATGCGAGCCGACAATGGCAAGGTTGGCCATCCGGATTTTGCGCGGGCTGCCTTCTTCCACCAGGCTGATGCGCTGTACACGCCCCTCGTCGCCGGGGAAGCGAACCCGAACTTCATCAAGCAACCGACGGTTAATTTCATAAATGAGCTCCAGATGGCGAGGAAGCAGTGTCTCAAACCACGCCACCGGCCATTTCTCCAGAGCCTCAGGCAGCAAGGTGTGATTTGTGTACCCCAGCGTCTTCTTCGTCAGGTCCCAGGCCTGGTCCCATCCCATGTGCACATCGTCGAGCAGGATTCGCATCAGCTCAGCGACAGACATGGAGGGATGCGTATCATTGAGCTGAATCGCGGCTTTCTCCGGAAATCTTTCCCAATCAGAGTTGTGGCGCTGGAAACGGCGTACCAGATCGGCCATGGAACACGCCACCAGGAAATACTCCTGCAGAAAGCGCAGCCCCTGCCCCTTCGCCGTCGAATCGTCGGGATACAACACGCGGGTAAGCGACTCCGCTTGCAGAGTTTCGCCGAATGCGCCCACAAAATCTCCGGTGCCGAACTTTTCAAAATCGAAATAATCGGGCGCAGCTGCGGCCCAGAGCCGCAGCGTATTGATCGTCTTTCCCCCATAGCCCACCACAGGACGATCAAACGGGATCCCGATCAGGCTTGACGGCCGGTCGGGGATGACTTGGAAATTACCTTCTTTCAACTTGAATGAGACGTTCAGCCTGACCTCCACATTCTCGTGAAGCCGAGTAATCTCCCACGGATCGCCGTAGCGGAGCCAGTTATCAGGATTCTCTTTTTGCCAGCCATCTACAATCGTCTGCTTGAACATGCCGTACTCATAGCGCAGACCATAGCCGGTACCTGGGAGTTGCATGGTCGCCATCGAGTCGAGATAGCACGCCGCGAGGCGGCCTAAGCCGCCATTGCCCAGCCCGGCATCTGGTTCCTGCTCAATCAATTCCAGCCAGTCGAGACCATGTTCTCGTGCGGCATCCGGCAAAAGCGGATCCAGCAACAGGTTGGTGATGTTGTTGGCCAGCGAACGTCCGATGAGAAACTCCATGGACAGGTAGTAGATCCGTTTGGCGTTCTCTCGCTCATAAGTGTTCTTGGTCTGCACCCAACGGTGAGCGAGAATGTCTCGCACGGAACTGGAGAACGCCTCAAAGCGTTCACGCGCACTCGCTGCTTTCGGATCGATCGCTCGGTCAAAAACCAGGTGCCGATCATAAAAAGCGTTTTCCGTCCCGATAAATGGCATCGCGCCATACCCGTACTGCTGCAGAACATCGGAAACATTAGGAGCGCTAACATCGGGTGCGCTGGCAGTCATGGGAACGACTTTTGCAGTGCTCGGGCGCGCCACATTCTTTGTGCTCATTTCATGGTCCTTGTCTTCCTTAGTTTTCTCAAACCGTTAGTGTTCGACCTTCAGGCTAATGGCCACTGGCCCTGGAAGTTGAATCAATTCACTTAACTACGTGGTGATTGTCGTTCCACAATCGGATTACTGGCTGGCTTTTGTTACGCAACCTGTTGAACAGGTCCGGACTTAGCGACCTCCCGGCAGGTCTTGGCGCAGCGGCGGCACGCCTCGGCGCATTCGCGCATAGTTTCCATGTTGGGATATTTCCCACACTCGTTAGCACACGCTTCACACATGTCCGCGCAAATGGCGCAAAGCGAATATTCAAACTGCGAGTTTCCCGACAGCAGGGTTACGCATACGCCGCATAGCGGAGCGCACTCATGACAGAGCCGGATGCATTCCGCCATGCTAGCCGGATCGTGAGCGAGACTCTCTTCAACGCACGCTGAACACCAGCGCACACACTGCAGACATTTTTCGATGCACTGTTCGACAGTGGGATTCGAAGCAGCGGAACTGGCCATAGAAGTCACCCTTGAGCTTAGGATGTAATGAAGTTCGAATGGTTGCTTCTAAATTTCAGTGTCTGGGCGCCGACAATCTAGCATGCGAGTTTCAAAGCAATGAACCCAATAAATGCCGGTTTTTCAAAATGTCAAGAATCCCTAAAACCCGGTTTTGGACACCCTACGAATCTTTTCCCTACGCGGGAAGCTCTTCGTACCCTAGGCCCAACATCGCGATCGGCCAATCCTGCGTAAATATCTCTTTGGACTTCCGGACATGCTGACGATTTTGAAATACCAACCTGTTTTTTTTGCACGATGGAATTCTTTGTGCACCAGGTCATGCGCGCTAGACGCACTGATCAAGCCGATCAGCCGGTTCTGGTCATGATCCCTCCTCAGCGTTTAACCGTTGCGAGTGGCCTCTAATGTACTGGCTTCCTCTTGGTGGGCTAGACGCAAAACTTTGGACAATACACTCGCCTCGACGGGAACGGATTTGACGCCAGGGAGGTTCTCTTCGGCGAGATCGCTGAGAGTATGTCCCGGGGGCATCTCAAGAAAAAGGTTACAGCCCAATTCCTTGAGTACTGTTGTCGCATCGTGCCAGCGGACGCCATGCGCAACGTTGGTTACCAGATCGCGAGCAACCATCTCCTTGGTGCGCAGGGCTCGCGCGTTCACATTTCCAATGTAAATCATTCGCGGCATTGTCAGATTCACGGAGGACATTCGCTTTTCCAGGAGATCCGCAACCGGCTGAAGCAAAGGGCAGTGCGACGGCACAGAAACATGCAAACGCACTGCCTTGCTGGCGCCCTGGCGCCGAGCCTCCTCCAATGCACGATCCATCCCCTCGTTCGAACCGGCAATCACAATCTGGCGCGGCGCATTGATGTTTCCAACGAAGACCGGGTTCTGGACCGAAGTGACAGCGCCCACGATTTTCGTGAGCTGGGACTCATTCAGCCCTACGATAGCGGAGAGACCGTAGCCGCCCGGATAGAGTTTCATCATTTGCTCCGCCCGCAGCCTTACCAACTCAACCGCATCCCGCAACGACAAGACACCAGCAGTAACAGCAGCGGCAAATGCTCCGACGGAGAGACCGGAAACTGCCGCGGGATTGAGGTGTTGCTCCATGAGAGCGCGCGCCGTAGCTACTCCTGCCGCGAGCAGTGCGAGCTGCACAGAGACATCAGACTCGAGAGCTTGTTCACTGTCGAGGTTGCGCACGTCGGAATGAAGTACTTCGCTGATTTCGTCGAGCGTGCGGACAACCGCAGGATGATCGAGGAGGCGGTGCAGCATTCCGGGTGACTGCGAACCCTGTCCAGGAAAGATAAACGCCACACTCATAAGATGGTCACTTCACAGTTCGACGGCTCATTCCGTGGGTCATCGCCCCATGGGTTAACGCCCCATGGATCATCGCCGAACCTGGGGCCCTCTGGGTAACGCAGGAGTATCCGGCTAGACGACGTGCGAACGTACTCTTCGAGGGAAAAACCGCATTCTGAAGTCTCCACGCGAACGTCCACCTTCGTTTGCAGCCCTGTCACACGGTCCCATAAAAATCGCGCCTGCTCCACGACCATCCGTTGCGGAGCCCAGATCGCGATATCAAGATCGCTCGTTTCGGTTGAGACCG
>Ga0209221_1000568_pt1 | contig 13975 bp, 20 predicted proteins | sample BlaSpr_A8_Ref_O2_FD_187989 | JGI IMG/M metagenome (GOLD analysis project Ga0209221, IMG submission 187989) | Forest soil microbial communities from Thunder Bay, Ontario, Canada - Black Spruce, Ontario site 2_A8_Ref_O2 (SPAdes) (version 2) | ecosystem: Environmental > Terrestrial > Soil > Boreal...
TCTACTACTACGTAAAGACCAAGGCCGACTTAATTGCGGTCATGGACAACGCGCTCATGGCTGAGGTGCTGGCGCCGTCCCTGCCCGCGAACTGGCGCGAGGCATTGACCGTGATCGCAGCCAGGACACGAGATGTCTTCTTGCGGCACCCTTGGGCGCTCTCCTCCATGTTGTCGGCTCCCCCCGGCGTCAACGCGATGCGCCACATGGAACAATGCCTGCAAGCGCTCACTGGGACCGGTATGACCATACGAGAAAAACTCGCTTTGCTTGCCATCATCGATGACTTTGTCTTCGGCTATGCCCTTCGCGAAGCTGCCAGTGACCCGAGAGTTGATCTGACCTTCGCCAAAGTGCAACTCAAGGAAGTCTTTGGCAAAGGCCGCATGCCCGCAATGCCAGACCGGTTTCGACGGGGTTTGCGGGCAATTCTGGATTTGGAGAAGCACAGCAGCGAATGAACTGCTCATCACGGAGAGTGTGCGAAGCTCATCGGTGGCCATGGGCTCAACGATCATGTTTGTCGCTTCGTTTCTGCTAAAACGAAATGGACCAGGCAAGGGTGGCAGGGTGTCAGTTCACTAGAACCGGAACAAATTCGCACCAGCGGTGTTCGTATAGGCATGCCAATAAGCTCAGAAGAAAGGGAAAAGATAGATCGTGTTTGTGACCAAATCCAGACTGAAATGAATCGCCTTTGTGAGCAACCTCAGAGTGAAAACGATCCTGCCACGTTGCCGAAGCTTGCGGATCAGTTAAACGATCTACTGGAACGCAAACGGAAGCATCTCGAATCTCCCACTAATTTTTCTCGTCAAGGAACCTTAGACACACCATAAGCGCATTCACAGGGAAGGCTGATATCAAAGTTTGGTGAACGTAACAAGGCCGTCTACGTTACAGACGGCCTTTGCACGATGGAAAAAGGGATGGTGATGCTGTCGCTGACTAAACTTATCCAGTTTGGGGACGTTGGTTGCAATGGTAGATCGAACTTCACGGCGTCAGGATCAGCGAGGAGGCGTTGCACCTTTTGTTCTTCATCGGCTGGTTCGACTTCAACCATGTTCTCTCGGTGAATGGGTTGCCATAAGCAGGACATGAGAGTAAATCTGCGATGACACCCATCGTGATTGCTCCGTTGTGAATTCCCACCACAGGACCACAACGCTGCTCACCCGCAGAGGCTTATCAGCGCGGCCTCGACTCGCAAGCTGCGAGCCTTGCGCCTCTTCTTTGACTGCTTCAACGCTTGCTTCGCTTGTTCGGTGAACTTTCCCATTTGTTTGTTCTTCGTCTTTCGAGTTTTAATTACTGTTCCGTGTTTCGCTCCGTCCATGCTTTTCTTCTTCATGGAAGCACCTCTTCACACGCAACTCGGTGCCGATTTGATTCATTCGTGCGTTCCGTTGTTGTTCGTTCATTGTGTTGTACCCCATCGAAGACTGTGAAAACGAGGAAGCATGTTAACTACGGAGTCTCTAAGAAGATAGTGGTTACGCGGACCGCTGCGAACGTCTGAAACCTCTGCAACACAAGCTGGTACGCGACGCGTTGAGGAATGTCACGGGCCAAGAAATCGGCCCGCAACGGCCCCATATCAGACACTCTTTGCGATACAGCTTGTAGGCGGCCTTCTATTCCGTTGTCATTTTCATTTCATTTTTCCTCTAATCGACGTTGATTGCTTCGAACGATTTCGAGTTTCGCTGACAGGCGGGAACCGCGCCAGTCCTCTGAAGTGGCGATACGTGTAAGGTACTCAACGTTTAACGCACTCTGCAGCGAGCTATGGTGAAGTTTAACCAATGAACACGAGGGTAATGTTGTTTCCAACGTGCCGAACGAGGGAGTCCCAACCTTTAACGTGCTGATCAGTGAGTGATGTCATCTTTACCCTCGACGATTTGTTGTGTCGTGCAAGGACATTGCAATGTCACCTTTCTGACACTAGAATTATTGTGTTTCCGATAACTCCGTTCCGGGAAAGCAGGCGGTGGAGAACAATCGCGTGTGGCGAGAGCAGAGCACGAACGCAGGCGCGTTCGATTGGAAAGGATCAGAGCCGAACTTCTTCATCTGCTCAGGCGCCAACCAAATTAAAGTGGGCTCGGCTGATGTTCGAGGAGGAGAATGGAGGCCGAATGGCCGACAGGTTCAACCCTGGTGACAAAGTAGAACGGTCCGGTATCTACCGCGTAGTACATGATCCACATCACTCGCAGGAGCACGAAGTGACCTCCGTCTTCAGAAAGCTCTTTGTCCTCCGTGCCACCACTGTGGGCACAACGCGCGTTTCGTTTTAGTTCGCGCAGCAATTCACATTGATTCGGACGACAATTTTACGAAATAGAGGCGGTCGTATCAGCCGTTGTTCATTTGCTACTGAGCGATCTTCTGAAACGCCTGGGTTCTCAGGGCACGAGACGGCTTTTCCAAAGGCCGCAAACGTACATGCCGCTTTCATACCTTGGGCCTGTCAGACGAAGGCAGATGTTGAGCCTGGTCAATTTTGCTCATACAATTTTAATTTTCTAACGTAGCCTTCTTGTGACCGTCCGAGGAGGCGTCCATGGGTGGTCTATCTTTCCCAATGTCCTGCAAAATTTGCTGCAAGCCGGTCGATCTAACCGTGGATCTTTATGCGGATGAGAACGGCAAGATTGTCCATGAGGTCTGCTACATGCAACGGATCACCCTGGCCCAAACTCTACCGTCGATTGCAACGATGACCGATCAAAAGGTGCGGCAATATCGGACGGACAAGGCGATCAAAGCCGCCTGGTGAGCGCCGGCATCGTTCGATGTGTGTCCAATGTGATACAGACACGCTCGGCTTCACAGTCTTATAGTTCGACCGGCAAAACACAAGGGTGACCCCTCTGCCCCGGTTGCCAAAAGCGCCGGGGCTTTTTGTTGGCTGAACATGGCGGGTCAGGCCGCCGATGAAGTCTTGCTGCGTTCGACAAACGCGAGTACTGCCTGCTTTAACTGCGAGTCCACTTCGTCGGCGATAGTAATCACGTCAAGGAGGACCTTGCTGAAGTCCACCCGGTCTAAGTTCTTTTGCAGAGTGTTGAAAATACTAACTTGCAGAATTCGCGATTCCTCGACCACCATCGCGATGGTGTAGCCTTGCTCATATCGCAGGGTTCCATGCAATCGTGCCGAGACGGAGATCGTGGCTTCCTCAGCTATAGGGAGGCGCAGGCGGTAGATCAGGTCAGCGATGAGGTTAGGAAGATGACCAGTACGGTCCGTGAAGCTCAAGGGAACATAATTCAGCTCTTCGTCGCGGTCTACAAGGGTCATCCAATCCTGAATCGTAGCCTTGAGGTCATGCTCCAATATCGAAGCCACGGTTTGTGTAGGTTTCGGCCTATATGCCACGCGGTGGGCGAGCTTCCGGTGAATCGTTTCGCGAAGTAGATGGACTCCGATTGGCTTTACAAGCACCTCATCAGCGGTCATACGGATAGCAGAAAGTGCTTCGTCAATCTCAGGGTATCCGCTGAGAACCAAGGTGACCGCCTCCGGGTGCATATGTCGCATGGCGCTGACGACGGTAAATCCGTCCCCGGCATGTGGCATGTGCAGATCAGAGAGAAGTATGTCAAATTTTTCCGCTACGATGCGGCCCAGCGCTTGGCCGACGCTTGCCACGGCGACCACATCGAAGCCATCCCGCTCCAGTGCCGCCTGTAACATGCCACGCACAGCATCGTCGTCCTCTGCCAGCAACACTTTGGGCATCGTAATCCTTCTCTCCGCCCCCTAGTGACATCATTACTTTGATTGACTTACTTAAACAGTAGACTCACCATCCGACTATTTTATGGTCAAAATTGCTCATGCGTGTGTGCGTAACCGTAGAAGATGCCATGTATGATGCTTACTAATACATATCTTATATAAGTGGTAACTTGTTGCCTTTTCCTGCTAATGACTTCGGAGCGCACGCACTTCTTGAAAACGCTACGTTCTTGATTCGGTTTTCGGTGCGGCGAAGAGTAAAGAGGAGGGAACTGCCATGATTAACGCGGTGAAGCAGTCGGTTCACAGAATGACGAATCATCTCCAACTTATAAGTAGCTACTTGGAAATGGGGGATTATGCTAAGGCGTTGGGGAAGACGAGAGAAACCATAAAGGAGCTGCACGCATTGGCTACGAGCTTGGCGGGTCTATCGGCTAGAGGCATGACAGTGCCCAAAGACGGGGCTGTTGTCGTTCCGCACGGCTCCAGAGTAGTGAGCTACGAAGATGTGAATGTGGACATTGACAGCGATGAAGTGCGGTCGGTTGACAAAGAGGAGGTTCGCGACGGACACGGCAACGATAATCCTAAGACGAAGTAAAAGGGTGCGCGGGACCAGTCCTAACGGCACTTCGAACAATCGAAAAACGGGATCGCGAAGTGCGCTCCAATCACAAGCAGCATCTCTCCAGCGGTAGCGACGCCGACGATCCAAAATCGTAGCCGCCGAACCATTCGTACTACGCCCATTATCTGTACCCCGCGAACCGCCGGAATAAGGAGCTTGTCTTCGCCTCGCTGCACAAATATAGGAGTAGGAAATAACCGACTCCTGCAATAGCGAGGCAGACCTCCGCAACCACCCACTGCGACCGGAGTTCGCACGCGACCACCGCATTTTGCGCAACAAGGAAGCAGTAGGTTGCGCCCTGCACGAACGAAAATGCCGTGAAGCCATCAGCGTACGTACTCAGCTGCTTTGCAAGCTCCTCTTCCTTCCCATCACTGTCAGCGTTCTCTTGATCGGACATCAGCCACTTCCAAACTGTCGCTTTTGGGGATTTTCCTTCCGTAGGTCAAAGGCTTCGGCGCTTACCTTGTAAACACTGCATCCTGCGCGCGACCCGACATGTTCGGGCCGATTACGACCTTTGGAGATTGCCGGTCACGCCCTTCATCGAGCAACTTCTAAGCCTTGAACTGCCTGTCCCGGATATTCATTTTATGCTATGTGCGTTTGCCGACAGACAACACGAATTTTGTGGACGTATCATTTTGCCTCCGATGCCATGAAAGGATGTTCCCTGCGATGGCACTTTCAGAGAAGCGCATCCCTCAGATTGGCGACCACGTGTCGGTGCGCGGAGAGACGGGTGCATTCGTAATTTACAGCGTGGGCCACAGGCATCAGGTAGTTCAAGTTAAACAGATAGGAAAAGACTTTGCATTAGGCACCATCCCTTGGAAGGCGTTAACTTTCCTCGACAAGCCAACTCCTAGCTGACATGGTTCAACTCACTCAAACGCAAGCCCGCGCTGTAGTGTCCGCGCTGCAGATGCAAAAGATGCTTCTAGGATAAGGCCATCTAAGCCGCCCGGTGAAGTACGCGGCTAATGCCACTAGACTCCCCAGCCTTTGGCCGCAACAAAGGTGATGCCAGCCATGCTGCCCACCACCAACAAATGGAGTAATGCCAGCTTAAGACCGGCTGGCACAAAGTAAATGCCGATGCACACAAATAGCAGGAAGTAGAGGGTAGCGATAATCCGTTGAGCGAGGCTCATGGCGCGGCAATCTTACAGCAAGAACCTTCACGGTGGGGCTTTTTTATCTTGAAGAAAGCTGGCTAATAAAACGGGGAGTATTCGAACCGACGTTTCATCTCGTTCTCTTCCGACTGGAATTTGTCAGCGAGGCACTGATAATGCACAGCGCGTCCGCGTTCGTCTATTGCACACTCCTGTAAAGTGCATTCTCTAGTACACAGGGCGCACTGGAGAACTGTGGACATTTTCCCAGGGAAGGAACTTCAGAATGGGTGATACCGACTATAGTCGCGTGTAAAGTTTTGTCAAATGCATTTACCGTTCGCGGCCTTCGTCACGCGAATACTCTAACATATTCGCTTTTTATTCGTTATTTTCCTCCGCAACTGGACCTGCTAAGCGTACTCCTCAAGAAGATCCGCGCCCGTAAACCGTAAACGGTTGATAGCCCGTCCCCCGGGCTCACATTCTCCCCTTGCACAGCTATCGGGGCAAGACTATAGTTCTCGGCGCAAGGCAAGACTAGGGTCCCGATAGTCTCTAGGGGGAGAGAGATCGGGACCTTTCTATTTCAAAATGACTGTGTGCGCTTTGGGGCAGACCTCCTCTTAATCCATTGGTAGACTGCCCACGTAATCTCCATGACCTCAGACGAACGCGAACGATTGCATAGGCTGTACGCGAGAATCCAAGAAGAAAACAACCTTGAAAATCTTGGACGAACTCGTGCGCGAACTAACTTCCCTAGACCCCGAGAGAGATGAGCTGGAGCGCATGTTCCGCCTGGAAGATCCACGCGCTTAGGCTCCTGCTTTTTCTGTGGGAAAGTGAGTATCCAAAACGGCGATCTGCGAATCTGTAGTGTATGTCCCCAAAAATCTTTATGTGCTGGATGTGCGGGAAAGCTGTTGATCTGAGGACCTGCAACACCGACGAAACTTCCGGCGAATAGAAAAGCGAGAAGTGCTGTCCGAGAACCACTGGTCGGCCACGAACAGATGGAGGCCTGGTTGAAATCTGCAATTCCTGTCATGAAGCCTGGGAGATGCTGTAGAACTCCACGATCTCTCGGCCTCGGTGGGACGAATTGACTGGGAGAAGGCTGACAAGGAGCTGCAGAACATGGCCATGGCTTCCGGTGGCCGCGCCTACTCCCTACAAAACACGATTGATCTTTCCGCAGTTTACGACGACGTGATGGAAAATCTAAAGACTAGGTACGTGATTACCTATCGATCGTCCACCAAAGACATGGCATCATCTCGCACGGTGCGCGTCGAGTTAGTCAATCCCAGAACCGGCGCGCCTCTGCAGATTGTCGACGCAAGCGGCAGACCAGTCCACGCAAGCGTGATTGTGCAGAGCAGCTATCTGCCAAACGCTGCTTCAAGTAAATGATCCCGGAATGCCGCGTCCTCTGCAGCCTGCTTTAAGTTGTATTCCAGGTCGTTGTCCTCCAGAACATTACTTAAGGCGAAAGTCGTAAATCCCGTTTGTCCTAATGAAGAATTGTTTTGCCTGCGGCCCATGACTAGCCTCAGGTAAGCAGGAATTGACTCGCTCAAGCGAGCCCATCGAAGGAGTGCATTATGAAAAGCTGATGGTAGTGTTCTTAGCTTTCACACCAGCCCTATGGGGTATGGCTGGCGGCCAGACGTCTGCCCAACAGAGCGGCAGCCAGCAAGACCAGAACTCTCCGAGCCAATCCAACTCACCGTCCAATCAGAACATGTCTGGCAGCGTAAGTACGAATGGTAAGACTTTCACAAACGATAAGGATAATAAGAGCTATAAAGTGGATAATCCAGCCGCCCTGAAAGGCCATGAAGGTCAACACGTGGTCGTTATCGTACACGTTGATCCTGACACTGGAGTGATTCACGTAATGCAGGTTGCGGTTCCCGATCAGCAGTGAGGCTCGTTCGGTTCTAGCGCAGGTTGGATTCGGCCATGACGCGCATGCGCGGTCTGCGTTGGGCGGTCAACGTTCGGCATCTTTGGACTTTACTCAAAGGTTGAACGCTCAGCCCATCGGTCAGGCCGCGTCGCTGCCTCGGCGATTGCGGCCCTTCAATAATTTCGAAGTAGCTGTCAGTGATGGCGTTGTGACCATCGCCGAGGATGCCCGGAGCTACAGGGCTTCCGCCCTCTGCATTGTCGAGAACACTCCTGGCGTGCGTCACGGATGGGACGCAATTGACGTTGTGCCACTCCCTCGCCCACAAATCGTAGTCGGCGGTGGGATCCGCTTTCGATTCTTCGTGACAATCGGGGACTTCGTTCGCCCCTGGGGCTGGGATATTGGCCCTTTGATTGGGTTCGCACGTGGCGATCATCGACAACGTACCCTGGCGGCGGACCTGATGTATGTTCATCCATACGGGTCCGGCGGTACGGACACTTTTGTCTGCGCTCCCCTTCACACTCGAAATACAGTCGGGTAGTAGGCATGGGGCATAATCACGACCCAGCGCGTTTGTAATCAGCGCACCAGGAAAGAACTCGCGTTCGGCTCAGTGTCCACCTTAGACTTCTGTTCGGAGTTCGTGAATAGCCCCTCGGTGCTAAGTAGAAACCCCGATTACCCACGGATCCCACTTCCCGCCAAAGTGCTGCGCTAGGCCCACAGTAGGACTGGAGCATTGAGCAACTACTTTAAACAGGTAGCGTCTGAAAGGCGCGTTTGAAAAGAATTGAGGAACGCGGATGAACTGCTGATTGGGGAGTGCGCCTCAACTCTGAAGGCACCCCCCACTGCGTCTGCTTAACTGCTCAGCGGAACGTACTCGACTGCCCCAGTGTCGCCGTCCAGAATCTCTTCTGCCGGGAACCAATAGATTTCTTCGTTCCCGTCATCATCGATATAGGAATACCCGATCTCTACCGTACCCAAGTCCGTGTCTTGCGGTAAAGCGAACGAGGCATAGGTGAGATGCGTACCTGTCGCCTGCACCATTTTCTTGTTGGTCTTGTATTTCCTAACCGGGATCGCTCCCTTGGTGTCATGCACGACATGGAAGGCGGCAATCTTTCCGCCTTTGCTATCGACTGATGTTGTGTAGTGTCCTTTTTTGTCGATGTCATGGTGTCCGTCAGCCTTGAGCTTTGCAGCGACCAGTTGTTTGCCGTCGTGATGGTTCTGCTTCTTAGCGGCTACTGCAAAGGCAATGTTCACAATCGCTAGTAGGCTCAACATCAGAACGCCCCCTGCGAGAACACGATTCATCTTCATATCAGTCTCCGATTGACCACGATTTGAAACCCGAGCTGAACATGGATGCCCATCGGTCAGATGGAGGTTGGCTGGGAGCTAAATCGGAGAGAACGTTCTTGGCAAGGGTATCTTATTTTTTGAGGCACAGCGAGTCTATTCAGTCACACTGTGCAGGCGGGGTGGCCACAGTCGCAGGCTATTTCGACCTCTTCCGAACCGGCCTCCTGGCAAGTCTGACTGCAATATTTCTCTCCGACAGGTGGTACACAAATACAAGGTGGGTGGGCGCACTTCGTAGACGCTTCGCTAGTCATAGTATCCTTTCGATTTTCAGCTTTACAGAGCATATGGTTGCAGGAGCTTATTCGCCATAGGGCGGCCGCTGTAACCTGGCTCGTCAGTCCTGCAAAAAAAAATACATTTGTTTCGGAAATCCAATTCCCTTCCGATTTCGTATACCCAGCAGTGAACTCTGAGGAGAGGTCATCTCTGCCCTTGGCTCCCTCCTCGCGGCTCCGTTTTGTTGCCATCCTGCGAATACCCGCTCGGTTCGCTCTACTTAACTCCAGTCGCTGAGTTGACAGCATCAGTTTCACAATCTAAGGAGACCTTCCATGAAAACCGAAGTGATTGAGCGAATCGTAAACAGCCCTTCCGACCGTCGCAAGTTCATGAAGCGGGTGGGCATGACCGGAATCGGTGTTGCAGCAGCATCGGTAATGAGTAGCAGTTTCTTGGGCAAGGCGTATGCCTCCACAACGATCAACGACGCCGACATCCTGAACTTTGCATTAAATCTTGAGTATCTTGAAGCTGAGTTCTATTCCATGGCGACCTACGGATCGACGTTGCTAGAACTGGGAGTGTTGACCAAAGCGGAGGAAAGCGGACCTACGACCGGCGGAAATATGGTTCCTGATTTTGGCTCCTCTCCGCTGGCATTTCTGGCCACAGCGTTGCGCGACACCGAAATCGATCACGTGAAGTATCTGCGTTCCGCTCTGGGATCGGCAGCCGTACTGAAGCCAACCATCAACCTTGCCGCTCTTGGCTATGGGTTCGCGAGTGTCGATAGCTGGCTAGAGCTAGCTCGGCAATTCGAGGATGTTGGCGTAAGCGCCTATTTGGGAGCCGCTCCGCTTATCTCCAGCAAGACTTATCTCGCGGCAGCAGGCGCAATTCTTGCCACGGAAGCGCAGCACTCGGGATCGATTCGTCTGGCCTGCATTGATAACCGCGTCACAAGCCCGGCTGTCGATTCGCTCGATGTCCCTCCAACCTCACAGAATCCCTATGACGTAACCAGCACTACCGCTTTGAGTATTCCGCGCACCACCGCGCAGGTGCTCAACATTGTTTATGCAGGTGGAAGGTGCTCCGGCGGGTTCTATCCCGATGGCATGAACGGGGTCATTGTTTGCCAATCGTAAGAAGTGCGGCTGGCGGCTGGCTTAGATGCCTGCCGCCAACCTAAGTTCCTTTTCGTATTTAAGTTCAGTGCGGAAGATAAAGGAGATTCTGATGCTTGAAGGACTGTTCCAACCAGTGCACCTGCTGATCATCGCTGCAATCGCACTCCTCATTTTTGGTCCCAAGAAGCTCCCTGAGCTTGGGAAAGGGCTGGGAGATGGAATTCGTGGATTCAAGTCGGCTATGGGTGGCGAAGAGAAGCCGACCGAGAACGTTAAACCCGAGGAAGCGAACAAAATCGCATGATTTCGTTAGTCGGATTCCTACTAGTCTTGGGGCTGATTGTCTTCGGTCCCAAGAAGACCATAGAGTTCGCACTGGAGATTGGTCGGTTACTGGCTCAGTTGAAACAAGCCACCGGCCAATTCCAGCAATCACATTGGCTCCAGTCCGAGAACCTGTTCAATCCACCTTGAAACAGGATTCGCCCCTTCGTCAAGCTCCAATGGAGTGACTCTCGTTCGCACCAGGATACAAAGGAACAGCCCGAATCCCCAAAGGGGCATCACGAACGAAGAGTGAACTTTATGAAACACTCCGGCTCATTTGGCCTCGAATCCGCAGCCGACTCGGAAGTTTCCGCGCATCAGTTTCGTTTCTCGAATTGTGAGCACGCGCCTGAACCTATTCCCTTGCTGGGGCGCCGCTCAAAAGGAAAGTGATAGGCGTCATTTCCTCGGCAGGTAGCCTTCGGAAATGACGCCTATCGCTAGATTGCGCGATACGCCTCAGCAACGATCTTACGCAACCTTTTTCGTATTCGGCCTTCTTGACATTCACTGCCTGCTGACCTTTCGGACCTTCCCCGATCTCAAAGTGTACAGAGTCTCCCTCTTGGAGACTTTTGTACCCTTCGACTGCTATAGCGCTGAAGTGCACAAAAAGATCGGCTCGGTCGTCGCGCCCGATGAAGCCGTAGCCCTTTGCATTGTTGAACCATTTCACTGTGCCCCGTATGTGTGCCACGCTTTCTCACTAACCGTCTATTTCGGAGCGGAGAATGATAAATCCAACGGGCTAGGATGCTTCGTCTAACTGTCGCGTTGTCGCAAGACGCTTTTGACTGGAAGATAGGAAGCACCTTAGGTTTTAAAAAGAACAAGCGAATGCGAATGTATCAAAAGCGCATTCGTGAGAAAATACTCCGTGGCAAAGGCTAATCTCCGAGTGCTCAAATGGATCGGGACAGTCCCCGCAGTGGGTGTGTGCACGGCGTGCGATCTCCAATTCAAAGTTCCCACAACTGCTCTGAAGAGAGTTGCAGACGCACAGGAGAGTCTCCGCAAGCAGTTCGTTGAACACAAATGCACCCACAGGATGGACGGCGCCCGGGATTAATCGCGCAGGTGTGCGCGCGCGTGAGAAGTGAGCATCGGCTTTGGCGACGGGAGAAATGCCAAAAGAGTTCTGTTTTCGGGCAGCCGACATGCCCGACCTGCGACTTCGTAGACTCAGGTACATGCAAGGCTGACAGAAGAGGGGATTTTGGGCAGCTTCGCCGCCTCGCGGCCAACACGAGATGTGATCTTCCGGGCTGGTGGACGCCGCAAACTTCACAGAAGACGACTTCGGGACCGCGTTATTTCGTGAGTGGGCCACCAACCGCGGGCAATCGCAATTACCGCGTATAAGCTCACGTTTACAGCGCTAACCTTGTCTCATCCGAAATGATCAATGAGTTTCCTGGGGCCTGAGACTCCCCAGCGACGACTTGGTTAGGCCACGATAAGGCAGTTCGATGCGCAATCGAGAACCACTCGGAGTCGGTAAGAACGAACTTACCTCCGGTTCAAATTAAACATTCTTGTTATATGATGACGCTACGTTAATAGAACGATACGGACAATACTATAGGTCCGTGCTATATGTCCTCCCGACATAGGTTCACACATGTCCTCAAGTGGAGTTTTGGGATCGCAGCTGTTCGAGCGTTTTCGGCTAGTCATGGCTCATATCGCAAGCCGTCAAGAGGGGTGCCCGAATGTCTGCAAATATCGCGATCGTTTCCGCAGCTGCGAACCTCCTGGCGGCGCTACTCAAGAAACAAGCTGACTCTGACTCAGCAAAGGAGGCTGGCGCAGCGCCGGCAGCGGCCCCAGAGCCAGTGCCCGTGTCGCTGCCCGGGCGCCACCTGTTGGGTCAATTTTCCACGCGGAACGAATCGTTTTTCAAGCACATTTTGGAGATCGATGCACTGGTTCACCACTACGTCGCACGACCATCGGTGCGCAAGCCACTTTGTTTCCTCATTAGTGCACCACCAGGTTCCGGCAAATCCTTCCTTGTAAAACAACTGCTTGCCCGCAAGGCTTCCGGAGGGACAAGTGTGCCGTTTCTGGAGCTGAATGTTGCCAACGCCTCCAGTCCCGCGGAGCTCGATCCCGTTTGGTCTTTTGTGCGCACGATGGAAGCGAACCGTATTACACCGTGCGTGTTCTTTGATGAGATAGATGTAAAGGTAGGTGACCGGTATATTCTGAAGGATCTAATCATGCCAATGTACGATGGCGCTGTCTTCTACCAGGGAGCCAAATTGTCTCTGGGCCCTGTCATATTTGTGTTTGCAGGCAGTAAGTTATTCGAGCCCCCGGAGGGCGACAATCCTTTGGCAGAGACTGGGACTTCGGAAAAGAAAATGTCTCCAACACAATTCAGTGTGTCATTTGACCGTTGGCGTGTGGCGAAAGAAAAACGCATACGAGCCATTGGTACGCAGCCATCCCAACAGGCTCGCAAGAGCCGGGCCGGAGACGCGAGTGGCGCAAGTGAAATTGAAAATGTGCCAAAGATTCGGGATTTCCTGGACCGTATTGACAGGTGTATCGTATTCCCTGACCCTGACGTTATGTTCGATGGAATGACTGCTGACGTCAAGGAATTAGAAAACGTCGATTTGGTTCTGGGCATGATTCATATGCACTTTCCGCACATTATTGCCGTCGAACCAGCGGCAGCTTGGGCACTTGCGAAGCCCCTCATCGGCGCGTCATCGAAGCGCGCAGCTGAAAGGTTGGTCTTTACCAGCTCGCCCTCGGCAACCGCGACCGTGCTTAAGTTTTCGGATATCCCACCCGATGCACGGACGCTGATCTCCTCTGAGGAGCGTTCGCGATACGATAAGACGTTTTCCGGTAAGACGTTCAAGGCTGAGTAGGGAGTTTGCGACGAACTCGGTAGTAATTCACTCCCGTTGGTCAGGCACAGGGGTCGAAAGAACAGCGTAGCTTCACGGCTAATGTGCCACACAGGTTGTGACTCTCGAGTTGTCGGCAATACGGAAGTAATTCAGGTCGGGACATGCGCATAGGTAACGACAAGTCGGCTTCTCGTCATCAATCGCACAACTGACGCTAAGCGCGTTTCCGGTACGAATCCGCCGGAGATGCGCCTCGATGATTTGGTCGAGGTGGAAAGTCATGCCGATCTGGACGTGCCGTGTGCCAGTTGGGGTTTGACCGACCAGTTCATGAAGGGGGCGTCCGCATGAAGAAGTTCCAATTCTCTGCCATACGTGGTCTCAGGCTGACCGCATTCGGGATAAGCTCATGGGCGCGAAATTCTCGAACCATGAGGTACAAATCTCTAACGTAAGGCGCTCGCCTTTATGGGCGTCGAGCCGGCGTCCTCAAATGAAAACGCAATCGCGACATTGGGATATTCTTTTCCGCCAATTTCCACGTACGGATAGACAAAATAATTCAGCGGTGGGCCTTCCTGAGCGGGGGCGAGTCTCAGATCTCGCCCTTGCGTAAACTGCATCCGGTTCGC
>Ga0209221_1000571_pt1 | contig 13847 bp, 10 predicted proteins | sample BlaSpr_A8_Ref_O2_FD_187989 | JGI IMG/M metagenome (GOLD analysis project Ga0209221, IMG submission 187989) | Forest soil microbial communities from Thunder Bay, Ontario, Canada - Black Spruce, Ontario site 2_A8_Ref_O2 (SPAdes) (version 2) | ecosystem: Environmental > Terrestrial > Soil > Boreal...
GTCCTTGACGATCTTTCCACGGGCAGCGTCGAAAATATCCGCCACCTGAAAAACAACAAACGCTTCCACTATATTTTCGATTCGATCATGAACAAGCATCTGCTGGCGGAATTGGTCGACGAGTGTGACGTGATTTTCCACCTGGCCGCCGCCGTGGGCGTGCGCCTGATTGTGGAGAGCCCGGTACGCACCATCGAAACCAATGTCCATGGCACCCAAAACGTGCTGGACGCGGCTTCCAAAAAGAAAAAGTTGGTCTTCACCGCCTCCACTTCCGAAGTCTATGGCAAGAGCGACAAAGTTCCCTTTCACGAGGACGCCGATCTGGTCCTCGGTCCGACCAGCAAAGGCCGCTGGAGTTATGCCGCCTCCAAAGCCCTCGATGAATTCCTGGCGCTTTCCTTCTGGAAGGAAAAGAAGCTGCCAGTGATCGTCGCGCGATTTTTCAACACCGTTGGACCGCGGCAGACCGGCCGCTACGGCATGGTCCTTCCGAATTTTGTCCGGCAAGCGTTGGCCGGCGAGCCCATCACCGTATACGGAACCGGCAAGCAGTCGCGCTGCTTTTGCGATGTGCGCGATTGCGTCGACTCCGTGCTGCGTCTGGTGGCCACCCCGCAATCCATCGGCGAAGTCGTGAACATCGGCAGCACCGAAGAAGTTTCGATTGAAGCTCTGGCCCAACTGGTCAAGCAGCGCACCGGCAGCGATTCCCCGATCGTTTCGATTCCTTACGATCAGGCCTACGAACCAGGTTTCGAGGATATGCCGCGGCGCGTTCCTGCGCTCGAAAAACTGGAGGGCCTGACCGGCTTCCGCCCGCGCATCCCGCTCAACGATATCGTCGACGGGGTGGTCTCCTACTTTCGGGACAAAGCGAACGCGGCCGTAGGCACCGCGGTTGGTTCAACGGCCTCGTATCCGATGGCCGCGAAAGCGTCCGCGGATTAGTTCTTCGGAATTATTTTGTGGAAGTCGCCGCGTTAAATATTGCGGCCCCTGCCGTGCTCCGCTTACGATTTGCGTTTTAGCTATTAAATGAGGGGACGATGAGCGGTTTTCCAGCGAAGAAGACGGCGGTCCGGGTCGACGACCCAGGAACCTCGGCGGATTCGCGCGCAACCTGGGACCGGCGCAGAGAAAAGAAACGCACCAGCACTTCGCTCTCTATTTTAGTTCCGGCCTACAATGAGCAGTATCTGATCGAAGCCAGCCTGCAGCGGCTCTGGGTTCTCGATCAGTCTCCGCGCCTCGACCACATCAAAGTCATTGTCGTCGACGATTGCTCCACCGATTCCACCCAGGCCTCCCTGGAACGCTTTCGCCAGAGCCTCGAAACCAGTCAGGATTTCAAGAAATTTACCTGGGTCTGGGCCCGGCATGACCGCAACCAAGGCAAAGGCGCGGCCATCCGCACCGCCCTGACGCATGTCGACACCGAACTGGTCGTGATTCACGACGCCGACCTGGAATACCATCCGCGCGATTTGCTGCAGATGATCGAACTCTTCCTCTACGAAGACGCCGACGCAGTGTTTGGCTCGCGGTTCATGCCCGGCGGCTACAAGCGCGCCCTGTTCTTTCGGCATGCTCTGGGCAATAAATTTCTGACCTTCTTGTGCGACCTGGTTTGCGACTTGAACCTGACCGACATGGAGACCTGTTACAAGATGGTGCGCGCCGATCTGCTCAAAAGCATACCGCTGAAAAGCCAGACCTTCGACGTCGAACCCGAACTCGCCATCAAGCTGGCCAAACGTGGCGCGCGAATTTTCGAAGTTCCCATCAACTATTCCGGCCGCACGTACGCCGAAGGGAAAAAAATCGGTTGGAAGGATGGGGTCAGCGCGCTCTGGGCCATCCTGAAATACGCCTTGTCGGACGAGATCTACACCGCCGACGGGCACGGCAGCGAAATTCTGATGCGCCTCAACCGCGCGCCGCGCTTCACCAAATGGATGGCCGATGTGATTAAGCCTTACCTCGGAAAGCGCGTTCTGGAAATCGGCGCGGGCATCGGCAACATGACCTTGAATCTGATTCCCCGCACCGTGTATTGGGCTACCGATATAAATCCGGAATACCTGGACTATCTGGAAGATATGCGCTCCACCCGTCCTTATCTGCATGTGGGCTACACCAACGGCATGGCCGGCAATTCGTTTCCCACCGGGCAAGCGTTCGATACCGTGGTCTGCCTGAATGTGGTCGAGCATCTTTCCGATGATGTCGGAGCCTTGCGCAACATGTATGAGGCTCTCGACCACGGCGGCCGTGCCATCATCCTGGTTCCGAACGGCCCGGGCCTAATGGGTACACTCGACGAAGTTCTCGGCCATTGCCGGCGGTACACTCCCGAGCAACTGATCTTGGTAGGTCAACAGGCCGGATTTCGCATCGAAAAGTTGCTGAAATTTAACCGGGCCGGAGTGCCGGCCTGGTGGCTCAACGGACAGATCTTGCGCCGGAATACTTTCGGTATGGCCCAAATACGGGTCTTGAACGCAATGACCCCAATCTTTCGGCGAGTCGATCCGTTCCTGCCTTTTCCACCGCTGTCCATCATTGCCATCTTTTCAAAAGCAAGACGGTCAAGCCAGTCCGAGGACCCACAATAAGGTGTGCACGCGGCATTAGTGCCCTGAGTGGCTAGTGGCGGCTCCGGGCCCGTTGACTCTGCCGGGCGAGGGATCAAGAGAACGTGGTCAAGCTCGATAAATACGAAAAGCTGCTGTTCCTCATCTTCTTCGTCTCCCTCCCGCTGACCAATCCCTGGATTCGCGGAGATGGCGTAGGCTACTATGCTTACGTGCGGTCTCTCCTCATCGAGAAAGGGTTGTACTTCGAGAAAGACTGGCAGCACGGCAACGAAAGCTTCTTGATGAGTCGGGTCGATAAGAACGGCAACGTCGTACCGGACGAATATACTCAGACCGGCCGTATTAACAATCATTGGTCAATCGGTCCGTCGATTCTCTGGGCGCCTTTTCTTGTTGTAACCCACGCCGGGGTCCTACTCTTCGATCATTTGGGAGCACATATATCCCCCGACGGTTTCTCAGCCCCCTACTTAGAGACGGTTGCCCTCGCTACGACCCTCTATGGTTTTCTGGGTCTTTGGCTTTCTTATCGTTTTGCACGTGAATATTTCGACGGTCGCTGGGTATTCCTCGCGACCGTGGGAATCTGGTGGGCGAGCTCGTTACCGGTCTATATGTATTTCAATCCATCATGGTCCCACGCACACTCGGCCTTCGCGAACGCACTCTTCTTGTGGTATTGGCATCGAACGCGCGGCGAGCGAACATTTTTTCAGTGGGCTATCCTGGGTCTGCTGTCAGGTCTAATCGTCAATGTGTATTACCCGAATGGCGTGTTACTGCTTGTCCCGTTGATGGAAGGTTTGGCGACATACTGGAAGGATTGGAGATCGCCGGACCACAATCGTAGGGCGCTGGTTCAGCTCTTCGGCCGACACGTGGTTTACATTTTCGTGTTTGTCATCGCGCTGCTGCCAACCTTGATCTCCCGTGAAATCATTTTCGGCAGCCCTTTCCGTTCGGGCTATCAGATCGAGCAGTTCGCCTGGAAGTCGCCAGCGCTATGGAATGTTTTATTCTCTTGGGATCACGGAATGCTTAGCTGGACTCCGATTCTGGCGCTTGCGCTGATCGGACTAGGTATCTTTTGTTGGAAGGGTAGTCCCATGGGTTTGTACTTGTCGATGGCATTTTTGGCTTTTTATTATGTGATTTCGATCCAGCCCACTTGGGATGGAATGTCGTCCTTCGGCAGCCGATATTTCGTTTCACTGACCCCTTTATTTATTTTGGGTCTTGCCTCTCTCTTCGACTGCCTCGCTCGCGTGTGGCGGAAGTTTCCAGTTCGCATCGCCGCCACATACGCCACACTGCTGTTTATTCTGTGGAATTTGGGACTGATTTTCCAATGGGGTACTCATCTAATACCCGCGCGGGGGCCTATTTCTTGGCGTGCCGCAGCCTACAACCAGGTAGCCATTGTTCCCGTAGAGGCCGCGCGAACACTCGAAACCTACCTAACCCGTAGAAAGCAGTTGATGCGCCACATCGAGCAACAGGACGTCGATCACCTCAAGTCCGCGGAACCGGGATCCACTCCTGCCCAATGAGCGCAGTCACTCACACAATACCTCCCGCCGCGCCACTGTCTCCTGTGATGCGCATAGTGCCACCCTCTCGTTGGTGGGTGATCCCTTTTGCCGAGCTGTGGGACTTTCGCGAATTGATCTATTTTTTTGTTTGGCGCGACATTAAGATTCGATACAAGCAAACCGCCGTCGGCTCAGCGTGGGCGATCCTACAGCCATTTCTGATGATGCTCGTGTTCAGCCTTTTTTTTGGCAAGCTTGCCAATATTGGTTCCGATGGCCTGTCCTATCCCATTTTTTATTACAGTGCGCTGTTGCCCTGGATGTATTTCGCCGCCGCGCTCCAGAACTCTACAAACACGATCGTCGAAAACCAAAGGCTAATCACTAAGGTTTATTTCCCTAGGCTGGCCTTGCCGCTCTCTTCTGTACTCTCTGGATTGGTCGACTTCGCCGTGTCGTTTCTGATGTTCGTCGTGCTAATGATCTACTACGGCATTCGTCCAACGGTTGCGATGCTTTGGTTTCCGGCGTTTCTATCGCTGGCGATTCTTGTGGCATTGGGTGTGGGGTTGTGGCTTTCCGCATTGAACGCCATTTATCGCGACGTGCGCTACGTTCTGCCGTTCCTAGTCCAGTTCTGGCTGTTCGCTTCTCCTGTCGTGTATCCCAGCTCCCGCGTGCCGGCGGAGTGGCGCTGGCTATACGGACTGAATCCGATGGCGGGGGTGATCGAAGGGTTTCGCTGGTCTTTGACCGGCCGCGGTAATCCGCCTGGACATCTACTCATCGTGTCCTCGGTCGTGGCCGCCTTCATTCTTTTGAGCGGAATTGCCTATTTTCAAAAAATGGAGACGACGATGGCGGATGTAGTCTAGACGATGACTGAGTCTGTCATTCACGTTGAAGGGTTGGGTAAGCGCTATCGGGTAGGCGAACGTGAGCGTTACCTCGCCTTGCGCGACATAGTTTCGCACGCTTTGCGCGCTCCTTTCCGGCGACCCCGTACTCCCCGCCAGGTTGACTACCTGTGGGCGTTGCGCGACGTCTCCTTGGATGTGAATCAAGGAGAAGTGGTAGGACTTATCGGTCGAAACGGCGCTGGGAAAACCACACTACTGAAATTGTTGTCTCGGATTACACGACCAACCACGGGATTTGCCGAAATTCATGGTCGCGTAGGCAGCTTGCTAGAAGTGGGTACCGGATTTCACCCCGAACTGACCGGCCGTGAGAATATTTACCTAAGCGGTGCCATCCTTGGGATGCAAAAGCGCGAAATCGATCGGAAAAATGATGCCATTGTCGCATTCGCTGAGGTGGAGCGCTTTCTAGACACACCCCTGAAGCATTACAGCACCGGAATGCAAATGCGCCTGGCTTTTGCCGTGGCCGCGCACCTGGAACCCGAAATTTTGCTCGTGGACGAAGTTCTGGCCGTCGGTGACATTGAATTTCAGAAAAAATGCCTCGGGAAAATGCAGGATATCTCCAGAAGTGGCCGCACGATCGTCTTTGTCAGCCATCAGATGGGTCAGATGCGCCGCCTCTGCGAGCGGGTCTTTTGGGTTGATGATGGCCAGATTCGCCAAGAAGGAGCTGCCGGAAAAGTTATTGCTGCCTACGAATCCTCCAACCTGCAGCCAAATGCAGATCATGTTCACGGTGATCGGTGCTTCGTAAGGTGGTCGATATGCGGGCACGACAACATTCTCCGTGATGGACTGCAGAATGTTGTATTTCACTGCCACCTCCAACTTCGCGAACCCGTTTCTCAAGGTCATTTTGGATTGAAGATATTTAATGACTCCGGTGCTCTAATGGTGGGATGGGGTATCGACAATCTGGACATCGCTTCGGGCGACCAGGAGATACTTCTTCGCGTTCCGCTTTTGCCGCTGCGACCTGGGGCCTACTCACTCGTCTGCACATTATTTAATCGAGGAAACAATTTGACTGGCGGACACCTGATTGAGGAGTGGAATGCGCAACCTCCTTTGATCGTTGATACGCTGCCGGTCTCACACCCGCAAGATCGTTGGGCTGGGATTCTAAATTTGCCTGCCGACCTGCATGTCCGGCAGGGGTAGAAGGAAATGTTGCATAATCAGACTTATAAAGTTTCTGCTGTCCGGATCGAAGATCATGATGATCTCGCAACAGGATTTCGTTGCGCCTTGCGGCAGTTACCCGGGCTGCTTCCCCAAGTCCTGCCTCAGCAAGTAATAATCAAACCGAACCTCTGCGACATTACCGCCTGGGAAACGGGTGTTACAACAGACCCTCGGTGGATCGGAGTCCTCGCTGGAGAATTGCGGGCCATCCGACCAGATGTCAAACTCCGCGTCGTTGAATCCGATGCTATCAGCGCGTATAAAACTTACCGGTCCTGTGACGAAACATTCAATCGTCTTGGATTTTTGTCCGCGGCACACGAAGCCGGTGTCGAGCTAGTGAATCTTTCAACGTGCGACGCCATTGAAATCCGGTTAGATGGTATTCCGCAGGCGGTAAGGATTCCCCAGTTGCTCTTCGAGGAAATGCATTTCATCTCGATAGCCAACTTGAAACTCCATGGATACACGCGCATGACTGGAATCCTCAAGAATTCCATTGGGCTTCTTACCGATGCAGAAATCTCGTCGCTGCATCCGTATCTATCGATTCTCATCAGTCGACTCCACAAGCTGTGCTGTCCTGATCTCTGCATAATCGACGGGAGGATTGGGCTCGACGGCGGCGGGCCTATCTTGGGCAGGCCGCTTCGCATGGACACCATTCTGGTCGGCAACGACGCACTGGCGGTTGATGAAACGGCTTGCCGGCTCATGGGAATCCCTTCGAAAGAAGTGGGCCATCTCGAGCAGACGGCCAGAGATCTTGAAAGGAAGCTAGGAAGGGTTGAGGTCGTTGGAGACATTCGCCCGCGTCTGTTTTGTTTCGACGCAGCGCAAGTTCATTCCTCAATCCAAAGCAAATTTGGCAATCGGCGATTGCACCAGCGCATGGAAATATTTTCGAATCGTTGGATCGATCGCGGTTTTCAATTTCGATACGACCCGCTCGGCTTTGCCAAAAGGGCCATCTCAAAACTCGCAAGGAGCCGGCGTGGTCGATAGGCTTAGACTTGCAGTTGTTGGCGGCGGCGAAGTGCTTGAGCGTTATCACATTCCGGCGATCAACGCTGTCCCCGAAGTCGTTCGAAGCGTCGTTGTAGATGTCAATGCCGAGCGAGCGCGGCGCATAGCTGACCGTTACGGTTTTCCTATATCGAGTGTTGATCTTGGCGACGTCGTGCGTCATGCGGATATCGCTGTCGTTCTGGTGCCGAATGGACTGCATGCCCCCATATCCTGCGAATTGCTTGCGCAGGGCATTCACGTGCTTTGCGAAAAGCCGATGGCGCGTAGCTCCGAAGAATGTTTATCAATGATCGATGCGTCCCGGCTCGGTAACGCGAAGCTTTGCATAGGGCATAACCGAAGATTTCAGCAGCATATGAGGTTGGCGAAACAAATATTGAGCAAGGGATTGATTGGCAAAATTGTGAAAGTTCAGGCCGAAGAAGGAAGCCCCAACGACTGGCCGCGATCGGCGGCATATTTCGACCCGATCATGTCGGGCGGCGGGGCGCTGCTTGATGTTGGGATCCATTCGATTGATCTTATTCGATGGTTCGTCGACGAATTTCAAGCGGTAGAATATGAAGGCAATGGAACCGACAAAACTAGCGAAAGTGAGGCTAGGATGCGGTTCGACCTGACAAATGGCGCCACCGGCAGCCTGACCGTCAGCCGATCTCGAAATCTCGCCCAGAAGCTTACGCTAATCGGAAGCGATGGCTTTCTCGAAGTTGGACTGTGGTCGGCAACCTTGGCACTGCGGTGCGTAAAGGGAAAGGCTTTCCAGAATTTGGATCGGCTGGAGATCGCAGTGGCGCGCCGACCACCTTCGGATGGATCTTTTGCAGAGCAGCTTCGCAATCTCGTTTCAGCAATTAACGGTGAGGAGGACGTACTTGTGAATGGCCACGTTGGAATGGCCGCTGTGGAGGTCGTTCGCCGCGCCTATTTGGGACGGTCTCAGGGAGCCCTTCATCGGAATGCTGAGTCGAAATGAAGCGCTCTTCTCATTTTTAAGGATTCAAACCGATGCGGCTTGCTCTTCGGCCGGACATTAACGCCGCCAGAACTAGTCTACCGGTAGGTGTCGAATTAACAAATCGCCGCAGAGGAGATATGAGAAACAAAAGGCTGGATATCCTACGCTGCGTCGCGGTTTTGTTGGTCATTGGCCACCACTCCAATGCTTTTCCAATTCTGACCAAAGTCGGATGGGTCGGAGTGGATTTATTTTTCGTGCTCAGTGGGTTCTTGATATCCGGGCTTTTGTACGCCGAGTTCAAAGAGCAACAGACAATTGGCGTTGGGCGCTTCCTAATCCGTCGTGGATTGAAAATTTACCCTGCATTTTATGTCTTATTGCTTGGAACGATCATCGCGCAGCTCCTTCTTTTCAAGGGTCCAGTCCCTCTCCGACCATACTTATTTGAAATGTTCTTTATCCAAAACTACCACTTTGGGATCTGGACGCATACTTGGTCCCTTGCTGTCGAGGAGCATTTCTATATCGCGCTAGCCTTGCTGTTGGTGGTTTTTGCACGTCTCTCCCCCGCTCGGGCCAATCCTTTCCGAGCTATTCCCTGGATTTTTGTATTTGTGGCCTTTGCATGTATGTTGTCAAGGATTCTTACCATTTGGCTGACATCTCCATCGATTTTCCGAACTCCCTGGGTAATGAACACCACACACTGCCGGGTAGACGGACTGTTCTTCGGAGTTTTCATTGGATACCTTTACCACTTTCGTCCTGAAGCGATCGCGGGCCTGCTAGGCACGGTTCGCAACCGAATTGCAATCGGGATTCTAACCGCTGCGCTACTGTCCACGTGCTGCTTCTTCTCGCGGGATGATAAGTTCCTTCTGACGTATGGATTGACTTTTCTCTATCTGGGGTTCGGTGGTCTGTTGGTGCTGACGCTCGAAGTGCGAAACATACTTTCAGGAGGTGGCGCAATCGTAGCGTCGAGAATCGGAAGGGTCTGTGCGGTTATCGGGATGTATTCGTACTCGATTTATCTTTGGCATGCCGTACTGATCGCGGCAACTCAGGTCTTCTTGCGGAAGAATTCGCATATGAACGTGCCTGGGGTTGCTCTTTTTCCATTTTACTTACTCGGAAGCATTGCCCTTGGCATTTTTTTCGCGCGGCTAATCGAGTTCCCCGTGTTGCGATTCCGGGATCGGCTGTTTCCAAAGCTCCAACAGCCCGCGGTAAGGGCAGCACCTTCCTTCGCATCCGCCACAGTGCCCGATGGGAGCCTTTAGCTTGCCGCCGGTCAGAAATCTCGGAGTCACGTCGTAAGGAGCGCATGAAACCCGCGGTTACGGTTCTGATCGATACCTATAATCACGAGCGCTTCATCGAAAGGGCTATCGTGAGTGTACTTGAACAGGGTTTTCCATCTGGTGAGGTGGAAATTCTGGCGGTCGACGACGGATCGACCGATCGTACGCCCGAAATCATTCGCAAATTCGGACCTCAAGTGCGCCTCATTCGCAAAGCCAACGGCGGACAGGCGTCGGCATTCAACGTCGGAATTCTGGAGGCTAAAAGTGAAATCGTTGCTTTCCTTGATGGCGATGACTGGTGGGCACCTAACAAATTAACTCTCGTTGTTGAAGCTCTCCTCAAGGATCCGGCAATAGGAATCGTGGGTCACGGAATTGTGATGACTTATTCTGATCGTCGCGAAGAGTCGCTAACTCTTCGCGACGGATTCCGCTTCCGAGCCAATACATTTGAAGGTGCTAAGTGTTTTCGGATGCGAAGAGCGTTTCTCGGGACCAGCCGCATGACCGTCCGGTCAGCGGTACTCGCTACGATCGGGCTCATTCCGGAGTCGATCGCGATCGAGGCGGACGAGTACATATTCACGCTTGCAGCGGTTCTGACTGACGCACTTATTCTCCCTGAAACGCTGACGTACTATCGTCTCCATGACGCCAACGCCTTTCAAGTGGCGGAGTACGATCCGAAACGACTCCATAAGAAACAGGTTGTGCTAGCAGCCCTGGCGCAAGGCCTTAAGGCACGATTGGCGAACATTGACGTTGAACCTCAAGCTGAACGCGCACTGACGGATATGGTACAGGCAGAGGCCGATCAACTGAGTCTACAGTTGAATGGCGGGTGGTCTTGGAACACTGTCAGGACGGAATGGACCATTTATCGGGCCCTGCATGATGACGCCCCAATTTCCCATCGTGTCTTTAAGGTGCTGACCCTTTTGCCAGCGTTTGCCCTTCCGCCGCGCACGTATTATGCGGTTCGCCGGAGGCTCATCTACAATAACTTATACCTTCGCGCCCGGGCGCGCTGGCTGCCTATCCCGAAATCGTCACATATCGGGAAGGAAGTCAGAACCAGTTCGTAACGCGGCGAACTAATTTGGCGTAGATTCATGATCGGGAGAGTATCGGCTTAGGTGAGTCACGGTCTATTTTGTTCGGCCAAGATACAATCTGCGAGCGAGATGATCGGAGCGAGAAGGATTTCAACAGAGAATGCCCCTAGGAGGAGAATGGCAGATAAAGTAAGGGCTGGAGCAAATATGGCCGAATCGATGCGGCGTGACTGGGACAACCGCGCCCGCAAGGATGCGTATTTTTACATCGCCTCGTGGCGGAAAGACTGGGATGAAGCCTCGTTCTTCCAATCAGGCGCGGACGATTATCGGCGACTTGTGGCACCCGTGCTGGAACGTCACGACTTCTCGCCGCAAGGAAAAACGATGTTGGAGCTCGGTTGTGGAGCTGGCCGCATGAGTCGATGCTTCGCCGGGGAGTTTTCTCGTGTCGTCGGCTTCGATGTCTCTGCCGAAATGCTGAATCGAGCTCGGGATTTGAACGGCTCTTGTGAAAACATTACCTGGACTCAAGGGAATGGCTCTGACCTGAGCAATGTCGCTGACTGCTCGGTCCAATTCGTTTTTAGCTATCTAGTGTTGCAGCATTTACCGAATGAATTGCTACTGCACTCTTACATTCGCGAAATTCTTAGAATTCTCGCAGTTGGCGGTCTCTGCTTATTTCAGTTCAACGGAACCTCGGAAAAGTACATGAACTGGAGGGGTCGCCTTGCGTGGGGAGTCATCGATTCATTTTGGGCCGCGCGGTGCCATGGCACGAGCCGATTCTTTTCAAGAATGCTCGGCATGGATCCCGAAATGGCGGGGAAAAGTTGGCATGGTGTCGACGTAACTGGTGAAAGTGTGGAACGAACGATTCAATCGAACAACGGCATGGTTCTGGAGCTTTCCGGCCTAAAAACTCCAATGACTTGGTGTTGCGCCAAAAAGACTTTTCCGCCTACCAAGGTTCCCGCGAGATGATTTCTATCGGAATTAACTACTCGCAGGTACATGACTCTTCGGCTTGCATCGCTCGCGACGGCGAAGTGCTTTTTGCGGTGGCGGAAGAACGCCTAAGCCGCACAAAGCACGACCCCCGCTTCCCCGAACTTTCGATCCGCGCCTGCCTAGATTTCGCCGGAGCTAGTCCAAACGATGTTGATTTTTGGGCACAAGGCTGGTCACGGCCTCGCGCAGCCTTCTTGCATGATCTGAAAAATCTGGCAACTGGTCGGCAGCCAGCGGATTCTCGCGCGTTACTCAACTCCTCTCGTTATTTCGCCAGCATGTGGCACCAGCGTGGCGGCGAAAACCGATTCCGCCAAATGTTCCCCGGGGTGAAAACGCAATTTCGGTTCGTGGACCATCACCTTGCTCATGCCATCAGTTCTTATGGTTTTTCGGGATTCGACGACGCCGCGGTGCTGGTGCTCGATGGGCGCGGCGCGTGGGAGGCTACCTCGCTCTGGCGCGGCCGCGCCGGAAGGCTCAAGCACATTTGGACCATCCCATGGCCCAATTCGTTAGGCTTGTTCTATGCCCAGTTTACACAGTATCTGGGCTTCGTCCCGTACAGTGACGAATGGAAAGTTATGGGGCTTGCGCCTTTTGGCGAGCCGGGCATTGACCTTGGTGATTTCATCCAACCGGATGAAACCCCTTACAGTGTGGGCGCTCATCTCCTGCTCGGCAAAGACACCGCCCCAATCGCCGGCATCGAAGCACGTCTGGGTCCCAGCCGCATACCGGAATCCGATATTGATGTACGTCACAAAAACCTGGCTTTCGCCGTCCAGGATATGTGCGAGCGTGCCATGATGACCCTCGCGCGCAGCGCCGTAGCTGAAACTGGCTGCCGTAGTTTGTGCCTGGCCGGCGGGGTGGCCTTAAATTCCAAAGCTAACGGTAAAATCCTTGCGTCTGGGCTGGTAGACCGAATTTTCGTACAACCAGCCGCTAGTGATGATGGAGTTTGCCTCGGTGCAGCGCTCGCTCCGCTGCTTGATGCCGGGGGAAAGCTTCCAATGCACAAAATGCGCGACGCATATCTAGGTAATGAATTCTCGGATACAGAAATTTCGAAAACGCTTGAAGCATACAAGATAAGCGCTTCGAAAGTCGCCGACCCTGCATCGGTCGCTGCCGATTTGTTGACGAATGGAAAGATGATTGGCTGGTTTCAAGGACGGATGGAATTCGGACCGCGCGCGCTGGGTTGTCGCTCGATTCTGGCCGACCCTCGCGATCCCGAAATGAATGCAAAAGTGAACAACGCAGTCAAGTTTCGGGAGTCGTGGCGCCCATTCGCGCCGTCAATGCTCTCCGACGTCGCGAATCAGTATCTCGAATCGGCGACAGATTCGCCTTTCATGGTTTTGACAGCTCAGGTAAGACCGGAAAAGCGCGCTGTAATCCCCTCAGTGACTCACGTCGACGGAAGTGCTCGCCCGCAGACCGTCGAGTGCGACGTAAATCCACTGTATTGGCGTTTGATCTATGAATTCGGTCGACGCACTGGCGTTCCGGTCGTTATGAACACTTCATTTAACTTGCGAGGAGAGCCAATTGTTTGTACGCCGACAGACGCTGTTCGTACCTTTTTTAGTTCAGGGATGGACGCGCTCGTGATCGGAAGCTATGTGGTGGAGAAGTGACAACCGCGAAACAATCGGATGATATTCTGTCATTGCCATGCCGTAGTTGGAATTCAGTGCGACGGCAAAGCAAGGAAGCTCTCGGCACTGACGACACGTGTGGGAGTATCGACGCGACCGTCTGTGCCGAGGGTGTCTTCAGAACAAATTTTAGAGGTGTACATCTCATCAAATGGCTGAGCTGAATTCCGTTATGAACGCCCGCCTCTTGCGAATCCCGGCTGCCCTATTTGCTGGTTTTTTGTTTCTATTTGCGACGATTCGCTCGAGGAATATTTTTACAGTTGATGGCGCGCACCGTTGCCTGCAAGTCTGGCATCGGCAAAATATTGTTTTGGACGGAACCAATCACATGCTGTACCCGGTGAACGTCTTCGCCTGGGCACGCCTCGCCTCGGCGCTGGGATATAAACCAAGTGGGCCGCTGGAATTCTTCTCGATGGTAGAACTGATGAACTGTGTGGCCGGTGCGGCGTGCCTAGCGATATTTTGTCTTCTTATGTACTTAGCGATCCCTTCATGGCGCCTAGCGACCGTCGTGACCTTGGGATACGGTTTCTGCAAGGCATTTCTCGAGCAAGCTACGAATGCC
>Ga0209221_1000575_pt1 | contig 13813 bp, 14 predicted proteins | sample BlaSpr_A8_Ref_O2_FD_187989 | JGI IMG/M metagenome (GOLD analysis project Ga0209221, IMG submission 187989) | Forest soil microbial communities from Thunder Bay, Ontario, Canada - Black Spruce, Ontario site 2_A8_Ref_O2 (SPAdes) (version 2) | ecosystem: Environmental > Terrestrial > Soil > Boreal...
CCCGGCAAAGTTCCGCCAGTGGCTCGCCGGCTAGCCGGCGAGCCACGAACTTCAGTCTCTCATCCATCACCGAACACTCCTTCCAAGGCATCGCTCCCTCCCTCTACGAGGAGAAAGTGTCACCTATGTGTCCGGTACGATGTGTTACCTATGTCTTAGGCCGCTCACTCAATTCTTTTTCAACAACTTCCCTCGATACGCGTTGATTCGTTTCAAACTCAACCAGCGAGTTTAGATTGGTAATACAAGAAATCCTGTATGGCGGGCACCAACCATCGGTGCTAATTTTCAAGAGCGGTTTGCTGCGCTGAAGACGACCGCGCGATAGCAAGGAGAACATATGATCCGTCTGAAATATTTTGCGTTCGTTATTGTTGCTGGGCTTTGCTTCGCAGCGACCGCTCCCAAAGCAGGGGCGCAGGTCAGCGTCGGAGTCAGCGTTGGACCCGCCCCCGACTGCCCTTACGGCTACTATGACGCCCCTCCGTATGGCTGTGCGCCCTACGGCTACTACGGGCCGGAATGGTTTACGGGCGGTGTTTTCATCGGCGCTGGCCCATGGTTTCATGGCCCTGATAATTTCCATGGCCACGTAAACAACCATTTTCATCCTGAGCACGGATATAAAGGCCCCGCGCCACACCCTGGAGAGAAGGCCTCAAGGCCCGTCGATAGAGTTGAACATTTCAAAGGAAATGAAGTGCGTGATGGGCGCGGCCACGTCGGTGGCGGAGAGAAGCGCTAAAGATAGTAACGCTCGGATTGCCGGACGGGTGATTCGCTGGTCAGAAATTCTGGCTGGCGAGCATCGCTGCAACTGTGAGCGCAAGTCGCACTTACGCGCCTAAGATCGTCCCCTTAGGCGCGCCATGTTTCAATTTCCCGCGATCCGCGCGCGGAAACCCGCCAGTGAACCGCCAGCGCCGGTATCTCGCTGCAATCCATCCGAAACCTGCGTGGCAGTCCGCGCAAGCCGCAAAATCGCTGCACCGGCTCTCAGATCAACGTTGGCCTTTCGCCTTGGCGGCGGACGAAGCAGCGGTTTCATCAAGTAGGGAGCTGACCAGGGTACGCAGGGCGGCTTCGTCTTCCATCCTCGTGTCGGCCCCGCTGCCGGTGGCGGCACGAATCACGCCTTTGCGATCGATCACTACCATCTGCGGGATTTTGAGTTTTTCACTTCCCTTGCGACCCAGGAACGCGTCCACGTCGCTGGAGGTGGTAGTGAAGCCGAGCGGGTAGGTGAGCGCCATATGGTCGGCGACGTGGCCCACTAATGCCTGGTCAACATGTGGTCCAAAGGCGATGGCGACGGACTGGTAACCGCGCGGGCCGAGATCGCGCTGCAGCGCATCGAGCATTTGTGCCAGCCGGATGCATTTGGGACTCCCGATAAACATGAATTCCACCACCACCACTTTGCCTTTGAAACCCGATAGAAATAGCTGCTCGCCGGAAGGTTTGGTGATGATGAACTCGGGCGCTTTACGCGGAGCCTGCGCAAATAATACAGAAGCGGCAATCGTCAAGTAGGCGATGAGGGAAACAATTTTTCGTGCGCTCACGTCTCACCCCTTGGCGGCGACGGCCGATTCAGTTTGTTTCCATTTGTCCACGATGTCGGCAATTTCTTTTTGCGCCGCGGCGGCGGCGTCCTGCGGAGTGACATCGTTTTGCACCACACTCGCGAACATCCTGGGGATCACAAAGGTGTTGAATACTTCCATCCATGCCGGATTGGCCAGCCACGGGGCTCCGAGATTCGGCGTCCAATGCAATGCGTCCCGCAGCGCGTAATACTTGTTCGGCGGGTCGGCCGTAGGATCTTTATCCAAACGCACCACCAAATTCGGCAGCGCCTTCGGGTACGCCGGAAAATTGCAACCTAGACTTTTTTCGTAACCAACCCGGGAACTGTCGGGCAAATCCACGAGGAACTGTTTCGCGCCATCCTGGTTCGCGGCAAACTTCCATACTGCAGAGCAATTTGTCGCGTGGGGAAATCCAGTCACACCGTAAACGCCGAGCAGCGGAGGCATAAGTTTGATTCTTTTCGCCAGGTCGGGGCTTTGCTTTTCCGCCGCCCGCAGCAGATTGATGGCATTCATGCTGCAGGATGTTTTGCGCGCTAACATAGCCTGCACATTGCCGGACGGACCCCAACTGAACTCGTCAGGGCTTCCGGCCTCTCTGTTTAGATTCTTGACGTAGGTCAACGCGTTGACCACATAACCAGTCCTGTTGAGAACCGCGTTGCCCTCCTGGCCCAAAATCTGGCCGTGAAACGCGTACAGCAGCGTGTTCGCAGTAATATTGCCCGCGAGCGTGGGCGAAAAGTCGAAGCCGCACGGGATTCCGTACTTGTCGCGGATTTTCTGCCCGCCGGCGCGCAAGCTGCCGTAATGGACCGGACCGAGAGGCATATTCAAATCTGCCCATAAATCCTGGAAATAGTGCACTGGACACGGAATCCAGAAATCGGCGAAAGCGAAGTGTGTTTTCGTTGCAGGACTGAACGTGGACTTGTAGGAGATTTGCGGAATGCTGCCGTACTTCATGGAAGCGTTTTGATAAATCTCTGTATGATCGATGGCATGCTGATGGAATTCCGCCGGCGGCCAGGGAAACATGAACAGGTCGTGTCCTTTGCCGGCGCCCACCTCGGCAGCGGCGTCGGAGTGAACTCGCTCGATCGGAATTAGATCGACAATTACCTCGGTGTTGTTTTTTTCTCCCCATTGCTTCACGAATTCCGTGCTGAACCAAGTGTCATATTCGGGGATCAGGTGAGCCCATTTCGCGATCCTCAGTGTTTTTGTGTTGCTGAAAGCACGGGAGGAGAAAGTAAAGAACGGACCGACAGACGCGATAGCCGTAGCAAGCTTGATGAACTCCCGGCGAGGAATGTGTTTTTTCATTCTAGGGAGGCTGGAGACCGCAATTCTACCTGTGACGGATTGCCCCCGGCAAGCGCTTCGCTTGCCGGGGGCACATTAGCGCTACTCTCGTAGCCGCAACGCTCGCTAGTTAGTTGATGCGGCCGGTGCGGATGCTGCTGCCGTCTGCGCTGCTGCCCCGCTCGTCTGCGCCGAATTGACCTGCGCTGCCGTCAGGTTGCTGCAAAATTGGCCGAAGAACTGCAGGCAGAAGAAGTTCTCGGTCAAGGCTGGATCGAGTGGCAAACCATTCGGTTTGTGAATTGTATCGATGAATGCATCAAACGTGATTGCTCCGTTCGTCGGATCGGGAATGGCTGGACAAATCAACCAAACCGCACCTCCGTCGGACCCATCCACGGCCTCGTTCCCTTCCTCGGCGCACATTTGACCGTTGACGCCTGTGAAGGCCTCAAGATCGTTGTCCAAGTCAGCGCCGGACTTGACGATCGGCCACCCTTCCAGATTCACTCCGTTTCTGGCTGCCAGAGCGGCGTAAGCGCCGTTCGGTCCCTGGCACTGCGAGCCCGCAACCGTCTTGGTGAGGTTGGGTGGCTCTGTGAACCAGAAGTAAGTAATGATCCACATGCCCAAGAGGTCGTCGCAGAAATACCCATACGGGGCGTTGAATGAAGTCGTGCCCGTAATTCCTGAGCCGTTGACCACGTTGTTGTCGCTGCCGTCCACCGCGTTTCGATTGGTGGCAAAACGCCAATCCTGGCTGAGCACAGGCGTCGCCACGCTGGTTACTGGAAAACAATTGGGTGGCGTGGCGCCGTTGCCCATACTCCCGCACGGGGTGAACGTCAGCTTGCCATTCACCGTCTGCCTGAGCGCCGCATAGGCCTCGAAGTTGCTCACGATGTCCTGCATGTCATCGCCTTGCGGTCCTCCGGCGTTGCCTGGCAGGCTGCTGAAGAAAGCACTGGATTCATTGCGCGCGTTCAAGCCGGCGTTCACAGTGCCGTCGCCTTGGGCGCTGCTGATCACCACGCAGCCGGAGGTGGGCAGCGCCGGCGGAGTGGGCACAGTGCAATCGAAGGCCGGGTCGCCGTTCACATAATTCGCTTCGAAGAAATTCTGGTTGGTCAGGAACGCGATGATGCTAATAAAATCGGTCGGAGATCCGTCAGAATCAATGTAACCTCCGGTGGTCGCTAGGATGCGGACGTTCTTCCGCACTCCATCTCTGGCCGAGCAGGTATTGTCAGTTACCCAGTTCTTCTGGCCGGGGAAAATAGCCGGCGGACCGGTCTGGCGAAACAATCCGAAGCGCTGCGCTGGTACTGAATCAACGCCTTCCGCGGTCTCCGCAGTCGTCCCTACATTGCTCGTCGAAATCCCGACATTATTGTAAAAGACGTCCGTGAAATCGCAGGGCGGAGGATTGAAGTTGGTGGCCGGATTACTGCTGCTGCTGGCACTGCCGCCGGAAGTCGAACCCGTCGCTTGAGCGAATAGCTTCGGAGCAGCCATGAACAGCAGCGCTGCCACTGCCAACACCTGAACAAACAGCCAAGCATGCTTTCGTTCGTTTTTCATCGCTGTATCCTTCCTCCCGGCTGTGCGCGGTTGCAAACTGCTCGCGCATCCAAAATTGTGAATCATGACTTCTGTACCCGATTCAGTTCCGGATGAACCATCCACTCGAACGATTCGGCCACCCACTTGGTGTGCGCCTGGCCGGGGCAGGCGGCCCACAGCATCAGCGGCTCGTTCCCGTAGCGGACGTTGCCGATATGCTGGCTGGTGTCGCGGTCGATCGCCGGCTCGGGATAAGTGAACCCGATGCCCTTGCGGATTTTGTCGATGTCCTCAACCTTGCCCGTGAAGAAGGTCCACCCTGGAGCGGCGCCCAGAGCGGTTCGGTAGTTCCGAACCACATCCATCGTGTCTTGTTCGGGCTTCAGAGTGATTGAGTACATGTAGATTTGCCGGCCCACCTGGTCGCCCAGCAGTTTCTGGACCTTCACCAGATTCGCCATCACCATCGGGCAAATCTCGTCGCACTTGGAGTAAAAGAAGTTGACGGTAACGATCTTGTCTTTCACCAGATCGTCGTAGAAAAGCACTTCCTTTCCTTCGTGCGAGATCAGCGGAACATTCGGCAAGTGCAGTTCCTGAATCCTATTCCGTGCCTTGGATCGCGCGGGATCGGGATCTTGAGCCGAAGCGCCCTTCACTGACGTGCCCTTCACCGACGCGAAGGCCCGGCCGAGAGGAGCTGCTGCCGCCAGGCTGAACAGATTCCTTCTTGAGAGGTCTTGCATGACTCAATAGCCTCCTTTCGACACGCCCGGAGCCGGGTGTGGCCCCGGGGACGCTGATCCCGCTCCGTATGTTTCTACGGCACGTTGATGTTGTCCCCGCCGTTGGCCAGGATGTGCCACAGAGCCATCATGGCGTGGTCCTCGTGTACGACATTGTGGCAGTGGATTGGATACTTGCCCACCCAGTCGCGGAAGCGGAAGAAGAGCTGGACGCGTTCGTTCGGGTGTAACTGCACAACATCCTTGCGAGAGTGCTCAACGGCCAAGGTAGGAGGCAATCCGTTACGCGTGAGGATCTGGTGTTCCTCAAGGTGAATATGGATCGGATGCGTCCAGTCGCCAGTCAAGTTCGTGAGGATCCACTGCTCCGAGCTGTTTTGCGAGACGGTGAAGCGGAACTCGTTGCAGTCCATGAATTGGCCGTTTACAGACCACTGCCCGTTCAAGCGGTCAAACTTGAACGTGCGGATGATGCGCGGCGCAGCATTGGTGCTGGGCAGCGAGTAGAAGCTGGGGTTCGTTGCCGGATTCACGCTATTGTCCTGAACGGCCTTCGAGCTCACCTGGAATTGCAACAGTAGGTTTCCCGCTCCGGCTGGCAGGATGTCTGAGAGCACGGTCCCGCTAGCATTGCTGCATTCCACTTGCGGACCGAAATGTGCTCCAGTAAAGGGAGGCGTGGGCACAGGACCCTGGCCATTGATTTGCAGCAGCCTGTTTTCAAGGTAGATGGTTTTGCCGGCAAACTTGCTGAAGTCAATGATGATGTCCACGCGTTCCGCTGGGCCGATGCGCACCGTAGTGACTTCGACCGGATTCGGCAGCAGATTCCCGTCATTCGCGATAACCCAGAACGGGTTGACCTGGTTGAGATTGTTCAGCTCGGTGAGGAAGTAGGAATAGAAACGTGACGGCCCGGTATCCAGCAACCGGAACCGGTACCGGCGCGGCTCGACCTGGAAGAACGGCTGGATCTTGCCGTTCACCAGGAACTTGTCGCCGATAATCCCATCCAGAGTGAACAGGTCAAACGCCAGCAGCGCGCTTTCGGAGTCATATACCTTGTCGGCGAAGACCAAGGGGATATCGAACTGCGGGAAGCTCGGCAGGTGGAAACCGGTTTCTTCATTGCCCGTGTCAAATTCATTGAACAGGCAATAAAAGCCAACCAGACCCTTGTAGGTGTTCTGCGAGGTGAAGTCCACGCGATGGTCGTGGTACCACAGCGTGCTCAGAGATTCGTTGATATCTCCGTTGGGCTCATTCGTCGAGCTGAATCCGGCCAGCACGTTCGGGTAATACTGGTCGCAGTAGTTCCCTATGCCGTAAAAGTCGCAAGGGTTTCCGTCGCTTTCCGATGGGTTGTGGGCATTGTGAAGATGCGTGGTCACCGACGGCATTCCGAAGCCGCCGTTTTGAGTTAGCGGAGGCAGCGCGTTGATGTTGCGCGTCAACTGCGGCGTGCCGTAATTCGCCTGGTACGTCGGCCCGGGCGTTAGTGTGCCGTGAGTGCCGTCGTTGAAACCCCAAACGGTCTGCTTTGGCAGACTGGGCGATTGCAGCAATTGGACGGATTGCTGGTGCATTTGGTAAATGCGCGGAGGCGGGAACGGGAACATGGCGGGATTCAATTCGGGCGCCTGATGGCAGGCCGCGCGAACTTCCCCAGCCGCCGTGTTCGGGCAGATCGTGGGAGCCGTCTTGACCCCCTGTCCGTTCACTAGCGAAGCCAGAGGGGTTTGGGCGGTCACCGGCATAATCGGAAGGGGATCGACGAACGCTTTGGTCATCGGACTCGCCGGTTGGTTCCCGGGCAGGCAGACCTGATTTGAGCCGCTCGGCGGGATAGCCTGTTGCTGGCCGTAAGCCCGCGCGCTCAGACCGCTCTTCGCCACCAGCATGCCGCCCGCGGTGAGCAATCCCAGCTTCATCAAATCGCGCCGGCTCGTAAGACCGGCGGTGATCAGCTCACGGCGATTCTTTGCCGCGTTCACCATCTCTTTATACCGCTTCCGGGAAACCTTCTCACCGAACACGTTGTAGTACGCCATCGCCCCTCCTCTCAAAATGCGGCCTGGTTATTCGTCGAGACACACCCGCACCCATTCAGAAAATGATTGTTTCTGTAAGGCTGGGAACCTCAGAAAATCAATCGTCGCGACACACCGCTACCCACATCGAGAATGGCTGTGTCGCTAGGAACTTCAGAGAATCACTCGCTGTGAAAACTTATACATTTCGCCGCGCTGCGGTTCAAGCGGAAGTGGTTAGCTGAAAACGCTTTTGTTTAGCATTTCCCGCTGGAATCGCCCCGGCGCCTGATGAAAAACTCGTTCGAACGCACGCACGAAGCTTGAGGTGTGGCTGTACCCAACCGCCCAGGCAACTTCCTTCACGCTCATGTTGCTCTCGGCCAGCAGATGCGCCGCTCGCTGCAACCTGAGCTCCACCAACCACTGGCCCAGGCGAGCCCCAGTTCGTTCTTTGAACAAATGCTGCAATCGCGACGGGCTCAAACCGAATTCACGCGCGAGGTCGCGCATGGTGCAAGGTTCCCCGGACTCCACCCTTTGCAGGATCTTCTCCAGGTGCTCGCCGTGCTCGATGTGAATCGGCATGCTCACTCCTCTCAGCTGAGAAGGACGATGCCAAGTTTCGTCCGGCATTGAGGATCTCGGCCTGTGTAGCTGACGTTTGAACGAACCCAGCTTTTAGACTCTTGCCAAAATCTGTCCATTCCCGTCGATGCTGCAGAGCAAGAAACTAACAGCCATTTCAGAAATTCTGTTGCGAACAGCGCCGCCGGGGTAATTTCCAGTCAACGGAGTTTTAGCGCATCGGATCTGTTTCTCTTGCTGAAAATGGGGATGTCGGCTTGCTAAAGCCAACCGCGCGTGCTAAATCCAAGCAGAATCGTTCGGTGTAATCCATGGTCACACCCCTGCTTCTGGGCGCACATTTCGCTTCGTTTAGTTTTTTTGCAGCAGAAGGACTGGGCTGGTCTGCGAATGTCTGGAGCTATGATGCCGACGGGTGCGGAGTTTCGCACTTGGGTTAGCGGTAGTCAAGTACTATTTTAATACTTCCTTCGCAGTTACGGATGGACCAACTGGCTGGCTAAACAACGTGAATCCATTTCACCTGCAATTGACGAATCACGCGCTGCGGAATGCTCGGCTCCGCGAGAATTTCGAATTGACCGATTCGCACAATTGTTTTCTGCGGATCAAAAATCAGGAGTTCGTCCAAGGTCCGCTTCAATTCCACATGTCTGCCGATGTCGCGAGGAAGCGCGGGACGCGTACTAATATCGGTTTTCTTTTCGTAGAACGCGAGCAACCACCTGCGCCAAATCTCCCAGTCTTCCATGGCCAACTGGAAAACTTCTGCGTTCAGCGGCGTTAGTCGAAAGAGCCTCGAGCCTTCGTCCTTCGCGTCGTTCGAAACCCATTCAAAGAGGTGTGGTGCGCCCTGATAATTTGCGATTCCTTTGCGCGGCCAGCCAGAGTACTCCGTCACCGTGAAGACGGTCTCATACCCGGGGCGCAGATTCTCTCCGTTCATTTTATGAAGCCGTTTATGTGAATTGGACGCGATGATACGTCGCTGGGTAACGGAAATGGATGTAAAGCTTTTGTCTTCAATATATCTCGGGGATGTCTCCAGCAGGCCCGCTATACGTCGTGGACTCTTCGGCGTGGCTAGACGATTTGGAAACAGGGAAAGGGCTTACGCGAAAGCCAGCATTTGAGGGGCGAATCGGTTCGTATCGTGCTGGTTAAATGACCGGATGCAACGCAGCGCCTGTTCAATCGGGTGCTTGGATGGCGCCAGCGACGCCAATGCCAATAACCACCTTCTGAATTTCCCCTCATAGCGGGCGGAATAATACGTGCCGCGGGAACTCGGTACAGTAATCGCGCGATATTCAGTTTTACAAACGAAATTGCGGCTAAAATAATGGCGTGAGCGGCGATATCCGCAGACGACCCGTCCTTGTAACCGTTACGGGCCTGCAGCCGTCCCTTGACTGGATTTCCGGGAGCCTTCGAAATGAAGAAATTGCTTTTACTGGCGGTCGCTAGCTTATTTGGTGCCGCGGCCTTTGCCCAAGACGCGCCGAAACTGCAAGTCGCCGTGGATTATTCTTATCTCCACACTCCGCGAGACAGCTTTGTCCCCGGTTCGTCGTTCAACGGTGGAGGCGCATCCCTTGCCTATTTCTTCTTCAAACACGTCGGCCTCAAAGCCGAGTTTACGGACTACGGCAGCTACGCGCAGATCGTTACCGTGCCGGCGAGCACCCAGGGCTGCAATAGCCAGTCCAATTGCGCTCTATCCGTTCACGGCAACTTGTTCACTTACACGATTGGCCCGGTCCTGCGCTTTCACTTCAAGCGCGTGCTGCCTTTTGCGGAGTTTATGTTCGGCGGAGCTCACAACAATATCTACGCGAATATCTTCAATAGCTGCGCCGCCCAGGGCGAATGTCTCAACCTCAGCAAACTGCCGAACAACAATTCCTTCGACCTCGTTCTCGGGGGCGGCTTCGACATCCCTTTCCGCGAACACATCGCCTTCCGCCCGGTCGACATTGCTTACGTTCATACCAGCTTCGGCAACCCCACCGCAATCGGCAACAGCACCCAAAGCAATCTTCGCGCCCAAGCCGGAATCGTCTTCAAATTCTAGCCGCGCCGCGCGGCCATTCGCGTCGGTGAAAACCGTCGTGCCGAAGGCCACTTCACCGCGAGTGCTTTCACCAAATTGTCTGCAGCGCCCGCGACCGGCGGATCTCACGATCGCCGGTGACCAGGGACAGGCCATCGACCAATGCCGTAGCGCCGATAATGCGATCTGCTGGATCCTTGGGATACGTCGCTGGAAGCGCCGTAGCGCGAGCGCATGCGCGGCCACTGATTGGCAGAACAATAAACCGCGATTCAATCTCTCGCAGAAACGACTCGAGGCTGGTGTCCAGTTGGATCCGGCCCTTGCTCACAAGCGTTGCCAGTTCCAACAAGCTGATATCGGAGATCGCCAAACCATTCGCGCTCTTCCGCGCATCGCTGATAGCGAGCGTGGCCCTCGCAGAGACTCGCTCCGCGTCAAACACCAGCCAGACCACTACGTGCGTATCAAGCAGGATCACTTCAGGTCGCCCCACTCCTTCGCCGAAATCGCAGGCGCCACGACGTCACCTACAATCCTCCCCTTCCCCGCAAGACAGTTGAAGATTTCGTCCGTTTCCGCGTTCACGGGTACGAGCTTCGCCACTGGTTTGCCGTGCTTCGTGATGATCACGGTCTCATGTTTGGCCTGCACTTCATCCATCACCGCCAGGCAATTGGCCTTGAAGGAACCTGCCGCCATTTTCTTCACGAGGAAGCTCCATTACGACCATGGTCATTGTACCATGGTCATATCTGTTTCGCGCTAAAAACACTGACCCCGATGACGAGTGGGACTACCCGCGCGCGCCACGTACCCACGGCCCCCGCACATATCCTTCCCTTTCCCCATTCATCTTTTTACGTTTTTAGTGTACTAGTAGAATTGCACAGACAATCTGAATCGCAGTCGTGGCACGACCACATCACCCGGCGCCCGGTCTCTGTATCCGCTAACGTAGCGCAGCCCAGCGGATATACGTGTTCTCCGGCCCCGCCGGCATCCCAAGGAGCAACGATTCAATGGCTCAAAGCAAGAATATCGGCATACTAACCGGCGGCGGCGACGTCCCCGGCCTCAATTCCATAATCAAATCCGTCGTGTACCGCGCCACAGAAATGGGTCACTCCGTCACCGGCATTCGCAAAGGCTGGAAAGGTCTCACCAACATGAACCAGGCTGATACCGGCGACGACCGCCTCGACCGCCAGCTGACCCGGGAAAATACGCGCACCATTGACCGCAGCGGCGGCACCTGGCTGCACACCTCCCGCACCAATCCGCGTAAAGTCGCCACCAACAAAGTTCCCGCGCACATCTCTGCCGACCAACTCAAAAAGCTTTCCTTCGACGGCAAGTTCTACGACTTCACTCCCATCGTCCTCGAAAATCTCCAGCGCCTCGGCATTGATTGCCTCATCGCCATCGGCGGCGACGACACACTCAGCTTCGCCTCTGTCCTGTCCGGCAAGGGATTTCCCGTAGTCGGCATTCCTAAAACCATGGACAACGACGTTCACGGCACCGAATACTGCATCGGATTTTCCACGGCCATCACCCGCGCGAAAGATGCCATCAATCGCCAGCGCACCACTCTCGGCTCCCATGAACGCATCGGCGTCTTCCGCATCTTCGGCCGCGATGCCGGCTTCACCGCGCTCTACACTTCTTACATCACTTCCGCGCGCTGCCTGATCCCTGAAGTTCCCTTCGATCTCGACAACGTTTGCAAGCTCCTGGTGGAAGACAAGCGTAACAATTCCAGCCACTATTCCCTGGTGATCGTTTCGGAAGGAGCCACCTGGACCAATCGTGTCGTGGACGAATACGGCGAAGCCGACGCCTACGGCCACCGCAAAAAAGTGGACATCGGTCACGCCCTGGCAGATGAACTGCAGCGAAGAACCGGCGAGGAAACCATTGAAAGCGATCTAACTTACGACCTGCGCAGTGGCGAACCCGACGCCATCGACCAGATCGTCGCCATCACCTACGCAAATATCGCACTCGATTTGATTCGCGACGGCGTCACCGGACGCATGGTCGGCGTGCAAAACGGCTGCTACGCCTCCGCGCCCCTCCCCGCATCGTCCGCCGGCGCGCGCAGAGTCGACGTCGCCACCCTGTACAACACCGAACGCTATCGCCCCAACTACACAGCCAAGCTGGGTGCCCCACTCCTCTTCGGCCACGACTAAAATCACCATCGGAGATCGTAGGGGCGGGTCCCGCAGCATCGCGCGGGACTCGCCCCGACACCACCACGCAGCGCCCTGCGTGCGACGCATCGCGCCATCCTCTCACTGCAACGGAATGCGATACAGGTTTCGCTGCGTGCTCTCCACCACGTACGCATAGAGCGATTTACTCACCACCGAGCCCACCCGATGTGGAATCATCGCCATCGTCTTGACCTTCTTCAGTGTTTCCGCGCTTTCATCCCCGATCACCACATCCGGAATTCCTCCGGGCTCTCGCAACGACAGTAGGTACGTGCTCTGGTCCGCCGACTGATAAAAATTTAAATGCATGAACTCTCCATGTACGCTCCATCCCGCCCAGCAAGCTATCGAGCAGACCCGGACCCCAGCCCCTCCCTCCAGCGGCACCACCATTACGGTAGGCGACTTATCCTCGTCGCTTCCTTCGCCCAACACGAGCGCCAACCGGCCGTTCGGCGAGGCGTCGAACAAATCGAAGATTCGCTCCGGCATTATTTTCTGGCGCTGCGTTCCGTCTATCCGCATTTGGTACAGGTAATCAATTCCTTCCTCGACCGAACGAAAAAGCAGGTCGCCGTCGGGCAAGAAGCGCGGAGAATCCTCGATCGCCGCGGACTCCAAATGGCGCGGCGCGGAACGGTGGTTCAGCGCCACTACCCACAATCCCGTATGGCCGCTCGCATCCGCCTTCGCAAACACCACCTCTTTTCCGTCTGGCGAGATCGTGTAGTCCTGCATCGCATATCCCGGCAGCACCCGTTCGGTCGTGCCACTCGCAACGTCGCGCACCCATAGTTCGAACCCTTGCGTCTGGCCGTTATCCATCAAGTAGTACAGTTTTTGTCCATCCGCGGAAAAAGTAGCTTCTCCGGCGGAGCCCTCCGACGAAACCTGGTGATCGCCGCTTTCATCGTGCAGCCACACCGTTCCATTCCGCATCCCCACCGAAGTGATCAGCGACTTGCCGTCTGTCGCCATCGCGATCCCTTCCTCTTCGTTCGGCCCGGAAGTTACTTGCTCTGGCTCTCCGTCGGGAAATTGCTGCCGCCAGATGTGAAATTTTCCGGCAGTGCTCGCGGTCAGATAAATCCACCTGCCGTCAGGCGACCACGCCCCCGACGTGCAAACGCTGTTGGCAGGACCTACTTCTCGCGCCGCACCGCCGCCCTGGAAGGGCGCCACCCGGCAAGGCACAAACAGCGCTTGTGGACCCATTTCCACAATTAACACCCACTTGCCGTCCGGCGAAAGATACGAGTGGTGCGCCATCGCGCGATCGCTGGTTGGCACGTACACGTCCCGGTTCTGCCCGCGCCCCTGATCCGTTGTCACCACCGCCATGTGGATTCCTTCTTTGATCTCGGAGAACAGCAGGCGCTTTCCCCCATCAATCCATGTTAACGACGACGCATTCGGAAACATCATATGCGCCTCGCCCCCCAGCACCGGAACTTCCCACATGTCGAAAGGCGTCGCTGTCCCATACGCAATCCGCGATCCGTCAGGCGAAAACATCGGGCTCATCTTCGCTGTCGCATCGTGTGTTAACGCGACCGGCTCGCCGTCCGGCAGCATCTTCACGTAAACCTGGCCCGGCCCGAAAAATACACCCGCCCCGCGAATGAATGCGAGCATGTGTCCATCCGGCGAGAGCGCCGGATACACCGCCGAGTCCGTGAAATACGTCATCTGCTGCCAATTGGTGCTCGCTGGC
>Ga0209221_1000578_pt1 | contig 13768 bp, 10 predicted proteins | sample BlaSpr_A8_Ref_O2_FD_187989 | JGI IMG/M metagenome (GOLD analysis project Ga0209221, IMG submission 187989) | Forest soil microbial communities from Thunder Bay, Ontario, Canada - Black Spruce, Ontario site 2_A8_Ref_O2 (SPAdes) (version 2) | ecosystem: Environmental > Terrestrial > Soil > Boreal...
CGGGCACGAAACGAATCATGTACTCCGGCGTGTAGTGTGTGTTGATCACCAGCGTTCCGCCCGGAGGCATCCCGCGCATGTAATCCCATCCCTTAACCATCGTTCCTTCAACCAGCACGATGATGTTGGGCTGCTCGTTTTCGTAGGTGAGTTCGTTTTCAATAACGCTGTCGCTCACGCGACAGTATTTGCGCGTTGGGCAATTCGTGCGATCGGGATTGTCGACATAGTTCTCCATCGCCTGCGCGAATTTGCCCTCCAGCCGGGCAGAAGCGGCAATGGAATTAACGATGTCGCGTCCTTCTTTGTCCATGATGATGCCGCGGGTCCAAACGGTGAGTTCCGTGTAGCTCATGATCAACCTCGTGATTTAGTAGTTGCGTCGGGACCCAAATCCCCGGCGCTGTGGCTTAGCGCGTTCTCTGTTTTCATCTGTTTCGGACTGCCCCAATCGGAATTAAGAACGGCCAGAAAATCGCTTCGCAAGACAACGAATGGCGCGGTGCGAGTGCCGTCCTGAAATTCCACAATCGCTAATAGCGTTGCCTTCTTGCACAGGCTTTCGATGTCAGCGCCGGTTAGCCCTTCCATCCGCTCGGCGAATTCATCGAAATCAACATCGGGCGCGAGCGGCGCACGCCGGCAGCAAAGCCGCATGATGGCCGCTCGATCGGCAGCGTCTGGCTTCGCGAACTGAATTTTGTAGTCGAACCGCCCGCTGCGTAAAAGGGCCGGCTCGATCCGCTCGGGACGATTGGTAGCGGCCAGCAGGATCACGCCTTTGACGTCGCGCAAGTTATCGATCTCACGCAGAAGCTGGCTGAGAATCCTTTGATAGACGTCGGTGCCGAATTGATCGGCGCCGAACTTTGGGGCGACTGCGTCGATCGTATCGAAGAACAGGATGCACGGCGCAGCCCGTCTCGCCTTTTTGAAAACTTCCCGCAGCGCCCTCTCAGATTCGCCCAACCACTTGGAGTAGAGTTGCGGGCCATCGATGGCGATGAGCGGCACTTGTTTTTCACCCGAGAGCGCCCGCGCCATGGCCGTCTTCCCGGTACCCGATGGTCCGGCCAACAAAATGCCTCGCGGCGGCGCCAGTCCAACCTGCTCGTAGATCTCGTCGTGCACGTGAGAATGCTCGATCACGGCATCGAGCAAACGTTTCACTTCGTTAAGACCTCCCAGGGACGCAAAGGTCGATGTGCTTTTCTCAATAAAAAATTCGCGAGTGGCGCTGGGCTCTACTTCCTTCAAGCCGGCGAGAAAGTCGTCGCGCGTAACCTGCAGCGTCCCCAGTTCAGCGGATGCCGCACCGTCGGTCTCTAGTGGGTGGGCTGAGAGGAAACCACGCAATGCGATCATGCCGACTTCTTGTCCCAGCGCTTCGAGATCGGCGCCGACGAAACCGTGAGAATGTTCGGCGATCTCTTTCAGGTCCACGTCCGGCGCGAGAGGCATGGCGCGCGTATGGATCTTCAGGATCTGCAGCCGCGCTTGAGTATTCGGCACGCCAATTTCGATTTCGCGATCGAAACGGCCGGGACGCCGCAGTGCTGGGTCAAGCACCTCGGGGATGTTGGTCGCACCGATGACGATGACTTGGCCGCGTGCGACAAAGCCATCCATTAAGCTCAGGAGCTGAGCCACGACGCGCTTTTCGACCTCGCCGACTACCTCCGTGCGTTTGGGAGCCACGGCGTCGATCTCGTCGATGAACAGGATCGCTGGCGCGTGGCGCGCCGCTTCCTCGAAAACTTCGCGGAGTTTGGCCTCGCTCTCGCCGTAGAACTTCCGCATGATCTCCGGACCGTTTAGGTGAATAAAGTGCACGCGGCTTTCAGCGGCTACGGCGCGCGCAAGCAGGGTCTTGCCCGTTCCCGGCGGACCGTACAGCAACACTCCCTTCGGCGCGAGAATTCCCAAGCGCTCGAAGATGCGCGAGTATTTCAGCGGCAGCTCGACGATTTCGCGCACCCGCGCCACTTCACGTTCCAGGCCGCCGATATCTTCGTAGGACACTGACGGAGCGCGGGCGCCGGTCTGCTCGCCTTCTACCACTCGGAGGTCGGTGCGTTTCCCAATCACGACTGGTCCCGAGGGGATTGTGCGCACCACCTGAAAGTTCACCGCCTTGGCAAACGTGGGCACCCGCACCACACCGCCCGCGATCACCGGGACGCCTACCAGATCCTGCAGCATCCGATCGGGCGCGATGGTTGCCGGCGCGGCTCCCACCCACAACGGCGACAAGCGCACGGCCACCGCTTGCTCGTGCTCGACCGGCGTTACCGTTACCTGCTCCTGCAAGCCCGCGCTGCAATTGCTGCGGCACGTGCCGTCTATCTGAATCATGCCTTCGAATCCTTCGTCCGAAAGCTCGGCGCGCCCGACTCCAGTCATGCCGCCGGTGATCTTCAGCACGTCGCCCGCCCGCGCACCCATGCGCAGCAGGTCGGCAGGTGCCAGTCGCGCAATCGCGTGGCCGACGTCTTCGACCCGCGCCTCCGCAACCCGGAGGGTAAGCGTTCCCGTCGTCGATGAATGGGCAGTTTCCGTCATGACGTCACATTCGACCTGCTCGAATGAAACTTTCCGTTGATCAAAACTTTGTATTCAGTACGATCTCTTCCACGTCTTCAATGTGCCGCCGCATCGCGGACTTTGCCGCTTCCGCGTCGTGCCGCTTGACGGCAGCCAGGATCCGCCGGTGCCCGGCGAGCGACTTTTGCGCGCGTCCTTCCACCTGCAAAGAGTGTTCACGCGTGTCGCGCAGCAGGTCCATCAGAGTATCGATCACCTTCAGAACGACACTGTTACCGGAAGCCAGGGCAATGCTGTAGTGGAATTCCGCGTCCTCGCCGATGGCCGCGTCTCCCCGGCTCTGCTTTTTCTCTTGCCGCAGCAGAATATCTTCCATCTCGGAAATTTCTTCGGCGGAAGCGTTGGCGGCGGCTCGCGCGGCCAGCGGCGGTTCGAGCATCTTGCGAAAATCCAGAAGCTCGGTCACCAATCCTTGCCGGCGCTTCAGCGCATCGGCAAAAGGATTGACCGATGACTCGGTCGGTCGTTCGCGAACAATTGTCCCGGTGCCTTGACGCGGTTCAACCAAGCCCACCAGTTCCAGGCCTCGAATCGCGTCTCGAATGGAACTGCGGCTTACCTGAAGAATCTCCGCCAGCTCGCGTTCCGAGGGCAGTTTATCTCCGGGTTTCAGTTTCTTAAGAATCAGGCGTTCGATCTGCTTGGCGACTTCTTCGTATACCTTGTTTCTTCGGATAACCTCGAAGTCGGGTTTGGCGGATTTGATGGGCGCAGGCATGGGCAAGTGGTCTGGTAAGCGGACCAGCCCACAAGCGGAGTATACCCCCGCTGTCAAGAGCCTAGCAAATATTTTTGTCGGGCGAATCCAAAAAGAAATGGCGCTGCGTTTCGCAGGCGCTTCTCACTTCGGAGGTTGGGCCATCGCACTTTGCGCCAATAACTTCGTGCAGTTGTACACTGTTCGCGTGTAGGGCATAGGAAGACCCACTCGCTCGCCCAACTCCACCACGGCGCCCACCAGCGCCTCCAGTTCCATCGGCCGGCCCGCTTCGAGGTCCTGCAGCATGGAGGTTTTGTGCTCCCCGACTTTTTCTGCACCCGCCATTCGCTGATCGATGGAGACCGGCAGCTCCATCCCCAACTTGCTGGAGACCGCTTCCACTTCCTGCATGATGGTGCGTATCAGCGAGGAAACGCCCGGATCGCGCACCATCTGAACCAGCGTGGCTCGCGTGAGTGCGCTGACCGGATTCAACGAAGCGTTTCCCAAAACCTTTACCCAAATCTCGTGGCGGATGCGCGTGGTGACCGGGCAGCGCAAGCCGGAGGCGATGAGCGCCTCTGCAATTCGGCGGCAGCGTTCGGAGCGCGAGCCGCCCGGCTCGCCGAGAGAAATGCGATTACCCTCGATATGTTGAACCACCCCGGGTGAGGAAATCTCGGTAGAAAAGTAAACGATGGATCCTACGACCATACGCGCTTCGATGGCCGAGGAAATTATGCCACCGGGGTCAATCCGCTCCAGGCGCAAACCTTCCAAATCGCCGCCGAACCCCTGGAAATACCACCAGGGGATTCCGTTTTGTGTGCTGACGACGGTAGTATCCGGACCCAGCACCGGCCTCAACTGCGGCGCAAGTTGCGGCAGGCCGTGTGCCTTCACTCCAAGAAAGACAACGTCCACCGGCCCAACTTCCTCGAGGGAACCGGCGATTTTCGGCCGCGCGATAAAATCTCCCTCGCTGCTTCTCACTTGCACGCCACGCTCTTGCATGGCACGAAGATGTGGACCGCGCGCGAAGAGCGTGACATCGAACCCGGCATGCGCCATGCGCGCACCGATGTAGGCTCCTATCGCGCCCGCTCCCGCGATCAGGAATCGCATAGTTAGACATCCGCCAATGCGGCGGCGACAGCGCGGCGGCGAATTTTTCCGGTCGCAGTCGTGGGAATGCTCTTTACGAGATAAATCTTCTTAGGGCATTTGTATTCTGCCAACAACTCACGGCAGTACTCTATGAGCGCCGATTCGGTGGCGTTGTGCGCTTCATTCAAGACCACGGCCGCAGCTACTTCTTCACCAAGTGTGGGGTGCACGCAGCCGAATGTGACAGCCGCGGCAACGGCAGGATGCCGCAGTAAAATCTCATCGACTTCGTGAGGCGCGATGTTCTCGCCGCCGCGGATGATGATGTCTTTGATCCTGCCCGTCAGATGCAAATAGCAGTCTGCGTCGAGCATTCCTTCGTCGCCGGTACGAAACCATCCATGCACAAAAGCGCGGGCGTTGGCTTCGGGATTGTTTTCATATCCGCGAAACACGTTGGCTCCCTGAATGGCGACTTCGCCTCGCTGGTTCGTGCCGAGATCGTTGCCTTCTTTGTCCATGATGCGAACGCGAAGCCCGGTGCCCACACCGACAGAGCCCGGCTTCCGGTGCCGCGGCGGCAAAGGATTCGAAGTCATCTGGTGCGCCGCTTCCGTCATTCCGTATGCCTCGACGAAGGGCACGTCGAACAGCCCCTCGATCTTGTGAATGAGCGCCGACGACAACGGAGCGCTGCACGAACGAATGAAGCGCAGAGTGGCTGCTTCCGGTGGTTTCTGATGAGCACGGGCCAACAGAAGCTGATGCATGGTCGGCACTCCCGAATACCAGGTCACGCGATGTTCCCGAACCGTCCGCCAGAAAGAGAGCGCGTTGAATTTCGTGGGAACAACCACCGTGCCTCCGGAAAGCAAAGTGGCCATGAGCGACCCAATCAAACCATGCACGTGGAACAGCGGCATAATGCACAGCGAAACATCTTCCTCCGAAAGCGCGTACGTGTTCGCGATATTCGCCGACGAGACCGCGAGATTGAAATGCCGCAAGGGAACACGCTTGGGACGCCCCGTGCTCCCGCTGGTGTGCAGGACCAGGGCGATATCGTCAGCCGTAGGCGCGGTTGCGGAAACGGCGGTGGTGGAAGCGCCCACGAGCTGAACGTTGCCCTGTTCGGTCATTTCCACCGAGAACACCGGGATCTTGCGGTCGGCGGCCGCGCTGCGTGCGAATTCTGCGCCTACCGGCGGACAAAGCAAAATGCGCGCGTTGGTGTCTCCGAGGAAAAAGAGAAACTCCTCATACGGGTACGCCAAGTTCAAAGGAGCTGCCGTTCCAGCGATGGAAGCGGCGAGAAAGCTGACAATCGCAGGCAGGCCGTTCGGCAATGCGATCGCTACAGAATCGCCACGGCGAATCCCCACGGAGGCCAAGGCGTTCGCCATGGCCAAAACCTGCTTCCGGAGCGAATCGTAGGTGACTTGGATTCCGAGCTCTGGAACGATAACGGCCGTGTTACTGTCAGCGAAATGCAAAACGTCGAGAAGAGTGTCTACCGACTTCATTGTCATTCGTTGCCGCCCCTGGCGCGGTCGCTGGATCATCGGCCGATATTATGACGTAGCGCAGTCTTAACAGTGGGCGCCCATGCGGCAGGCGTCGTCAAACTCATTCTATTAATCGCGTGATAAGTTTTTCTTTTCACTCACAGTTCTGCGGTTTGCGCCTTGAATCGGTCCCGCCAGAATATTTCAAACTAGATCGGCGAGTGGTGTCCCTTCACGATCAGTTCCTCCGCGATCCGGCGTGCCTCGGGCAATGTCGCTGCCGCTTGGCTGTCGATCTCGGCCGGCAAATCGAGTTGCATTTTCGCCAGCTCCTCGTCAAACAAACGGGTCACCAAAGCGGAGGTGTGTTCGAGCGGCTTGCCGTCGCCGCCGGGCACCTGCACTCTGTGCCGAACGCGCTGTGCGATCATCAAGCGATAGATGCGATCGGTAGCCAGGTCTTCCATGTAGCCATCGAGCAGGCTGGCTCCTTTTCCGTTGAGCACTCCGTTGCGATAGCGAATCACCGTGCGCACGGCCGCTCGCGTTCCGGCAAGCGTTATAGCTCCCACGCCCTTCGGGATTGGCCGCAGGTCCGGATGGGAGTTCGGCAACTTGGGCCGTTTTGCAATCTGATTGGGATATGGGAACTGCGCGACCGCGATCTCGTTCTGGTCCGGGTGGCCGGTCCACGCCCCATCCATCAGACAGTCGGCTTCGTTCTTCTTGTCTTGCTTCAGGACCTTCAGAGCGCGCTCGTTCAATTCCGCGTCCGTGCGGCTGGGATAAAGTGCGGTCATTCCGCCGATGGCGTGCGCTCCGTGCTTGTGGCAGATTTCCGGCATCAGCGTGCGGAAGTTCTGGAAGAATGCCACGTCGTGCGGAATGGTATTGCGGTCCGGCAGAATCCAGTTGGGATCCTCGATCATGAAATCGATCAGCGACGCCATGTAATCCCAGCGGCCGAGGTTCAATCCCAGGCAGTGATCGCGCAGATTGAAAAGAAATTCCTCCATCTGATAAGCCAGCGGGTGCGCCTCCACGAGTGCCATGCACTTTATGTAATCCTTAGGCAGCCCTTTGGATTTGGCAAAAGCCTGGAAGAGATCGCGCCACCACAAAGCCTCTTCGGCAGACTCGCTCTTGGGGATATACACGCAGAAGTTGTGGGGCAACCTTGCCGGATCGATCTGGTACCAGATTAGCGCCAGATCGAACAGGGAAGCGGACATAATCTCGTTCTTAAAAATCCCACCCTGGCTTACGTGCAGCCCGCGCGGGCGCACCCAGGTCACGGTTTTCGAGCGTTGCACTGTGACTTTCTTGTCTCGCTTCTTGTCCTCGTAGCTGAGTTCATACTTGTAAGCGGCAACCGTGTTTCCGACCGCCAACAGGATGTTCTCCCAGACGTTGGCAGTGGAATCTTCCAGATCGATCATGACGGCCGGAGATCCGGAGTTCAGCAGTTTTACCGTCAACGCTCCGTCATCTGCCGGCCCGGTCATTTGATTGCGCTGGTCCGCACACCAGTCGGGTACTTCGATCCGCCAATCGGAGGTGGTTGCCTCCGAGGGCGGCAAATAGTTCGGCGGATTTCCGCGATGAGACGCTTGCAGCACTTCCGCACGTTTGGAGATGAGTTTCTGTTGCCAGGGCGTGAATTGCTTGTGCAGCGGCAACAGGAAATCAAAGAAGCCCTCGGGGAGGTCCTTCTGGGGATTCAAGTCAGTTGGCGCGTAATTCATGTATTGCATCGAGTGTTTTCAGTATGCCAGGCCGGCCGATCTTTAAGTTTCCATCCGGCGTCGCGCCATCATCGCAGGGCGCGAATGCGGAGTCAAATACCTTGAACGCCGGCACCGCTGGAGCATTCCGGATCTATCGCGACGTAACAAAAAAGAAGTACGCGCTCATTGCCAGGCCGATGCCGATCACGAACGCCCGCACCTTTCGGGGGTCGGCCTTCTGCGCATAACGCGCGCCGAACCACCCTCCTAACAGAGCGCCCGCGACCATCACTCCGCACTGTGGCCACAAAACGGCTCCGGCCAGGATGAAGGTCACCACCGCAGCAGCATTAATCGCAGCGGCAAGCAGCGTCCTTATCGCGCCCATGGCGTGAATGTCCCGCATTCCCAACGCCGCCAGCATTCCCAGCGTGATAAACCCGATCCCCGCCCCGAAGTATCCGCCATAGACCGCCACCAGCAGTTCCACGAAGGAACTCACTATGATCGCCCGCCACGTTATCTTCCGCAGATCATTAATCACGGCGCTGGTGCCGGCGATTGCGCGGATCGTATTGCCAAATGCGAAAAGCAACGTACCGCTCAGCAATAGCCAGGGGACGAAGTGCAGAAAAGTGTGTTGCGGAGTTTTCAACAAAAGCACCGCGCCGGCCCAACCTCCCGCAACACTGGTCGCGAGCAGAGGGATCATGAGGCGCGCCGGCGCATCCAGCCGTTTTATGTATGCGAGAGTGCTGGCGGCTAACCCCGGCCATAGTGCGACTGTGTTGGTGGCATTCGCCTGCACCGGCGGCACGCCCATGAACAAGAGTGCGGGAAACGAGATGAAGCTGCCGCCGCCCGCCAACGCGTTCAAAGTTCCTGCGATTCCCGCGGCGAAAAACAGAAACAGAGCGTGGGTGAATTGCAATCTCATCAAATATCAGAATACTCAGTGATGACGCTGCTCCTCACCAAGACCGTTTCGGAGTACGACATTCAGCGTGCTCCTGAGCCTTTGCCGAGACTGACGGTTTGTGGAGTATCCAAAATTTAGGACGCCGTCGGCTATTGTACGGATTTGACTTTCTTCCTCACCGCCGCGAGCAGGTCAGAAGGCAGGGCGGAGTAGCCTTCCTGCACCGCGAATTGTTGGCCATCCGTGTATATCCAATTCAGAAGGTCGACCAATGCAACTGTGCGACCTGCATCAGACGATGGAATTCGCAGGTAGACCCAGGTGAAACTGGTAATGGGAAAAGAATCTGCTCCCTGCACGTTAGTCAGGGAGGCGGAAAAGTTATTCCACCGAGGTGCTTCTGCCGCTTGGCACGCTGCAGCAATAGTCTCAGCCGAAGCTTTCACAAACTTGCCGGAAGGGTTTAGCACTGAAGCTTGGGGAATATTACCCTTCACGGCATACTGATATTCGACGTAGCCGATAGAGCCGGGAATGTTTTTCACCTTGTCAGCCATATCGGAACTGCGTTCCGCAGGTTGACCAACCGGCCACTGGGGCGAGGATGTGATTCCGATTTGAGCGCGAAACTTGGAACTCGCTTTGGAGAGAAAGTCAGTGAAGACGTAGTTGGAGCCCTTTCCTCCAGGGCGGTTGATTACTTGGATCGGAATATTCGGCAAAATAATCTCCGGATTGAGCTTCGCGATCTGCGGCGCATTCCACATTTTTACTTCGCCGAGGAAAATCCCGGCCAAGACGTCCCCTGAAATCCGAAGCGTCCCGTGGACATCGGGAAGATTGTAGATCGGAACGATCCCGATCAGCACGACCGGCAGTTCAATTAAGCTGCCATCTTTCCGCTCATTGTCCGTCAGTTGCGCTTCGCCTGCGCCAAAATCGCTCGCGCCACGAGAGATCTGCTTAATCCCTTCGGCGGTGCCGATCGGGACGTATCGCATCTGAATCTTAGCGTTGCGCTTGTCATACTCTTGTATCCATCGGTTGTATAGGGGCGCCGGTACACTCGAACCGGAACCCACCAGGACAACGGAATCTTGAGCTTGGGCCGAAGAGTTGCGCAGCGCGAAGGCAAGAAGAGAAATCAGCAAGATATGCCAGAGCAAACCGCGGCTAGAACGTCGCTGCGCAATGCGCACCCTCATCGTGTTCCTCCTGATCGTGACCGGACTACAGCGCGCTTACGACTGTAAGTTACCACCGTTTGGGCGAACCCAGACCTTCAGGTAACCAGTCCTGTTGCAGACTATGAACGGCCTCCCACCGCTTCTCTCGACCAGCAATAGAGTCGAAAGCTCATCTAAACGGCACGAGCAAGTATTTGCCTTCCAAAATTCCAATTGTTCGGTGGCGCTGAAGGAAGTCCGTGACCCGGCAATGGCTGATGCTAAGATGCTGAGCGTTTGGGCTGCGCGTGCCCGCGAATCGCGACGCACCCCTGCGCAGAGATCTGCAACAGAGAACGGCGAAGGGCTGAACCGAACCACCTTATGACCCACGATCTTATGTCGCACCATGACGTCGAAGCTTTAGCGCGTGAACTGCTGTCCGCATCTGAGACGGGCCAGATGGTTGACGCCCCGCCCTCCGAGCGCCCCGGTTTCGACCTCAACACCGCTTATGAGGTTGAAACAACACTCAAGAAGTTTCGCGAAGCTGCTGGACACAGAGCCGTCGGCCGCAAGGTCGGTTATGCGAACAAGGCCATGTGGCGCGTCCTCAAACTCGAGACCCTGGTTTGGGCCCACATGTACGACGACACGGTGCATTATGCTGAAACCAACTCCGCCACGCTGTCGTTCCCGCATCCGCGTTCGTTGAAGATCGAACCGGAAATTATTTTTGGTTTGAAAGCGCCGGTCACAGGCGAAAGCTCTGACGCCGCTGCTGCGCTTGCGTCCTCGGATTGGCTAGCGCTTGGATTCGAAATCATCGACTGTCCTTTTCCGGACTGGAAGTTTCAGCCCAGTGATTTCGTGGCGTCTTTCGGGCTTCACGCCGCGCTCGTGGTTGGCGAGAGGATACAGGTGCGGCCCGACCTCATTGCGACGCTAGTGGACGAGCTGCCGCGTTTTAAAGTGCGAATGTCGAAGAGTGGAGAGATCGTGGAAGAAGGATCCGGAAGAAATTCTTTGAAGAGCCCCGCGCTATGTCTGGCGGAGCTCGGGGCCGCTATTACCCGCCGCTTTCCCTCCCATCCCTTGAGCGCGGGAGAAATTGTCAGCTCCGGCACACTCACCGCCGGGCATCTGACCGGCAAAGGCGACCTGTGGACCGCTGAGGTCGAGGGAATCTTTCTGCCTGCCCTGGCTCTGCGCCTCGCTTAAATGATTGCGTAAATATTTCCGCGCTCTGCTTTTCCTGGAAGCGGACACTTCCTGTGCTAATTTCAGATTTGGAATATCTCGTTCAAATCGCATAAATCTCACAATAAGCTTGACACCCCCCAGGGGCTATGCTAACAGCGTCCCTGCTTTTTGCAAAAAAACTGGTTCGATTAGCGGACCACTACGCCAAGTTCGTCACGAACCAAGACAATTTGGAGCTTAAGCAATCCGGGTGGGTTCGATTAACTGCTGGGATCGTGCCGATGACGGCCGTCGCGAACCTGCAGTGTGCTTTGAAAAATCTCTGCGTAAAGGATAATTATGCGCTCGCCAAAATTGTGGTGTGTGCTCCTGGCTTTGTTTTGCATCGCTCCTGGTCCGCTAGCCTTTGCTCAGAGCGCGAAGCCATCCGACGACCCTACGCAGTCGAAATCAACGCCTAAGGTTGCGACCGAAGACGAGGTTCAGCAACTGCGCCGTGAGGTCGCGGAGCTCAAGGCGCAGATTCAGCGCCTCGTCGAAGCCAGCGCCGTGGCGCAGGGCGGCCCTGCACGCTTGGTGCAGACCAACGCTGTGGCTAGCTCCAATCCCGATGTTTCAGCGCCCGTCGCTACCCCGGCGGCTCCCGCGGCCGCTGGCTCGAACGCAGACGTCTCAGCGCCCGCGGCCACATCCGCGGACATCGACGCTCTACAAAAAGAGATCAACGTTCTTCAGACCAAGGCCAACGACGTTCCCCCGGCAACCGCGGGCTGGAACGGCGAGCACTTTTTCTTGAGGAGTTCCGACGGCAACTTCCAGGTCATGCCCGTCGGCTACCTGGATGCGCAATATACTTTCTACAAAGGCGACGGCGCACCTTCGGACACTTTTAACATCACGCGTGCCCGGTTCGGCGTTCAAGGTAACTACGGGAAGCAACTCGACTATGCTTTCCTGTTCGAGACAGCCTCCGCTCTTACAATCCGTGACGCCTATCTGGATTTCAAGCCTTGGGACGCTTTCAAGATCATGGGCGGCCAGTACAAAGTGCCTTTCTCCATGGAAGTCGGAACCGCTGACACCTCCGTTGAGTTCTATAATCGCTCCATCATCTCCGTACTTTACCCGGATGCCGGGGGGGCTTTCCGCGCTCCCGGAGTTGACGTCCACGGTGATTTGTTTGGAGGTCGCGCGCAGTACTGGGCTGGCATTTTCAATGGACAAGGTCTCCTGACAAACGGAACTACGAATGAGCCCGAAGTTGTCGGCAGGGTCCGCTTCTCTCCCTGGCTGCAATCCGACAGCCACTGGCTGAAGGGTTTTTCTTTTGGCGGTTCGGCCGAGCATAGCCGATCCAAGGGTCTCGCAAACGAACAGAGCTTCAGCGGTGTCTTGAACGACGGCACTTACAATTTCTTTCCGCAGTTCCGGATCAATGGTGGAGTCGAGCGATATAACGGGTTTTTCTCGTGGTTGAGCGGGCCATTAGGTATTCGCGGAGAATACGCTCAACTCTTGCAGAAGCGCAGCAACATTGGCTCGCTAGCAACCGGAGGCATCGGATTCGATTCTCTTCCGGGCGTTGTTGGCAAGGGCGCTTACATATCGGCCACGTATTTACTGACCGGAGAGCGCGAGCCGGAAAATGCCATTCCGCGCGTAAAACATCCGGTAATTGGACCTAATTCTCCCGGAGAATCGGGAGGCCCGGGTTGGGGTGCTTGGGCAGTGAAGATCCGCTATGCCTGGCTGGAGGGGAAAGCTCCGGGAGCAACTTGTGATGCCACCACGATCCCGTCCTGTCCGATCACGCCGGTAATCTCCCCGGCCTTTAGCGATCACACCGATCAGCTCACTGTGGGATTCAACTGGTATCTCAATTATTGGGTTCTCGTGAAGTCAGATTTCAACTTGAATCAACTCAAGAACCCGAGCGTTCAGGGCATTTTGCCCCGCAATTACTTTGTGTTTATTGAGGGTATTCAGTTTCGGTTTTGATCGGGTCTTGAGTGCTCTGGATGATCAGGCTGCTAGTTAGTATCAGGACCGGCAGAAGCGAATCCAGGAGTGCGGCGGACCCATTGGACAGTCTTTCTTGAAATTTTAGTTCGGCCTCCGGCCGATTTCGTAGGAGGAAATTTGATGAAACCGAAAATGCTTCCACTTCTATCCCTCGTCGCTCTGCTCGGAGTGATGTTCATCTCCAACAGTTGCAGCAGCAGCTCCAAGAACTGTCCTGTCTGCGGCACCGACAAGAACGGGACGATTGGTTTGATTGATGTCATGCTTGTGCCGGAACACAATCCCAATGGCGAGCCCGGCGGGCCTTTCAATATTTTTGACATTAGCTGGGTAGATCCGGTCAACCGTCTTTATTACGTGTCTGATCGCGTCGGTCTCGACGTCCCCGTCTTCAGCACGACTTCCAACATCGCGTTGTGGGCCATCGGCGGACAGAACTCGATAGCCGAGGCGGGGAATAATAGCAGCCTCTGCTGGGTGGATCCTACGAGCGGGGAAACCATTCCTCCCGTCACAAGCGGCCTGGGCAACTACACTCGGTTTGGTTGCAAGACAGATGGCTTCCGCCTTCCAGGCGGTTTTGGCCCCAACGGCAACTTCGGCGGATTTGTGGGAGGCCAATGCTGTGCTTCCCGCTCCAACAACTTGAACCCGCTCTCAGGTCCGAATGGCAATGAGATTTCGGGCGATGGAAATTTCCTCTTTGTCGGGAATGGCAGCTCGCAAGTTGAGGTATTCGACCTGGCTCCAATGATTTCAAGCGGCTACACAGCGCCGCCCGTGTTGACCGCCACCATAGTAACTGGCACGTCTCC
>Ga0209221_1000579_pt1 | contig 13764 bp, 6 predicted proteins | sample BlaSpr_A8_Ref_O2_FD_187989 | JGI IMG/M metagenome (GOLD analysis project Ga0209221, IMG submission 187989) | Forest soil microbial communities from Thunder Bay, Ontario, Canada - Black Spruce, Ontario site 2_A8_Ref_O2 (SPAdes) (version 2) | ecosystem: Environmental > Terrestrial > Soil > Boreal...
TCGCCCTCCCGCGGCAAACTGCGCCGCTGCCTGCGACAGCAATGCATCGGAAATCTGGTTGACTTGCTGGGAGTACTGCTCGAGATGAGTGCCTTTCGAGCCCACGTAAGCCGCCGATAGCAGGATCCCGCCAGAAATCTGCCTTTCGATACTCAAGTTCCATTGTTGAATATAACCTCCGGGGTCTCGCGTGCGGTCGACCTCGGTAATCGCCTGCACGACCTGCGTGAGAAACTGTTGCGTGCCTTGCGTCCCCAGACTGCGCCCCGGCGGCGCGGAGATGCCGTTGGGGAAGGGAAGTGTGATCGAGTTATAAGGATGAGTTCCATCCACGGTTCCGGTGTAGGTTGTGCTACTCGCGTTGATCATGTCATTGATCGGGTTCAGCGCGAACGAAACGTCGTTCGGCACCCAAAAGATCCCGTAGCCGCTGCGGAGGATGGTCTTTCGTGTCAAACCGTAGGCGATCCCGATCCGGGGCGCGAAGTTGTCCTTCTGCAGCGGAAGATTATTCCGCGTTCCCGGAGGCACCAGGTAGACGTCCCCTTTGACGATGGGAGAACCGGCAGGAAGATACTGGTTCAGATAGCTGTCTGCGCCGGGGACGAAATTCGAGAGCCGGTTAAAACGTTCGGACCACGGCCCTTGCAGCTCATAACGGAGTCCCATACTCACCGTGAGTCGATCCATGAGATGCCAGACGTCGTTGAAATAGAAAGCACGATAGGTTTGCTTTCCCGCAGTGAAGTCCGGAACAACTGCCTGCGCAAAGAAATGGTTTTCGAAGTTGCTGAAGTTGTCCGCATACCCTAACAGAAAATCGGCGAAGGGAAATCCGGTGAAGCACGGCTGACCGGCAGCGCAGAAGTCGAAGGCGCCGCTGGCTACGTTCGTCTGCGAGTAATTGTCATAGCCCGGTTGGTATTGGAAACCGAAGTGATAGCGATGGTGCCCACGCATCAAGGTCAGACTTGGAGACAGATTGTACTGGGTATCTCGGTCCTGAATAAAACTCTGTCCCTGCGTGCACATGATGTTGTCGGCAAAATTGGCGACACAAGGAGTCGGCGGAGTCCGCATGATCGACGGAATGGTTGCGTTATAACTGGCAGGCCAGTCGATCGAAGTCAGATCAAACCCCGCGTTTGTCGGAGATCGGTTGTACTTAAACCGGCTGAGGCTGGCGTGGAAATCAAAAACCGTGGTCGCATTCAGGCTGTAGTTGTAGGCAACCGCTGCCGCATCGGTGGAATATTTTTCCGAGCAGCGGTCGACACAGACCCCGGTCTCGAGCGGATCAATCGGCAAATCCATCACATTCCAGTAACTGAACCGGACCAGAAGTCTCTGCAAGCGAGTGAGATCCTGGTCAACTCGCGCCACCACCTGGTTCTGGTCCCCTCCCGTCCTGGCAACGGTATTAAAGTTGTTGATCGTGCCCGACGGAGTAACGACTCCAGCGCTATTCGCGGCTGGCCACAGGTCGAGAAGCGCTTTGGACGTAGGGCTGATACGGTTGGGCGGAATGAAATTGCCTGGGAACGTTGTTGGCGTGGCCGTGCTGCCGGGGCACGCGCCCAGACTATTCACCGCGCCGGCGCAGGGATCGGCAAGCGTAGTATCGATGGCTGAAAAGTCACCGGCACGTTCCGCTGCGGTTGGAACCGTGGCCGTGAATGGTTCGCCAGTTCGCAGCCGAAAGCCCTCCCAACTCGTGAACCAGAATGTTCGGTTCCGTCCGGTGTAGTGGGGAACTGACAAGGGTCCGCCGACTTCGGCCCCAAACTGGTTTTGCACCCATGCCGGACGAGGTTGTTCGGCTGCATTCAGAAAATAGTCGTTCGCGTTGAACAGACGATTTCGCAGATACTCGTACACCTCGCCATGATAGAAATTTGTTCCACCCTTGGTCGTGAGATTTACCACTCCGCCCGAGAACCGGCCCCACTCCGCTCCCAGATTGCTGGTTTGTACCTTGAACTCTTGAATGGAATCCTGGGTCGGAATCAGTACCGGCAAGTTGATATAGCCAATGTTGAGGGGCTGACCGTCGAGATACTCGGCACTCTGATTTCCGAAAGAGCCACTCACCTGGTAGTTGCCCCACCCGAACGGATTGACTCCTACCGGCGTACCCGTCGAACTCCCCTGCGGCACGACCGACGGCGCCAAAACGATTAAGTTAAAGACGTTGCGTCCGTTGAGCGGCAGTTCGTTGGCTTTCCGCTGTTCGACCACGGTACCGACGGTGGACGACTCCGTATCGATCGGTGACTCTTCCCCTTCTACCGTCACGCTCTCGGACGCCGATCCGAGCATCATTTCAAAGTTCACTTCGAGCGCATCCTGCACGTGAAGAACGACACCCGACTCGATGACGGCCTTGAACCCAAGTTTCTCCACCTCAATACGATATTGTCCCGGCGGAAGGTTCGAAACATAGTAAGTTCCGATTTCGTTGGTGAGACCCTCGTAATGGATTCCAGTGGCGCTATTGATGACAATAACCGTAGCCCCGGCGATCACGGCTTTGTTTGGGTCGGTGATTCGGCCCGTGAGCGAGGCGTCGGCGGATTGCGACTGAAGCATGCCGCGAAACAACACAACCAGCATCACGCCGAGAACCACTCTACGCATGGAGGTCCCGGTTCATTGCAGTATTTTTCATCACGCGGAGTCCCAAATTTTTCTCCAGAACGAAAGGCGAAAACTAGCACAAAGCCTGTCCGGCAGGGAAACGAAATCGCCCGACACCAATAGCTCGATTGGATGCGGCTAAAATATGTAAATCTGTATCCGTTTCTTCACAATTTCTACTTTGGGCTACGATAAGCTTTTTGCACTAGAAAAACGTTTGTGTTCTGATGTATGCTTCGCCTCACGCAGGTGGGAAGCTCAATAGATTGCGTATGGGAAGCGCATCTATCGAGTTCCAGGATCGGGTCTCGGCAAAGTTAACGTTGATAAATGAGCTCTCCTCTGAATGGGCGCGCGCTGGCACTCCCCGTGATCTGGGGGACCGTTCCGGAAGAAGCCGTCCCTACGCCCCAACCCGTCGAGGTTCGGCCGCCGAGCGATGAAGAACTCATGGCTGGCCTCCAGGTCAAAAATGCGAAAGCCCTGGACCTGCTCTTCGCTCGATATTCCCGTTTGGTATTGGGAATCGCTCTTCGCATTCTGAACGACCGTAATGAAGCCGAAGATGTCGTTCAAGAAGTCTTCTTTAGCCTCTATCAAAAAGCGATTCTCTTTAGTCCTGACAAAGGCACGGCCAAAGGTTGGATCGTGCAGGTTGCTTTCAGCCGCGCCCGGGACCGGAGAGCACATTTAGGGCGTCGTGGATTTTATTCTGGTACGGATATCGACTCTTTGGACGATACTCTAGTGGGCCAAACCGATGTCGAACACGAAGTCGGTGTGAGGCTGGACTTCTCGCAGCTGCGATGTGCGTTTGAAGACCTGACTACCATTCAGCGGCAGACATTGGAGCTCTTTTATTTTGAAGGATTGGATCTGAGAGAAATCAGCGAACGGCTTCACGAGCCCTTCGGTAATGTGCGGCACCATTTCTATCGCGGCCTGGAGCGGTTACGCAAAAGCCCGGCGGTGAAGAGGCTTCGGGATAATCACAATGCTTGATCGTGAACGTCTGAACGACCACCAGAAGTTCAAGGAACTGGCTGCTCTTGCGCAAGCCCGTGCGCTTAGCAGTGGTGAACGAGAGCAGTTGAGGCGTCATCTCGAGGTTTGCACTGCTTGCCGCGCAATTTCTCGTGAGTACTCTCTCCTTAGTACCGAAGGCATGGCCTTTCTGGCCGCAGATGGCGGCCACGTTTCGGAAGCCGAAGTTTGGAATGACCGGGCAGCACGAATCGAGCTGTTTTCGCGGACTCAAGGGCCCGAGGCCTCAGACCTTACTCTGGCTAACGTTTTAACGGACGTTCCGAATACCGTTCCGCGTGCGCGTCGCTCCTCCGTTTTCGAGACCTGGCAGACAAAAACATGGTGGGCTGCGCTCGCAGCCGCCGCTTGTCTTTTGGTCGGAGTCGGAACAGGCGCTTATCACCTGGGCAATCGCAGGCAAGCCGGTCGAGACCAGACTTCGGCGGCCGTGCTCGCGCAGCCTGTGACCACGCCGGTTGCGGCAACCTCTTTCAACACGCTCACCTCGGAAAAGAAAATGGCGGAGGATCTGCTCGCCGCCCAGACAACGCAGATATCCCGGTTGCAGAAGCAGATCTTGGGCGATGAGCGTGATCTTGCTGGATTACGCGCTACCTTACACGCAGCCGAAAGTCGCTCGAACGAACTCTCTGCGACTAGCAGTACTGAGGAAGCACACTTGCGCCAGGTCTCCGAGGAGCGCGACAAACTGGCCGCTCAAGTGCGCGATGCCGAAAAGGCCTATCAGCTTCTTCAAGCGGAATTCACCAGCCTTCGCGCCGAGCATGATCGCGCCCTCCTGCACACCGCCTCGCTCGAATCGAAGATCGAGGAACTTTCCGCCGACGGCCGCGAGCAGGAGCGCAGGCTCAAAGATGACGAACAGTATCTGACCTCCGACCGCGACATACGCGAACTGATGGGAGCGCGTAAGTTATATATTGCCGACGTCTTCGATGTGGATAGCGGAAGCCGCACCCGCAAGCCTTTCGGGCGGGTCTTTTACACGCAAAACAAATCGCTGATCTTCTACGCTTTTGATCTCGATCGCCAACCGGGAGTCAAGAATGCCAGCGCCTTCCAGGTATGGGGACAAAGAGATGCTCAGTTAAATGCAAAATCGCACCCCATGAATCTAGGCATTCTCTATATGGATAGCGAATCAAATCGACGCTGGGTTCTTCGCTGGGATGATCCCAAGCAACTCGCGGAGATCGATGCTGTATTTGTTACTGTTGAGCCGCAAGGCGGCAGCCAGAAGCCAACCGGAAAACCGTTTCTTTACGCGCTGCTAAGAAAAGAAGCAAATCACCCGTAGCCATATCGGATCCATTCCCACCCATGTACTTTGTAGATTACATTCTCCACTGACTGGTACAAGTTCATTCACATTCTCGTAATGATTGACAGGGGATAACTCTGAAAAAACTGTTCGGGATTTGTGTGTGTACCCGACTAATAGCTTCAAGTTAATCCCGGATTTGGAATATATATTCCAAATTTCGAATTTAAAATTCCGAAAGCTGGAGCAAGTATGACGTCTTCCAAGTTGCAGACGCTGCTGTTTTCTGTGGTTTTGGTCCTCGCCGCTTCTGTTTCCCTCTATGGTCAAAGCACATTCGGCACGGTCGATGGCACGGTAGCCGACCCCTCCGGAGCGGCCGTAGCCGGTGCGAATGTCACGCTGACCAACACAGGAACGCAAGAAAAACATACTCAAGCCACCGGCGACACGGGCTTGTACCAGTTTGTGAACGTCATACCCGGCAACTATCGCATCGATATCGAGAAGGGCGGCTTCAAGCATTTCGTCCGGACCAATGTCGTGGTCGAAGTGCAGCAGGATACCCACATCGATGCGCCGTTGACCGTCGGTCAAGCCAGCGAGACCGTTGAAGTGACAGCCGAGACTCCGCTGCTGCAAGCTGAGACTTCATCTCTTGGCCAGGTTATCGAGGAGCGGAAGGCTAACGAGCTTCCCTTGAATGGCCGTAACATTTTCAATTTACTCACTGTTTCTCCCGCAGTTGTCGCCCAGGGTGGTTCCGGCGGTACACCGGTGGGTGCGAATCCATTTAGCTGGGGCAATTACCAGGTTGCGGGTTCGTTCGGGAACCAAGGCGCAGAATATCTCGACGGCCAGCCGCTGAATATCGGCTACATCAACCTGCCGATCGTCATTCCAACCCAGGATTCGATTGGTGAGTTCAAGGTTCAATACAACAATGTGGACTCATCTTGGGGTAAGTTCTCCGGTGCCGTCATGAACTTCAGCACGAAGTCGGGAAGTAATGCGTTCCATGGGGAGGCCTACGAATTTCTTCGCAACAAGGTTTTGAACTCGAATGACTATTTCAATAAGAACGCTGAATTGGTTGCAGGCCTGCCCAACAGCTCTCCTCCTTACGTCCAGAATAATTACGGATTTAACGTTGGCGGTCCTATCTGGAAAAACAAGACGTTCTTCTTTACAAGTTGGGAGCAGTTCCGGCAACGCTTTGGTAACGTCATCGTTACTACTGTGCCCATAGCGGCTTTCCGTACAGGCGACTTTTCTGCACTATGCACCTCAGGCTTCACGAACGGTGTATGTAATCCCGTGGTAGTTAACGGAGTCAATACATACCCTGGCAATGTTTTTGACCCTTATACCGCGAATCCAAATACCACGAGTAGCACTGCGGGAAATCGCACACCTTATGGGCTTGATCCAAATAATCCAACCTGTCCTGGAAACTGCATTCCAAGCACCGAATGGAGCACGGCTGGGCAGGCTTTATGGGATAAGTACTACACCCCTGTTGCCCCGACGACTTCGGCATTCAATGTCGGCAATTACACTTCGGCAGGTAGCGCCGGAGGAAATACCAACCAGTTCGTGACCCGTATCGACCAGAACCTCACCGACAAGACGCGGCTTTTCGGTCGTTTCACCTACAACGGCATGCTTAATCTTCCCACGAATCCCTTGGGAACTGGTTTGTGTGATGACCGTTGCGCTGAGGACTTTCACACCAAAGCTCTCGCAATTGATATCAACCATACCTTCACTCCAAATCTAATCGCCGACGTGAATATTTCAGGAAGCCGGTTTATCTATCTGCGCACACCCCTCCTTGCCGGTTACGATCTGACGGGTATCGGGTGGCCTGCGGCCTACAATAACGAAGTTCCGTCGGTGTTGCGGACCCCCCCTACTCCGGCGTTTCCATTTCCGAACGACATTGGCAGAAGCCAGGGTAATAGCGGCATCGGCGACCACAATACCCAGTACAATCTTTCGCCGTCCGTTACTATCATTCACGGCAAACACACCGTTCAGGCGGGCGCCCAGTATGAGATTGGTTTCGATAATTACTACCAAACTAACATCGCCAGCGGCGCGTTTGGCTTCCTGGGAAGCTGGACAAGTAGCACTGGTCTCCCCACTCAGGCGAACCCCTCCACCGGCGGTTTCGCGTTCGCCGATTTCTTGTTGGGTTTGGCGCAAGGGGGACCTTCGTCTTTCGTGAATCAAACAGAGGGTGCGGCTCAGGTTCCCGCACAAACGGCTGGTCTCCAAACTTACCGTGCGTTATTTGTGAATGACAACTTTCACATCCGGCCAAAATTGACCTTGAATCTTGGACTCCGCTACGAGTTGGCCGGAACTTGGTCAGAGCGCTTCGATCGCTTAAGTTACTGGAATCCCACTGCAACCAATCTCACCGTTACAGGTTGCGACGGCGTTTCAACAACCTCCCCGTGTACCGGCGACGTAAACCTGGTCGGAACCGGTATCAACTCGAGCAGAAATAACCTTCCATTGGACAAGAAAGAGTTCTCTCCGCGCGTTGGATTTGCCTACAGTTTCGACCAAAAAACTGTGATCCGCGGAGGATTCGGCATCTTTTGGGTTCCAAACTATGTCTCTTTCGCCCTGAATCCGGACAATGACATAATCAACCTTGCGACTACTCCATTCTTTGCCACGACGAACCATGGCTTGTCGCCAAACGCCACGCTCGACGCCAATAATTGCGCCTTGGCTGGCCAGACGTTTGCAGATTTCAGTTGCGCGGGCGCGGGACCGTTTGCAAACGGAATTTTGCCGCCACCGGGTAGGACAGGCGGAAACCCGGCTATCTCCGCGTTTGTTGCCGCTAACGGTTCGCCAACACTGGCGCCATACGCAGACCCAAAACCGGGATACATAGAGCAATGGAATTTCGATATCCAACGTGAATTGCCGGCTGGTTTTTTTGCCGATGTGGCCTATGCCGGATCGAAAGGTGTACACCTCGAACAGTACTCGATGAACGTCAATCAAATTCCAGATTCGTTCGTCGCTCAGGCAGCACAGCAATCCACCGCAGGAGAACCCATCTCGATCGCCCAGCCAGTAACGAATACCCTCCAAAATGCGAATACCAACCTGACGACGCCCACCATTCTGGCCGGGCAGCTTGATCGCCCGTACCCGCAATACAGTGGGTTGGACTTGGCTGGGTATGGCTGTTGCATAAGCTTCTATAATTCGTTACAAGCCACCGTCACTCGTAGGTTTGTCGGAGGCGGGACCTTACTGGTGGCTTACACGAACTCTAAGCTGATGAGCAACACTGATACGCTCACCAGTTGGCTCGAAGGTTCAACTGAAACTGGCGGAGTTGGCGCGGTGCAGGACTATAACAATCTGAAGGGAGAGTACTCGCTTTCTTCCCAGGATGTTTCCCAGCGCCTCATTATCAGCTACGTGCTCGACCTTCCTTTCGGCCATGGCAGGGCGTTCCTTAACGGGAGTTCCGGATTGGTCGACAAGGTTGTCGGCGGATGGGGTGTTGACGGTATCACGACCTTCCAACGCGGCTTCCCGCTCAAAATTACGTGGGCGGGTAATTCGACTGCCTTGGAGAATGCGGGCTTTGGTATCAGCAACATTCGCCCTGATGTGGTCGCCGGATGCGGCAAGAAAGCTGGCGGCGGCTCCACTGCTAATTGGTTTAATGAAAACTGCTTTGCGGCTCCACCAGCATGGGGTTACGGCACTGAGGATCGCGTGGATCCCACGCTGCGGGCACCGGGAATCAACAACTTCGATTTCGCCATTTTCAAACGTGTGGTTTTCCGTGAAAGGTATGGCATCGAATTCCGGACGGAGTTCTTCAACCTCTTCAATCATCCCCAATTTGCCCCGCCAGGGACCGGCTTCAACGGTACCCCAACGGGTACAGGGAATAACGGATTCGGTCAGATTACATCTGACAATGGAGACGCTAATCCGCGCCTGATTCAATTTGCACTGAAGTTTAAATTCTAAGTGAGTACCACGAGATCCGGACTGGGCATCTTGCCCAGTCCGGATTTTTATTGTCTCTCGGATATTCCTTTATGGGACTCACCCGGATTTTTATCGTAAACTCACGTTGTAACGTTTGCTCACTCAGTAGATGTCTGGTACCCTCCGACCCGTATGCGGATTGCTCCCGCCATCGACTACTCCGACGCTAAAAAAATGATCGATCTGGTCGTGGGCAAGGCGGCCCAGATGGAGAAGTCGGTCGTAGTGGCCGTTACCGATCCCCATGGCGAACTCATCGCCTTTGCTCGCATGGACGGCGCACCGATTTCCTCGATCCGAATCGCTGCCAATAAGGCGTGGACAGCTGCCCGCGAACGCAAACCCACCAAAGATATTGGAGAGAAAGTGCGACATCCCGAGAAGGGCCATGACATTGCCTACTACGGCGATCCTCGCTTCGTCGGATGGGGTGGCGGCCTTCCTATCTGGAAGGATGGCGTCGTTGCCGGAGCGATCGGGGTTAGCGGCCTTTCGTCGCGCGAGGACATCGAATTAGCCACGCTCGCCCTCGAACTGATTGGTGCGGGTCAGAATCCGTAAGTCTGCGACAGTTAAGTTGTTCCACCAAACAAGTGGAGGTCCCATGGCAAGCAAGCCCCGGCGTCTGTTCTTATTATCCGCTCTCCTCCTACTTTGGCTACTGCATATGGCATGGTCTCAGCCCCAGGCGTCCTCGCCCGAGATTGAGGCGCGCGTAAATTCCTTGCTGGCAAAGCTGACGCTAGAGGAGAAGATTGACCTGATCGGCGGCGTGGACGGGTTCTATGTTCGCGCCAGCGAGAAAATAGGCTTGCCGCGGCTGAAGATGGCGGATGGCCCTGTGGGCGTGCGAAATTACGGCCCGTCGACCGTTTTCGGCGGCATCGGTCTGGCCGCGGCCTGGGATCCCGAACTGGCATCCCGTATTGGAGCCACGATCGGCCAGGACGCGCGCGCTCGTGGCGTGTATTTCATGCTCGGGCCGGGCGTCAACATTTATCGCGCTCCATTGAATGGCCGCAACTTCGAATATTTCGGCGAAGATCCGTTCCTCTCCGCGCGGACCGCGGTCGCTTACATCACTGGCATGCAGAGCCAGGGAGTCAGCGCAACCATCAAGCATTTCATGGGTAACAACTCGGAATTCGATCGTCACAATACGGATTCCATTATCGACGAACGCACCATGCGCGAGATTTATCTTCCCGTGTTCGAAGCTGCCGTGAAAGAGGCGCATGTCGGAGCCATCATGGACTCCTACAACCTGACCAATGGCCAGCACATGACCCAGAACGGCCCCCTGAACAATGATCTCGTGAAAAAAGAGTGGGGCTTTTCTGGAATCATCATGTCGGATTGGGACGCCACCTATGACGCCGTCGCCGCCGCCAATGGCGGTCTCGATCTGGAGATGCCCTCGGGGAAGTTCATGAACCGCCAGAGTCTGCTGCCGGCCATCAAAGCCGGGACGGTCCGCGAGGCCACCATCGACGATAAGGTCCGCCGCATCCTGCGAACCGCAATCCAATTCGGATGGCTTGACCATGATCAAACCGATTCGGCGATGCCACTGCTGAATCCTGCCGGAAAGCAGACTACCTTGGAAGCCGCTCGTGCTGGTATGGTTCTCCTCAAGAACGACAGAAATATTCTGCCGCTCGAAAAAGGACACATCAAGTCCATCGCCGTCATCGGTCCTGACGCCTATCCCGCGCAACCGGCCGGCGGAGGCAGCGCGGACGCCAAGTCCTTCACGCCTGTGAGCTTTCTCGAGGGCATCTCGAACTACCTGGGCGATAGCGCGAAGGTCTACTACGCTCCCGGAATACCGACGCTTGACGAAATGGCGCGGCAGACACAGTTTACGACCGACGCTGCAGGCGGCAAGAAGGGCCTGAAGATGGAGATCTTCGATAATGTGAATCTCACTGGGCCGCCTGCGATGGTGCGAGACGAGCAGCACGTCCACTACGAACCCGCCCGCGAAGGGGACGTCACAAACAACAATATCTCAATTCGATGGACTGGCTTCTTCACACCGAGCGTTCCCGGACAATACCTTGCATTCGTCCAGGGCCCTGGCGAAAGCGGCGGCTATCGGCTCTATATCGACAAGAAGCTCGTGCTGGATAACTGGACACAATGGTATGCTTTCGTTGGCGAGGTTCCCGTCACGCTCGCCGCGGGTCCGCATGAAATCGAAATGGACTACCGCGCCGAGAGGGTCTGGGGTAAAGCCGTGGCCAATCTCGGCATTGTCCGTCCTGAGACGCTAGTCTCCGCGGAGGCGAAAACGCTGGCTGCTCGCGCCGATGCCGTGATCATCGCCGCCGGATTCAACCCCGAGAGCGAAGGCGAAAGCGGCGATCGTATGTTTCGTCTGCCTCCGGCTCAGGACGAACTTATTAACCAGATTGCGGAAGTTAGTAAGAATACGATCGTCGTAGTAACTTCCGGTGGAGGCGTTGATATGGCTCCATGGGTCGATCACATACCAGCGCTTCTCGAAGCATGGTATCCCGGCCAGCAAGGCGGCGACGCTTTGGCCCAAATCCTTTTCGGAGAGTTCAACCCCTCGGGACGCCTGCCGATTTCGATCGAACGCCGCTGGGAGGATAATGCGTCGCATGACAGTTACTATCCTAAAGCCGGCAGTAAGAAGGTCGAATACAGCGAAAAGATTTTTATCGGTTACCGTCATTTCGATAAGTCCTCCACTAAGCCCCTGTTTCCGTTTGGCTACGGACTGTCGTATACATCCTTCGCCTATAAGAACCTGATGATTACTCCCCTATCACAGAACCAACAGGACACGGACCAGCAAGTTACTCTCACCTTCGATGTTACTAACACTGGCGCTCGCGCCGGCGCGGATATCGCGGAGATATTCGTTGGCGACCATCACGCACCCGTCCCTCGGCCGGTGAAGGAACTGAAGGGCTTTGCGAAAGTGAATCTAGCCCCTGGCGAGACCAAGACGGTAACTGTCAAACTCGACCGCCGCGCTTTCTCCTATTTTGATGTCAACCAACATGCCTGGACGCTCGCCCCCGGAGACTTCGATCTATTCGTTGCGCGTTCCGCAGCCGACATCGAATTGACCGGCAAGGTGGCTCTGCACTAGACAATTGGACGAAGCATCGTCAAGGTATTGATGCGTTCATTTGCCTTTGCCAAGCCATCCCGAAGATCCTGACCATTGACCGTCCGGCGAACCCTGCTGGAGCAACGCTCGGGACTACAGCTCTCGGAGCGGTGGCTGGCAACTTTCTCAACAGGTATGATGCTTCGCAGTAAGACGATAAAGCTATCGCCGCATGGCAGAAGATTCCATAAGGAGACTGGCTGATGAAGTTTATTGTGGCATTTTTTGCGGCGACATATGTCTGGGTTACGCTTGACCGTGGAGTTACGCTGTTTCGATATCATCAGGCCGTAACCGCGCTTGGAGCAGGATTGACCGTGCTTGGTGTTGCGGTGATATTTGCTTACAGCAAACGAAGATCGCTCCCAGGAGGTCAGAAGATGGAGAAATCAGATCATGTCAATCGAAGAGTGGAGCGCCTCGGGCAGGTGATGTCAGCCCTGCTTGTGCTTTTATGGGTAATTCTAAGCCATACTGTTGATCGGTTCCGATCTAACTTTGGGTTAACGCTTTTGTGTTCGGGCCTCTCTGCCATTTTAGGTTCAATCCTGTTCTTATATATGACGCGCAGATTGAAACAATAGCTCAGGAGTACGACCCACCCGCGACGAACCGTCCGTCCTGAACAGCCTGGCCTCCAAGTAGCAATTTCCGGTTAGACGGCGATTCACCCAGAGCAGCAGATTTTCGGGATCGGCGCCGTCATTTTCCGTCAGCGGCTTTTGGGAGAATCCCGAATACGAAGTGCGTGAACGTCGAACATCATCGATCTGATATGCTTCCGGATTAGCAATGGCATTTAACTTGCGGAGGTTTCGATGCGGCGTGTCCTGCTCGCACTTTCCCTGGTCTTTTGCGCCTTCGTTCTACCTGCGCAGTCCCAGGGACAGACGAAGGCTCCGGGACACTACATGTTTGCCTGGACTGGCGATGTCGCAAAAAAAGGCAATGATTTTCTCGCAGTCATCGATGCGGATCCGGCTTCTGAGACATACGGACGTTTGATCACGACTCTGGTGACCGACCAGCAAACGGTACGTGTGCATCACACGGAATACGTGATGCCTGCGAGTGGAATGCTGTTCGCGAACGACCATGATGCCGGACGCACGTTTATCTTCGATGTGCGCGACGCGCTGCACCCAAAGATCGTGACCTCGTTTACCGATATGGACGGCTATATGCATCCGCATTCCTACCTGCGGTTGCCCAACGGTCACGTGCTGGTTTCTTTCCAGCATGCGCACGCCAACATGGGCAAGCAGCAGATAGGCGACAGTGGAGGACTGGTAGAAATCGACGACCAAGGGAAGGTCATTCGCTCTGCGAGTTCGGCTGACCCGGCGTTCCCCAACGCGCTGCTTGAGCCGTACAGCCTGGTCGTGCTTCCGGGGATTGACCGGGTAGTGGTCACAAACTCCTCGATGCACAATGAGAATGTTTTTAGCGGCGTAACGTATCAAGTGTTTCGGTTGTCCGACTTGAAGTTGATGAAAACGGCCTATCTGGACATGGGTGAGAATCACTATGGCCACGTCAGTCCGGAAGAGCCACGCCTTGGACCGGATGGGGCGGTTTACGTGCAGACGCTCGGCTGTGGGATTGAGCGCATCAGCAACATTGACAAGGACGAGCC